>Ga0206683_10000184_pt1 | contig 46446 bp, 41 predicted proteins | sample M280m12015metaG_FD_155483 | JGI IMG/M metagenome (GOLD analysis project Ga0206683, IMG submission 155483) | Ammonia-oxidizing marine archaeal communities from Monterey Bay, California, United States - M2 80m 12015 | ecosystem: Environmental > Aquatic > Marine > Intertidal zone | place: USA...
GGCTTCACCGAAGTTCGGTTAGGGGTAGCCCCTGCTGTGATCTCTGTGGTTTGTCTACCAAAGCTACGGCGCGCCGACGCCAGCGAATTATTTCTTAACGGCGAACGAATTCCCGCCACTCGTGCAGCAGAAGTCGGGCTGATAAATCGGGCTGTGCCAAGAGAACAGTTGGACGCTCAGATAATGGAAACACTCGAAAAGGTGGTACGGGGAGGACCTAACGCCCTTGCAGCCTCCAAACAATTAGTTTCTAAAGTTCCACAGATGAACCGAGAAGACGCCTGGGAATGGACTGCCGAGTTAAGCCAGTCACTTTTCCAAAGCACAGAGGCGCAAGAAGGCATTGGAGCGTTCCGGGAGCGACGCGATGCGTCTTGGGTGCCAAGGGAAGCTCAGTAGCGACGAGGTTAAGTTGCTCATTCTTCAACGATTTGGACTTGACCGACGCGTGGGAGCGCTACCCATGTGTTGCCCGGCGGCAAGGTAATCGCCTCCCCAGAGCGATCCGTGTACCCGGTGAGAGCAGTTGCCGTTTGGCGTTCCCAAAAACCTTCGATTATGTGCCCCTCGTATAAAATCAACGCTGATCCTTCGCCGACCAAAACGGCTTCAGGCGACCTTCCATCAGCCGAACTGCGCTTGTACGAAATAATCTGAACGATCACTATTTCCGGAGCAACGACAACACCGGCCACATCAACATGAAGAGAACCGTCTTGGCTACGGATCCAGCCATTTCGATCTTGATCCCATCGGTACGTGACGTTGGTAACTCCATAGCTAATGTCAACCCCCTTCACCGCAACAGCAGTGTCTGGTGGAGGGTCGCCCACGTTTCGACGGGCAAAAAGAAGGGGTGGAGTTCCTCCACCGCCTCGGTCGTCACCTACGAGTCGAAGCGATTTGGTACTGGTTACAAGGTTGTGTGGTGACTGGCGTTGAGTGAGACGTCGGTATGAGTCGAAATCGGCGTTGGAACTCACGTCGACGTAGTCAACGTCGCGCAGTAGTTCAAGAACGGCTTCGTTCCCGCCTGAATTCGCAAATAATGGGCGATTGAAATTGCGGAGGAGATCAAAATCACTCGTGCGTACCGATCGGATCGGTCCCACGATGTCGGCCCCTTGCGAGTGAAACACGGCAGCAAATCGAGTAAGGCCCCCTTCCACGATCTCTTCAAAAACCACGTCTGCCAAATTGATCCCAAATTGAGGTCGAGCTCGGTCATGGTTGTCAATTTTGACGACGAGAGCGGGCCAGTCCCGCACTGCTTCCCCCTTAACGCCAGTGAGCGGCCAGATATCGCGCTGCGCAGGGGGCAATGTTGACGCAACACCATCATCAGCCTGTTGTTCTAGGTCCTGAGAACTTGAGGGGACCGTGACTACCGCAATTTCGTTGGGGGCATTTAGTTCTTGAGTCGTCGTCGATGTCGGCACCGGTCGCGCACTGGGGGGCGTGCCAGCACAACTCGTAGTGGCTAGAGCAATTGCTATGCATAACCCTGCACGCCATCTGTTTCTCAACATTGAGCGAAGATTAGTCACCTATCAGGCGATGTTGATGCCGTGTACCGTTCAGTTGGTGACAGGACAGATACATATTCGACGCGACGGCCACATCGGGGTCATTGTGCTTGACCACGCAGAACGACATAACGCGATCAGTGCCGAGATGTGGCAAGGGTTGCTCGATTCGGCTACTGAGTTGGCTGCTGATCAAGAGATCCGGGCGGTGTTGATCAGAGGAGAAGGAACTAAAGCCTTCGCCGCTGGAGCAGACATCAGTGAGTTCAGTAATAAACGAACAGACAGTTCCACAAATCGTGATTACGACAACGTTTCGGATAAGGCTTACGTCGCTCTCGCAACTATGCCAAAACCACTGGTTGCGATGATTCACGGGTACTGCATAGGTGGAGGACTCGCCGTGGCACTCACCGCAGATCTTCGAATTGTCTCTGATGACGCAAAGTTCACGATTCCTGCAGCACGGCTAGGACTGGGTTATCGCTCTGAAGGTTTAGGAAAACTTGTTCAATTGATCGGCCCCTCCGCAACAAAACGAATCATGTTTTTAGCGGATCGTTTTGGAGCTGAAGAGGCCCTAACTATGGGACTGGTCAATCGAGTGGTTCCAAAAGCTGAGCTTGAAGAAGCAACCAGTGAATGGATGAATATCATCTGCCAAAACGCTCCGTTGACCATCAGAGCCGCTAAGGCCGCTACCGATGAATGGGCGAAGCCTGAGTCACTTCGCGATTTCGGCCAGATCAATGACTTGGTCAACGCATGTTTCGACAGCGCGGACTATCGCGAAGGCGTTGAGGCATTTATGTCAAAACGGACGCCGCGTTTTTCTGGCGACTAGCCGCGTCGGGCATCTCTTCGCCTGCGACGGGTCCTTTCATATTCCTCGATTTCCTCACCGAGTTCAGACAGTTCGTGACACAAATCTAGGTACGAAGCTAAACGGTCTGGGTCCAAGCCACCTTCTGCGCAAGCGTCCGCTACCCCGCAGTCCGGTTCGTCGCGGTGACTGCAATCAACGAATTTGCATCGGGTAGCAAATCGGGCAACATCGGAGAACACCTCGTCGAGGCCCTCGCCGTCCCACAATTGCAGTTCTCTGAGGCCGGGCGTGTCGATCAACGCGCCTCCCCCGGCTACAAGTAGTTCTCGTCGGACAGTGGTGTGGCGACCGGCACCTTCGTCGTTGACAGAACCAGTAGCGAGAACCGAGTCCCCCACCAAATAATTCACGAGAGTTGATTTACCAACGCCCGAAGCTCCCGTAAATGCGACCGTTGCGCCGCCAGCTAGAAGGCTTTGCAGCGCACTCATGCCTTCGCCAGTTTTTGCACTGACCGTCAAAATCTCTTGTTTCACTCCCCGTCGAGTCAAAAGACTTCGGATTGCGTCTCCGCTCCCTAGATCGGTTTTGTTGATCACTAGGACTGGAGAAGCACCCCCGCCGACAGCGGTGACTAAATATCGTTCAACCAGATGCTCGTCTAGATCTTGGTCTGGGGAGGTGACTATGGCGAGTGTGTCAATGTTGGCACCTACAACCTGTGGGAGAGGCGCGGTACCAGTCGCTCGCCGCGTAATCATTGAGTGCCTTGCTAGGACTTCCACAATCGCAACCCGTCGATTGTCGATGGGATCAAGAGTGTGTACGACCCAATCTCCTACGGCTGGGTAGTCCGTCGGTGCATGAGCTCGTTCGCGAGCGGCGCTATCAAGCACGGCCTCGAGCGCTCCGTTGGGGCCTAAGAGCTCATATGCCCCTCGGTGTTCTACGACAACTCGGCTGACTGCTTGACCATTTGGTAGCTGAAGGTTCGTCTTGTTGTGTTTGTTCCATCCGAGCAGATCTAGGGACACAGGGCCGTTATTCATCGGAAAGCCAAACTTCTGCCCAACGACCTACCCCGGCCACTTGGCCGAGTGTCCCTGTGCCGTCTGGAAGAACCCATGAGCCCAGACCCGCAGTGCCGGAATGGCCGATCACGGCTGACTGAGAATATGACAAGTAGATCATCGGCATTCGCTCAACTAGTGCCAACATCAATTGTTCTACTGCTGCTTGGCGAACTGTTTCAATTGGGCTCGAGTGCAACAGCTCCACCAATGAACTTAAAGATTCGTCATGGAGGTTGGCGACATTCAGTGGGGAAGTTCGAACCGGCCCAAAAAATGAGGCAAACATCATCGCAGGGTCCGTTTCACCTCCGACACGCCAGCATGTAGCGAGGAAGTCTCCACTAAAGCCCGGCCTGTCAGTAACCGAGCCTAAGACTCGTTGGATGAGGCCGTTTCGTGTGACCGTTTCCAGTTCGACGTCGATGAAACCGGTAGCTTCCCACTGTCGTTCTAACTCTCGGGTCATCGCAGAAAGATGGATGTCATCTGTGCACTGCAGGCTCACTAAAACCATGGACCCCTCGGCTCGCCCGTCCGAGCGATCCGTATCTTCGACGTACGCTGCCAACAGTTCTTTCGCCTGAGCTATATCGGTTTTGGGCCATTTGTTTGCTGCGAGTCCAGACCACCATCGGCTTTTTGGAGCAAACCATTGAGTGGCAGATTCACCGGCTCCGGCCCCCATCGATGATTTGATTAGGAGTTCTTGGCTCGTTGAAAGTTGGAGTGCTCGTCGCACCCGAACATCGTCGACAGGAGCTTTCAGTGTGTTGAATAGCACTACTCCCACGTTGTTTTCGTTCCGTGACACAACCGAAAGTTCAAGGTCTCGCGCCCGTTCGATGGCAAGTGCTGAGCGAGTATGAGCGAAATCAGCATCGCGACCGCGAACGGCTTCGATTCGGTCGTTCTCACCTGCGACCTGACGAAAAACCAGATGGTCAAGATAGGGAAGCGATTCACCTTCGGCATCTTTTCGCCAATAATCACGGGTTGCGCTAAGTAGTGCTGGTTCGCCAACCGTCCAAGAATCAATGATGTAGGGGCCTGTGCCTACTGGGCTACGAAGAAAGGCGGCTGGGTCGGCCATGGCGGACTCAACAGAAAACACTCGTCCAATTGGGCCCGAGAGCACGACATCCAATCCCGGATTCGGTTCCGCCAAATCGATCATCAGTCTGTGTTCATCAAGAACCTTGATGGCATTTATTCGCGCGTCGCGAAGTAAACCACTAGTCACTCGACCCCGCTTTAAGAATTCTTCGTAACCTTCCTTGATCACACGAGCTGTCACTGGTTTCCCATCGGTAAACCTGAGGCCTTTTCGTATGGTGACAGTCCAGTTGAGCATTGTGGGGTTAGATTCCACGCGTTCGGCCAGCCACGGCAACGTGGACCCATCAGGAAGAACGATGGTGAGTGTCTCCAGTACCTGATCGAGAACGTTGCGGCACGACCAAGCGCACACATGATCCCAAGGGGTCCAACCAGTGATCGGGTCTGAATCTTCGGCTAGAAGTACAGTCGCTGACCCCCCACTCCGCGAACCAATACCGCCATCTGGACGACTCGCACTCCGCTCATCGCTCTGATTGGACACCTGAACCTTCGTATCTTCAGTCGAAGGGGGAGCTGTGGATTGAACCAGCGATGGGTTGGGATCCCGCACGACCAGAAGCCCGTCGGAACTGCATGCAGCCGCTACAACTAGCGTAGCTAACAGGCACGAAGCGGGTTTAGACCAACTCCTCAATGTTTCGCTCGCCATTCTTCAGACCACTGGTCGGCGCCGAAATGCCATTCGTCAGTCCTGTAGGTGGTCCCGGTGGCGCTCGCGACTAATCGATCGTTCACCATTAATTCGACTCGGTAATGTCCAAATCGTCGAGTTCTGCTGATCTCGGTCACGTTTGCCGTCACAAGATCGCCGGGCCGCACCCCACGGTGATATGAAATATCGATGTGTGTCGCAACAGCCTGGCGGCCGTAGCCATTCGAGGCGAACGACATTGCAAGGTCACCGAGGCTGAAAAGGACCCCTCCATGACCGCCGCCAAGGAAGTTGGTGTGAGCTATCTGTATCGTCGCCCGCACAATCGCCGTACCCGGATGCCACTCCAATAACTCTGCGTCAAGTTGTTCTAGGAGCGGATCGGTTCGGAAAAGCGCGTCAAGACGTTGGCGTTCTCCATCTGGGAGTCCATTGATCGGTATCGGCACAGCGATCACGGTACTTGCCGAAAGGTCACCAGGAACAGGCACACACCCCATCATTGAGGACAACGGCTCCTAACAGAACGCTAGTTTGCGACAACTGAGCGATCGCTCCGAGGCTGTCACCCGCAATTCCACCGACTGAGCGATATGACCAAATCGACACCAGAACAGTCGTTGGAATGGCGAAGGCAAGCAGCAAAAACCCTGCAGACCCAGTTAGCAGGACCGAAATGGCGCTTCCAGCGGCGATGCCAAGGAGACTTCGGAAACGGTTAATTTCACTTACATAATCTACTCCTAAGCCCTTCTTTGCAGCCTTTGCGCTGAGGGCGGCAACACCCACGGCGGCTGACCGGCTAGTGGAGTGAGCCGCCACGACTGATGTAAACCCGACCCAAGGACTGAGTGTGGCGAGCGCTGCCATCTCAAGTAGAAGAAGTAAAGCTAACGCGCTAGTTCGGTAGACTCCTAGCTTCGAATCTCTGAAGATTCCTCGTTGCGGTTCTTTGGTCGCTCCACCGGCGAAGGGACTAGCGCCGTCATCTACGTGGAATGCGTTGGTGAGCACTATTCCGCATCCGACGGCAAGCACGGCAGCGACAGTGGATGGAAGTAACTGCACAAACCCCACGTAGATCAATCCGACAACTGACCCAATAAGCGCACCGACCAGTGGAAACCATGGAACTGCGCTCTGAAGAGGAGTGGGGATTTGTCGCCTAAATCCGATTGGAATTCTCGTTAAAATATTGATGGCTGCTCTAAAGGAAGTCATTAAATGCGGAAGAGCTCTTGCCCTTTCCATCTCCAGTATCGGCCAGCGCCCGAAGCGGCGCGGCGTTGCGTTCTTGTTGTTTTGGGGCAGCGATTGACTGGACGATCATAACGATTTCTTCTTATTACTAATTGGGACAACGACGATGTCATCTTCGACTTTGAGAACCTTCACCCGCGCTCGGTACAACGTCGATAGATGATTCGAGTCAAGAACTTGAGAGGGACTGCCTTCGGCCAACACCCTGCCATCCGACAAAAGGGCCATTCGGTCGCTGTACTGAGCGGCGAGAGTCAAGTCATGCATAGTCATGACCACCGTGATTTGACGCTCGCGTCGTAGTCGCTCAATCAGGTCTAGAGCCTGTTGTTGGTGGCCCAGATCGAGGGAAGCGGTCGGCTCATCCAAAAAGACAATAGGAGTGGATTGCGCAATTGCTCTTGCCAGGTGACATCGCTGAAGTTCACCGCCGCTGAGTGACTCAAGGTTTCGATGTCCCAAACCTGTGAGATCCAGCTGATCTAGTACTTCCTCCACAATTGCGAAGTCACGCGGGCCCTCTACTCCCAGTGGCGATAGGTGAGGAGTACGGCCGAGCAACACGTAGCTATTTACCGACATTCCAGGCGGTACTTCAGGCTGTTGGGGCACGTATGCGAGCAGGCGGGCTCTTTGCCGAGGACTGAGGCGGGCGAGATCATGCCCATCGATCGATACGGTTCCCGAACTCGCTAACAAACCTGCCATTACTGAAAGAAGCGTGGTCTTGCCCGCACCGTTCGGGCCCACGATAGTGATCCACTCCCCGGCGGATACACCGATCGAGACATCGTCGAGAAGGGTTGTCTGGCCTAGGCGGACACCCACATTTTCTGCAACGCAGACCCTCATCCGAGTGACCTCCGACTTGACCTCAACACAACAACAAAAAATGGTGCACCGCAGAAGGCGGTGATCACACCAATCGGGATCTCGGCCGGGGAAGCAATAGTCCGTCCGAGCAAATCAACGAACATCAAGAATGCCGCTCCGAACATCACCGATAGAGGCAGCACGATTCTGTTACTCGACCCTGCTAAAAGACGAACGGTATGCGGGACGATGAGACCAACAAATGCGATGAGTCCACTCACCGCCACTGCGGCTGCAGTCCCTAAAGAAGCGGCAATGATCACGGTAAGGCGAACAACCTGGGGTCGGATCCCTACCGACGAAGCCTCCGCGTCTCCCAAACGCATCACGTCAAGGGTTCGGCGGTGAAACAAGATCACCAAACTCGCCAAAAGTGCATACGGCGCTAGGAGCGATACTTCACTCCAAGAAGCGGTGTTGAGCCGTCCGAGAATCCAGCTGTACACCTGCCGGATTGTTTCTACGTTGCGTTGTTGGATGAAAGTTTGAATCGCGGTAAGGAAACTAGCGACCGCGACACCGGAAAGAAGTAAGGCTGCAGGTGACCGCCGTACCCCAGAGCTGTAGCCCAGAAAATACGTGAGAGCTACGGCGGCCAGGGAACCGAGAAAGGCCAGGAGTGGAACGGTGTCAAAGGTTCCTATCCCGTCGCCTGATCCCGTAACGATGGCGATCGTCGCGCCGAGGCCAGCTCCTGCCGCGGCTCCCAATAGGTACGGGTCAGCCAGCGGATTACGAAATACTGCCTGGTAGCTAGCCCCGCTGATGGCCAGAGTCGCGCCCACAAGCGCACCAAGTGCAACCCGTGGGAGCCGGACCTCCCAGATGATGTTGGCATGGATAGGCGATAGCCCACTATCGGCAGTGACCAGCGGTAATCGATCCATCAACTCCAGCATGACCGCGGAAATTTTTATATCTGCCGGTCCAATCAGTAAGCCGGCTACTGCCGCACACACAATCGCGAGGACCCCCACTAGGAACCATGGAGCGCGGAGCCTCTCGGAGGCCACCGCTGTACTTTCAGAGCGAGCACCTCGAGCCACGACAGTTCTATCCGGTTTTCACTGTGGAAACTGCGGAAGAAACGGTCGCAAGAAAGTCGACAAGACGTGGACCCCACCGGCTACTCACATCGTTGTCCATTTCAATGACGTTCCCAGTTCGAACGGCCTTCAACTCCGACCATCCGGGCCGCGAAGCGATGGTTTCGACCGATTGACCACAACATTGAGCATCGGCGAAGAAAATGATGTCTGGATCTGCTTCAAGCACAAATTCTTGTGTGAGCTGCGGGTACCCCCAAGATGATCCGTCTTCGTCCGCGGGGTCAGCTATGTTGACCAATCCTGCGAGCGAGTAAATATGTCCCACAAACGTCGCACTCGTTACTGAATACAGCGTGTCGTCAAGCTCGTGGTAGTAGGTCAGGGGTTTCTCAGGCAGGTTTATCCCATCAAGAATTTCACCGATTTTCTCGCGCATTTCGGTGACGGCTGTGAGTGCCCCAGCCCGTTGGCAAGTAATTTCACCGATCTCGAGCATCTGGTCAAATACGTCTTCTAAAACAACGGCTGCGGCGGCCACGTACACCTCGACTCCGAGCAACTCCAATTCTTGTTGGATTCCACTATCGCTAAGGATGACTAGATCGGGTTCAAACGCCGCTATTGCCTCCACACTCGGATTCCAACCAGCGAGATCTTCGACTACTGGAGCCTCGGGCGGCCAATAGCTGTAATTATCGACGGCGATTACTTGGTCACCGGCACCCATCGCAAATACCATTTCGGTCGCCGTTGGAGACATGGACACAATGGCCTGCGGGAACTCGCGATTTACGCAGTCTTCAAACTCAGCGGAAGCTCCTCCTTCTGATGGTGATTCAGTTACTACTTCCGCATTGCTTGCCTCATAGGTAACTAGCTCAGAGGTACCTAGGTCAGAACTAGCTGATGAGCCGATCTCTGGGCTACTTCCGCATGAGGCAAAAACAAATGGAAGTGCCAGGACCAGATACTTGACGGGATTCATCAGGCCTCTCCTGTTGTCCGAGGGCGGAGCGGCAGGAGATCTGCCACACAACGCTTCTTCCTCGAGAATCGTCGTGCGAGGCATTGATACAGGCGTCCGGACTCGTTCCCCTGAAGGACATCACCGTTGCGGGACAGTGCCGGGTTTTCACCGGACTTCGCTGAATCTCTGCACCGTACGTCGCACATGATAGCTGGCCTGGCACAATCAGAGTCAGTTGGGAGGGAACACTTCTTTTCCAGAAAGGCATGTACCAGCTATGGCTCTTCGCGGAACGGCGGTACGAAGGCGCGAGGACGACCCACTGCTCCGAGGAACTTCAACCTTTGTTGCAGACATCTCGTTACTGAACGCAGCTCAGGTGTATTACCTGACTTCGACAATGGCTCATGCTGACATTATTTCGATCGACGTGGATGACGCCAAGAACGCGCCCGGAGTCATTGACGTCGTCACACACGCGGACCTTGACATCGGGCCGTACCCTGCGGCAAATCCAATCTTCGATGAGGCGATGGTGCGACCGTTACTGGCCAGCGGTCGGGTGCGATTCGTCGGTGAACCTGTCGTGGCCATAATTGCCGAGTCGGCCGCTCTGGCTCAAGATGCCGCTGAACTTGTCGATATCCGGTACGAACCGCTTGACGCCATCATTGATCCGGAGGCGGCCCTGGACTCCAGCATCATTTTGTTTAATGACACCGCAGAGGGGAACGTGGTCTGCCGTATGGAAGCCGAAGGCCTTCACGCAGATTTCGACACGTGTGACGTCGTGACCGAAGTAAGAACAGTGAATAACCGACTTGCACCGGCGCCTATCGAAACACGAGTTGCTGCAGCTGAGTGGGGTGCAGATGGTCGTCTCCACTGTTACAACGCCGGGCAAGGGCCTCACCCTGTCAGAGCTGCCATCGCTTCGATATTGGGACTCGAGAAAGACCAAGTGCGCGTTGTTTCGCGCGATGTTGGTGGAAGTTTTGGGGCCAAAGCGCGCCCTTCGCCTGAAGAGGCGTTACTGGGTTGGCTGGCGAAACGAGTCAATCGTCCTGTCGTTTGGGTTCCATCGCGCAGCGATGACATGGTCGGCCTCGGACACGGCCGAGGCCAGATTCAGTACTGCCGTATCGGGGGCAGTTCAGAAGGCGATATCACTGCCTATCACCTCCATGTGGTCCAGGAGGCGGGCGCTTACCCTGCGGGCGGAGCGGGCTTGCCGGCTAACGCTCGGGCGATGCTTACAGGCTGTTACGACATCGCTAGTGTTGGGTTCAGCTCAGTTTCCGTAGTCACCAATACCACCCCGACCGGTGCCTATCGGGGGGCAGGCCGCCCCGAAGCCGCCGCAGCTATTGAGCGCGCCGTTGATGTCTTCGCGAAAGCAATCGGTATGGATCCGACAGAAGTTCGACGACGTAACTTTCACCGACCCGAAGTTTTTCCTCTGACAACCAAGACCGGTTCCGATTATGACAGCGGAGAATACGAAGCCAGCTTAGATGCAGCACTCGATGTCAGCGGCTACAACGATCTTCGAGTTGAACAGGCGCGCCGACGTTCCACGGGCGATACGCGTCTTCTCGGTATTGGGTTAGCGACCTATGTTGAACGAACAGCGGGAGCTGGGCGTTCCGAATACGGGGGCGTCGAACTTTTGAGCGGGGGAAGAATTTTGGCTCGAACTGGCTCATCACCTTATGGTCAAGGACACCACACGGCTTGGGCGATGCTCATATCGGATGCCACCGGAGTGGAGTTCGACAAGGTAGAAGTAGTGCATGGCGACACTGATGAGGTTCCCCAAGGCGGAATTACTGGAGGCTCACGTTCGGTTCAACTAGCAGGAGCTGCCTTGTGGAACGCGTCTGAGGTACTTGTCGAGCAAGCAAAGAAAATTGCTGCGGAACTGCTTGAGGCTTCGGAAGCTGATCTTTCACTCGATGTAGAGACAGGTAACTTCCATGTCATCGGGACTCCATCCATCGGGGTCTCTTGGGAGCACGTTGCGGATCACTTGGGAGAACAAACCGTTGGGCCGCGGCTACTACACGCCGAAGAGGTATTCGAGTCTGAAGGACCTACCTTTCCATTTGGTACCCACGTAGCAGTGGTGGAGGTTGATACCGAGACGGGCAAGGTTGATTTGCAACGGTTAGTCGCTTGCGACGACGCCGGGGTAATTCTCAACCCTCTTCTCGCCGACGGGCAAGTTCACGGCGGTTTGGCTCAGGGCGCAGCTCAAGCTCTTCTCGAAGAATTCCGATACGACAAAGACGGCAACCCTCTAACTGGCAACTTAGGTGACTACGCCGTTATTTCAGCAGCAGAATTACCGATGTTTGAGCGCGTTGTCCTTGAAACGCCAACACACATCAACCCATTAGGCGCCAAGGGCATCGGCGAGTCTGGAACCGTTGGTGCCACGCCAGCCATTCAGAACGCAGTAGTTGATGCCTTAAGCCATTTAGGAATTCGGCATCTGGATATGCCAATGACACCAGAAAAAGTATGGCGGTCGATTAACGCAGCTGAAGTATCGCTACCAGATAGCTAGTGGGTCGATTTGCAGCACTGCAACCATCTCATCATGCAACGTTAAAAAATCTTGAGAACGAACGCCCGCCCGTCCTTGTGAAGGCCTTGTGGGACCCCAGTCGATGCTCAATTCAAATTCGTCGAAGACGTCTTCTACTCGCTCCATCCAGGCCCGCTCCTGATCAGCGAGCGACACGTTAAGGACCCCCGAGGCGACAAGTCCGACATCAGAGCCCGCGAAATACTCTCTTCCCAGCGGAGCTAATTCGCTGAAGACTGGGGCAAGGCGCATGTGGCCGTCGGAAGAGGAAAGCAACCGCCGTGCCAGCGAGACACCATGATGAACATGGAATTGCTCCTCAGCCAAAGCACGTATAGCGACAGCTTTAAGTTCCGGCCAACTCGAATTAAGCATGGCTGTCCACCGAATTTCTTCTGCCAGGTCGTGCAGAACATGGCGAGCAAGCGCTCTGGACCAGTCGTGACAGAGGAGTTCCGCTAAATGTGCTGAGCGGTACTCGGAATGCGGCCTCCCATACGCCACTCGGTCCACATCATTGGATACGAGCGAATAAAGGGCTCTTGCGTGACCAAGCTCATCTTGCGCAATAGAAGTGAACGCCAGATCTTCCTCCAAGAACGGGCCGACGGCGATCCACCAAGAATGGTTTTGGCCTACACAGAGTTCGTCATCTGCAAAAGCCAGAACTAACCCTTTTGCGGTCTCGTCGGGGCTCATTTCATTTACCTCGTATGTCCTCGGTCAGATTGACGAAGTTCTGCAACGAGGTGTCCGTCGTTGTGTCTGTGGTCGCGGTCGGCCAGTGCGAGGTCGATTTCGTCTCCGACGAGAACTGCGGATCGGTCAACCACCCACATTTGCTCACCCTCGCTACGGCGACCGTAAGTTTCTCGCGCGTACGTGACCGCGAGCTCATCGTCTGGCGCGTCGAGTGATCCTGCATGGCTAAATGGTTCTTTCCCAGCCTTTTTGAGAAAAACTTCGTAGGTGTTCATGCAGCGTTTACCTCCGGGTCCGGGTTCAGCCCAAGCGTCAACAAAAAGTGGATTTCCAAAGCAAGAGAGTCAACGTTTAGCGCGCCATCAGCGTTGAACCACCGTTGGGTTCCGTTCAGTAGTGAAAGGACCAAATTCGCCGCCAAATGGACGTTGAGATCCGATCGAAATTCACCGCTGGCGCACCCGCTACTGAGAACGTCGCGAAAAACTTGTTGATAACGGTCAAACATGGTGACCGCCTTATCTCGTTCCGGTTCGGGAAGAAATCGAGTTTCGTTGAGAAAAGTTCGAGCTTGATGCGGGTCTTCAACAAGGATTTGGAGGTGGCCGTGAACCAGTCGAGACAGTCGTTCGTTAGCGGTTCCCGACATGGTTGCCACTTCGTCAGCCAGTGCCTGGAAATGTGAAGATGCTTCGCGCACGACGTCAACCAACAGTTCATCTTTGGAGACGACATGGCTGTACAACGAGGAACCCATGAGGCCCAGCTTCTTACCTAAGTCACGCATCGAGGTTCCGTGAAACCCCTGTTCAGCAAACATGATTCGGGCCGCGGCCACCACGTCAGTTCGATTCTTTCGGCTCATCGCTCCCCCATTTGACGGGACCTAACTACTTCAACGGGATTGCGACAATCCGGGCACCATTCGACGGATCGGCAAGCTGTGCCGCCCACATCGCTGCGAGGTTGTAGCGCCGTGTTTCCGCAAAGAGGGCACTTCGTCGGCCCCTCCCGAGGACGGATGGTGACGACATATTCCTCCGCAAGTATTTGGCGCGCATCTTCGCTGATGCGATCCGGGGTCCATATCGGAGACATGCAGAAACGAACAGTCACGTCATATCCCGACGCTCGAGCAGCAGCCACTACGTCTTTTTCGATGACGTCTAAAGCTGGGCATCCGAGGATCGTGGGCACTAAATCGACGCGGATGGATGTCGAATCGGCGACAACGTCTTCGAGGATTCCTAATTGTTGGATAGTGAGATCTGGATACTCCGGATCCGTAACGGACGAAACAGCGGCTCGAACAACATTGATGGCCGTATCAGCGATCCTCACGCGTCAGCCTTCGCGGCGGCATCGAGTGCTACGCGAACCCATTCGGCGTCGTACCAGGCTCGTCTCGCGTCCGAAATTCTTCGGGCGCTATCTGGACCACCATTTCTCATTATTTTTTTTAGTGGTTGCCAGTCGATCTCGCTGATTTTCCATTTGCCGTCTTCGCTGTCTTGTCGAAGCCCTGGGTCAGGAATAGTGAACCCTCCACCAAGCAGTTGAGGCACGAATTTTTGAATGTATCGATCTCGCAAATCCTCGTTCCGTTCAGATTTGATGTGCCACCGAAGTAGCTCGTCATCAGGTCGAGAATCGGGGCCGAACAGTTGGATAGAAGGCAACCACCAACGGTCAATGGACTCTTGCATCATCTGGTGTTGAACGTCGGTGCCACGGGCCATCAAAAGCAACATTTCTTCACCGTTGCGCATGTGAAATCCCTCTTCGGCGATCACTCTTCGCAATATTCGTTTATAGGGACCGTAGGAACAGTTTTTGAAAACTGCTTGTTGGCTCGCTAACGCGGCCGCGTCGACGAGATACGCGACGGCTATTTGATCTGTCCAGCTATGCACTCGGTAGTGAAAAACATTATGGAAATGGGTGCGTCCTTCCAGCAGGTCGGTGGTCATTTCTTCGCGTGTCTTTACCCCTAGATCGGCCGCAACCATATAGAGCAGATGGGCGTGACCAATTTCGTCTTGGCTTTTTGCTAGCGCGGTCATTTTGCGGTGTAGCCCGGGAGCCTTTGGAATCCAGTCCCTTTCGGTAAGCCCACCCATGTACTCGCTGTTTGCGTGCATCTCGATAAAGCTAAAAACGGCGTTCCGGTAGGCCTCTGGAATGTCATCGTTGGGCTCGACTATGCCGCCTTCATTGAGGAACTTCTCAAATTCGTCCATGTTCGGCCAGTTGCGCACAATTCCATTATACAAACGAACGTTCGTTGGTGTTATTCGTACTCTTTGGGATCGAGGTAACCGTTTGAGATTGCCCATTGCTTCACGAGTGATCCATATACGGCGGTGCTGTCTTTGTAGCCTCGGACATCTTTGGGCAGTTTGGATAGCGATTGGACGAGTTCACCTAGAGCCGTGGGGTGCTCAGCAACGGACGCTATTTGTTGTCGGAGAATTCGAATGGTGAAAACGATGGCCTCAGTTTGCGGAAGGCGACGAAGCGTCTGGTATTCCACCCTTAGCCAGACCCGTTCAGCAATATTCGTCGACGTAACATCTTGCCTCAGAGGTTCATGTCGCCGATGGGGTGCTAATCGCAAGCTGGGGTCGTCGGTCAAGGTGCGGTTCGCTCTCCATACCGGTCGATCTACGCGAAGACGGTCGAAGAAGGTTCCCATCAGGTGGGAGAGATCGCTGTCATATCTAGGTACCGGTTCGTGAATGGAATCAAGAGTGGTACCGAACTTCGAAGGAACGTCCCATTGTGTTGGGATTGCCACGGCACATGCCGTCATAACCCAACCTTCCGATCGTCGTTGGAGCAGGCAAATATCTTCTTGCACTAGTCGACGTGTCGATTCGATTACAGGGATGCCTGGTTGTTGGTCCAGTTCAATTGTGCTCAGTCCGGACACGCCTCTGAGGTGTTCGACGACTTCGGCCGCTAGCTCTTGGCAAGCGGTTACCGCGCTTGGCTCGCAATAGATGATTTCGTCGCGGTAGTTGTCAATAAGCGCGCCGATTTCATTGAGGTCGGCGGCGCGGTCCTCGTCGACTAATAGCCACTGGTCAAGATTGAGGGGTCTGACGCCCATCCGCCATTTGAACGGTTCAGGGTCGACCGAAACAAGGTCTGCTGCTTTCCAAGCCGGCGTTTTCAACGTTCACCCGATGACAGCAGTTGAACAGATCGGCTGAGAAGTCGAAATACCGTTTCTTTTGTCGCTTCGAGGGTCGCCCAAATCCTTTCTTCTTCTACAGTCTCGTCGCTCATACCAGCTGCTGGATTGGACACTACGGCGACTGACGCGTAGGGAAGATTTGCCTCGCGGGCTAGCGCTACTTCCGGGTAGCCGGTCATTCCGACTACATGTGCCCCAAGTTTTTTATACATCTGAATTTCCGATGGGCTCTCAAATCTCGGTCCGTTGGTGCACACATAAGTAGCTTTTTCGGCGATATCGATGCCCTCAATCTCGGCGGCCCGAAGTAAAACGGATCGAAGTTCGGGGTCATATACCGACGTCATATCCGTATGTGTGACTTCGCCTGGTTGGTCAAAAAAGGTGCAATCGCGTCCTTGGGTGAACTCAATGAAATCGTCAACCAAAAGCAGTGACCCTGATCCGCGTTCGGGAATCATTGATCCGACGACGTTGACGGCAAACACCGAGTCGACTCCCAAGTCGACGAGAGCACGAATATTGGCCCGATAGTTGATGGCATTAGGAGGTATCGAATGATCGCCGCCATGGCGGGCGACGAAAGCGACGGGGACGTTGTGCCAGAGTCCTGTAGACACCGATGCATTTCCGTAGTCAGTAACGAACGTCTCGTCTCTTCGTTCACGTAACCCTGGAAGTTCGTAGTAGCCACTACCTGCGATGATCCCGATCATGACGCCATCGTGACACGCTACTGGCGACCCATGTGTTGGCTGAGGGGTGGTCTACCGTTTCGTCGTTAGGTTCCGGACTGTTGCGCTAGACGCAAACCGCGAGATTGCACTTCAGTCATAGCTTGTTCTACATCGACTGTGAGGCATTGTCGGTCGGCGACAACTTGTTCGCCTCCCACCCAAACATCGGTGACATGTCGTCCGCTGCCTGACCATGCCAGGTGCGCAATTAAGTCGTCGGTGCAGGTGACAGGAACAAAGGTCGGATCATCTAAGTTGATGCGAATAAAATCAGCTCTGTGCCCTTTTTCGAGGCTGCCCACGTCGAAATTGCCAATAGCTCGAGCACCTTCAACAGTGGCCATCCGAAGCGCATCTCGCGGACTCATCGCTGAAGCATCCAGTGCTGAAACCCTTGCTAGTAAAGGTGCGAACTTGATTTCTTGCCACAGGTCCAGGTCATCGTTTGAGGCGGGCCCGTCGGTTGCCAATCCGACTTCGATTCCTCGTGCACGCATTGCGTGGACTCGGGCGACACCGGATCCAAGTTTCATGTTGCTGACGGGGCAATGAGCGACAGAGACTTCGTGTTGCGCGTACATTTCGATGTCGGCGTCATTGAGCCAAACACTGTGCGCTGCCAGAACTCGTCCATCAAGAATGCCGTGTTCAGCTAGTAGCTGAACAGTCGAGCGGCCCTCGTGTGCTGATTCGAGTTCGCTTCCTTCGTCCTGAGTTTCGCAGACGTGAATGTGTAGAAGCGCGTCTAGATCGCGAGCTGCTGCAGCTATCTCTGCACAGAGTTCGAGCGGCAGGTCGTACGCCGAATGAGGCCCAAATCCAACGGTGACCCTATTTTCCGGGTCGTGGTAGTGCTGATGGAAGTCAGCGATCGTGGTTATGCGGCTTTGGGTCGAACCGAAATCAACAGCATGAAGCGCCGAGATGATGCCGGGTGTCATAACTAGCCGAATTCCTGCATCAATAGAGGCTTCGACTACCGACTCTTCGAAGAGGTACATCTCACAGGTGCTTGTCACGCCTGCTCGTAGCATCTCCGATGCTCCGAGACGCATTCCCCAAAGCACATCCTCAGGGGTCATTTCACCTTCTCGCGGCCACATCACTTGCGTTAACCATTCCAGGAGAGGGAGCCCGTCACCGGCGCCACGCACCAGCGTCATGGGGGTGTGGGCGTGGCTATTTACAAGGCCCGGCATGATCAAGCCACCAAGGTGATGCACATGGCCGTCACACAGCGGTGCTTCCGATCGAGGTCCGATAAATGAAATCCGACCGTCAGTTACGTCAATTGCAGCGTTCGAGACAACAGAAAAGTCTTGATCGCAAGTGACCGCGATGTCAGCAAGATAGCGATGGGTAGTCACGTGCAACATCCTGGCACGCGATTTTAGAAGTAGGTATGACCAGTAAGAGGGTGCTTAACGCACGCGGGGATGACAGACTTCGAAGTGCATGTCGCTGTTCTTACAACGAACCTTTGACTCCCTTGCTAACGGCTCGGCGTACGCCGCTCTGGCGGTCGCTATCTCGATGGTATTCCGCTCGACCGGAGTTCTGAATCTCGCGCAGGGTCAGCTAGCGATGTTTTCCACCTATATCGCCCTGGTCTTCGCCACGGGGCCGAGTCCCTATCTGAAGTTCTCATCCAACACGGACGTGCTGGGGGCGGCGTGGCCGATCTGGGCGGCCATCCTTGGCGCGGTAGTGATCTCGATGGTGATCGGAGCTTTCACTGAAAGGGTCATTATTCGTCCTATTAGCGCTGACCCCGTTGCGGCCATTGGAGCGACGCTAGGTCTGTATTTACTCCTCGGTGCTTTTGTTCGAAAGCAATGGGGCGGGCGAACTATGTTCTTGGGCTCTCCCTTTCCTCAGACCGTCGACGATCGCTGGGATGGCGGCGGCGCTCGTCTCTGGCACGACACCATCGGGATCACGCTCACAATGATCGGAGTATTAGGTCTTCTGGCGGTGCTCCAACGCCGAACCAAAGTTGGTCTCGCTTTTCGAGCAGTGACATCGAATCGCACGGGATCGCTCATGGTAGGAATCAGGGTTAGTCGGGTGCTTATGCTCGGCTGGGCCTTGGCAGCTGGGATCGGAGCATTAGCAGGTGGTCTGATAGCCGGAGAGATCAATGTGCGGCCCGACATGATGGGACGGCTCCTAATATTCGGTCTTGCGGCGGCCACTTTGGGCGGCCTCAAAAGCCCAGTTCTCGCGTTTGTCGGAGGTTACTTATTCGCATTTCTTGAGACCATGCTGGGCGGTTACGTGAGCTTCATCGATAGTCAAGTCACGTTGGTATGGGCCTTATTGGTACTCATCATCGTCTTATTTGTGCGCCCCTCGGGACTATTACCGCGAAGCGAAGCGTGGCAGCAACGATGACCGCTAGAAATCCGGCTACTTCAACCCCTCTGCGAATTGTGTGGGTGGTTATCTCACTGGCATTCGTCGTTCTGTCTGTGCGGGTCGGTTTTGGTGCAACTCCGAAGATAGTCACCGACTTTTCAAACTCAATAGCCTTATCGCTCGCGTTTGGCGGGTTGGTGCTGCTGACCCACTACCTCGGCCTTTTATCCCTAGGCCAGGGAGCTCTTGTCGGGGTCGGGGCTTACGCCGCTCTGCATGCAGTGAACGATTTTGGTGCACCCGTCGTTTGGATGCCTCTGGCCGGCCTGTTGGCAGGAACGCTCGTGGGGGCCATCGTGGCCATTCCTTCCCTGCGTTTACCCAAGGCGTATCTTGCTCTCCTTACTCTTTCTCTCGCAGTTGCCTATCCCATCATCCTGAAGCAAGTTGACGGCAACTTGCCAGTCACCCTCGATGGTGAATTTGTGGCGCCGTCGTGGACAGGGATCGCCGAAGAGGACGAACACATATGGGAACTTTTTCTGGTCGCGATTTACGCATCGGCAGCGCTTTTCTTGGTTCAAGGCCTACTGAGAGGACCAATAGGACGGGCCTTTATAGCTAGCCGTGACGAACCCGAAGCTGCGAGGGCCTTTGGGGTCCCGGTCTATCGGCTGCGGCTCTACGGGGTGGCATTAAGCGGGGGCATGGCCGGATTAGCTGGTGGCCTTCTGATGATTCCAACTAACTTCAACGACTTCACCCATTATCCAGAAGAGTTGTCGATCAAGATGTTCGCACTGGCGATAGCTTTCGGCGGATCCCGTTTAATTTCGTCAGTTCCCGCGGCGTTGATCCTTATCTTTCTTCCAGTTTGGTTAATTGATCGGAATTGGGTCGTCGAATACGGATGGGTGGGGCTCTTTAAATCCGAAGGATTCATCTACGCTGCGCTTCTTCTCGCCACTGCATACCTCACTAGAGGCAAGGGCTTCATGCACTTGTTTGAACGTCGCAAACATCGCAACATAGAAACAGCCGTGACCACAAACAGAGGCGCTTCACTAGTAGCTGATCAACTCATGGCTCTTGAGAACCAGTTAAATCGAATAGAGGGGTTTGTGGGTGAGCGACCTGACATCAGTTCGCGCCAAGAACCGAATGATTGACCTAACTCTTCTGCACGCTTCACTGCCTAAACGTGCGGCTCAAGTTCTGCGCCGCGATCTGTTGCGCCTGGTTGCGGGCGCAGTCAGCTACCTCTAAAACGAAATTACCTGTCGAGGCTTCGGCCTTGAGGTTTAACTCAAAAGCCGATCAGTTGGGGCTAAGTCACTTTCCGCGTAAAGGCGGCTTTTCAACCAGAGATCCCCAGGCCAGGACGACCTATTTGTCTAGCTTTCGGAGGTTGACCGAGCTTTGGCTATGCCAACGATCATTAACCCGTATAGACCTTTTGCTGTGATGTCGGCAAATGTGTACCCGACTTGACGCAAGGTTTCTAGGGTGCCTGAGCTGGCGTCAAAGACGGGGAACAAATATGCGATTGGGTAAACCAACCAGGTAGCTAGCAGAACATATGTGGCGTTTTTAATAGCCACTGCGACCGACGCGGTTTCTCGTGTTGCTGCAGCTTTGAGTTGGCCGTACAGCGTCCACAGGATGAATGCGAACGGGATCATCGCTAGGAACCAGAAAAGCCACTTCGTTCCAGAAGTGCTTGCGACCTCACCCGGATAACCCAATCCGATCATCAAGACAGTTGCGGGTAATAACGATTTCATTAACCGTTTGCGAATATCGGCACTGACTCCCAGAACAATAAGAAGTTCGATGATGAGCAGAGGAACGGTGATCAACCAATCGGCGTATCGGTAGCCCTCATTCATTTTCATATCGCCGAAATCTGACCAAATTCTGAAGTAGTGGTAACCCGCTATTCCGACTACCACCGCAGAAACAGAAATTGCCGACCTGTACTGCTCTTTTACTGCTTTCAGTTGGGTCAGGAAATAGACGAAAGCGCCGAACATTACTGCTGTCCCAAAAGACAGAACGTTGTACACGAGGGTGTATTGGTCGGGACTCAGCAACTCAACTGGGTTCATAAGTGACTCCTTAACGGACTATTGCTGTGAACGCTAAAGGCAGGTTTCCTCAAAGCCCCATAGCGCTCGCACTCGCAGCCCCGCGCCGCGATCTATTGCGCCAAACATGGGGCGAAGTCAGGTACCTCTAAATCGAAATTTCCTGTCGATGCTTCGGCCTTGAGGTTTAACTCAAAAGCCAATCAGCTGGGGCTAAGTCACTTTCCGCGTAAAGGCGGCTTTGGAACCTTTGCATGCCAGTAATCCAACGGTCCACGTCGCTGGCTTTTCGTTCTCTGTATGTCTGAACTTCAGGGTGCGGTAATACCAGAAACCTTTCTTCAGACATGCACTCGATGACAGTGTCCGCTAATTGTGCAGCGGTGAGGACTCCATCACCAGCCGCGCTGCCCGGTGTGCCGGTCCCTTGATCCAGCCGATCGGGGCTATTTCGTAGGATGTTGGTTTCTACGGCCTGCGGACAGAGCATTGACACTCGAATACCTCGTTCTCCATAGGTAATGGAAAGAAACTCACCTAACGAAACCGCCGCCGCTTTAGTAACGGCGTATTGCATGGACCCGAGTTGTGTGAGGAGACCGGCAGCAGATGCAGTGTTCAGCAAATAACCCCCACCGTTGGCAACCATGACCGGCACCGCAGCCCTGGCGGCATAGATGTGGGACATCACATGCACTTCCCACATCCGTTGAATTTCGGCGTTGTCGGTCTCGAGGCCCCCCTGGGTGACATACCCAGCATTTGAAGCGAAAATATCGAGTGTTCCGTGGTCGTCGACAGTTTCAGCAACGACCGCTGCCACGGCCGCTTCGTCGGTGACGTCTAATGCAACTGCCCTGCCGTTTACGTTCTGAGCTACGCGTTCGGCATTTACCCCATCGCGATCTACCACAACTACGCCCCGTGCACCTTCGGCATGAAATCTTTCGGCGAGCGCTTCACCGATTCCGCTACCGCCACCGGTGACGATGGCAACTTTGTCTCTAATTTCCATAGGAGCAGCGTAACGAGCAGCACTGAAGGCTGCTTGACGCACGCACCATCGTTTATAAAGCTACGGCTCTCAACCGAGGCACGCTTCCCCTGCCACGCTGCTGGCAACTTCCGCTCAATCCCCGAAGGACACGATCAAATGGCTACTCCGCTCGACAACGTGACCGTCATCGAAATTGACAACTGGATGGCTTCGCCAAGCGCTGGAGCCATACTCGCTGACCTCGGTGCTGATGTGATCAAGATTGAGCCTTTGAACGGCGACCCGATGCGAGACATGGGTCGACCGGCGAAAGTTTCAGAAGACAAAAAGGGTTTCGATTTCCAGTTCGACGTGTCAAACCGGGGAAAGAGGTCGATTGCTATAGACCTCGAGTCCGAAGCCGGGTTGGAAGTCGCTTTATCCCTCATCGCTGGTGCCGATGTCTTCATGTGCAACCTTTTGAGGCACCGCCAGGAAAAATTCGGATTGGACCCTGAAAGCGTCAAAGAAGTCAACGCAAACATTGTTCACGCGACCTTGACTGGCTACGGAACTCATGGCCCCGAAGCACATCGACCTGGGTACGACGTCACTGCTTTTTTTGGGCGGTCTGGTCTCTATGACGCTATGCGCGAGGGTGAGAGTGGCACAGTCCCCATGGCGCGCCCCGCTCAAGGCGACCACACGACCGGACTCGCATTTGTTGCCGCAATTTTGGCGGCGCTTCGCCTCGCAGAAAGAAGCGGTGAGGCACAGGTAGTTGAGACGTCTCTCTATGAGACCGCCATTTGGACACAAGCGACTGATTACGCAATTACGGCAGTGGACCTGGCGCCACTCCGACCCCGTGCTAGAGAAAATATGATCATCCCAACCGCAAATCGGTACCCGTGCGGTGATGGGAAGTGGGTCGTTCTCAACATGCCCGAGGAGAGCGCTTGGGCGAAGTTGTGCCGCGTAATTGAACGAGAAGATTTGTTAGCCGATGAGAGACTTCAAGACATTCGGGGGCGTTTCCAACACATGCCTGAACTAGTCGCCGCTATCGACGAGGCCCTTTCTTATCGAAGCCGGGACGAATGGGGCGAAATTTTCGATGAAAACAGCATCATTTGGGGGCCGGTACTTGGCCTTCACGAAGTCGCTTCTGATCCTCAAGCTGATGCACTGGGAGTTTTTCCGACGGTGCACAGTGATGACATCGGTTCGTACCGAACCGTCGCTGTTCCCATGCGCTTCACCGATGTTGACGTCGGACCGAAAGGTCCGGCACCAATGTTGGGACAACATACGCGGGAAATTCTCGCAGACGCAGGTCACGAACCGGAAGAAATTCAATCTCTCCTTAAGCGCGGTGCAATCGGAGAATTGTCTTAGATTTTTTGTTCCGTTTGCCTGCCGAATTCAGCGGTTGTCTCATTGCAGGAATTTTCGAGTTGACCGCATCAGAGTCGGATTTCGTCCGGGGCGATCATTTGACTTTGCAGCACCCACCCAATGACTCCAATTTCATCATGGAGAGTTGTGCGACAACACGCCAAATTTGTTGACGAACGTTCAACTGCCGAGTCAAGCAAGACCCATTCGGATTGCGGCAGACGCAAAAGTTGGAGGGTCACGTCAGCGTTGATGAACGACTTTTCGCCCTCAACATATTCCCAACCGACTGCTGCTCCGAGGTCGGACAAAGTCGCGACCTGCTGAAATTTTGAGGTCGGTTCATCGGCTATTAGCGCGTGATCAAGGCGTGCCCATATAAGTCCTGGACCGGACTCCTCTGTCGAGCCATTAATGACACGAAGTTCGACCGCGTCGGCGTTGAATCCAGGTCTCGGGTATTCCATATCGGGGTGTGCCCCGGGGTCCGCTCGTTCGGAGGGGATCGCTGGGATTGGTGTTTGTTCTCCCGTCAGATCTTTCGGTCGCGAAAGCCACTGCGAGGTAGCGCGTGCTGTCAATCTGCCGTCATGTGTTATCGATGCTTCTACTACGGCCGTCCGTTTTCCGTTCTTCACAACGTTGGCTGCTACTCCCAACGCACCAACCGGGACCCCTGAGAGAATCTCTACGGTGTAGCGCGAACAGATGAGATCTTCTCGGTCAAGTTCACGCTCTATGAAGCGACTCATTAAGCCACAAATAGGTCCACCATGCATCACGCCATGACTCCACGGGCCGCGGGTCAGTTCGGTCGCTTCGACGCCCCCGTCACAGGTCAAAAAGAGCGCTGGGGGATATTCTTCTGGGGCGGGGGTGGGCATCGAACCACGTTAGGGTGCGGAAATGAATCCGTTCCGATTTGGCGTCCAGTTTTCGACATCAGCGTCGGGTTCTACCTACAGAGAAACTGTCCGGAAAATCGAGGATCTGGGCTACAGCACCGTGTTTTGTCCCGATCATTTCGATGATCAGTGGGCGCCGACGGTGGCTTTGACGGTGGCAGCAGAAGCCACGAAAAGTCTACGAGTGGCTGCGCTGGTGTATGACGTGGATTATCGGCACCCAGTGACTCTCGCCAAAGAGATTGCGACTCTCGATGTCATATCCGAGGGTCGGGTGGAGTTCGGCATTGGTGCGGGATGGATGAGACGTGACTACGAAGCTGCCGGAATCCCGTTCGACAGACCTGGGGTTCGCATAGACCGAATGATTGAGGCCATTCAAGTCATCCAAGGTTTATGGACAGCTGAAACTTTCGACTTTCAAGGAAGTCACTACTCCATCAATGGCTTGGCCGGCTCGCCATCGCCTCACCAAGCGGGTGGGCCACCAATAATCGTCGGAGGCGGCGGGAAACGAGTCTTAACCGAAGCAGCCCGGCGAGCTGACATTGTTGGACTTAATGCTTCACTCCACGCTGGGTCTGTAGGCCCAGAGACAGCATTATCTGCTCTTGGAGAGAGATTCTTGGAGCGACGTAACTGGGTGGAGGAAGCGGCAGGAGAACGATTTTCCCAACTCGAACTTCAGATGAATACCTTTATGACCGCTGTAACTGCTACGACTGCAGAAGCTGACGAAATGATCGAGGGTATGGCACCGATGTTCGGTCTCTCACCAGATCAGGCACGAACTATACCGATGGTTCTTGCCGGGACCGTTAATGACGTCTGCGAGCAACTTCACCATCACCGTGAACTCTACGGAACAAGCTATTGGGTAATTCACGATGGAGAAGTCGACGCCATGGCTCCAGTAGTAGCCAAAATGTCAGGCATCTAGCTTCGGGTGACCGAATGATGACTCAGTGTCAGCCCCTGGCCCTATGGTCGTTGCTGTGATCGATCTGGAGGCAGTCAGCTTCGGTAGGGACGCCACCGAGAAGCTCTCCGGATTACTTCGCGATTCGAAGGACAAAGACGTTTTCACACCTGTGAGCGTCATAGTTCCAACTAACTACGCAGCGGTGAGTCTTCGCAGGGATCTAGCTAGTGGAGAATACGGATCAACGTCGTGGGTTGGAACAGGCCTAATTAACACAAACTTTTTGACTTCATACCGCTTGGCTGAATCGGTCACCGGTGACAGTTTCTTAGCCCAGGGGCGCCAGCCGGTACGCAGCACGGTGATCGGTGCAGCACTACGCCAAATACTTCTTGATGAACCTGGCATTTTCGGGCCAATTGCGCATCACGGTGCCACGGAACGGGAACTGATTCGCGTGTATCGCGAACTTCGCGACTTAGAGGATGAGCAACTCGATGAGGTTGCGGCACTGGGTGAGAGGGCCAGCGAAGTGATTCGGGTCTACCGCGCTGCTCAAAAGTTACTGGAAGAAGACTGGTTCGATCAGTTCGATCTCTTCCGATCGACAGATCTCTCAACCCAGAAAATATCTGACTTCGGGAAGCTAGTGCTCTTCCTACCTCAACAACTAGCTACTACCGAGACAAAGTTTCTTTCCCGCCTATCAGGACTCAGCCCTATCGTCGGATTGATTGGTTTGACCGGGACAGGCGATGCAGACCGCGATCCGCAAAGGATTGCTGATCTTTTCGGTAGTCAATTGTCGCCGCTAACCACTGCACCAATCTCCGCAAATACGGTCCTTTCGGTCAGTGACCCAGATGACGAAGCTCGAACCACCGTCCGATCAGTCATCGGTTTACTTGATGAGGGAGTCACGGCCAGTCAGATAGCTGTTCTCTACCCACACCGGCACCCCTATGCCCGCCTACTTGAGGAGCACCTCAACGGATCGGCCATCTCCTTCAGTGGTGTCTCAGCCCGAACAGTTGCTCACTCAATGCTGGGCCGATTCATCACGCGTTTGCTGGCTTTGCCGGACAAAGACCTGGGCGTCAACGAAGTGCTCGACTTTTTGTGCAGCGCTCCGGCACGACAACATGCCGATAGCCCGACGACAATCCCAGCTGTTTCTTGGTCCCGCACTGCTATAACCGCCGGCGTCAGCATGGGGCTCGAGGACTGGTCAGACAAACTCACTCGACATAGGGAGCAGCTTTTAGCCACGGCGACGCGAGAGCGGCTCCGCACCGGAGATGACCGGCAGGCGAGTCGTTACGAAAGAGCAGGGCTAGAGGCTGAGGAACTCTTGGCCTTTGTCACTGAACTCCACCAAATCGTGAACCCAGATAGCTTGCCCAGCGATTGGGTTCAACTGTGCTCGTGGTTGCGAAAGGCAATGGAGCGTTATTTAGATCCCAGCAACCCACTTGATTCACAAAAAGGAGATCTCGTTGCAGTAGAACAAGCTTTAGATCAGTTACAAGGCCTGGCTCAGGTCGAACCAAACACAAGCTTCACAGTTTTCCGGCGAAGCTTGGAAACACAACTGCAAGACAGCAGCGAACGCACCGGAAAGTTGGGTCAAGGCGTCTTTGTAGGCGACATACGTCAAGCTTGGGGCCTCAATTTCGAACACACGTTCATTTTGGGACTAGCCGAAGGAATCTTTCCTCAACCGCCTGGCAGGAACGGCGTCATCTCCGACGAGGACCGATCTGCGCTAAATGGCCTGCTCGCAATGCCACGAGATGCGATACACAACGACCAGCGTCGGTTCCTTGCCGCCTTGTCATCGTGCAATTCCAACACATTGCTGTTTCCGCGAGGTGATCTGCGTCAGCACAAAGAGAACTACCCGGCTCGATGGCTAGACCAAATAGCTGCCCGCAGGGGACCCCTTTCATTGAACGAAGCGCTCAAGAGCCCAGAACACCCCTGGGCACAACATCAGTCATCATTTATCGCTGGCCTTCGAAGCTCAAAATTCCCAGCGTCACATCAAGAATTCGATCTGGCGTCGTTGCTCGACAGCCGCGAACAAGGTCAAGACCTCGCGGCTATTTCATTAAACAACACATCCGCGTTTGAAGCCGGTCGACAGCTTATCGAAAGTCGAAATAGCAGCGCGTTTACACGTTTCGATGGCAACCTAACTGATCTAGTACACCCCAAAATGGTCCGGACCGACGTACTCTCACCAACACGCCTGAAACAGTGGATCGATTGTCCGCACAGTTACTTCATGCGTCACGTCTTAGGTGTCGATGAGCCAGAGTTCTCTCGACACGAATTTCGGATTCCACCGCTGGTTCGTGGCTCGTTAATTCACGAGGCGGCTGACCGTTTTTTTCGTGACCAAATATTGAGAGGCAACCCACCGGGCCCGGATCGTCAATATACGGAGACCGACATTTCTTCCATCAGACAGTTCGGCATCGAAGTTGCGTCAGAACTGGAAGCCCAAGGACTTGTGGGCAGGCCACTGTTTTGGAGTCGAGATCGCGAACAGTTACTGAACGATCTGACGGGAATCTTGAAACACGATCGGCAAAGGGAAATGAGAGGAACGGTGATTGCCACAGAATTGAAATTTGGTCTACCAGACGGCGAGTTTCCCCCTCTTTCACGAACACTCCCGTCCGGAAGAGTGGTGAATTTCAGAGGCGGCATCGACCGCGTTGAGAGAACAGGTGCTGGAACTTTAGTAGTAGTTGATTACAAGACCGGAAAAATCAATAGCTACAAGGACCTCAGTCCTGAGGATCCAATTTTGGGTGGTTCTCAACTTCAGTTACCTCTCTACGCTCTCGCAGCAGATGCCTACTTAGGTCAAGGGGCTGGTGGTGTTCACGCAAGCTATTGGTTCACCAGCGACACGCAACGTTGGTCAACTCGTGGCTATGCCATCACCGCAAAAATCCTTGACACTTTCGACGAAGCAATCGACGTCATCGTTAACGGGATAGAAACCGGTCTATTTCCATCCAAACCCGCGCCGGTTTCGTCGAAATGGACCGGTGTCGGTAAATGTATTTTCTGTGATCCCGACGAACTTGGCTCTAGAGAGATCGAGGAAAAATGGCAATCCATGTTGACCGTGGAGTCGCTTGCTCCTTATATACGACTCCGAGGCGAAGGCGACATTACCGACGACGAAAATAGTTACGATGAGTAACGACGTCGTGCCCCCAGATCAACCGGCAAGAGATGTCATCGCAGCTCGGCACGACGAGACCTTGTTTGTAGAAGCAGGTGCTGGCTGTGGAAAAACTGAAGCGTTAGTCGGGCGAGTCGTCAACCTTGTCAGTTCATCAGACGAAGTATCACTTGACGATCTGGCTGTGATCACCTTTACGAACAAAGCCGCTGCAGAACTTCGACATCGGATTAGATCCCGCCTAGAGGAACTCCTAGCGGACTGCTCCGAACCTTCGGTACAAGAAAGGTTGAAGGTTTCGTTGGAGCAACTCGATAGCGCCGCTATTTCAACGTTGCATGGTTTTGCCAGACGCCTTCTCACTGAGCACTCAATAGAGGCCGGACTTCCTCCAAGCTTTGAGGTTCTTGATGAAATTTCTACTCAAGTTGAGTTTCTAGAGAGATTCGAGAAGTTCTTAGATTCGCTCCTACTTGACCCGGCATGGTCCAGAACACTCTTAATCGGAGATGCACTCGGCATTAATCCAGCTAAAGATCTACTCCCGTTGGCTGCAGAACTTCACAAGAACTGGGATTTGCTGAGACCAACAAACCTCCCAGAACCTGACGAAATTGAGTTCGAGGACCTTATTGCTAAAGGCCATTCCTTAGTCCTACAACAAAACACCTTCGTTGGCTCCGCTGACTCGGACAGTATGACCAAATGTTTAGACGCAATTCGCGGATTTGTAGGAGAACTCGATACCGCGTTTGACGAAATTCAACAGGTGGCCACGCTTGCAGACCGCAAATTGCCTAGTGGAAAACGAGCGGGGCGAAAAGGAAACTGGGCGGACATAGAAAGTCTTAGGTCTGATTACGAACGCTACCGATCTGAAGTGGCCTTGTTTAAAGCATCGCTGGTTGATCTCATGCTTCGACGGCTCGTCTCCTGTCTCACGACCTTCATATTGGACGGTGTTCGCGCACAGCGAAATCGAGGGCGTCTCGACTATCACGACCTCTTAGTTTCCGCCCGAGAGGTACTTGGCCATTCGATTCACGGTCCACTCATCCGATCGAAGGTACATAGAAAATACAAGCACCTTCTCATCGACGAGTTCCAGGATACGGATCCAATTCAGGTCGAAATCACCACATTGATAGCGTCACCAAATGACACCGATCCAGCGTCTCCATGGCAAAAAACTTCGACTCTTCCTGGACGCCTGTTCTTTGTCGGGGATCCCAAACAATCGATATATAGATTCCGCAGGGCAGACATCAGCCTGTATTTGGACGCTCAAAAGAAATACGAAAGCGGACAATGCCAACTGTCAACGAATTTTCGTAGCACCCCAGAGATCATTAATTGGGTCAACGAGATTTTCGGCAAATTAATTGACCCCCGTAATGGCAGTCAGCCCGGATATACACCGTTGATTTCGATTCGGGAGAGCGCTCCAGTGGGCGACGCTGTCTCCCTGCTCGGCGCTACTCCGCACCCAAAATCTGAGACCACCAAGTCGGATACGAACGCGGCACGGCTATCTGAAGCGCACGACATCACCCAAACTGTGATTCGTATGGTGCGCGAAGGCTGGTCAGTCGAGCAGGAAGACGAGTGGAGGAAGGCCAGATTTAGTGACATTGCAGTGCTGGTTCCTACCCGGTCAAGAATGTTCGAGATTCAGAGAGCCTTTGAAAAAGCTGGAGTTTCCTATCGCGTCGCCTCCACAAACAACGTTTGGCGAAGCCAAGAGATTCGCGATCTCGCCATGTGTCTTCGAGCAATTAATGACCCATCCGATTCCTTGGCAACGGTCTCTGCATTGCGCTCTTCTGTCTACGGATGCGGCGACGACGACTTGTATCGATTCAAGACAACTAACTTTGAAGCGTGGGTCTGGAGCACTCTTACTGCCTCGGAACATGCAGAACGAGCGAACAGTGGTGACCCCGTTGCCGTCGGATTGGCTCACCTAGCGCAACTTCATGAACAGCGTTCGGTCTTATCTCCTTCAGAGTTGATCGGACGACTCATTAAAGATCGGCAGTTGGAAGAACAATGTGTTGCCCGCAAACACCCGCGTGAGTCTCTGCGTCGCTTCAGATATGTAGTTGACCAAGCTCGCGCGTGGTCCGATACAGGCAAGGGAGACCTTCAGAGTTTTATTTTCTGGATCGCTCAACAAACAGCCGAAAATGCTAGGCCCATTGAAACAATCCTCTCCGAAGATGACGAAGACTCTGTCCAAATTATGACTGTCCACGCGGCGAAGGGCCTCGAGTTTCCAATTGCAATAGTCGCCGGGTTACCTCTCTCCACACGCAGGGAGTCTGGCGTGAAAGTGGGATACACCCCAAATTCCGAGATGCCCGAGGTGAAAATTCGAAAAGGGCTCGAAACCCTCGACTTTGATGACTGGGCGCAAGCAGAAAAACTCTTCGATCATGATGAATCGATTCGCAAGTTGTATGTCGCGTGCACGCGTGCACGCGACCATTTAGTCGTCTCGTTACATCGCAAAGAGACCTCTCCAAAGTCTGGTCTGGAACATCAAACCTCAGCGGAACTGCTCGCAGAGGCTTCGACCGACGCAGAGCACGTCGAAGTTGACTATTCAACCCACACGGAGATTTGGAGTAGCGAACAGACAAGCTTTTCTGTTTCTCGTCCAAGCCTGTCGGACTGGCTTGAACGCTATAACAATGCTGTCAAGTTCAGCGATCGCCACCGATTTATGAGTGCTACTCATATCGCTCAATCCGCCGACCGACCGCCAACTGCTTCTAAGAGCGGCGAAATCCACGAACCCGGCCTTTTAAAGGACGGAGACGAATCAGAGTTACCTATCCAAGGTCGGGGTCGTTACGGGACCGCTATTGGGCGCGCAGTCCACGCTGTACTCCAAACAGTTGATCTAGAAAGCGGAACTGGACTTGGACCTCTCGCCAGAATTCATGCTGAAGCTGAAGGGGTAGCAGAATTGTCGGACGAAGTTACTTCCTTAGCTTTGTCCGCTCTTGCAAGCGAGGAAATTCAACGAGCTGTCGGGAGCAGATATTGGCGTGAACTATATGTCGCATGTCCGATAGGCGATCAGCTCATTGAAGGCTACGTGGACCTTGTCTATGAGACCGATGAGGGACTGGTGGTAGTTGACTACAAGACTGATCAAATCGATTCTTCCGAGCTAGAGCGCAAGGTTGAGCGTTACCGACTTCAGGGTGCCACCTACGCAACAGCACTTGAGGCAACGACTCGACAACGTGTTGCGCGCGTCGTGTTCGTTTTTCTGTCGCCAACTTCACCGGCGCTGCTTGCCTCGCTACCCAACCTCGAAGAAGCCATCGCTGAGGTTCGGACGGTTATAGAGCACGAGGGGGTGGTTGGTAGCCGCCCATGAGTTCTCCCATGTGTCCGGCCAATGCAATGGTCAGCTTGTCGCTCCCGTACGGACCGACCACTTGACAGCCGATGGGAAGCCCTGAGGTTCCGAGCCCTGTCGGAGGCACCGTAGAAGGTAGATACGCCATCCCAACCATGACGGTCCATTTCACGATGTCAATGTAGTTACGTTCTTCACCATTGCAGACAAGAGTTCGACTACCAAAGTCCCCTTCTTGCTGGTGAGTGAATGGCGGCACGAAACTAACTGGCATTATCAATGCGTCATAACTATCAAAGAACGCCGCCCATTTGAGTCTCAGCTCTTCGCGTCTGGCGTGGTGATCAAGCCAGATCCGGTGGCCTGGACCATCACTCTCCGTACTTTGCGAGGTTGCTCTTTGAACTAACCACAACCCCAACATCGCTGCTTCATCGGGGTCTATGTCAGGTCTCGCCGTCCTATCAACAGGTACCCCATCTTTCTCTAGTTCGTGCACCACCGTTTCGAGATGTTGAAGCACTTCATTGTCAATTGGGCAGAAGTCATCATCAAGCCACGCGGCAACACGCAAGTCACCGATATTTGTGGGTGCGCTTCCCAGTTGAGCAACCCAGGGAGGTGAGTCTCGTTTCATTACGTCCAAGAGGAGTTCAAGGTCATGCGAGCTCCTGGCTAAGGGTCCAAAAACGTTAACGTCAGCTTCGTTCACTCCACCGTTGACGTGGTCGAGGTATCCGGTGGTCGGGATCACACCAAAACTAGGCTTATGCCCCCATATCCCATTGAACGCAGCTGGGAACCTGATCGATCCGCCGATATCAGTGCCGATTTCAAAAGATGTAAACCCCATCGCAACCGCCGCTGCCGCACCTCCAGAGGATCCACCAGGTCCACGAGATAAATCCCATGGGTTGTTAGTGGTCCCAAATATTTCGTTGTACGCCTGAATATCGCCTGACCATCGAGGCAAGTTCGTCTTTCCCATGACGACGGCGCCTTCTCGACGAACCGCGTTAACCACCGCTGCGTCGCGGTCTGGGACATTGTCGGTGAGTTCTACCGCCCCACCAGTCGACCTCAAGCCTTTGGTTTCCAACGCGTCTTTCACCGTGATGGGAACACCATGCAGGCGTCCCAGCGCCTGCCCCTCGGCTTGAGCGGAATCAGCAGCATCGGCATCAATCAGCGCCGTTTCAAAATCTCGGGTAACTACTGCATTGATCTCACCATCTCGACGTTGTATTCGATCAATGCAATGTTCGGTCAATTCGCGGCTTGAAATTTCGCCCCGGCTAATCAAATCCACCTGCTCAACTGTGGACAGCAGTGCTACGTCTTTCACTGGACCCCCCCTTTTTGAAATTCATCCGCCCAAAACAAATAACGCTGACCCTTGCGACGTCTCGACGACCATTGTCAACTCCGCTGAGTCGAGACCCAGTCTGCCCCAGAGCGAAGGCAAACCGGTCAGTTCCTCCAACGGTTGCTCTCCACTGGAATCTCGGAACCAAAGTCCTTCTTCACGTTCAAATATTAGAGACATGCCTGAAGAACTCGCTAAGGCATCGATAAGTCCCAACGCGATCGGGGGAATAAGTTGATTCCTGTCTAGGCGCTGACCGTCATGAACGGTGTGAGCGTCATCTTCGGACACTACTAAGCCATCGACTACGCCCAGCTCTGCCACCCGCAGCCCCGGCAGAACGGTCGTACCCCAGTTATCACCATCAGCGGAGCGGCTCACCACTGATCGTTGTATGGGTCCAGTGTCAAGAAATTCCTGTGCTTCGAAAGGACCGAGTTTGTCAAGAGAGTGCACCACTCGGCCAGCTTTACGATCAGTTGCGAATATGAGGCCATCGACAATTTCCGCATCAACCACGTCAATACCGCGACTTTGCAACAAGCAAACTGGATCAAGTGACAGCTCTTCTACGCGGGAGAGAACTAGTTCGTGGTCTGTGACGCGGAGTCTCGCTGCGGACACCGCACTAACTAAGCCGGTGGCAAATTCATTTGGCAGCCCATATCGCTTCCAGGTGTTTCCATCTCGAACTTGGATCACCAGGGCACGAGTGCAGACGTCCTCTCCCAGCCACCCAGCTACACGCAGCACTTCTTCACCTGCGCCGAAATCGACTGCTATGACCTGTAGCGATGCAGGGATTTCCAGTTCGCGCCATGATGACTCATCTCGCACAAACCACTGGGAAATGACTCGGGCTAACACCCTGTCACCCGAGTACATGTATTCCGTCGTCGCGCCAGTTACCGGACCCTCGACTTTGGTCCAGCGCGATTCAGATGACCTGTTCACTGATGTCGAAGTAACTTCTGCATCCTCCGTAGCTGCTCTCGCTACCGTCTCGTAGGTGGGACTTGGAGAAGCCAGCGAAACTGATGAGTCTTCGTCTCCTGGTTCGTCGTCGGACATCAATGTTGTCGTCTGATCTGTTTCGGCCAGCGGAGCCAAATTCAGAGATGTGGCTTGTTCATTGCTGCGACTCGATAACACGCCGACTAATCCGCCGATTGCTCCCAATACGATCAATGTCCCAAGTCCGCGCAGAATGAAGCGTTGGCGGCGCGCTCGGCTGGAGGCGCGAATACGCACGGCGTCCACCATCCCGGGCGTAAGAGCAACTTGTTCGCCGGTATCGCGTAAATGCCGTCGGACTTCATCATCAAGATTCATGGTGAACGTCCTCCTGACTTACCCCTGATCGAAGCACCGAAGGGTCACTCAGCTCATTCGCAAGCTGACCTAGGGCACGGCTCAGACGGCTCTTCACAGTTCCCGGCCGGATGCCAAGTGCATCGGCTGTTTCCTCAACCGACCAATCCATAAAGAACCTAGCCACCACAACGGTCCGGTGGCTAGGTGACAACTCTGCGAGCGCCCTCTCAAGGTCGATATCCACTAACTCGTCTTCTATCGGTTCGTAGTTCATTAGCAAAGGGCGTTTGTCGCGTTCTCTTCGCGTCCGACGTAGCCATGACCGAGCCCAGTTCATCGCAACGCGGTAAATCCAACCTTGGGGGTTCTTATAAGTAGAGACTTCAGACCACCTTTGACAGGCTCTAACGAACGCTTCGTCTGCAGCTTCTGCGCCAAGATCAGCGTTTCTCAGACTGAGGCTCAGAGCGCGAGCGATCTGATCGCGATTGTGAAGGTAAAAAGTGTCGAAATCGCGGTAAGCCTCGGTGGGCCCTTCGGGTCTTCGCCGAACAGCGGCGCTGTCATGCCTCTGGTCGTCGCCCATTCGGTTCCCCTCGGTTTCGATGAGCATGAGCGCGGTCCACTGATCTCTGGTGATGGTTAAACCCAAAGGGTAAGACGTTCATGTACATCAACCATTCCCGCTGTATCGCAAACTTACCGGGAGAGTTCCCTCACCTGCCTTCAGGTCTGTACAGCTTGATAGGGCCTTGCCCGGTCATCATTTCACTTTGACGATGCCACGGTCTGCCAGCGTGAGCTCCTCCATCAACGACGATCGCTGTGCCGGTAATAAAAGTGGAGTCATCTGAGGCAAGGAAAAGAGCTGTTTGGGCGATGTCTTCAGCTTCACCTACACGCCCTATTGGTTGGTACCGGCCAAATCGGTCACGGAATTTTTGACGCCGATCCGCGTCCAACGGGCCATGCGCTAGTGGCGTTGCGACTACCCCAGGGCATATTGCATTCACTCTTATCCCCTGTTGCCCGAGTTCGAGTGCGACCGATTTTGTGAGGTGAATGACTGCCGCTTTGGTGGCGGTGTAGAGATGCGGTGACTCGCCGGCCTGTAACCCCGCTACCGATGCAGTGGAAATAATGGAACCGGACCCTTGTGCTTTCATCACCGGGGCGGCATGTTTCATTCCAAAGAACACGCCTTTAAGTAACACATCAACGGTGATATCGAAATCGTCTTCAGTAATAGATTCCACTGGGCCTCGGGCCCCTCCGAAACCCGCGTTGTTAAACATCACATCAAGACGTCCCCAACGTGATCCGGCCCTCGAAACAGCGGCGGCTATATCCGCTTCACATGACACATCAACGTGGAGGAAGTCGCCTAGGTCTCCGAGTTCAGCGGCAACGATTTGTCCCTTTTCATCGTTCATGTCGGTAACGAGAACCCTGGCTCCCTCAGATGCAAAGAGTCGTGCTGTTGCAGCGCCCATCCCGCTCGCGGCGCCCGTAATAACCGCTACTTTCCCCTCAAGTCTGCTCACTGGTTCTCTCCTCAGGTGGATTCTGTTCTAACAGCACACCAGCTTCGAATAGGGCCGTGACTTCGTGGTGGCTGACACCCAACCAATCATTCAAAACCTCGGAATTGTGTTCCCCTCTGTAGGGGGCAACTTCGTTGGACGACAAACCAGACTTGCTCTTCGAAAACCGGTAAGGCGTTTGAGCTACGCGTCTCGTGGAACCATCACGCGCGTCAATGTCCACTGAAGAGCCTCGAAATTGAGCGGTCGGCGATTCATATGCCTCAGCAGTGGTTTTTATGTCACCCCATGCAAGGTTGCATGAGTCAAGCGCGTCATACATCTCTGCTCGTGTAGCGAACGAGCTCAAAAAGTTGTTTATTGCCTGCTCCCGGTATGCGCGCTTGGTGGGTATGTCGCTGTTTTCTGGGGCGTTGTCTTCCAATCCGTGAACCAGGTGGAGTTGTTTCCAAATCCACCTGAAGTCACCCGCTGTGAGGACCGGACCGTCTACGCCTTCCCAAACAAGTCCTCCAGCAGCGGTGTAACGCAAGTCATCGAGACCCACGTGACTGGCGTCATCGGTCGCGAGAAAAGCATCAAGCATGCACATATCGATGTGCTGGCCTTCCCCGGTCTGTTCCGCCACGCGTAGTGCCGCTAAAAGGCCAATCGTGCCGTGCAGAGAAGCATTGGTGTCTGCAGCTGAAAGGTTCAGGTCGATGACGGGGTGGTTATTCCATTCGGCGCTTCGGTGAAGCCACCCTGATTCTCCATGAAGAATCGGTGCATACGCGGCACGAGCCGATTCTGGGCCTTCCTGTCCGAATCCTGAGATTGAAAGCATCACCAGCTTCTCATTGACCTGTCGCAAATTTTCGTACGCAAGGCCGTACCTTTTCATTACCCCCGGTCGAAAGTTTTCGATTACCACATCGGCTTCAGCGGCCATTCGAAGAAGTAGCTCAGACCCGCCCTCAATTCGCAGGTCTACGCATACATTGCGTTTACCAATATTTTGCTGGGTGTAATAGCCCGCTAACCCTGCACGGACCTTCCCCCAATTTCGGGTCACGTCACCTTCTGGGGGTTCCACTTTCACAACTTCCGCTCCAAGGTCGCTGAGGATGCGCCCGGCGAAAGGTCCAGCTAGGACTCTGCTCATATCGAGCACTTTGATTCCTTCAAGCGGTCTCACCGCGCCCCCTAGGCCCAATATTCGGAATTAGATGCGTTGGCAGTCTCGCGCGTGAACATCGTTTGATCTACCAAGGTCAACGAAGGCCAGTTTGACCATGGTTGGCTGAACCATTTGAAATTGGCGCCCTATGCGACGCCGTTAGGTCTTTAAACGGGTTCGTCGCCTTCGATAGTTACTCGGTGCATGTAGCGTCTTTGCCCCTGATAGTCATTCAGGGCGTAGTGCTGCACAATGCGGTTATCCCACATCGTGACAGTCCCAGCTTCCCACTTGACTCGGCAAGTGAACCGTTCTTCTTCGCAGTGTTGGTAGAGGAATGCGAGCAGAGCTTGGCTCTCGCTTTTTCGCATTCCCTTGATTCTTTCGGTAAAAGGCCGGTTGACGTACAACGCTCGCAAGGCCGATTCTGGGTGAGTGCGGACCACGGGGTGTTCAACCAGCTGGTGTGCCTGTTCGGAAACCTCCAACGTCATGGATCCATATTCGTTTTTATGTTTGTCGGAATCGCCACCAGCGCCGTATTGGCTAGCTGCTGAGTGGATTCCTGTAAGCCCATTGACGATTGTCTTCATCGTGTCGGACAGAGCCATGTACGCAGCGTGTTGGTTAGAGAAAACAGTGTCTCCACCATATTCAGGAACTTCTAGTGCGTACAGAACCGAGCCAAGTGGAGGTGTGGGAAGAAATGACATGTCGCTATGCCATCCGCCGCCAAAATTGATGGTCTCGTGTGGTTCTTTAATGACAGCGACGACTTCTGGGTGGTCATCCAGTCCGGTGATGTAGGGATGCGTCTCAAGGCAACCGAAATGTTCAGCGAAACGTTTTTGTGCCATCGGTGAGAGTTCTTGCTCTCGAAAGACCAGGACGTGGTAGCGATTAAAGGCTTCGCGTATATCGTCGATTAGGCGTCCGCTGGCGTCACCCAAGTCCACTCCTTGAATTTCTGCACCCAAAGCGCCAGCTACCGGTCGGATGGAAAGGTTCAAATCGGAGCTCTTGTTCACGTTTGTAAGGTTAGTCAGCCATGCGCCGGAGTCTGTCCCCGACCTCACCAATCGCCTCAATCCCAGCTTCGGTACTGGTTGCGACTGGGGTGAGATTGAAGTGCCTACATCCAGCTTCGAGATAGGGCGCTAGGTAGTCGACTATGTCGTCGATTGTGCCGTGTGGTGTGTATCGCTCAAATTTTTCGAACGGAACCCTATAGAACCCCTCCATAGCTGGACCTACGAACGATGCCGCTTCTGCGCGGTCTTCTCCGATTCCGACCCATAGCTGAATCCCGTGATCTGGATCGACATCTCGCCCTGCCTTTTGTGCCGCATCATCAAAGACCGTTAGCGCCTCGAGATATCTTTGGCTTGAACACCACGCGCCAAGCCAGCCCTCGGCGAAGCGACCAGCGCGACGAAGCGCAGCATCGGATCGTCCTCCTACGTAGAACGGGATCGAAGGATTTGGGACTGGAACGATGCGTGCTTGCTCCAAACTGAAGAATTCGCCATGATGATCCACTGTGACACCGGCTAGGAGTTGTTGAAGCACATCAAGAGATTCGTCTGTTCGTTTCCCACGAGTACGAGGGTCAACCCCACATACTTCAACTTCGTGACGGTCGTCACCACCGACTCCCACCCCGAAGCTAACTCGACCTGGAGCCATTTCTGCGAGGTTGGCGAGCTGGCGAGCTACGGGCATTGGGTGTCGAAGGGCGAGTAAGTAAACCCCAAGGTAGATACCCAATGTGGGATGCAGATTTGCGAGGGCGGCACCTATCACCATGCCATCGTGTCCGTGCCCAATTCGGAAACTCACATGGTCAGCAAAAAACATGTGGTCAATACCCGCGTCGGCTACGAGGTTCACTGCCTTAAGGCGCTCCTCCCATGGGCGGGTCCAAATATCAAGGCCGGGGGTGACACCAACTCGAATCGCTGGGCTCATGATTTAGGCGTCATGATCAGGCAAGTTCCTTGGGCAACAGCGACGAGACGGTCATCGTTGGTGATGTCAATTCTGACAACCGCGGTAGTGCGGCTCATTGAAATGATTTCAGCACTAGCGGTACAGGTTCCGCCACTGACCGGTTTCAGGAGGTTTATTTTGAACTCGGTGGTCGCGGCCCAAGACCCTTCTGGCATAACGGGATACATCACTACTCCCAATACGTGGTCACAAAACGCCGAGAGGCAGCCACCATGCATGTTTCCGATCATGGTGATCATCTCGTCGCTAACTTCAAAAGACGCCACGAGTTGGCCGGGAGTCACGTCATCAATTCGGATTCCCAAAAAACCGTCGATCCCTTTGGTTGGGATGAATTTTTTGAAACGCTGCGCTGTTTTGGGGTTCCAGTGTTCAAACGTTAATGCCATATTCGAACCGTAGCGCCCGAAGAGGTTCTCTGACCGAACTTCAACCTTCTATGGTCTCGTCGAGCCAACAACATAAATCGTCCAGGAAATGTTGCGTTTGTTTTGTTTCGAGGTGGCCGAAGCCGTGTGCCGCTCCTGGATAATGCTTGAGTGTGAAGCAGCCGCCCGCTTGGCGATACGCGCTAGCTAGTTCGTCGACCATTTGTGGGGGAACATTTTGATCGTTTCCCGCCTGAGCAAACCAAACCTCAGGTAGTTGCGTTTTGGTCTCTTCATTCACTATGCGCGAAAGGCAAGCATCAGTCATCGCTTGCTCCGTGCCGAAGTAGGCCTCTGTGTTAACGACAAGCCTTTTGCCTAGGTCGGTATCTAAAGATCGGGCGTACATATAACGGGCAAACGGATCGACGGGAGCCCAGAATGTCCCTACTCCGGTCACACGACCGTCTATCGGCCCTTGTTCTTCCCACTTTCCATCCACGTACATTTCGGTGCCTTGAGAGTCAATCGACTGAGGTCTCAGGGCTGCCAGTAACGCGAGGTGGCCACCGCTTGAACTTCCAATAGAGATAATTCGGTCGCTGTTACCAGTCAGTTGCAGCGCGCGTAGTCGCGCCCAATGAGCTGCGGCGCTGACATCGGTAGATGCGTCGGGGTGTTGGTGTTCGGGTCCGCAGCGAAAGTCAATGGCAACCACTGAGAATCCGGCAGCGGCGAGTGCGGCGTCGTAATGCGAACCTGCCCGTCGATCGTGATCGCACCACGCTCCCCCGTGCACGTCGAGCACCACACCGCGAACCACCGTTTTCGTTGGGGGGTTCCATACTCGAGCCAACAATTCTTTCTTCCCTCGTCGTAGGTAAGGAATGTCGGCATAGTCAACGATCATTTGTTGTTCCATTTGACTGGTAGATGTTTCGGGCCGTTTTGGAAATTAGAAATTAGGTGTTCCGGTTCTCCGTTGAGTTCGATATTTGGCAGCCGCCATAAGACCTGCTCAAAGATGGCAGACATCTGACGTCGAGCGACGTGGGCTCCTAAACAGAAGTGGGGGCCGGCGCCAAAGGTGACATGGTCATTTGGGGTTCGTTCAACATCGAATTGGTCCGGGTTTTGAAAAGCTGTGGGGTCTCGATTCGCTGCTACGTGATACACGACGATTTTGTCGTTTCGGCTGATACTGGCCCCGCCCAGGTCCACAGCACGTGTGGCGGTGCGGCGGAAATGCACCACAGGGGGGGAATATCGCAACATTTCTTCGATGGCACTGGGAAGCAGTTCGGGGTGAGAGATCAACTTCTTCATCTGCGCTGGGTGTTCAAGCAGTGCGAGCATCCCTCCTGGAATCCCGTTTCTAAGTGTTTCATTGCCTGCAACTGCAAACAGAAAGAACATGGTTTCGAATTCTTCGGTCGTTATTGCTCCCTCCTCGTCTTCAGTCGCGAGGAGGGTCGATACCACGTCGTCACCTGGGTATCGTCGGCGATATTTAGCCAACTCCGACGCGTATAAGTACATGTCGGCGAGTCCTTCGCGGGACCGGGGGTCGGGCATTCGTCCGCTCCCATCTGGTCTGATTTCATCTCTCAGCTTCCGAGCCTTGCGTGCCATGTCAGTGCCAGTGGATGGGTCGAATTGATCAGAAATTGCGTATTCACTGTCTTGATAGCCGATGACTCTGTTGCTCCAATCGAATAGCAGCATGCGGTCTTCTTCAGGAACCCCCATGATCTCAGCGAGTGTCATGAGAGGTAACTCCGCAGCGATATCGCTTGCAAAATCTGCGTTGCCCTTGGGAACAACTCTGTCGATTATCAATTTCGCTCGACGCGAAATACCGTCCTCGAGCGCGGCTATAGCGCGAGGAGTAAACGACTTCGCCAGCAGTCGGCGCAGGCGAGTATGGCTGGGTGGGTCCTGGTTCAGCATCATGCGTTGCACGAAAGCCAACATCTCTGCTGTGCCCGGATCACGTATCTGGGTCGCCCCTCGATGAGATGAAAACGTTGATGGGTCGCGCAACACTTGGTTGACCAGTTTGTGGGTGAGCACGGCCCAGTAACCCGGTCCTTCGCTCCAACCCATTACGGACGGTTCGGCCACCCAATGGACAGGTGCCTCTTCTCTCATTTCTGCGATGAGGTCGTATGGGACACCTTGGGTGTAGGTCGCGGGGTCGAACAATCGAGTGCGATCCATTCCCCGTTACTAGCACGATTGGAGTTGCCTTCGACCCGCGTTCTTTGCAGATAGTTGGTCGATTGCACAATGACTGGCACCCTTGGTTTAATGACGAGTTCCCAGCCCGACGGTCTCGGCGCCCGTTGGCGTCCTGGCTTCTGGCAACTACTGCGCCAGTTCACTTCGAACGTGTCAGATCATCACACCCTTTTAGCTGCCGCTGGTGTGGCCTATTACTTTGCTCTGGCGTTGGTTCCTGCTGTGGTGACGATTGTTTCAATTTACGGTTTGGTCGCTGAACCCAACGAAGTAGCCGACCAGCTCGAACCGCTAACCAATGCTCTCCCCAGCGAAGCTGGACAACTTGTGGTTGCGCAGCTTCGGGGAGTTACGTCAATCGGTGATGGTCGAGTAGGCATCAGTCTTGGTATTGGTTTGTTCGGTTTGTTGTGGTTGGTTTCAAATGCCTTTAATTCGTCCGTCATGGCAATCAGAATCGCTCATGCTCGACGAAGTCCCCATAATTGGGTTCAAGGGAGAATTTTCGCGCTGAAGCTATCTGCAGTCGCTATGGCGGTGACGACCGTAGTGATTTGGGGAGTGATTGCGTTCCCAAGAACTCTCGAAGCAGCGGGATTTACCGATGGGGCTCGCCCTTGGCTGGAAGCGATTCGTTGGCCCATGGTGCTCGTCCTTGCTTCTATGTCGTTGGGCTGGATTTACCGGATGGTGGTGGGACCGTCGGTACGCACTCGCGCGCGCGTCGTAGCGGTCGGAATTGGTGGTGCGATTTGGATCAGCGGCACGTTTGGTATGAGCGTTGCCGCAAGTTCAGCGGACCAACTCCAGGCCACGTTCGGATCCCTCGGAGCGGTCGCTGTTCTACTGATTTGGTTATACCTCTCGGCGTCGTCGATGCTTCTAGCAGCGGAAGCAGAGTCGGTACTAGCTGAGGCGTGGCGGCGCGGTCCGGTTAGGAGGGGCGGGCGGGGTCGCCAACACAAAAAAAACCATACCGAGCGCGGCGAGGGTGGCCAAAACCAAGAACCCGGCCCTGTAGGTTCCGGTGATGTCGGCCAGGACACCGGCGATGATGGGGCCAAAGACGGTCCCTAACATCACAATCAATGAGCTCAGTCCCATGATGAACCCGAAAGATGACGATCCGAAATAGTCAGCGCGAAGAGCCTGCATAAGCGGTCCTCTTGCGCCCCATGCCACTCCATGCAGGACTACGAAGAGGCCGATCATCCAAGCTCGGTGCGCGAATGCAAGCACAAGAATTCCACCTGCATGGCCCAGCATCGCTAGCGATGCGATGAGACGCTTGTTGATGCGGTCGCCAAGCGCACCTCCAATTGCCATGCCGATGATTTGCATAATTGGTAGAGCGGCGCCTACGAAGCTGGCTTGTTGTAACGAATAGCCCCGTTCCGATGTGAGAAATAGTGCCAGGTGGGCCATAACCGCCCCAACCACGAAGAGGGCACTCATGTGGCCGAGGGAAATCATCCAGAAAGCCCGAGTACGGATCGCTTCTTTAGCTGTGAAGTGAACTGAGGTAAGACCTTCAGCTGTGTATGGCTCAACTAGCTCTTCGGGGGTGAGCCCGTCGACAGGTTCTCCGTAGTCAGCCGGATATCCGTCGAGGTAACGGGCGAAGAAGTACACCCCTATGCCCGCTAGAACACCAGAAACAGATGCTGTCGCCCGCCAGCCGTTGGCGTTCATCGACCAAACCACGACAGGAACAGCTAATCCGCCAGCTGCGAATCCCAAGCTTCCCGTTGCCAGTGCACGGGCTCGTCGTCGTTCGAACCAACGAACAATTGCCACGGTAACGGTCAGGAAACCACTTAAACCCGCACCGATTGCGATGAGCAGAAAAGAGGCGAAGAACTCCCAAAGATTTTGTATTCGGCCAAACCATAGAAATCCCAGGACAAGGAATACTGAACCGATCCGAGCGATACGTTTAGGGCCAAATCGATCAAGCATCCACCCTTGCATCGGCCCGAGTAACGCTGATTCGAATCGGTTTACCGAAAAAGCGGCGGAGAGGACGGATTTACTCCACCCGAATTGTCGCTCAAGTACTACCAGGTAGCTTCCCATCGCTTGCATGATTAGGGCGCTCTGGATGAACTGAATGATGATGCCTGAACTGACGACCTTCCACCCTCGGAAGATCGGTCGGTTACCAGGCATCGTTACATGGTGCCATTGTGTGTGTAGTTTCGCCTCATCGAACGCCATCAAGGAGGGGACCAAGTGTTGTCAGCAGTCTCTGGTGAAGGACAGACATGAGCCAGCAGGACGAAATTATTGGTTTCGTAGGGCTGGGAAATATGGGTGGCGCGATGTGTGATCGTCTCGTCAAAGCTGGTCATTCAGTTTCCGTCTATGACGTTAGGAGCGAGGCGGTTCAGCAGTTGGTTGACCGTGGTGCCCAACCAAGCGAATCGGCATGGGAGTGTGCGGCCCGAGCGGATCTGCTTTTTACTTCGCTTCCACGTCCAGACGATGTAGAAGACGTAATGGGCGGCGTTGATGGAGCGCTGCAGGCGTTGCGGCCCGGGTCGGTATGGGTTGACCTGACCACCAATCAGCTCGAGCTAGTGCGAGCTTTGGCAGATCAAGCTCCTCATGGGGTTGACGTCGTTGACTCCCCCGTCACCGGCGCCGTTGACGGGGCTCGAAACGGGTCCCTGACATTGTTTGTCGGCGGAGAAGAAACAGTCGTTGAGCGAGTCATACCAGTACTCGAGAACCTTGGACTGGTGATACCCACGGGAAAGTTAGGTTCGGGCAATGTCGTGAAATTGGTCACAAACCAACTCTGGTTTGTTCACGCTGCCGCACTAGGGGAAGGTTTCGCCCTGGGAATGGCGAATGGTGTCAGGCTCGAAACCCTTTGGTACGCGATCAAAGAATCGGTCGCCGACTCCTTTGTCGCCCGTCATGACGCCCCATCAATTTTCGCCGGACATTATGACCCTAGTTTTTCCCTCGATCTATGCGTGAAAGATCTCAAGCTCATTAACGAATTGTCGAAAGTAGTGCGTGCAAAGCTGCCGTTAACTGAAACCGCTGCAGAGATTTTCAGTCAAGCAGCCAATCGATACGGCCACGGTGCCGGAGAATTACACGTAGCACGAAAGATCGAAGATGACGCCCAATTGTCATTTCGTATGGAAGGCGACTGGACGCCGCCCTGGGAACAATGAGGTGACTTCGACGGCAAGTAGCCATCCGCTAGGTGAGCTGATCGATTTGGTGAAATATCCGCTCGATCGTCCCGAAAGCCGCGATTACTGGGCTTCCGTGATGACTGCCCGGAATCAGCTCGGAGTTGACGGGTGCGCTGTAATCAATGACTTCGTTCACCCTCGGGGGGTTACGGCACTGAATCAGGAGATTCTTTCGCAGAAACACACGACCCACTTCTCCGATCAGGCGATGAACCCCTATTTTCACTTTGAACACAACCCCCACTTTTCTGATGACCACCCGATGAACACGTTTCTTGAACGTTCAAGTGGTTTCATTCCCGGTGATAGCTGGGATCGGTACGGCCCGATGAGTCAGATTTTTCGGGCCCCTGAAATGGCCACATTCCTGGCTGCGTGTCTGCAGATTTCCGAACTGCACTGTTATGCCGATCCCCTCGCGGGGTTGACATCAAATATTTTGGATCCGGGGCAACTTTTTACCTGGCACTTCGACACCAACGACTTTGCTGTCACGATCTTGGTGCAACAAGCTGACAGCGGTGGCCTGTTTGAATATGCGCCCCAAATTAGAAGCGCTAGCAATGAAGGATTTCACCTCGTCAGCAAAATCCTCAACGGCAGTCGCCACGAGGTGAAGACCCTCGACTTGCGGCCAGGCGACCTGCAAATCTTCCGGGGGCGGCACTCTTTGCATCGGGTCAGTCGAGTGTCACCCGAGAGTTGTTCCCGGCACGCCGCTATCTACGCGTATACCGAAAAACCCGGCGTCGTTGGTCGCGTCGAACGAACAACCCAGCTTTTCGGTCGGGTTCTTCCCGAGCATCTTGAAGCAGAACGCGAACGCGTTCGCAGCGACAAGCTGGTCGACTAACCGATGCGCTGAAGACCCCAAAGCGGCAGCTTCAACAGTCGACCGCCGTTACGATTAATCGATGACCGGATCTACACCCACCCTCCTGCTGCTCCATGGCCTCGGCGCCACGGCACAAGTGTGGGATCCACTTATTGCGACGGCGAAATGGGCAGGGCGAGTTGTTGCGCCTGATTTGCGCGGCCACGGATCCGCCCGCTGGGCTGAAAACTACTCATTCGGTGGGATGGCCTCAGACGTAGCGGAGTTGGTAGAAGTCGATGAAACCTATGTGGTACTAGGGCATTCCATGGGCGGTGTCGTGGGAGCTGCTTTAGCGACCGGCTTATTCGGTCATCCTCCGCTAGCAGTTGGGGTTATTGGGGCAAAGATTGTTTGGTCCGATGAGGAGTTGGCGAAGCTCCCGGAGGTTGCCGCGAAACCGCCAAGAGTTTTCGATAACCGAGAAGGGGCTGCCGATTGGTTTCTCAAACTTTCGGGACTCTTTGGGGTCGTGCCGTCTGATAGCCCGCTCACAGAACGCGGAGTGGTCCACATTTCCGATGGCTGGAGGGCAAGCCAGGATCCGCGAAGCGTTCTTGTGGG
>Ga0206683_10000187_pt1 | contig 46152 bp, 43 predicted proteins | sample M280m12015metaG_FD_155483 | JGI IMG/M metagenome (GOLD analysis project Ga0206683, IMG submission 155483) | Ammonia-oxidizing marine archaeal communities from Monterey Bay, California, United States - M2 80m 12015 | ecosystem: Environmental > Aquatic > Marine > Intertidal zone | place: USA...
GACAAGGAGAGGCTGTGGAACTTTTTAATGACTGGATGGGAATTTCCGGCGGAGGCCAAGCACTAGGCCGCTACGCCCACTACCTAGGTGGAATCACCTGGATAGGCCTGTTGTATTTCTTTAACTTTATACAAGGTGCAGCATTTGGAGAAATGAGCGATGCCTCTCGCGGCGAAGCTCTACGAAAAATTACTTGGCGCACACTTTGGTGGTTCCGTTGGGCGGCAATGCTCACCTGGGTATCAGGAATATGGATATTGGTTCATCAGGAACTAATCCACGATATGGACTACTGGCGTTCCGCTCCAGGCATGGGAATTGCTTTTGGTGCAATTCTTGGAACCACTATGGCTGCAAACGTATGGATGGTGATCTGGCCTGCACAGAAAATCGCTATCGGTTCGTCAGTTGCAGTGAGCGAGGGTGGCGAAGCTGACTCTGAAGCTCCTGCAGCAGCTAAAAGAGCCGGTCGCGCTAGTCGTGTAAATACCCTGTTTTCGATACCGCTTATTTTCTTTATGATGTGGCCAAGCCACTTTGGGCTTAACTTTGAAAATCCAGAAGGTGGGACTAGAGCAGTTTTATGGATTGTTTTTGCTGTGATTTGGCTTGTCATGGAGTTATCAGCTCTTGGCAAGATCGGTGGTTATGACAGCAGTGTCAACAAGGTTGTTTTAGAAAAACATCAAGACACAATCAAATGGGGTTTTCTCATAACATTGGTTCTGTATCTGCTTTTTGAAATACTCGCTTAAACAAAAACCCTTATCTTTTGCGAGGTAAAACTCTAACTAACTAATAGTTTTGCTTCCATGCCGCTAGTTCTATGACCGGCTATATCGCAGTAAAGGATGTATCGGCCGGCTTTTAATTCTATTTCACCAAGGGCTGTTTTTTCATCCCCTACCTCGAGCTTGAAATCATCTTCCATGCCTTCTATAACCAAAGTGTGAGATTGGAAACCATCTAACAAATACTCAATCTTCACTAGACCTTCTTCTGCTTCATACATTTCAGCATCAAATTTTTGGCTGTCATAGGTTGTTACACGCACCACTCCATCCATGGGTGGAGCAACTGCCTTTTTTTCCGCACTACCTCCACATGAGATCAACAATAGAGCTGCCATTACTATCCCAGTACATTTTCTAATTTTCATGACTCTCCTCGCTTCATCCATCACTTAAGACTAACAATGAGTCATCATTAGATCATGATAAAAGTGTCACTTCTTGTTAATCCTTTAGCCGGTAAAGGTAAAGCGATTTCTATTGCTGAAGAATTGAAAGATTTGTTGAATGAATTAGGTGCTGAGGTGAACCTTCTCATACCTGAAAATAGAAGCAAAGTTGTAGAAGTAGCAACCAATTCAGTCGATTCTGGCATTGACAGGCTCGTTACTGTCGGGGGCGATGGTTTGATTAACCAGGCTGTAAATGTGCTAGCTGGAACGGGCACCACTCTAGGAGTAATCCCTGTCGGTACTGGAAATGATTTCGCTAGATCTTTAGGTTTAGATTCTGGCGGATTATTTGAACAGGCGCAGAAGGCCTTATCACCTGCTGTAGAGGTTGATTTAATCAAATGTGGCTCGACTTTTGTTGCCACTAGCACCATTTGTGGTTTTCCTGCTGCCGTAAATCTACGTGCTAACGCTCTACGTTTTCCCAAAGGCTCGTCTAGCTATACGTTCGCCACCCTTATGGAACTTCCAGTAATGTCACCTAACTTCTACAAACTAAAACTCGACAATGAGAGCCTCGAGATAAAAGCTGCTGCTGTAATTGTCGCAAATTCTGCATTCTTCGGGGGAGGTATGAAAATATGTCCTGACGCTTCTACATCCGACGGTCTTTTAGATGTCTGCATAATTGGTGATGTCGGCAAGTTTGATTTATTGAGATCTTTCTTAAAGGTTCGAACAGGCGACCATGTGGATCACCCCAAGGTCTACGTTTATGAAGCTTCTGAAATTGAAATAGCGGGAACAGGAATAATACGTGGTGATGGAGAACAACTTGGTGAACTTCCGACGAAAATTGTCGTTCAAAGAGGTGCAATAAATGTAGCGGGGGGTGACAACCGGCCACCTGGAAGAGGCTAATGTGAATCTATGGCCAAATATAGAGTCGAGATCACTTACTGTCTTCCTTGAGATTATTCAAGCTATGCCGTGAGCACAGTTGAAGATTTATTGAGAAACCATCAACAAGTGATAGAAGATGTGCGGCTCATACCGGGTGGAAGCGGCGTATTTGACGTGACAGTCGATGATGAATTGATCTTTTCAAAACATGAAACTGGGAGACACATCAACAGCGGTGAAATTATTGAGCTTTTCGAAAAGTTTCACAATAACTAGGTTTTCATTGCTAATAAGGCAATAATTCCTAAGTCATGTGTCTTATCTCACAATGAAATAAAACATCTTGAAAATTAATCCCTTAGGATTAAAATAGAAGTTAACCAACGATTAGGAGAAAAAGTGAGCCTCGAAGGAACCCAGACCCACGAGAATTTAAAAGCCGCATTTGCGGGAGAGTCGCAAGCAAATCGGAGGTATCTTTACTTTGCAAAGGTTGCCGACATTGAAGGATATCCGGACATAGCTGGTAACTTCAGAGACACAGCCGAAGGTGAAACCGGTCATGCTCACGGACACCTTGACTACATGAAATCTACTGGTGACCCCGCCACAGGTCTACCAATCGGAGAAACTGCAGAGAACTTAGCTGCAGCAGTTGCAGGTGAAACTCATGAATACACAGAGATGTACCCTGGAATGGCAAAAACTGCAAGAGAAGAAGGTTTTGAGGAAGTAGCCGACTGGTTTGAAACCCTCGCTAAAGCTGAGAAAGCTCATGCTGGAAGATTTCAAACACTTTTGGACTCAATTAGCTGAAATCACTAATACTTGTTCACTCACAAAATTTGAAAAACCTTATTCAAAAAACACTTTTGGACTCAATTAGCTGAAATCACTAATACTTGTTCACTCACAAAATTTGAAAAACCTTATTCAAAATAAACAACTAAGGAAAACCCGTGAATGAGCCTGTACCATACGCCCCTACTGCAGGAATATCCTATTCGCCTTCGGAAAGCGTTTACTGGGATCATGATGCCTTATCTGGGGAGATTGACCGTACTTTCGAGATTTGCCACGGATGTCGAATGTGCTTCAAATACTGCGATAGCTTTCCGCTCCTGTTCTCCTTTATCGACGAGCGTCATGACGGTGATGTAAGGAAAATTAGCGAAATAGAAACAGAACAAGTCATGGATGCCTGTTTTCAGTGCAAGCTTTGCGAAGTTCAGTGTCCCTACACAGTGAGAGAGAACCACGAATTTCTTTTGGACTTCCCAAAGCTTGTTCACAGATACAAAGCACAGAAAACTGCAAAACATGGTGTCTCTTTTAGAAATAAAATGCTTGGAGATCCTGAAAAAACTGCCAAACTTGTCCGTTCCACATTCGGGATAGCCGACAAACTCAATCAAAAAAGTCGTATACATAGGAAATTCATGGAGTTTCTAGTCGGTATACATAATGAAAAAAATCTTCCAAAATTTCCAAGGAAAACTTTTACTTCATGGGCAGAAACAGAAAACCTGATTTCCGGAGAGTCTGAAGGAGAAGTAGTACTTTTCCCTACTTGTTATGTAGAAAATAACGAACCTCAAATAGGTCAAGATACTGTCACCGTTTTACAAAAAAATGGTGTTTCTGTGACATGCGAAAAAGGACTTGCTTGCTGCGGAATGCCAGCTTGGGAGTCTGGCGATCTGAAGACTATGCAAGACTTTGCTTCAAAGAATCTAGATCTTCTCGAACCACATGTTAAAGCAGGAAAAAAAGTAGTAGCTATAAACCCGACCTGTTCGATGATGCTCAGACAGGAATACCCGGAACTAGTTAAAGAAGAAGATAAAGAAAGAGCTTTGCTGCTAGCGGAAAAAGTTGCTGACCCAAGTGAGTATTTGTGGTCCATTCGAAATGAAGAAAGGTTTAATACTGACTTTGCAACGACTCCACAGAAAGTGAGCTATCACACCCCTTGCCATTTGAGAGCCCAGTCAATCGGCTTCAAGGCTCGAGATCTTCTTCGTAAAATCCCAGGAGTTAAGGTCGACACTACGATGGAATGCTGTGGTCACGACGGAACATATGCCATGAAGACCGAGGGATTTGAAGCTTCAGTACGAATTGGAAAAAAATCCTTCGATTCGATGTCAGAAAGTTCCGCAGAAATCTGGGCGACTGATTGCCCCTTGGCTGCAATGCAATTTGACCAACATTCTGATAGAAGACCAATGCATCCAATGTCTATTTTGGCTAAAGCTTACGAGACTTCTGGTTTTCCCAATTCTGTTGACAAAATAGAAGAAGAAACTGCTAATGACTGAAAAATCTTCTGAAAATCAATCACACCACGTGAAACGATCAGAAATAATCGACTACCAAACATATGAAGATCATCGAGCAGAAATCCGAAGCAAAGTTTTCGAAATTAAAAAACCTCGCCGAATCCATCTAGGGGAAAACCTAACTTTTTTATTCGAAAATCATGAAACGATCAGGTACCAGATTCTTGAAATCATGAGAGCTGAAAAAATTGCTAGAGAATCTGCGATCCTGGAAGAACTAAGTACTTACAACAATTTTCTAGGAAAATCTGGAGAGTTAGCTTGTGTCTTGTTGATAGAAATAGAAGCAGAATCTGACAGAAAGCCTCTTTTAGAAAGTTGGATGGGACTCGAAAAATGTATATATCTTTTAGACCAAAAAGGTAACAAAATATTCGCTCAACACGATTCGACCCAAGTAGGAGATAGAAGATTATCTGCAGTTCAATACCTAAATTTTGCCACTGAAGAGCCTGCCATCGCTCTTGGTTGCACATTTGGTGACTTGGCGGGAGAAGTTGAGCTTTCAAAAGAGCAAAGAAACGCCTTGGCGTCAGATTTAGCAGCGACTCGCGCTTAAAACTTCTACGACCTTGAATTGACTGACCATGGCTTGACATTGTGATAATAACCATTATTATCGAGATATGGCTCTTGCGACTGAATTAACAAACACAGATCAAGATGAACTAAAAGAACGACTTCTTCATGCAGCTGCAGAGGTTTTCGCTGAAAATGGTTACGAAAAAGCTGGTGTGTCTGAGATAGCTCGTCGTGCTGGAGTTACAACTGGAGCAATTTACAGTCGATATAGCGGAAAAGCTGAACTTCTAATAGATGCAGTAGACAGACATTTGTTGACTCAACTCCACTCGCTTCATTCAAATGCATCAGCAATCGATGTGTTGTCTCATCTCGGCGACCATCTTTTGGACGACCTTTCAGCCGGAACGGGACTTTTCCTCGAAGCTGTAGTTGCAGCAAAACGTGACCCTGAACTCGCTGAACGTCTTCGGCATGTTTTACAAAGTGAAGAGAATAAACTTGGGCAGCTAATTAAAGAAGCAGCTCCACAGCAAGATGTGGACCAACTTGCCCTAATGCGGTTAGCGCACGCAATTGGATTCGGAATGACCTTGACCAGAACAATTGGTCTGGAACTCCCTTCCAGGGATGACTGGACCAGAGTTGTAAATCTAGTAATTGAAGCATTTATTAATAGCGAAACGAAAATCCACGGAGGCTGATCGTGACTACAACAGAAACAAATCAGAGCATCGAAGAGTATGCGAATGACCCAGAAAGAATAACTGAGTATTCAGTGTGGAACGAGGACGTAACTTCCTTGATACATGCTGTTGAAGATAACGCTGATGCGATTTTCACCTGGGGTTACGACAAAGGGGAACGTGCTCCTCTAGATCGTTTGTATGAAAAAGCGAAAACATCACAATGGAACGGTCAAACCGATCTTGACTGGTCCATCGAAGTGGACCCATACACCATGCTTCTCCCAGCAAATCCTTTAGAGGCTGATTACTTCAAAGAGAACCCTAAATCCCCTCTTCATAAATTTTCTGACAAGCAGTGGAAGGAAATGGCAGTCGAATCTCTCAATTGGAGTCTTTCACAGTTCATGCATGGTGAACAGGGAGCGCTCCTATGCACGGCAAAAATAGTTGAGACTGTTCCTTGGATTGATGCTAAATACTACGCTTCTACCCAGGTGGTCGATGAAGCAAGACATGTTGAAGTGTTCGCTCAATACCTCGATCAGAAAATGGGTGGAATTAACTATCCGGTTAATCACCACTTAAAAGCCCTACTTGATGACATAATCAACGACAGTCGTTGGGATATCACCTATCTGGGGATGCAAATAATGGTTGAAGGACTAGCTCTAGCAGCCTTTGGTTTCATGCACCAAACTACAGAAGAACCTCTCCTCAAGAAATTGCTTCGTTATGTCATGTCCGATGAAGCCAGACATGTCGCATTCGGGGTTTTAAGTCTTCAAGAGGTTTACAAGGATATGGATGCTAAGGAAATCCGTGAAAGGCAAGAGTTCACATTCGAAGCTGCACTTCGCATGAGAGACCGTTTCTTACGCCAAGAGATGTGGGAAAAGCTAGGAGTTGATGTCAAAGAAATGGTCAAATATCAGCTGGAAATGCCTGAAGAATTAAAAGTCTTCCAACGCATGCTGTTTTCAAAGATAGTTCCTAACTGCAAAAAACTTGGACTTCTTGATGCAGGAGACGCATGGCTTCGTGACCGTTTCACTGAAATAGGCGTAATCGAGTTTGAAGACTGGGTTGATACAGGCTCAGAATATGAAGACTTTGATCTTGACAAGAGTCTTGAAGGCAAAGATGAAGAGGTGCGAGAAGCGGCACATGAGATCTTTCATAAAGAAGACGCCTAGGGGGGCGTACAAGATCTTTTATAACTTTGGGAACTCCGGTTGCTAAGGACCAAATGCTCCCACACCGCCAGTCCTGAACCGGTTCGGCCAAACCAGTTCAGGCCAGCGTGGGACATCGAGGGCTACCGTTGGGGCGTGGAGGAATGTTGGTTGCTCCAGATCCGATGCCCAGCCCAGCAGCCAACCATCTCCCAGGAGGCATCTGATGTCGATCACCGACGGCCACGAGCTGATCTCGCCGCAGGCCTACGGGGAACACGGCGTACCGCACGACCTCTGGACTCGCCTGCGGGCCGAGTCCCCAGTTCATCGATGCGAACCGGAGATGTTCGAACCCTTCTGGGCGATCACCAAGCACGCGGACATCAGTGAAATTTCCCGACATCCCGAGCACTTCCTCTCCGAGCCCGGCATCACTGTGCTCTCCGGGGGTCAACAGAACGCGTTGGAGAACAGTGCGTTCAACTCCATGCGCGTCATCATCCAGATGGATCCACCCGAGCACCGCGATACACGAAAGGTCGCGAGCCACATCTTCACGCCACGCGCTATCCGAGCCCTCGATGCCGACATCGATCGCAGCGCACGCGAAGTCGTGGACCGGCTGGCGGGTGAGAGCGGCGAAGGGGAGTGCGAGTTCGCAAGCGATGTTGCCGCCGCCCACCCACTTCGCATCCTTTCCAACATGCTCGGAGTGCCCCGCGAACAGGAGTCCGACATCCTGCGCCTCACCAACGAACTGTTCGCTTTCGATGACCCCGATCTCCAGCGTGAGGGCGCTGATCGACAACAAGCGATCATGGACCTGGGGATGGAGCTCTACGCGCTGTTCGACAGCATCATCCAGGACCGCCGAGCCAATCCGACCAGTGACCTCGCGAGTGTGCTGGTACTGGCGAACGCGACGATCGATGGTGAACCACTCGGGCCGATGGAAACGGTCGGCTACTACCTGATCATCTTCAGCGCCGGCCACGACACCACCAAGAACGCACTGGTCGGGGGGATGCACACCTTTCTCAAACACCCCGACGAGTTCCGCAAGCTGCAAGATCATCCTGAACTCGTGGAGTCCGCCGTCGAGGAGGTCGTTCGATGGACGTCGCCCGTCAACTACATGAAACGAACAGCGGCGATTGACACTGTGATCCGTGGGCAGGAGATCGCCAAGGGCGACAGCGTGGTGCTGTTCTATGCGTCGGCCAACCGTGACGAAGATGTCTTCGACGATCCGTTCGGCTTTCGTATCGACCGCGACCCGAACCGACATCTTGGGTTCGGAATCGGCGAGCACTTCTGCCTCGGCGCTCACATGGCCCGACGCTCACAACGCGCCCTGCTGCTCGAGTTGGCCCAACGGCTGGAGTGGGCGGAACTCGCAGGCGAACCGGAGCAGATCCACTCGTCCTTCGTGGTAGGCCTAAAGCACCTACCCATGCGTTACCGGATCCGGCCTGCCACACTCTGACGGCAACGGCGACTAGCCGAATTGGCACCCACCAACAGGGAAGCAGGTTCCTCGGGTAAAGACGCTCGGGAACAGCCGCAGGGCGACCCCCGCTCGGTGCCCTAAAATCTTGGGTGCCGAGAGGCCGCTAACCCTCGGTTTGAGCATTTGGCAGCGCCCTCTAGGGAACTAACGCTTAAACCGTAACTCTTTAAGAGATATGACTTTAATCCGAAGGGATATCAGTGTCGATCGCCACATGATGCCTGATTACTTCGTCAATAATAAAACGTAGAAATTTTTCGCTAAATACCGGATCTATACCAGCATCTTCTGCCAGTTCACGCATTCGTTTAACCTGCTCAGCTTCTCTTTCTTTGTCTTCAGCAGGCAAACCATTCTCAGCTTTATAAACACCGACCTGATGAGTTATACGAAACCGTTCAGCGAGCAAGTGAATCAGAGCAGCATCAACATTGTCGATGCTTGACCGGTACTCTTCCAGTAAATCTCTGTTATCTTCCATGCCATCTCCCGGTACTCTTCCAGTAAATCTCTGTTATCTTCCATGCCATCTCCTAGCAAGAGTGCGCGTATAAATTTATTTCTAATATAAGCGTATTACCTGAGATGAAAATGAACACCAATTAGAAGTAGTCTCTCTTCAGAGAAACACTAGAACAATGAGGAAAGCATGGAGATACCACTAACTCTTATCGACTATCTCAAAAGAGCTGAACTGGTCTACGGAGATCAAATTGCCGTAGTCGATGAACCTGATCAACCAGCAAACCCCTTAAGTGAACTCACATATAAAGAACTCGGTCAATCAGCTCGCAGTTTAGCTGCAGGACTTGACGCTCTTGGAATTGAACTAGGTGCACGAATAGCAATCGTTTCACAAAATTCTACAAGGATGCTTATCTTCCTATTTGGAACCAGCGCATTTGGCAGAGTCGGAGTTCCAATAAACTTCAGACTTAATAAAGAAGAAATTTCTTACATAGTTGAACACTCAGGCGCGGAAGTTCTTTTAATCGACCCTGAACTTAAAGAAGATCTTGCAGACATCAATGTGAAACATTTTTTTGTTTTAGGCGAAGAATCAGATCATCTATTTGAAAACACGAATACTCCGAAGCCCTGGACTCCAGATGAAAACGCCACAGCGACCATCAACTACACAAGTGGCACCACCGCTCGTCCTAAAGGTGTCGAAATGACACATAGAAACTTGTGGTTGAATGCTGCAATCTTTGGTTGGCAGACCGGCGTTGACCATCGCGAGATATATCTCCATACGCTTCCTATGTTCCACTGCAATGGCTGGGGAATGCCTTACGCAATTACTGGAATGGGAGGCCGACATATCGTCCTAAGAAAAGTAGACGGCTTAGAAATCCTAAAACGCATCGCAGAACATGACGTCACTCTGCTCTGCGGCGCTCCAGCTGTAATAGCTTCCATCCTCGAAGCTGCAACTGACTGGAGCGGAGAAATTCCCGGAAGTGGAAAGATGCGAATAGTTGTTGCAGGAGCACCACCACCTACCAAAACAATAGAAAGAGTCGAAACGGAACTAGGCTGGGAATTCATTCAAATCTACGGTTTAACAGAAACAGCTCCATTCGTAACAATGAACCGTATCCGTCCAGAGTGGGATGATAAGACAGCACAAGAAAGAGCTACTTTGCTTTCAAGTGCCGGTAGTCCAGCACTTGGCATAGATCTCTCTACTTCACCAGATGGTGAGCTTTTGGTTCGAGGTAACCATGTCCTAAAAAGCTACTGGAAGCAAGCTGAGGCAACCGATGAAGCATTAGCGGACGGCTGGTTCCACACAGGTGATGGGGCAACACTCGGAAAAGATCAATATGTGACAATAACTGACCGAAAAAAAGACGTAATAATTTCCGGCGGTGAAAATATTTCATCAATTGAAGTAGAGGATGTTCTTTTCTCTCACCCGTCGGTCGCAGAAGTTGCTGTAATAGGAGTGCCAGACGAGAAATGGGGAGAAACTGTTAAAGCTCTTGTTGTGCTTGTAGAAAGCGAATCAACAGATGAAAAAACATTAATTTCTTATTGCCGAGAAAACCTTGCTCATTACAAATGTCCGACTTCAATTGATTTTCTTGAAGAACTTGCAAGAACCACCACTGGTAAACTGCAGAAATTTAAACTACGGGAACCTTACTGGAAAGACATGAACCGGCAAATCAACTAAACCTAAAACCCTTTGAAATCAGGCTTTTTAAGTTATTAAACCTTACAAAAGTATGAAGTTTTTTCAAAAGTTGCCTCTTATAGCTTTCAGACATAACGTTTATTTACCGTTAACGGTCGAATAGGAAAAACCTATTTGGATATCCCAGTTAATTGGAGGGGAATTACTTATGACCAGCAAGTTCGTAAAACTACTTGCAGTAGCACTAACCATTGGGGTTGTCGCCGCTGCTTGTGGTAGCGATGAAGAAGAAGCACCAGCGGCAGCACCTGCTACAACAGCAGCTGCCGCGCAAGTTGAAATGGTTGCCGACGGAAGTCTTCTTGACACCGTTCAGGCCCGTGGAACCTTGCATTGTGGAGTAAGTGGAAGTGCTGTTGCATTCTCAGAAACTCAAGCTGACGGTTCAGTGACAGGCTTTGATGCCGACTACTGTCGTGCCGTAGCAGCTGCAGTTCTTGGAGATGCAAATGCAGTTAAGTTCACAGCTCTAACAGCATCAGAGCGTTTCACCGCCGTACAGAGTGGTGATGTTGACGTTTTGATCCGTAACACAACCTGGACTCAAAGCCGTGATACCGACGTAGGTATGGACTTTGGACCAACAACTTATTATGACGGACAGCAGCTTATGGGCCGCGCTTCCGATGGGTTTACCGCAAACTCCGGAGCAGCTGACCTTGAAGGCGCAGTGGTCTGCACAAACGCAGGAACAACAACTGAAAAGAATGTTTCAGAATATGCAAAGCTTGCAGATGTAAATATCACACTCAAGACATTTGAAACCAGCGATGAATACTGGCAAGGATTTATCGATGGCGCTTGTGATATTTCAACCACTGACGGATCGGCTCTTGTGGGTCGTAAAGTTAAACAGCAACCTGCTGATGAGGAATGGGTTATTTTCCCAGCTACTCCAATATCCAAGGAGCCTCTAGGACCTACCTACGGTCAAAATGACTCTAAGTGGGCAGATGCAGTTAACTGGACCGTTTATGCAACAATCATTGCTGATGAATACGGAGTAAATCAGGGCAATGTAGGTGCAGGATCCTCATACGAAGGAGAGCTCCAACGTCTACTCGGTGGTGATGGTGAACTCCAGACCACTATGGGACTAAGCGCTGACGCTTTCCATCAAGTAATCAAACAGGTCGGTAACTACAGCGACATTTACAATAGAAACCTCAATCCAGTAGGTCTCTATCGTGACGGTTCCGCTAACGCCGGCTGGAAAGATGGTGGATTAATTTACGCTCCACCAGCACGATAAGTAAAACTCTTATCTTTTAATAAAGTCCTAATGGCCCAAGGTGAATTTCACCTTGGGCCTAGGACTTTTTTACTTATACAGGGACGCTAGTATTTGCTATGATTTCCATAACCCAGTCTCAGGTTTAAGCGAAAAGAAAACCTATGCAATCATCCGCAGAAGAAAACTCAAGCACACTTAAAGCAGTTTCTCAAAGAGTTCCTTTATGGCGTGATGTAGTTGTCATTAAATGGATCACACAATTAGGTCTACTAGCAGTAGTTGTATCTTCCCTATGGTTTTTAGCTGGGCAAGCCGGCGACAATCTTCAAGCTAGAAATATTAATACCGGCTTTGATTTTCTTGAGCGCCCTCCCGATATTCAACTAAGCGAAGGCATCGACACCTCACCCGCAACTGGCGGTAGGGCTCTTTGGGTGGGCATGGTTAATACCTTGCGCATGGCAGTCGTGGGCATAATTTTCGCAACTTTCCTTGGAGTTGTAGTCGGATTAGCTCGCCTTTCAAATAATTGGCTCATAAAACGCCTCGCAGGCTTATGGATAGAAACCTTAAGAAATGTACCGCTTCTAGTACAAATGATTTTCTATTTCGCTGTTTTGACCGCTCTGCCCCGTGTGACTCTGGATTCGGGACCGATACATGGATGGTTCCACGTATCAAATAAGGGCATTTCAATGCCCAGAGTTTTTATATCTGATGGCTTCTACCAATGGATTACTGTTGTTGCCGTTGGTTGCATCGCCGCATACTTCATCAGAAACCAAAGGGGGAAGAAACACGATCTGACAGGTGAAGACACGCACGCTGCTTCTTGGGCGTTTTTGACTATCTGCACCTTTGCGATTATTGGAATTTTTGTCCATCCGGTATTCAGTTTTGTAGGTGAAATATTCGCGGGCTTGGCCACTCTTTTTGAAAACATCCCAACAACTCTTGTAAAGATTCTTATTGCCTCGGTCCTTATTTTTTTCGCCTCCCGCTGGATTCGAAACTTCTTCGCCAGTCGTAGAAGTGCCACTGGACATCTTTCTTTAATCGATGACGATATTTTCAGAATGGTTTTTGTTGGGACCGGTGCCCTAATAGCAATTATTGTCGTTATCAGCTGGACTGGAATATCTTCTTGGATTTTGAATAGCGGTCGAGACCTCTTCCAGATGCTTGAAGCTAAATTTGAGGTAGACGGCGCCGCTCGCCCATTCGACGCCATGAAGCCAGACATAGTTAAGCCTGGAAAATTTGCCAACTATGGTATAAACGGACTAACTATGAGTCCTGGATTCGCAGCAGTTTTCTTTGGTGTAGTTTTTTACACTTCTGCTTTTGTCGCAGAGATAATAAGGGGAGGAATTCTTGCCGTTCCGAAAGGACAAATCGAAGCAGGAAATGCTGTTGGATTAAGCAGAAGCCAATCTCTTCGTCACATCGTCCTCCCTCAAGCAATAAGAATCATCCTGCCTCCCATGGGAAACCAGTATCTCAACCTTACGAAAAATACATCCCTTGCAATAGCAGTCGGTTACAGTGACATAGTTCAAGTCGGCCAAACGGTTTATAACCAAACAGGCAAATCGCTTCCTGTAATGGCTATTTGGATGCTCTTCTACCTCGCTTGCTCATTAACAATTTCTGTAATAGTCAACTACTACAACGTTCGAATGAAGATTGTGGAACGATGATGAACTCAACAAACTCTACTTCACAAGATCTAATTAACTCAGACTCTTCAACAGAGCTGGCTAATAATGAACTTCCTCCGAAAGTAGCTGCTCTTTCTCCCACCGAATGGCTCAAAGCCAACCTTTTCTCTAACACTTTTAATTCAATTCTCACTGTCTTATCGACCGCAGCCATCCTTTTTATCATCCGTGGATTACTTAGCTTTATTTTCAATCCTCTGAGACAATGGTCCGCTACCGCCACGAATATGCGCCTACTGATGACACAGGCCTACCCTGAACATCAATATGTAAGAGTTTGGGTGAGTCTCGGATTTTTACTTTTTCTCACAGGAATCTCTTTAGCTTTCTGGCGGGCTGGAAGAAGGGTCCAACTTTCTCAAGTAGGAAAACGCCTGCTGATATTTGGGGCTTTCATAGTGTTAGCAACTCTTTTAGCACCCTTCAGCAACAGAGCAACAATAATCTGGCTAATAGTAGGAATGCTTGTTGTCGGAATAGGCCTCTTACTAAAACCCTCTCATGAAGACAAAACCATCAGCTCCTTGACGCTACTTTCAGGAGCTTTTCTTTTAGCAATTCTTTCTCTTTGGGTCATTCCTTACGGTCACCACAGCTATTTATCAACCCGAACACCAAAGATTCTCGCTGAACCTGGGACAGTAGCAATGACAACGAAACTGCCATGGACAATAATGTTTCTGGTTGCTGTCTGTTCATACTTTCTCGGCTCTTTCGTACGAGAGAAAATTGATGAGGCCAAAAGCAAAGCTATCCTTTCAGCAACTTGGCTAATTTCACCACTTTTCCTTCTTTTCCTAGTTTTAAGGGATCCAGATTTTGACACAAGACATCTTTTCTCAACTGATGTACCGATATTTCTATTCTTCTCAATTGTTGGTTCAGTTCTTCTACTTTGGTTGACAAAACCAGATGTCGGAGAAAAAGGAAGAGTAATTTCAGCCGCAATTCTTTTTATTGGTTTTGCAACATTTTTATTTCAGATGCTCATGATCGTTAGAATTTTAACTCTGGTATTAGCTTTCTTCGCTTTAGCTGCACCAACCTTTAGCGGCCAGAAACCGGCACGTATCAGATACACCAAAGTATGGATCGCATCTATGGTGATTCTCTGTTGGCTGATCACAGCAATAAACACCCCTTCAACAGCAAAAGTCCCCGGTGATTTCTTCATCGGAGGTTTTGCAATCACACTAATGATTTTTTTCTTTACGATGGTTCTAGCTTTTCCTTTAGGAGTTCTATTAGCTCTTGCAAGAACATCAAAGTTTCCTATATTCCGAATGATTTCAACTACTTTTATTGAATTCATCCGAGGTGTTCCTCTAATAACTATCCTCATCTTCTTCAGCGTGATGGTGCCCCTATTTTTACCTGATGGTATGGATCTAACTGAAATAGCTGCCGTCACTATCGCTTTCATAATTTTCGAAGCTGCATATTTAGCCGAAAATGTCAGAGGTGGATTGCAATCAGTTACACGAGGTCAACATGAAGCAGCTGAGGCAGTCGGAATGACAAATGCTCAAAAAACGTTTTTTATAGTTCTTCCACAGGCCCTTAGAGTGGCTATCCCACCAATGGTGGGACAAATTATCGCGACTTTTAAAGAAACTGGCCTTTTAGCAATAATCGGTATTTTCGATTTCCTATATATAGCTAGATCTGTAATTCCGGGGCAGACACAATACATGGGTAGCACCAGAGAGAACTTGTTATTTGTATCTCTGGTGTATCTGGTGATCTGTTTCTCCATGTCAAAAGCTAGTCAACGGGTTGAAAAACGCGTTGGACTCGGCGAAAGGTAAGGTAACAAAATGACTGATAACGAAACCGAATCTTCTATTAGAGAGGACCGAGACCTTGCAAATGCCAAAGAAATTATAGTTTGTGAAGGAGTTTCAAAATGGTTCGGTGATTTTCAAGCCTTAAATAATGTCTCTGCGACGATTAAAGAGCAAGAAGTAGTAGTTGTCTTAGGTCCTTCTGGTTCAGGTAAATCGACATGGATTAGATGCATTAATAGATTAGAACAACATCAAGAAGGCCGAATAATGGTTGATGGCGTTGAGCTTTCAAACGACCTCCGCAATATAGAAAAAGTTAGATCAGAAGTCGGAATGGTTTTTCAAATGTTCAACCTTTTCCCACATCTGACAGTCCGTGACAATATTAGCCTTGCCCCTATTTGGGTAAGAAAAAAACCAAGAGCCGAGGCTGAAGAACAAGCCTCGTCACTACTTGAGAGAGTTGGCATTCCAGAACAAGCAGACAAATTTCCTGGACAACTTTCCGGCGGTCAGCAGCAAAGAGTTGCTATCGCACGTGCATTAGCAATGGAACCAAAAATCATGCTATTTGATGAACCTACATCAGCTTTAGACCCGGAAATGATTAAAGAAGTTCTCGATGTAATGAAAGAGCTTGCATTGTCAGGTATGACAATGATGGTTGTTACCCACGAAATGGGATTCGCAAAAGAAGTTGCTGACAAAATAATGTTTATGGAAGGTGGACAAATAGTCGAAACTGGAACACCTGAACACTTCTTCACTAATCCAACTGAAGAGCGAACAAAACTATTTCTTTCCCAAATACTTTAGAAGTTTCGTGAAAAGTTCACTAAACGTTGAACCTCTAACGGGAGTATTCGGAGCTCGCCTTCCAGGAATCGACCTTAAGTCTGATCTGGATAAGGAACTACTCGCATCACTCAGGGCTGCTATTTGCGAATTTGAAGTTGTAATAATACCTGATCAAAGTCTTACCCCTGAGCAACAAGTTGAGTTCAGTCACCTACTTGGCCCTTATTCCCCCGTTCCTTTCGTTAAACCAATAGATGAACATGCTGAAGTTATTAAAGTCGTTAAGGAAAACACCGAACCAGAAGCTTTCAACTTTGGAGGTGTCTGGCATAGCGATTTTTCCTTCCTTCCCATTCCGCCGGCATTTACAATCCTTTACGCAATCGACGTTCCATCAATCGGTGGCGACACGGTTTGGGCTTCTAACACTGCGGCCTATTCTCACCTTGATAGTAAAACACAAACTCTGTTGAATGGAATGAGTGGAATACATTCCGCAAGTGCCTCTTACTCCCCTGATCAACAAGATCTTCATTCTCAACTGTCAAACATGACTATAGAGACATCTGAAGAGGCCAAAGCTACGCAAGAACACCCGCTGATATGTAAACATCCTGAAACTGGGAAACCGTCACTTTTTTTCAATCCAACTTATGTTCGCGGGTTAAAGGGACCAGAACTGAAAACTGAAGAAGAAGAAGAAAATTTAATGAAATGGCTGAATCAGTGGACTACTGGAATCCAGTTCACATTCCGACACAAGTGGTCGCCCGGTGACCTTGTCATTTGGGATAACAGATCAACCCAACACATAGCTTTAAATGACTACAAGGGAGCAAGAAGAGAGTTGAACAGGACTACGGCAAGCGACTCAGTCTCACCCTCTCCATATTAGAAGGACATCTGGTCAAGAAATATCTACTTTTCTGTTAATAATTCTATGAGAGAGGAGACATCCGACCTACTGTGACCTTTTTCTTGCAACTCAGCAAAAAAACCATCAACTAACGATGTAACCGGCAAGTCGAAACCAATCCTTTCTGCCTCTTCAAAAACTATGCCAAAGTCCTTACGCATCCAGTCAACTGCAAATCCATGATTGAATTCCCCTGCAAGCATCGTTTCTGAACGATTACTTAGATACCAAGATGCAGACGCTCCTTGACTGATTGCTTCTAGAACTTTTTCAGTATCCAAGTTTGAGCGTTTCGCAAATTCCAATGCCTCTGACAAGCCTTGCAACAAACCTCCAATGCAAACCTGATTGACCATCTTTGTAAGTTGCCCATGACCTGAAGGGCCAACGAGAATGGAGATTTTTGAATAAACATCTATTATTGGTTCAATCTTTGCAAAGGCCTCTTGAGACCCTCCGCACATCACACTCAACTGACCTGACTCGGCTCCCGCCTGGCCTCCTGAGATGGGAGCGTCAACGAAACCTACGCCCTTTTCTGCGCAAGCTTCTTCTAACTCTTTAGCTAAAAATGCTGATGCAGTCGTATGGTCAACCAAAACAGATCCTGATGCCATTCCTTCTAAAACACCAGACTCTCCATAAACAACTGACCTAACATCATCGTCATTTCCGACACAGAGCATTACCACATCAGCATCCTGAGCCGCCTCACAAGGTGTAGCAGCTAACGATCCTCCATAGACTTCCACCCATTTTTCGGCTTTAGAAATGGTGCGATTGTAAACCGTGGTGTGATTGCCAGAATTCTGCAGATAACCAGCCATTGGGTATCCCATTACACCCAAACCTATAAATGCACATGTTGGCATCTTTCCTCCTTTTTACTTTTAACTTTTCAAATACGACCCTAGGCTTTAATAGTTGCAAATCACTCATCATGAATGAATTTGCATTACGGACAATAATTTAGGAGAGAAATAATGGGCAACCTCTGTGAAGGTCGTGTGGCTATCGTTACTGGAGCGGGAAGAGGCATTGGACGCGAACATGCACTCATGCTTGCAAGTCAAGGTGCAAAAGTGGTCGTAAACGATCTAGGTGGCGATATGGATGGATCCGGCAGTGACCTAAGCCCCGCACAAGAAGTAGTCAACGAAATAGTTGAAATGGGCGGCGAAGCAATCGTAAATGGCGCAAATGTAGCCGACTTTACTGCTGCTGGTGAGATGGTTCAGCAAGCAATTGACACTTGGGGACGGCTAGACATTTTGATCAATAACGCGGGGATTTTGCGTGACCGAATGATTTTTTCAATGTCTGAAGATGACTTCGACGCTGTGATAAATGTTCACCTTAAAGGAACATTCTCAACTGTTCATCACGCATCAGTATTCTGGCGGGAAACAGTTAAAGCTGGAGGCGAAGCTTTCGGAAGAATCATTAATACTTCTTCACCTTCCGGCATTTATGGCAATGTTGGTCAGGCGAACTATGGTGCGGCTAAAGCAGGTATAGCAGCATTTTCTGTTATCACCGCAATGGAACTCGTCAAATATGGTGTAACAGTCAACTGTCTTGCACCCGCCGCTTTCACACGTATGACCGCTGACCTCCCGGGAATAGTCGGTACAGAAGAAGGTGCTGAAGAAGCAATGAGCCCAAGATGGATTTCTGTAATCACTGCTTGGTTGTGTAGCGAAGCAGCCCAAAATGTAACAGGGCGAGTATTCGATGTTGTCGGAGAAAGACTTGGAATAGCCGAACAATGGCATCTAGGACCCTCTGCTAAACAAACAGATGACCCTGAAGGCCTTACAGACATTGTTAAGGAACTAATGAAGGATGCACAACTCAATCCTGATATGAGTGGCATGCCAACGGAAGGACCTGGAAGGCCCAGTAAAGACATCTAATGGCAATTGATTTCACACTTTCGCCTGAGTTAGAAGGAATACGGAATAACGTCCGTGAGTTCATTGAACGGGTAGTGAAACCCGGAGAAGAAATAATAGAAGGCTCCAATGGAACCGAACCGTTAAATCCTAAAGACAGGATTGGCAAACTAATTGAAATGCGAAAAGAGGCTTTCGAAGAAGGCCTCTGGTTGCCTCATATGCCAAAAGAATGGGGAGGGATGGAACTAGGGCACGTAGCTATGGCTATGGTTCAGGCAGAAGCAGCTAAATCCTACTACGGTCCGTGGGTTCTCAATTGTCAGGCTCCCGATGAAGGAAACATGCACACTATGTTGCATTGGGCCACAGATGAGCAAAAGGAAAAATACCTGAAACCTCTTTGTAAGGGAACAGCTACTTCTTGTTTTGCTATGACTGAACCAGAAGTAGCTGGATCAGATCCAACGCTTATCCAGACGAACGCCTATCAAGACGGTGAAGAATGGGTTATCAACGGGCATAAATGGTTCATTTCAAATGCACATCGCGCAAATTTTGCAATCCTTATCGCTAGAACCGAAGATGATCCTGAACTACCACAAGCAGCAAATACTGCTTTTATTATCGATCTTCCATCCGATGGTTGGACTGAAACTCGAGAAATTGAAACAATGCACGGATCAACAGGTCATTCTGAAATAGTTATCGAAGACCTTAGAGTTCACGATTCTCAGATGTTAGGTGGTAGAGGTCAAGGGCATTTACTCGGTCAGTACCGTTTGGGTCCAGCTCGACTAGCACACTGTATGAGATGGATTGCCCAGGCAGAGATGGCCCTTGACATGATGGTTAAAAGATCTCTGGAAAGATACAGTCATGGTTCAATCCTGGCTGAAAAACAAGGAATTCAGTGGATGATCGCTGACTCTGCGATGGAACTTTATCAATGTAAATTAATGGTCCTGCACGCTGCTTCAAAAATTGACAATGGAGATGATTTTAAATCAGAAGTTTCAATGACGAAACACTTCGTAGCAAACAGCCTCAACCGAATAATCGACCGTGCCATACAAGTTCACGGTGCTCTCGGATACTCAACTGACACCCCTCTGGCTCACATGTACCAACATGCAAGATGGTCTAGATTTGCCGACGGTGCTGATGAAATCCATCAAATGCGTATAGCTCAAAGAACAATAGCCGCCTTTAAGGATCACGGTTCTACTTCTTCAGCTACTGGAAACCTGCCGATCTGAAAGTATTAAAACCCACTAAGTGAAATAAACAAGGAGAAAAAATGGAAGAAGTTGTGATAGTAGACGCTGTAAGAAGCCCAATAGGTAAAAGAGGTGGTGGTCTTTCCAACTCACACTCCGTAGACCTGCTAGGGGCAGTTCAATCTGCCTTATTTACCAGAACCGGAATGGATCCTAAAGAAGTTGGACAAGTTGTTGGTGGATGTGTAGGTCAAGTAGGTATGCAAACTATGAATGTAACTCGCACAGCATGGCTGACTGCCGGTCTACCTATCGAAGTAGCCGCCACAACTGTAGATGCGCAATGCGGTTCTTCTCAACAGGCAACAAATCTTGCATACGCACTAGTGGCATCAGGAACTGTCGATTCAGCTATTGGATGTGGTGTGGAACTTATGAGCCAAGTTGGCTTCGGAGCTACGATTCCTAAAGAACCCAATGCAGGAAGTCCGGTGAATCGTAACTACTTTGAGCATTTCGAGATGACTAGTCAATTCGAAGGATCGGAAAGAATCGCTGACCATTGGAAAATTACACGTGATAATTGCGACGCCTTCGGAAAACTTTCTCAAGACCGCGCCGCTAGAGCATGGTCAGAAGATCGATTCGCCACACAGATAACCCCAATCGAAGTTCCAGTTACTGATGAAGATGGAAATCTTTCAGGAGAAAGTGTCACAGTCACTCGCGACGAAGGACTTCGCGAAACCACTATGGAATCACTTGCAAATCTGAAACCATCAGGACGTGAAAATGGTGTTCACACCGCTGGAACCTCTTCACAAATCTCTGATGGTGCTGGAGCAGTATTGATGATGACAGCCCAAAAAGCAGCAGATCTTGGGTTGAAACCTCTAGCTAAAATCGTTGATAGTTGCCTGGTCGGTTCAGACCCTGAGTTCATGCTCACAGGTCCAATATTCGCAACTGAAAAAATTCTAAACGAAAATGGAATGAAAATAGACGACATAGATATCGTTGAAATCAATGAAGCCTTTGCTTCTGTAGTTCTGGCATGGGAAAAAGAAACCAGTCCGGACATGGAGAGGGTTAATCCAAATGGAGGAGCGATAGCGTTAGGTCATCCTCTTGGTGGAACAGGTGCAATATTGACAACGAAGGCAGTTCATGAACTCCACCGAACTGACACCGAACACGCTTTGGTGACAATGTGTTGCGGTGGCGGACTGGGAACCGGAACCCTTCTGCAACGTCTATAATTTTTGGAGTTAATTTCAGTGTCAAACATGAAAAATTGTTCCGCTGTAATCTTCAACGGAGATGGCAGTTGGGAGAGAAGGGATGACTTTGATATCCCCAAACCTCCAAAAGGTGGAGCAGTTCTTGCTGTTGAAGCCGTCGGCCTCTGTCACAGCGATGTCGCTCAATTAAACGGCCAAAAACATGTTCCTGGAGAAGTTTCACCTACTGTTCCTGGACACGAAATAGTTGGAAGGGTCTACGCCTTGGACTCAGAATCAGAACTCGGAGTTGAAATTGGAGACCGTGTAGCAGTAAACATTGTTGTACCTACAGAACCTTCAGATTTAAACCCTTTCGGCATCAGTTGCTACGGATACAGTTTTGGACTGGATAAAGCTGAAGGACTCTGGGGAGGTTACGGAGAATACATGTCAATTCTTCCAAAAACCCAACTTGAACGCTTCACTAATGACATATCTGCTGAAGAGTTGACCATTTTTGAACCCCTAAGCAATGTCATTGCGTGGACAAGCCGGATTCGCTGGAGTCAAAAAATGAAAGTAGTGATACAAGGACCTGGACATATGGGTTTAACTTTTGCCGCTATGGCCAAACAAATGGGAGCCGACAAAGTGATCGTTACAGGAACCAGCGAAGATGATCACAGACTCTCAATAGCAGAAAAAATTGGAGCAGATTTCGTTATTGATGTCTCCAACGAAGACCTAGTCGAAAGAATCACAGACATCACTGGTGGCATAATGGCTGATCTTGTCGTCGATCTAAGTAGTGCACCATCGGTACCAGGATTATGCCTCGACCTAGTCAGATATGGCGGTGATGTAATTTGGGCTGGCCTCAAAGACCGAGAAGCTGTTCCAGTCGTAACTGATAATGCGGTAATGAGGGGAATTACTATCCATGGCGGAGCGGGCGGTACTAATAAATCATTAAAAGAAGCAGTAGAAATTCTTAATACAAAAGAATTCCCGACTGCCCCGCTACTCGGAGAAGTCTTCACGATAGATCAAATTGATGAAGCTATGGCCGTATTGAACAGAACCTCAGCAAATGATGCTGTACGCGCTGTCTTATCCCATGCCCATAAGTAACTTAATTTTTTAGTAGTTCTCTGACTAACCCCAAACCAGTGGACAATCCGGATGATCAACCACAGGTTCGCCTGTTCTCATATTTTCATGATGCAATTTCTTGGGAGTCCCAGGGCGAATCTTGTAGGTCGAATCATCCCCACAATAACGAACTGAAACTGCCCGTCGTTGTTTGGACACTGAACTGTTCCCACCTGCCCCATGAAGGGTTAATGCATGATGCACAACCAAGTCTCCAGGTTTCGTATTGAATTGAATCAAGTCCAGTTTTTCGTCACTCATTTCAATATCAGGCAGATCCGTTCCTTCAGTTCCGGGTAAAGATTCATTGACGACAAACCAATTGGGTTTAAATACTTTATTGCTCTTATGAGAGGAGCGAAGATAAACGACTCCACCTGTTTCAGAATCAACGTCATCCAAAGGAGTCCAGACTGTGCAAATGTTCTCCCCTTCTATATGGAAATAACTCAAATCCTGATGGAAAGCAGTTCTCTCAGCCGTACCCGGTTCTTTAATCAAAACCGAATCTTCATACAGGTAAACTTTTTCCGACTCCACCTGTTTCAGAATCAACGTCATCCAAAGGAGCCCAGACTGTGCAAATGTTCTCCCCTTCTATATGGAAATAACTCAAATCCTGATGGAAAGCAGTTCTCTCAGCCGTACCCGGTTCTTTAATCAAAACCGAATCTTCATACAGGTAAACTTTTTCCGAGTTCATAAGTTCTGCGACAATCGAAGGAAGAGGGGATATTTTTGCAAACGCAGCAAAAATTTCATCCTCTTTCCAGTGATCGACTCCCGACAAAAATCGCCCACCTTTAATACCTCCGTCGGTTAAAACCGTTGAATCTTGAGTTTTATTTAGATCACTCCCAAGTGCTGTAAGATCAGCAAACATCTCTGGTTCATTAAGCATAAGTTTCAAAGCGGAATCGATTAAATCAAGCCAATCTTTATTCACAATTTCAGGCAAATGGACAACTCCGTCTAGAAGAAAAGAAGAGATCTCCGCCTGTGTGATAGACCTCAATGGGTCTGAAGATGGAAAACTACCCATATTTTTTCATAAGATCATCGATTTGCATATCAAATCCCTTAGACACTTGGTGGTCTCTCGCGGGACAAATGAGCGCCTGCATCGGCTAAAAAAAACTGACCAGTAATATTTTGGGCAAAGTCAGAGGCTAAAAAAACAGATAAGTGTCCCAAGTCTTCAATAGCACTCATCCTTCTCAGTGGGTTTGATTGTTGTATGGCAGAAATTCGATCATCATCAAAAAAATCTATAACCGTTTCAGTCAAAGTTGTACCTGGAGCAATTGCTAGAACCCTTATACCCATAGGTCCGAATTCGACTGCCGCTGTCTGAGTCAGGTGATTTATTCCCGCTTTAGCTGCACCATAACCCGCTAAGAAAGGACTGGGCCTTGTAGTCTCACCTGAACTCACATTTATTATTACGCCACTTTCAGTCTTGCTCATATGTTTTGCTTCTGACTTCATAGATAAGGCTGTAACTAGAAGATTTTGTTCTATTACATCCCGCCATTTTTTCTCATCCATTTCTAATAGTGAAGCAGTCCCCTCTGGTCCAAGCATTCCAATATTGTTAACTGCTATATCAATCCCCCCAAGTTTCTCCGAAGACTCGTCAAACATTCTTTCAATCTGATTCTCTTCGCGAGCATCACCAACTATGGAGAAAAATGAACCTTGATTTAAAGCAGCCAGCAACTCGACAGTTTCTTGTGCCTTGTCAGCTCTCTTATCCAACACAGCAACATTTGCGCCAGCTTGGGCAAACAGAGATGCTATAGAGCGTCCTATTCCAGCACCAGCACCAGTTACAACAACATTTTTTCCTGAATGGTCGATTTCAATAGGCAAATTAGTTCTCCAGTACTTTCAGCAAATCATCCAGAGCTGACTCTACCCAGCTAATAACAATCTCTTCTTCCGTGCCACCTAGAGGGTGGGGAACTACCACAATTCTAGCCTTCGGCATTCCTAAGCTATTAGCCGCTGAACGAGTCAGTTCTTTAAACTTTTCTGTAGTGAAAACAACAGCCGGCACTCCTGCTTTTTCAATTTCAATCAAATCATGGACACTCCACGAAGTGCAAGACCCTCAATCAGCTGAGCCGGTTAAAACTAATTGAACTTCCTCTGCAAGCATTCCAACAACTTGAGGATTGCATGCTGTAGCAGCATTAGCTCTTTCGCCTTTTCCAGTGGTTATCGAAAACTTTGCATCAATTCTACCTGCAAGCCCTTCAGCAATCTTTGTTAACAACAAATCAGCATTTGGTTTACCATTCTCGAGAACCCCTATTTTCCCACCAGAAAACAAAGGCGTAGTTGAAGACAACTCAACCACTTCATCCATTAAATCACCTTCAGGACTATGAATCTTCATATTCATAGACTAGACCTCCCCACTCCTTTTATATAGGAACTGTCACACTACGAGTCATTCCCCAACTGGGAACTACACATGAATGTTTTCCAGCGCCTCCACTTACTAGAACTTTAATATTTTCAACCTGTTGCGTCATTGGAACTAATTCATCATCTGAAAGTGAATGCATCCAATCCGCCCACGCTAATAAGTTAAACTGCTCCCTAAAATGACCAGCTGGCATTCTCGCTTTCTCAAATAAGTATTCAGAAACATCTTCCCTACCCCAACCTTGATCAAACGCAGTAGCAGCATGTTCAGGACAAAGGATGACGAACCATTCCCCACCTGATATACAAGCATTATTGACTCCAAAAGTGGTCATAGCTGAAGCAGCCTTATCAAGTATTCTCTCAATGTTTTCCGATTCCATATCGTGAAAATTATGTGGATTTTCCCCACAGTGCACAGTAAGTGCACTTTCTGAATTGACTCCAATCGTTACCGGATATGAATCCCACGGGTTTTCCTTTTGATTCTCTGCGATGCAGTAGGTGTATTTCGAAGGCTGTCCCTGCGTTGAAGCATCACCTGGACCTGGTACCGCTCCTGCAATATGCAACAATATCAGTCGTATCGCTCTCCCTACCGTTGCATTTGCCCTATTACCGGGGCCAAATACCCCTAAACCGGAGTTAAAACCAAATTCATCCACTGCTCTTCCATGAACTATCAATAAAGGAGCAACAGGGTGAGTAGTTGTGTTAACTCCACGCAAATTAATCCTTTGATCACCTAAGGCTTTTACGGCCGCAACAACGACAGGAAAATATTCCGGTTTGCAGCCAGCTAAAACGGCATTAACTGCCACAGATCTGTAAGTTGCCGAGCCTCCTCTTGGTGGAAGAACTGTCAGTACTTCTTCTGGTGAAGCCCCTATATGACTAAGCATTTCAGTCACACGCTTATCTGTTGGCGCCACCAGCGGCAGACCATCCCCCCAGCCATGTTTCTCAAAGAGTTCATAGATAGTGTCTGGGTCTTCATCTGAGAGTTCAAGGAACTGGCTTTGACTTTCCATTCCAACATTCTCGCCCATAGGCTTGCCGACTTTACAGTTGGGAAAATTCGATTATGAAATTTCCTTAATTTATAAAATAGGGTTATCTATCACCAAAGTAACTTAGGTGCGTTGCTCTATAACTTTGACCGTCTTTACTCTCTGCATTGAAATCAGCACCAGCATCTTTACTTGAAATTAATGCCAACCCTAAATTTCCTTCCATGGCGGGCGACCATGCTGCGACGCGTATTTCTCCGATTGCATTTCCTAATTCATCAAGTGCCGTCCATGGCTCTTCAGTTGGCGAAGCTAGACGTTCGCCTGATAACAGAACCTTCACCAATCTTCTTGCAGGACCTCTACCTTTTTCCGCTATTAAGGCTTCTTTCCCAATGAAACGCTCTTCTCTTTCCAAGTTCATGAAACGTTCCAGACCCAATTCCAAAGGGGTAGCTGAAGCTCCGCAATCAGTCCTATATGAAAGCAATCCACTTTCTATCCTTTCAACCGCATTAGGCGTACCTGGGTGAATACCATGTCTTAAACCAGAATTCCAGACTCTTTCCCAAAGGTCCATTCCTTTAGAGTTGTCAGTTAGAAATAGTTCAAACCCTCCTTGCCCACTCCACCCTGAACGGCAGATTATAAATGGGATGTCGTCCAATTGTGTATCCACAAAGCCAAAGAAAGGTATGTCCATAACCCAATCTCCAAGTAAATCAACCATGGTTTGATCAGCTTTCGGTCCTTGAACCGCCAAAGGTGAAACTTCGGGTTCAAAAACACTGCAATTGAAGTTTCTTTCAGAACCTACAGCTTGAGCCCATAGCAGTAGATCACCATCTGCGATTGATATCCAGTAGCGATCGTCTCTTAAACAAAGTGTTATCGGGTCATTAATAAGAATTCCTTGATGGTCACAAATTGGCGTGTAACGTGATCTACCCTCCTTGCATGACCTCATTCCTCTACTTGATAGATAGTCAACGAGTTCAAGAGCATCAGGACCCACTATCTCCACTTGCCTCTCACAACCCACATCCCAAATAGAAACATTTTCGGTTAATGCCTCATATTCAGCAGTTGGATTACCGTATGAAGTCGGCATATACATATGGTTGTAAATAGAAAATTGCTTAACTCCGTGTGAAATCGTCGCTTCGTAAAAAGGTGACTTCCTGACTCTTGAACCGATAGCAATTTCGCTAGTCATTTCTATTTATCTCCTTCATATCTATAAACAGGTGAGTCATCTGTTGCTAAGGGAGTATTACCCAATATGAGGTCTGCTGCCTTCTCGGCAAGCATCATAACCGGCGCATAAATATTTCCATTAGTGATGTTAGGCATAACAGAGGCGTCTACTACTCTTAGTCGTTCTGTTCCATGAACCCTCATAGATGAGGGGTCTACTACTGCCATGTGATCTGTTCCCATTCGAGCAGAACAAGATGGGTGAAGTGCTGTCTCAGAATCCTTTTTGACCCAATCCAAGATCTCGTCATCGTTTTCAATATCCGGTCCAGGTGATATCTCTCCCCCATTGAATTCTTCAAAAGCTGGTTGACTCATTATTTTCCTAGCAACACGAATAGCCTCAACCCACTCTTTTTTATCTTCTTCGCTGGAAAGATAGTTGAATCTAATCGAAGGTTTATCAAAAGGATCGCTTGTTTTTATTTTTACACTTCCGCGACTATCGGAGAACATTGGTCCTACGTGAAACTGGTAGCCATGGCCTGAAATCGGAGTACTTCCGTCATACCTGATAGCAATAGGCAAAAAATGGAACATCAAATTTGGCCACTCAACTCTTTCGTTTCCTCTTACGAACCCCCCTGCTTCAAAATGATTAGTTGAACCTGGACCTTTTCTCAACAACCATTGAAGAAAAACCAAAGGTCGTCTCCACATCTGTAGATAGGGCGACATAGAAACAGGTTTTTTGCAGGCGTACTGAACGTAAACCTCTAAGTGATCCTGTAAATTCTCGCCCACACCGGGAAGGTCGATCAATGTCTTTACACCGGCCTCCTCAAGAGTTCTAGCTGAACCCACTCCTGATAGTTGCAGTAATTGTGGAGTGTTTATAGCACCTCCGCAACAAATCACTTCACCGGCTGCAATTGTTTTGTTACGCCTATCTTTTCTGAACTCAACCCCAACCGCCCTATTATCATCGAAAATTATTTTCGTGACATGCGCTCTTGTTATGACATCTAAATTCGCCCTTGAGCTAATGGGGTGCAAATAAGCAACTGAAGCAGAATTTCGTCTACCCTGATAAATATTTCGATCAAAAGAAGCAAATCCTTCTTGGCGATACCCATTCACATCTTCAGTTAGGTCATAACCAGCCTCTTGAACCGCATTAAAAAAAGCTCCGAATAAAGGGCTCGAAGCAGGCCCTCTTTCCAGCATTAACGGGCCGCTATCTCCCCTATACCGATCTGCCCCATGGAGGCAGGTTTCCATTTTTTGGAAATAAGGTAAACAATGCGAATAGCTCCACTCTTTGCAACCTGGCGTTACAGCCCAGCGTTCATAATCAGCAGGATTGCCACGTTGAAAAATCATGCCGTTGATGCTTGAAGAACCCCCCAAAACCTTTCCTCTTGCATGAGATACTCTCCTACCTTCAAGTCCTGGTTCAGGATCAGATTCGTACTTCCAGTCGTAAAACTTGTTACCTATACCGTATGAAAGTGCTGCAGGCATATGAATTACGAAATCCCATCGATGGTCTCGCCTTCCCGCTTCCAGTAAAAGGACTTTCACACCACTGTTTTCACTTAAACGATTCGCTAGTACACATCCAGCTGAGCCTCCACCTATGATAACTACGTCGTAATTACTCATTAGAACTCTCCGTGTAAATCAAATTTTTCATAGAATTGATTCTGCCTTCAAACTTGTCCTTAGTGGTGTCAAGGGAAACTTTTTACTAAAAAGTATCCTTACATATGGGAAAAAGTGTCTATGTGCCTAGATCTGGTGAGTCGTGGCGTAACCCTTATCCTATGTATTCAGATCTGCGAGATAACTCTCCGGTGCATTTCGTAGAAGAAGGATCTTATTGGTTCTTGTCTCGATTCGAAGATGTGTTTAATGCTGCAAGAAGTCCGAATATATTTTCCTCCCGACATGGTCTAACAATTGACCAGAATTCAGAATATTTAGAAATGGGAGATGCAACTCCTATAGTTTTTCTGGATCCACCTGAACATACCCAATTTAGAAGACTGATAAGCAAAGGCTTCACCCCTAGAAAAGCTGAAGATATGAGGCAGGACATTAATTCTTTTGTCGAGGCAGCAATAAAGAGAATAAAGGAATTAGAAAACTGTGACATTATTTCTGAACTGTTTAAACCCCTACCGAGTTTTGTGGTTTCAAAGTATTTGGGCGTACCAGCATCAGATCGAATGATTTTTGACACCTGGACAGAAAAAATCGTTGCAGGCGCAGTTCAAAATGAAGATAGTGAAGGACTCGATGCCATTATTGAACTTACGAGTTACTTCACAGAAATGATCGAGTGGAGGAAGAGTAAACCCGGGGATGATTTAATTTCAGAACTCCTAGAAATGGGTGAAGAGAAAGTTTCCATCATGTGGATTCTCGGATTAGCTTTCACGATGATCGCAGGCGGAAACGACACGACAACTGGCTTATTGGGTGGTTCGGCAGTGTTACTGACTGAGAATCCCGATCAGCGAAAACTTTTGCTAGAAGATTTACGACTTTTACCTGAGGCAATTGAAGAATTGTTGAGAATGACCTCTCCTGTTCAAGGTCTCAGTCGAGTTCTTCTAGAAGACTTCGAGTTGCAGGGTGAAAAAATACCCTCTGGTTCTCGTGTCCTAATTGGTTATGGGTCTGGCAACAGAGATGATCGCGAATTCGGTAAAGACTCTGAAAAACTAAACATTCGACGAAAAATAAAACGAACGTTAGGTTTCGGGTCGGGCGCACATCTTTGTCTAGGTGCATCTGTCGCTCGCCTGCAGTCCTCTATTGCACTTAAGGAAATCTTGAGGAATTTTCCTGATTTCTATGTAGATGAAAGTTCCTCCACCTATGCAACTGGAAACTACGTGCGAAGGCACACACATTTAGCTTTCTACTCAAGTGACTAAGTATCTTTATATCTTCGATATCCTTAACATCAACAAATTTGTTTGAGGATAACCAATGAGTGAGAATCACAAAGGTCAAGTAGTCGTAGTCACTGGTGCTGGAAAAGGAATCGGACGTGCCATAGCGGAACGATTCTCAGATGAGGGCGCCAAAGTAGTCGTGAATGACATTGACGAAGATCGAGTTAACGAAGTAGTTGCGGTTATCAATAACAACGGAGGTGATGCTATTGGAGTTGCCGCTGACGTATCTGATAGCAGTCATGTGAAAAGAATTTTCGACTCGGCATTAGAATCTTTCGGAACTGTTGATGTACTTGTAAACAATGCAGGGATCGTAAGTCCAATGCTTCACTTCTTCGAAGCAGATGAGGCTTGGTGGAGACGCATTATTGACGTTAATTTAACTGGACATTTCCTTTGCTCTCAACAAGCAGCAAGGATCATGGCTTCCAAGAAACACGGTGTGATTATCAATATGTCGTCAGGTGGTGCTACTCGTGCACACAGATCCTTCACGGCCTATGACGCTTCGAAGGGAGGCATAGAAGCCCTCACTAGAGCGATGGCTCTTGATCTGGGGCCTTACGGCATAAGAGTGTGTGCACTCATGCCCGGTTCAATCGATACTGAAGGGATGGATGAAGAGGCAAGAAATCTTCGAGGTGAGAATATACCTCTCGGCCGTCCTGGCGATCCTGATGACATGGCAGGTCCAGCACTTTTCCTCGCCTCTGAAGACGCCAAATACATCACTGGAGATGTAATTAAAGTGGATGGCGGAATGCTTTCGCAACAGAGATCTGCAACAGTGGATATAGTCCCTCCTTCCACATTCCCACCTTTAAAGGACATTCTCGAAGGAGAGTAACACCCGTAATGGTCACGAATAAAATACGAATCGGAGCTGATGTTGGAGGAACATTTACCGACGTAGTGCTTGAAACGGAGAGGGAAATATTTTCAACGAAAGTTCTCACTACTTACGAATCACCCGAAATAGGAATACTTCAGGGTATCAATGCAGTTATAGCCGATTCAGGAACTGATCTCTCCGAGCTTGACTCTTTTATACATGGAACAACTCTTGCCACAAATGCTTTGATCTCTAGAACTGGAGCAAGAACAGCTTTTGTAACCACAAAAGGTTTTCGCGACACGGTTGAAATGAGAACTGAGAGCAGATTCGAACAATATGATCTCAATCTTGAATTACCCAAACCTCTAATTGAGAGAAAAGACAGATATGTGCTTTCAGAACGCATATCTGCCGATGGTTCTGTACTTTTACCTTTTGATGAAACGGAAGCTAAAAATTTGATCAACCTCTTGGCTCTTGAGGAGAACGGGTATGAAGCCGTAGCGGTAGGTTTTATACATTCATATATGAATAACAGCCATGAATCTCTCTTTCAGGAAATACTTTTAGATCAACTTCCAGATATGAGAGTTTCAATTTCATCTGAAGTGTCTCCTCAAATGAGAGAATTTGAAAGATTTAACACAGTATGCGCTAATGCCTATGTCCAACCTATGATGGCCGCTTATCTTGAAAAGCTTAAAACTAAATTAGCTGATGCCGGAGCGAAATCTGACATTCATCTCATCCATTCTGGTGGTGGACTGATCAGTATAGAAAGTGCAATAAAATTTCCTGTACGACTCATAGAATCAGGCCCTGCAGGTGGCGCTATTTTTGCTTCTGAAATTGCAGCTCGTCACGGAATTGACGCTGCTCTCTCTTATGACATGGGAGGCACAACTGCAAAAATATGCCTCATAGACGAACAGTCTCCACGATCGGCAAAAACTTTTGAAGTAGCGAGAACCCACCGCTTCACTAAAGGAAGTGGAATGCCTATATCAATACCTGTTATAGAAATGATTGAAATAGGAGCTGGCGGTGGATCAATTGCAAATGTTGATGACCTTAAACAGATAAGAGTCGGTCCTCTAAGTGCCGGTTCCGAACCAGGCCCTGCAGCTTATGGATTAGGCGGTTCTCTAGCGACAGTAACGGATGCAAACATATTGCTTGGTCGAATCTCACCAGAGACTTTCGGTGCGGATGATATTAACCTGCTTCCCGAAGAGTCTAGAAAGGCTCTGCTAGCTGATGTAGCGGAACCACTTGAAGTAGATGTTGAAAATGCAGCGATCGGAATCATCGAGGTTGTCGATGAAAATATGGCTAACGCTGCTCGTGTTCATGCAGTAGAAAATGGTAGAGACGTATCTCAATACACAATGATTGCGTTTGGCGGCGGAGCGCCTCTTCACGCCTCTCGTTTATGCGACAAGTTGGAAATAGAAAAATTACTTATACCTCCAGGAGCAGGTGTAGGTTCTGCCATAGGTTTTCTCCGAACACCATTTTCTTATGAAGCTTTAAAAAGTTTCTACGTATCCATTGAAAATTTTGACCATGAAAGTGTCAACCAGCTTCTAAGCAATCTGACTTCTGAGGCTACAGAATTTGTAATGGATGCATCGAAGGAGAATTTTCCTGTCGAGAGTCTCATTGTGGAACGTTGCGCTTTTATGAGATATGTAGGGCAAGGATGGGAAATCACTGTCCCTCTGGAAAATACAACATTCGACCACCTTGGCATCGAGCTACTCAATAACGAGTTCGAGAAAACCTATGAGGAACATTTTGGTAGAGCCATAGAAGGTCTGCAGATTGAAGTAGTCGGATGGTCCGTAAAGGTAACTTCCCCAAGACCAGAAATTGAAAAAACTATTACTGTAGGTTCAGAAAATATTGTTACAAGCAATTTTAAACGTGTTATCTATGACCCAAGTAAGGATTCTGAAGTTAACGCTTCTATCTTCGAGCGTGAAAATTTAACCCCAGGTGATTGTGTTATGGGTCCAGCAATAATTGTTGAGGATCAAACAACAACTTGGATTTCTAGTGCAAAGAAATCAACTGTTCAGCAAGATGAGTGTCTGCTGATAACCAAAAAAACTGAGGCTGCTGAATGAAACATTTAAAAAATCAAGTGATGTGGAATCGGCTTATATCAATAGTTGAAGAACAAGCTCTGGCTCTTGTTCGCACAGCCTTTAGTACAAGCGTTAGAGAAGCAGGAGATCTCTCAGCGGGTGTATACGACACTAAAGGAAGAATGATCGCACAAGCAATAACCGGAACTCCGGGACATGTAAACACTATGGCAGCGGCTGTAGTTAACTTTATAGAAGATATCGGACCTCATAGAATCTATGAAGGCGATGTTTACATAACTAATGACCCGTGGAAGGGCACGGGTCATTTACATGACTTCACAGTTGTTACCCCCGTGTTCAAAAATGCAAACCTAATAGGTTATTTCGGATGCACCGCTCATGTGGTAGACGTCGGCGGCAGGGGTTTTGGGCCTGACGCAACTGAAGTTTACGAAGAAGGGCTTTTCGTTCCTATTATGAAACTGTTGGAACGCGGCGAACTAAATGAAGACCTGATAAACATAGTTCGCCACAACGTACGTGAGTCTTCACAAGTAATTGGTGACCTTCATTCTCTTTCAACATCTAATGAAACAGGTATTAGACGTCTACATGGAATGCTTGACGAATTCCATTTAGATGATTTAGAAGATCTAGCTGAATTCATTTTCGAAAAAACACATGATGCCACGATGAAACGCCTTTCAAAGTTGAAGCCAGGTGAATACAAAAATGAAATGCAAGTTGATGGGTACAACGAGACAGTCACCTTAAAGGTGGCCATTACAGTCGATAAAGAAGGTGCACATGCTGATTTCGAAGGAACTTCGCCAACCTGCGAACATGGAGTCAACGTTCCATTAGTTTACGCTCATGCTTATTATTCGTATGCCATGCTCGTAGCACTGGCCCCTGAAATGCCGAGCAACTATGCATCACTGGCAGCTTTTACTGTTAGCGCACCAGAACAATGCATACTCAATGCTAAACATCCTGACCCTGTTGCAGTCAGACATGTGACTGGGCATTTTGTAACAGACCTTTGCTTAGGTGCCTTATCAGAAGCTCTCCCTGAAATTATTCCAGCAGAAGGTGCAGGAGCTCTATGGAACTTTCATGTCAGCGCGAGGTCAGCTGAGTTAAATCTAGATTTACCACCAAGAGAAATACTCATGTTTAACAGCGGTGGTACAGGAGCTAGACCAAATTTAGATGGACTAAGCAGTACTGCTTTTCCTAGTGGTGTTAGAACAATGTCATCCGAAGCAACCGAACAAGTCGGACCAATAGTTATATGGAGAAAAGAGTTGCGGCCAAATTCAGGAGGAGATGGACGTCATCGCGGTGGCTTAGGTCAAATAATTGAACTGGCTCCTTCTAAGGGTTACAAATTTTTCTTTAGCTGCATGTTTGACCGAGTCGAAAACCCTGCACGAGGACGTAACGGAGGAGAAAGCGGCGCCCCAGGAAGGGTGTATCTCGATGATGGGACACCCTTTGATGCAAAGGGGAAACAACCTGTTCCAGAAGGAAGAAGACTGATTTTAGAACTTCCAGGTGGCGGAGGTTTCGGTAATCCGGAAGACAGAAATCCAGATTCAATTGAAAATGATCTAGAGCAGGGTTATGTTTCTTAAAATATCGGACCAAATTTAAAAGAAATTCAAATCAAGATTTATGACTGAGGGTACCTCATGAAACATTTCGATACTTTAATCATCGGAGGCGCCGTCATGGGTAGTTCTACTGCCTATTGGCTATCTGAAAATCCCGACTATGACGGAAATATAGTAGTAATCGAACCAGACCCCACATATGCACAATCTTCCACGGCGCTTTCTGAGGCGAGTATTCGGCACCAATTTTCACAACCTGTAAATATCAAACTTTCGATGTTTGCTACAGAATTTTTTTCAAATTTTCATAACCATGTTGAAGTGAATGGAGAGGCACCCGAACTTCCTTTTCATGAGACTGGCTACCTTTTTTTAGCTACTAAAGATGGAATGGGAAATTTGATAGATAACCACCAGATCCAAAAAGACTGTGGAGCGGAAGTAGCACTACTTTCACCAAGTGAAATTAAGAAAAGATTTCCTTACATGAGGACGGATGATCTAGAGGGTGGAAGTTTAGGAATTAAAGACGAAGGAACGCTGGATGCATTTTCATTGATGCAAGGTTTGAAACTACGGGCCAGGCACAACGGGGTTCAATATTTAAATGATCGGGTTATCTCAATAAATGTTGACGAAAACAAAGGTCTTGTGAGGGAAGTGAAATTAGATTCAGGTGAAATTCTGTCATGTTCACGTGTAGTGAATTGCGCTGGTCCTCGCTCAAGGTGGATAGCTGAAATGGTAGGACTGGAACTTCCAGTCGAGCCAAGAATAAGAGCAGCTTTTGTTTTCGACTGCCGCGAAGCTCTCAACGGACAAACTCTTCCACTAACGATTGACCCTTCAGGGGTTCATGTAAGAACAGACCCTCCTCATTTTCTAGCAGGCGCACCCCCCGTAAATGATCTAGAAGTTCATCCTGATGACTTCAAAGTAAGGGGGGAAGAATGGGAAGAAAATATCTGGCCCGTACTAGCTCACCGTATTCCAGCTTTTGAAAAAATTAAGGTAAGAAGTTCATGGGCTGGTCATTACGCTTACAATACTTTGGATCAAAATGCGATACTCGGCACATGTGAAACGTTGCCTAATTTCTTTTTTTGCAACGGTTTTAGTGGACATGGATTTCAACAGAGTCCTGGTGTGGGAAGAGGGTTGAGTGAATTAATCACTTACGGCGAATATCGATCCCTTGACTTAACCGAGCTTAATTACAGTCGAGTTCTTAAAAATGAACCTTTTTTGGAAAAAGCTGTTATCTAACTCTCTCCGAGGTAAGAAGAACGCAGTTCTGGATTAGATAGCAAAGCTTCAAAACCCAACCTCTATCAGCAATAGACAAAGCCATATTGGCATTTTGTTCCACCATAAAAATAGCCATTCCTTCTTCATGGATTTGTTGAATAAGTTCAAAATTCTGTTGCACAAGTGCCGGAGCTAGTCCCATTGATGGTTCATCCATCAGAAGGACCCTTGGGCGTGACATCAATGCACGCCCGATTGCCACCATCTGCTGTTCACCTCCTGAAAGGGTTCCTGCCTTTTGAGAAAGTCTTTCTTTAACACGAGGGAAAAGTTCATAAATATTTTCAAGATCCTCTTCGATTCCTTCGCTATCATCTCGCAAGTAGGCACCAAGTTCAAGATTCTCTTTGACTGTTAAACGTTTGAAGAGTCGGCGATTTTCAGGAACCATCGTCACACCATTGATTACCCTGTAACTCGTTGGTTTGTCATTGACCACCTCACCATCAAGAAGAACTTCACCAGAGGTAGGGGTAACCATACCTAACAAGGTTTTCAAAGTAGTTGATTTTCCACTTGCATTGCCACCTAATAAACAAACCATCTCACCCGGATATATAGCCAGATCAACATCTTTAAGAATATGAACAGCCCCATAATGGGTGTTGACCGAACGAAACTCTAGTAAAGCCGTTTCTGTCATGATTTAGCCTCTACTGGTCTACCCAAATATGCTTCGATGACATTGGGATTGGTTGAAACCTCGTCATATGCTCCCTGAGCTATTGGTACACCATGGTCTAGAACCACTACGCGATCAGAAACATCTCTAACTACTTTCATGTCGTGTTCGATGATTACAATTGTAAATCCCCATTCGTCACGCAGCCTGCTGATCAGTCCCGTTAACTCTGCCGTTTCTATCGGATTCATACCTGCAACTGGCTCGTCTAATAGCAATAAACGTGGCTGTGTCGCCATTGCGCGTGCAATTTCAAGTCTGCGTCGATTTGCATAGGACAATGCGAAAGCTGGTTGATCTAAACGGTATCCAACAAGACGAGTTCCAAAAAAGCCCAGAATTTCTTCAGAGCGTTCGCGTATCTCTTTCTCTTCTTGTTTAAATGCCTTCGTTTGGAACAAAGCCCCTATTATGAGCTGTGACGTTCGGCAGTGTTGTGAAACCATCACATTCTCTAAAACCGTCATATTCGGGAATAGTCTCACATTCTGAAATGTTCGAGCGATTCCCATCTCTGTTATTTGATTTGGATCAAGACCTAGAACTGACTCACCATCAAAGATTATTTCTCCAGTAGTTGGAGGGATCATTCCTGAAATTGTGTTGAAAAACGTTGTTTTTCCAGCACCATTAGGTCCAATAACACTAACAATTTCTCCTTCTTCGATTGAAAAATCGAGATTTGAAAGTGCGTCTAACCCTCCGAAAGTGACCTGAAGGTTATGAATTTCTAACAAACTCATAGTTGCTCTCCAACTTCTTCACGGTCTTCACTCTCATCGTCACCCAGCCAAGCATCTTGGAGATACTCTTCTTGGTGTAATTCCCTAGTTCGCCGCGCAGTGGGCACAAGCCCCTCTGGGCGTTTAAGCATCATAAAAACAAGTAAGGCACCATAAATTAACAGTTTGAAATTCTGAAACTCTTGCAGAAGTCCTGGTTGTCGCGGTCCGCCAAGAATTCCTATTAGCACTAATGAACCAACCATTACTCCGGTAATACTGCCCATGCCTCCGACTATTACGACTACAAGAATTATTATTGAAACGAGAATTTCAAAACTCTTCGGGAAAACAGATCCGACTTTAGCTGCCAAAACAGCTCCACTGAATGAAGCCAGAACAGCTCCCACCACAAAAGCCATTAATTTAGAATTAACTATATTTATTCCCATTACTTCAGCGACACTCTCATCTTCTCTTATGGCCATCCATGATCGACCTAAACGAGATCCTTGAAGTCGCCATGAGACATATATAGCCAAAACGCAAAAAGCAAGAACCATATAGAAAACAGATCTAGGGTCCGCTCCTCGCACTTCCCAAGGTCCCAGATCTATGGCAGGTATGTTTGTGATACCTTGCGACCCTCCAAGATAAGGCTTAAGCCAGTCAGACAGAAAAAGGAGTCTTATAATTTCACCAAACCCTAAAGTAACAATCGCTAAATAATCCCCTCTCATTCGAATAACGGGGGCACCTATTAGGAGACCGGCCAAAGTGGCCATCACCACAACAACCAGTAGTGAAATACCAAAATGAGTTTCGGGAGAGAACCATGGTGAATTAGGGGAAGTCAAAACTGCAGTTGTGTAGCCCCCCACAGCAAAGAAAGCTACATATCCAAGGTCTAGAAGACCAGCAAGACCGACCACGATATTCAGACCCAAGGCCAGCAGTAAGAAAAGTCCAACGTTCGCTAAAAGTTCGTTAACGATTCTGCCTAAAAACCAAGGCAGCACAAGAACTAAAACTGCAACAATAGAAAATAGGACTACGGAGTTTCGCCTTTTATCCTCGGGCTTAGCTTCTGACCGATAGCGATCTACAGTCTTTTTAAATTTTCCCTGAACCAGCAATGGCAACAAGGCCAGCACTATGGCAAGAACGATCGTTGAAGTTACTGTCATACCGCCTTTTTTGGCATAGATCATGTCGCTCAACCATTCCAAACGAAAACCTTCTGAAAGGTCGCCTATGACATCTTCTAGCACTGCGAAGGAAAAAAGACCAAACATAGCATAAGCAGTCATTTTTCGAATCTGACTTGACATCTGGTGTAGCGAAGCTCCAACGGTTCCAAGCCCTATTCCTACGGGGATCCAGACCAAACTTCCGAAACTAATACTATTTTCAAAAGTAAGCAATCTAAATAGTTTCGGATTCCAATTGATCAAAGGGTCTCTCATGTCGAGATTATCGATACCGAGCATGAGTAATACAAGACCCAAACTCCCTAAGAGTCCCGTTAACGCTCCGGACAGTAAATCTGCTGCACCCTGTTTAGGGTTTTCTATACCTTCTAATTTGACCATTTTTGAAACGACATAGCCGAAAACCAAAGGAATCCAGAGTATAAAAAGGTACCCAAGGCTCAAAGTTGACTCAATCAGTATTCGCCTGTTCAATTCTGATGGAAGACCGACTAAGCAAATAAAAACCTGAGACAACGCACATATGCTTCCCCAAAATAGAATGCGTTTCCAATTCAGTTCAAACGGTTTCTTTGAAGTCAGATTCGTAGTCATCATGCACGATCCTCTTGAGAAAGTCTCTCCCCAAAGAGTCCTGCAGGTTTAAATAGCAAGACAAGCACGAGAACAGTAAAAGCAATCGCATCTTTTAGTTGGGTTACACCGGGAACTCCAAGTGGTTCCAATATGACCAGAGGAGCTATAGATTCCGCTGACCCTAAAAAAACTCCTCCCGCCATAGCACCACCCATATTTCCTATGCCTCCAACCACGGCAGCAGTGAATGCTTTAATTCCAGGTAAGAAGCCCGTCATGTGAGTGACACTCCTGAATAGGAGGCCCCAGAGGATTCCCCCCACTCCAGCCATTGCTCCACCGACTCCGAACGTAATGACAATTGTTCGATTTACATTTATTCCCATAAGTGAGGCAATCTCTTTGTCTTCAGCTACTGCTCTCATTGCTCGACCTGTTTGAGTTCTTTCTACCAGATACCAAAGGCACGCCATTGAAAGTGCAGCCACAACCATTACCAGAATTTTTGTTCCAGCAATCTCAACAGTTAAAATCGACCTTTGCTTAGATAGCCATTTAGGAAGTTGGGGGTAGCCCTTACTCGCTGGTCCGAACAGTCCCAGTGCAGCATTTTGGATAAAAAAGGAAACACCTATCGAAGTGATCAAAGGAATCAATCTCGGCGAGTTCCGTAAGGGCCGATAGGCAATTCTTTCAGTAATTACCGCTGTCGTAGTGGAAGTGGTAATTGCTACGAGAATGATCAAGAAGAGTGATAAAACAAAATTACTCTCCCATAAGCCAGCATCGTTTAGTTTTTCAGATGTGATCCAACCTGACATAGTTCCCACCATGAAAACTTCTCCATGGGCGAAATTTATGAAGCCTAAAACTCCGTAGACCATTGAATAACCCAAAGCAATTAATCCATACATCGCTCCTTGGGATAAACCTGAAACTACCAGACCTTTAAATTGATCTCCTGTGAGACCACGTGCGTCAGGATTTCTCCATTCCGCAAATGGGTTATCTGGCCAAATTTGTTGTGCAATGAACGCAACAACTCCCAGAAGTATTAATGTTGCCATAAAGACGCGAATAAAACTTAAAAATTTGTCCACGCCCGATACGCGTGATTTGGATCTTTTTTTCACTATCTCTGACATTCTTGCCTCTTAAAGATTCAGATTAAACATTCTGCCCGATGTTTGGGTCTTCGTATACTTTTTTTCTGTTAAATTCGTTCAAAATTGAACGTGATGACAATGCTAAAGCCGCCCCACCTAGAGCAGTCAAGAAAGCTCCTGCTCCTGTGACTATTTGCAGATCTGAAACTCTAGCCAAACTTATTATCCATCCAAGTCCAATTATAGATATACCTACCCCTATGCCTGCGGTGATTACGCTCCATCGCCATCGCAGATGCTCATTGAAACCAAAAACTCCAACCGCCGGCAGTAAGGTCAGAAGACCAATTATCACAAGTGGTATCGCCAAATATGAAAGCCCCGCACCATTTGGAGTTATACCATCATTGATAGTCTCCACGGTCATGCGGTACCTGTTGATTAGGGAGCTGATCTTCGAGTTGTTGATCGCAACTAGAGCGGGTGACAATTCGACTTCTTCACGAAGAATATTAATTTCTGCTTGAGCTTCTGGTGGTAAATCCGTAGCTCCTCGTTCATCGAAGGTCCATCCGGAAATCGAACCTATCAACACTAGAAGAAGAGCTGTTACACCAGCCAGTACTCGGCCCCATGCGATAGAGACTGTTAACGGCCTGTGTGGCGATAGTGGGGCTGTTTGCACGGCGAAAAGCGAACCTAAAACACCTATGACTCCTCCCGCTATTGACACAAAAAGTCCTACACCATGAGAGTAGTTAACTGTTTCTTGTGCCGTGTTTGCAATCAGGTACGTCAGAGAAGATATCAGAATTATAAAAGAGGCTATTGCTGAACCGTGAGCGCCCATCAATTTAGATATTGAGCCTGGGTTTCTGATAGTTGTGATCGCGGCAGTAATAATGAAACACGCCGCACCGAAAACAAAAAATCCAAACCAGTTTCCTCCAGAGGCGGCAAATCCATTAAATGATTGACCGGCAAGATCAAGATCGGCTGCACGAGAATGTCCGGCGATCAAACCTGCATCACTGCCCCAGGTTAAGAACAATGAAACTAAGGCGGCAAAACCTCCTACACCAGCGACAAGTAGGCCTTTACGTTCATTTGGTGTTGCAGGAGTATTCCATTCGACTTCTATTGTTTGTTTATCTTTACTTCTTTCGGCTAACTCGCCCAATATCTCTTCATCTGTACTTCTACGTGCCCTTACAGCTCCTGTAATACGCTCAAAGAGTCGGCGATTATCACCTTCAGGTTGTGAGAGTCGATCGAGTACAACCGAGACTAAGAATAAAGCGAAACCTGCCGAGAACCCTAGGCCAACATCAAGGTTTTGAACCGCCCTGAACACCTGAAGTCCTAGTCCTGATGCACCCATAATCGCTGCGATACCAACCATTGCTATTGACAACATTAGACATTGATTTAATCCTGTCATGATCGCTGGTCTCGCTAATGGAAGTTGGACATCAACCAAAACCCTTGATTCAGGAGCTCCATACGCGCGGCTTGCCTCAACGACATCTTCGGGTACTTGTCTGATTCCTAGATTGGTCAAACGTACTAATGGAGGTAGAGCATAAATCATTGTCACCATAGTTGCGGGAACGACACCGATACTGAAGAAAAACACGAAAGGAACCATGTAAGTAAATGAGTGTATGACTTGCATAGCATCCATTACTGGTCTCACTACGTTCCACACTCCGTCTTGTCGTGCACAAAGTACACCTAATGGAATTCCAATAAGAGCGCAAAGAGCAACGGAAACTATAACCATTCCGACAGTTCTCATAGTGTCTAGCCAATATGCCTGTCCGAGTAATCCACATAGTGCAAGTGCGAAACCTGATTGGATTCCGATTCTAGGAGTACGGAAAAGGGCTCCAAAAACAACTGTGAAAAGAACTACCCAGAACCAAGGAACTGTAAGTAAAAAGGAATTGACAAAATTATCAAGTAAAAAATCAAAAGGCCATTTAATTGAGTCCAAGACCCATGCTGCGTTTATATCCATCCAATCAACCATCTGGTCAAACCAATAACCGAAAGGAATTCTCCACTCGTCCAGGATGGCAGTATCAAATATGCTTACTGATTCTCCAGTGCCTGCTTTTTCGAAACGTATTTGTCCTAAAATTTGCATCACAGGAATACCTCCCTGTCGAACCCATCAATTAGTTGCTCTACACGCCCCATTTCTTCCATAATTTCACGAGGTTCGAGTTCGCCTATTAAATGTCCTGCTTCATCAATGACTGCAATTGGTAATCCTCTTCCGGCAGCCGCATAGTTTGTGCTAAATGTAGCTTCCGCTGTAGTGCTTTCGAAATCGGTTCTGAGTACATCTTTTAGATCGGTTGAACCTTGGGCTAAAGCAGAACTTGCATCTACTAAGTGCAAAAGAGATACGGGCTTTCCGTCCTGATCAACACAAAACCCTCCTTGACGTCCACCAAGTGAATTAACGGCTTCTACAAGAGTTGAGTTGGGATCTACTATTGCTGGCGCTTCCATAACCGATTCGACATCAATCACTCTTCCTTGGTCTACGTCCTGAACAAACTCAGCCACATAAGCGTCAGCAGGTTGAGTAAGAATTTCTTCTGCGGTGCCAATTTGAACTACATAACCGTCTCTTAGTATGCAGACTCGATCACCTATTCTTAAAGCTTCATTCAAGTCATGAGTAATAAACAAGATTGTTTTATGGAGTTCACTCTGAATTAACATAAGCTCATCCTGCATTTGACGACGTATTAGCGGATCCAGAGCACTAAATGCTTCGTCCATGAGAAGTATGTCTGGATCGCTACATAAAGCACGCGCTAGACCCACCCGTTGCTGCATTCCACCAGAAAGTTCTCTTGTGGCGTTTAATGCATATGCTTCTAGACCCACAAGTGAAAGAGCCTTCATCGCTGCTTCTTTACGTCGTTTTTTGAAAGAGCTTTCATCGCTGCTTCTTTACGTCGTTTTTTATCCACGCCTTGCACTTTTAGCCCATAACCCGTGTTATCAATTACGTTTCTATGAGGAAATAGAGCGAAATGCTGGAAGACCATTCCCATTTTTTCACGTCGAAATTCCTGCAGTGCAGATCCACTCAATTCCTGCACATCAGTACCTTCTACAATCACTTTTCCACTTGTAACGTCGTGAAGTTTATTTACTGTACGTATTGCGGTTGATTTACCAGAGCCTGATAAGCCCATAACCACAAATATTTCGCCTTTGTTTACAGAGAAGGAAACGTCGGTCAAACCTACAACGTGTCCGGATTGCTTTTGAACGTCGTCTTTATGAACACCAGATTTTGCTAAATCAAAAGCTCTACCTCGAGGATTAGGCCCAAATATTTTAAAAACGTTTTCTAGAGAAATTATTGTTTCTCCGTCAGCCACTTTTCCCCCCCTTCATTTACCCTGTGAACAGATCGAAATAAAACGCTATCTTTGATCTAAGGGTGTTTCGTTTTTTAAACTTATAAGCACCGTAGCAGTTTAGGGAGGTACGCTGACCAGTCATGGCTAAAAGTACTCATTCAGCAATAGTAGATCCGCGAAATGAAAATGTGAAAATTTATATCAATGGAGAGTTTCACAGCAGAGAAAACGCGCAAATTTCAGTGTTTGACAGTGGTTTCCTAGTTGGTGATGGGATTTGGGAGGGTTTAAGGCTTCACAACGGAAAATTTGCCTTTTTAGATAAACACCTAAACAGACTCTTTGCTGGCGCTTCGGCAATTCATTTGGATATTGGACTAAATAAAGAAGAGTTGGTTAATGCTCTGATTGAAACTGTTGAAATTAATGAAATGACGGATGATGTGCACGTTCGCATAATGATTACTAGAGGTAACAAAAAGACACCTTCTCAACATCCTTCAAATGTTATAGGTGGTCCTAATATCGTGATAATCGCTGAACATAAAGTCGCTGACCCTTCTATAAGCCAGGAAGGCATCACGCTGTTTACAGTGACTGTTCGCCGTCCCCCACCTGACACACTCGATCAAAGGTTGAATTGTCATTCGAAACTCCACGAGGTGATAGCCCTCATACAAGCCATCGAAGCAGGAGCTGATGAAGCTTTAATGCTTGACCCCACTGGCTCGGTCGCTACGTGTAATGCTACGAATTTTTTCATAATTAAAAACGAAGAAGTCTGGACCTCTACTGGGGAATATTGCCTCAACGGCATAACGAGAGAGCTCATTATTGAAATCGCTAGAAACAACGGAATGAAAGCTTTCGAAAAACCTTTTTCTTTGACAGATGTATATTCTGCGAATGAGGCATTCGTTACGGGAACTTTCGGTGGCTTAACGCCTGTTACACAAGTTGATGGAAGAAAGATCGCTGACGGAAGAATAGGAAACACAACTATGCTTTTGCAGGACCTTTACAAGGAAGTTGTTAACGCCGAAGTGTCGAAATGACTTTACGAATCAACTGTTGGTCAGGGCCTAGAAATATTTCTACGGCTTTAATGTACTCATTCAGGGAGCGTGCAGATACGACCGTAGTCGATGAACCTTTTTACGCTCACTATTTGAGGGTGAGCGAACGTGAACATCCGGGATACCAAGAAGTTCTCAATTCGCAGGATCAATTTTCAGAACAAGTCGTTCAAAATGTCATAAAGGGCCCCTACGAAACTCCAGTTGTTTTCTTTAAACAAATGTGTCACCACCTAGTAGAAATAGATCTTTCATTTTTAGATAGCTGTTCAAATATCTTGCTAATAAGGGAACCAAGCTTGGTAATTCGTTCACATTCAAAAAATGTTCCTGACCTTAAAGTCTCAGATATAGGTTTAGATATTCAAAATTTTCTCTTGAACAAAATCTTGGAATCCGGTGAGGATCCGGTAGTTGTCGACTCGTCTGACTTACTTATGAATCCAGAGGCAATTTTGAAAGAATTGTGCCAACATCTTGAAATTGATTTTGATGATTCGATGCTTTCTTGGGAGCCTGGAGCAAAACCTGAAGATGGTGTTTGGGCTAAACACTGGTACAAAAACACTCACGAATCATCTGGTTTTTCGAACAAAGAACCTAGTAGAGAGTCACTGCCTGAAAAATTTTTACCTGTTCTAGAGGAAGCTTCTGTCTTATATGACAATTTAAAAAAATATGCATGCAAAGGAATTGAGTGATGAAGGATCCGGCTTGGATAGAGATCGTTCCACAAGCAGATTGGGCTGAAGACAGTTCTCTGAGAAATTCACTTGAGAAAGTCAAAGATCAAGAAAACGGCCGTGTGGATCACATCATGGCAGTTCATTCCATCAATCCCAGAAGCTTAGAGGCACACAATGCCATTTATTCATCTGCTATGTCTGGAACTGCTTCTTTAAGAAAAGTTGAAAGAGAGCTAATAGCATTCGTAGTTAGTTTGGAAAACCATTGCCACTATTGAGTATTTCATCACAAGCGCGGTCTGCGTAATCTGCTAAAAGATGACAACCTTCTGGAACGAATTGAGGAAGATTGGACGAGTTCCGAATTGTCAGATTCTCGTAAAACTATGTTGAGTTTTGCGCTGAAACTTACGAATGAACCTAGAAACATGGAAATTACAGACATTAACAAACTTCGTGAAATGGGTTTTAGCGACCGAGATATTCTCGACATTGTTGAAGTAACGGCCTATTACGCTTACGTAAACAGACTCGCTGACGGATTGGGAGTCACTATAGAAGATTGGATATCTGACGACGAGTCAACTTAGAGCGATTCCATCTTCTGCGATGACCACCAGATCTCCTGTTGAATATTTTTCATATTCACTTTTTTCGACAACAATAACTGGCATGGCTTTTCCATAAATTTCGTCAGCAACAATTGAACCCAGAGCTATTATTTCATCTGCTTCCATCATTATTATTCCCGCGGGACCGGAACCTGAACG
>Ga0206683_10000189_pt1 | contig 46059 bp, 34 predicted proteins | sample M280m12015metaG_FD_155483 | JGI IMG/M metagenome (GOLD analysis project Ga0206683, IMG submission 155483) | Ammonia-oxidizing marine archaeal communities from Monterey Bay, California, United States - M2 80m 12015 | ecosystem: Environmental > Aquatic > Marine > Intertidal zone | place: USA...
TTTTCGGACACATCTCCGTCAAAACTTGAAGTATACCCGGAGATAATGTACCCTCCGTCATTGGTTTTGGATAAGCTTGTTGCTTGATCGTTTTGACTACCTCCATAGGTTTTATCCCATATTTTGTCTCCACCTTGATTTAGTTTTAATAACCAATAGTCTTGGTCTGGATTAATTTTATCTGTAATATCTCCATCGGTACTATTAGTGAATCCCAACACGACATATCCACCATCGTCAGCTTCTACGATATCGATTGCATCGTCTTCGTTAGTCCCTCCAAATGTTTTGACCCAAACTAATTCTCCATCGAAAACGGAGTCTTCCGGTACCCCGGAGTTTGAATCATCGCCAGTACAAGCAATAAGAATGTAGACAGATAAAAAAAGTATTAGATATCTTTTTCTTTTAAAAAAATCCATAATTCACCAATTTGTGAATGATTAATATGAGTTAACCTTAGTTTATTGATTGAATTACTTTACAATCAATCTTTTTGTGGTTGAGCTATTAATTTTTACTAGGTAGATTCCAACATTCAAGCTGCTAATATCAATGTTTTTAGACAATAGGTTATCGCTGTCAATACTTATAATTTGTTGCCCTAAAACATTAAATATCTCAATTTTCAAAATTGGATTGTTATTAGATTGAATCCTTAAATTATTTTTAGCTGGGTTAGGTATAAGATTAAAATTACTTGATTCAAAATCAGCATTATTCAATCCACTTTCTCTAACTAAAGTAAACCCATTAGTTCCAGAGATAACAATATTCTGGCTTTCAAAAAAGGGATAGACATTCCAAGAGCCGTTATAATTAGCATTATCATTTTGAGGATAAGTATCAAAATAAATATCTGCTGTCATTTCTTGATTTTCAATATTACTAATATCTACTACGCGTAAACCAGAAGAATAATTTGAAAGGTAGTAACGATCCCCTATCACATAACCGTTGTGATCTACTGAGCTAGTCTCACTAAAATACTCCATGTGTAACTGAATGTTATCTAAATCGGATACGTCAAATACAACCGTACGGGTATTGAAACCAAAATCAAATTCGTCACCTTCATCACCAAGTAGTAAATACTTACGATCATCGGTTAACCAATTTTGGTGGGTGTATCCATCATTTGAATAAGGAACGGATGCTATTTGAATTGGATTGGATTTATCTGTAATATCAACAATTTCAACATGGTCTTCGTTGGAACCAAAAAATATTTCTTTTCCAGTATAATCCGTATCTGGACCGTCGTAAACGATCACCTGTGCATCGTGAGTATAACCACCTGCTGAATATCCTCCTTCAAGAAAGGGATTCATAGGATCTTGTATATTAATCATGTGAGGTCCTCCTCCAAAAGTATTATCTCCTACACTAAATGCATAACCTGTTTCTTCATTAATCACGATATTATGGGAAGCACCAAAGCCAGGATAATGAGCATCTTCGGTAAAGGTTTCAGGCGGTGCAGCAACAGTTCTTAATCGTGTTAAATCAAATACCTGCATTCCATGACCACCTGCCTCACTAACAATAAATGCATGATCTTGGTATACTTTTATGTCTCTCCAAATGGTTGCTGAGGTATGGGTTGGTAGTTTCCCTAAGTATATGGGATTCACTGGATCAGAAATATCGATAAAAGCAGTCCCGTTATCTAAACCGACTAAGGCATATTCTGTACCGTCCTCAGGGTCTGTCCAACCCCAAGAATCATTTCCTTCACTAGCATCCATTTCTTCAAGTGAAATGTGAGATTGTAAATCAAAACCATTACAAGGGTAGTTGAGTGCAAAACCATTTTCACAAGGAGTTTGTCCAAAATTAAAAAACGGGGTAAGTGTTGCGAATAGAAATAAGTATATTTTTTTCATAATTAATTATTAAGTTACAAATGTAATTATTTAATGTTGTTATGTATAAAATTTAACAGTTATTAAACATTATAACATAAATACTATTAATTGAACAACTGTATAGTCGCTACACCCTACTTTTCTTGTAGTTATTTTTATATTACAACATTACTATCTCACTATAATATGTTTGGAATTTTGGGTAGATTATTAAAATTTCACAACTTTTAAGGTAAACAGATTGTTTATATTAAGTATATAAATTCCATTTGAAAAACTATTCAAATTTATAGCAACAGTTGATTTGGAATTAAACAATTGATCAGTTAGTTTTTTTCCATTTAAATCGTAAATTTTTATATTTAGTATTGGAATTTCACTTGATTGAATATTCAATATATCAGTGTTGGAATTTAATGCCACTTCAAAAGACTTAGAAGTTGTATTTATTATTGATAGTGCAGAGGACTTTACTAAAAAGAAACCTTCTCGATCACTTATAACAATATTACCACTTTCAAAGTATGGATACGTACTCCAAATTCCCTCATAACCTGCAAAATCATTTAAAGGATGACTATCAAAATAACCAAGTTGTGTCATGGTACCGGTTTCAATTTCAGAAATGTCAATAACTCTCAATCCAGCAGCGTTGTTAGCAAGATAAAAAACATCTTCTTTTATATAACCGTTGTGGTCAGTTGCAAGGGTAGGACCTGTGTAATCAAACGAATGGCTTGGGTTATCTAAATCAGAGATGTCTAAAATGATTGTTTTTGTATTAAATCCAAAGTCTATTTCATCGGCTTCATCTCCTAAAATATAATATTTAAAGTCGTCGGTTATCCATCCCTGGTGGGTATACGAAAAATTGGTGTATGATATATCTGCAATATGTTGAGGATTGTCCTTATCGGTTACATCTACAATTACCACACGGTCTTCATTACTGCCTACATAAATTTCTTTTCCAATATAGTCGGTATCTGGGCCATTATAATTTTTTATGTGCGCATCGTGGGTATATCCATCAGCAGAATATCCGCCGGCTGCAGTTGGGTTTAAGGGATCTGAAATATCAATGAAATGGGCACCACCAGCATAGGTGTTATCCCCCAAACTATAGGCAAAACCAGTTTCCTCATTAATTGCAATATTATGTGAAGCTCCAAATCCATCGTAATGAGCATCTTCTGTGAAATTTTCGGGCGGATTGGGTACATTTCTTAGTCTTGTTAAGTCAAAAACTTGCATGCCATGATTACTAGCTTCACTTACAATAAAAGCATGATTTTGATATACTTTTATATCTCTCCAAATACTTTCTCCTGTGTGGGAAGGTAATTTCCCTAAGTAAACAGGGTTTATTGGATCTGATATATCAATAAAAGCCGTACCATTTTTTAAGCCCATAATGGCGTATTCGTTTCCATCATCAGGATCGGTCCACCCCCAAGAATCATTTCCTCTTATGCCATCCATTTCTTCTAACGAAATAAAAGATTGTAAATCGTAGCCATCACATGGGTAATCTCCAGCCATTCCGTTATCACACGGAATTTGTGCTGAGAGATTTATTGAAAATAATACGGTAAAAAAAACAGGAATAAAAAGTTTCATTATTTAAATTTTTATCAATTTTTTGGTGACTTCATTATTAATGGTCATGAAATAGATTCCATTTGAAAAATTCGAAATATCAAGTGTTTTTGTTTCTGAATTTATAGTATTAATATCAAGAATTTGCTTTCCATTGATGTCAAACACGCTAATAGAGGTCAATAAATCAGTTTTTGAATTTACAGTCACCATATTTGACGAGGGATTTGGATAGATACTCAATCCTTTATTTAATTCATTATCGTTCAATCCAAGTACAAGTACTTCTAGTTCAAATGAGCACATATTTTCATTTCCTGAGCTGTCTGTTGTTATAAATGTAATGGTATTACTTCCCATGCCAAGAATAGTTCCCGCAGCTGGATCTTGTACAATTGTCAAATTATCCGTACAATTGTCGGTAGCCGTAACTTCATTATTAGCTACGTAATCAGGTAAGATTACGGTGCCATCAGGACCCGCTTCTATAAGTTGATCATCAGGACATATAATCACAGGAGCTAAATTATCCTCAACAGTTATTATTGCTACACAAGTATCAATATTTTCAGAAGGATCAGTTACTGTTAAAGTGACTTCATTTTCCCCAATATTCGAACAGTCAAAGGTGTTTATATCAATAGTTAAGGTATAAAAACCACTATTGTCAGAGGAACCTCCATCTACATCATCTCCAGAAATAGTTATAGATCCATTTTCATCTAATTCTACAGTAAAATCTTGACAAACTGCTATAGGGTTTTCATTGTCAACCGTATCAATAATAGTAATTTCAACGGTTGTATTTTCTGAATTTCCTGAAGAGTCTGTCCCTTCTAGAATAGCATCGTATACTCCTACAGTTGTAAATATATCTGGTGATAAAGTTAAGGTTTCAATAGAACAATTATCAAAACTACCATTATCAACCTCAATAGCTAAAACAGTAACCGAAGGGTTGCCGTCTAGATTTACTGTAATATCTTGTCCAATTATAGTCGGTGGAGTAATATCTTCAATAGTAACAATTGCGACACAAGAAGCCGAATTTCCTGCCGCGTCAAACACAGTTAAAATCACTTCATTGTCTCCTATTTCGTTACAAGTGAAGGTACTTACACTTATTTCAAAGGATGTAATTTCAACATTATCAGAGGAGCCTCCATCGAGAGTATCTGCAGTAATTGTCACTAATCCATTTTCATCTAATTGAGCCGTAAAGTTTTGACATACTGCTATGGGATTTTCTGAATCTACAGTATCAATAATAGTAATTTCAACGGTTACATTTTCTGAATTTCCTGCGATATCAGTTCCTTCTAAAACAGCTTCAAAAATTCCAGTGCTATCGAAAGTATTTGGACTTAACGATAGGTTGGTAATGGAACAATTATCAAAACTGCCATCATCGACTTCAGCGGCCGAAACGGTTACCGAAGGATTGCCGGCTAAATCAGCTGTAATATTCTGGCCAATTACAGTTGGTGAAATAGTATCTAAAACTGTAATGATCGCATCACAAGAAGCTGAATTTCCTGCCGCATCAAACACCGTTAATATTACGTTATTATCTCCTAGTTCGTTACAGGTGAAAGTGCTCAAATTCAATTCAAATGAAGCAATTCCAACATTGTCTGAAGAGCCTCCATCAATGGTTTCTGCAGTAACCGTCACCGTACCGTTATCGTCTAGTTCGACTGTTATATTTTGACAAACGGCTAGCGGACTTGTCGAATCTACTGCGTTTGATTTAACCAGAAAAAAACCACCCCCTGAATAATTAGAAATTACAATATTGCCACTTTCAAAGTAAGGATATACATTCCAAGCCCCTGAAAAATTTGCAGAATTGTTGGAGGGAAAGGTATCAAAATAACCAAGCTCACTTATGTTTTGGTTTTCTAGATCACTAATATCAAATACTCGCATTCCTGCAGTATAATTGGCTAAATAATATTTATTGTTTTTGGTATATCCGTTATGATCTATCGCGGATGTTGTTCCAAAATAATCAAATTCAAATTGAGGATTATCAAGATCAGAGAAATCAAAAACAATGGTTTTTGTGTTGAATCCAAAGTTTTGCTCATCCAACTCGTCACCGAGGATAAAGTAGTTTAAATCTTCCGACAACCACCCTTGATGAGTGTAAGAGTCATTACTATAGGTTGCATTGGCGATTAATACGGGATTCGACTTATCAGTTACATCTACAATTGTAACAAAACTTTCGTTGGATCCAATGTAAATTTCTCTTCCGGTGTAATCTGTATCAGGGCCATTATAGGTGATAACTTGCGCATCGTGGGTGTAACCACTACCGGCATAACCCCCTTCTCCAACTGGATTTAAAGGGTCTTGAATGTTTATAAAATGTGCACCTCCACTATAATCCGCTCCAACTCCATAAGCATATCCAGTTTCTTCATTGATAACGATATTATGTGCGTCTCCAAAGCCATCATAATGTGCATCCTCTGTGAATGTCTCTGGAGGGTTAGCTACGTCTCTTAAACGAGTTAAATCAAACACTTGCATTCCATGTCCTCCTGCTTCACTTACAACAAAAGCATAGTTGTTATAAACCTTAACATCTCTCCAAGTTGTTGAAGAAGTATGTGTTGGTAATTTTCCAAGATAAATAGGGTTAATAGGATCTGAAATATCAATAAAAACAGTTCCATTGTTAAGACCCATTAAGGCATACTCTTTACCATCTTGGGGGTCGGTCCAACCCCAAGAATCATTTCCGCTAGAAGCATTAAATGTTGAAAATGGGATAAAAGATTGTAAGTCATAACCGTTACAGGGATAGGATCCCGCCATACCGTTATCACATGGTGTTTGTGCATAATTTATAAGACTACATACAAAAAATATAAGGGATATTATTTTTTTCATGATATAAAGTTTTTTCGACTTTGAAGTGGAAGTTATAAGCTAGTTTTTAATCAATTTTTTTGATACTTGCTTATTAATTTTTAATAAGTAAATACCACTTGATAAGTCTGCAACATTCAAATCAGTTGTTGCTACAGAGTTGTATTGATTAGAAATTAACAACTTGCCATTTAAATCATAAACATCAATTGTTTTGATTTGAGTTTCTATAGCGCTAATCTTAACATTACTAGAACTAGGATTCGGATGGATATTAAAATTAGAAATAGTATTATCTCCCATTCCTAGTGAAGAAGATTTTACTAAATAGAAACCAGGTACATAGTTTGGATCACTATAGACTAAGCTAGAGATAATAATATTACCACTTTCAAAATAGGGGTATACATTCCAAGCTCCATCGTAACCTGCGGAGTTCCCATAAATAAAAACATCAAAATATCCTGTTTCGGTCATATTCCCGTTTGCAATATTAGAAATATCAATTACTCGCATACCGGCTTGATAGTTTGCTAGGTAAAATTTATCGCCCTTCACGTAACCATTGTGATCTGTTGCAGAAGTTGGCCCAGTGTAGTCAAATGCTAGCTCTGGATTATCTAAATCTGTAAAATCAAAAATAATATTCCTAGTATTAAAACCAAAATCTATCTCATCGATTTCGTCTCCCATAATAAAGTAAGTCAAATCTTCAGTAAACCAACCTTGATGAGTATAAGAGGTGTTGGAATATAATACGTTGGATATTAATTGTGGATTTGATTTGTCAGTAACATCAACAATAGTTACAAAATCTTCGTTACTTCCAATGTAAATCTCCTTTCCTGTATAATCCGAATCGGGACCATCGTAAACAACTACTTGTGCATCATGAGTATATCCACTACCACTATATCCTCCTTCACCTACCGGATTCAAAGGGTCTTGGATATTAACAAAATGTGCACCTCCACTAAAGTCTGCACCGACACCATAAGCATAGCCCGTTTCTTCGTTGATAACGATATTATGTGCGCCTCCAAAGCCACCGTAATGCGCATCTTCCGTGAATGTCTCAGGAGGGTTAGCAACATCTCTTAATCTAGTTAAGTCAAATACTTGTATTCCATGTCCGCCTGCTTCACTAACTACAAATGCATAATTATTATAGACTTTTACATCTCTCCACAAACTTGAAGTTGTGTGTGTGGGTAATTTTCCAAGATATGTTGGATTTACTGGATTTGAAATATCGAGGAATGCGGTTCCATTATCTAATCCAACTAACGCATACTCAGTTCCATCTTCAGGATCTGTCCATCCCCATGAGTCGTTTGCGTTGCTCGCATCAAAATCAGTGCAAGGAATAAAAACCTGTAAGTCATAACCATTACAAGGGTATTGACCTGCCAATCCGTTTTCGCAAGGTGTTTGCGAGTTTAACGTCGTCATACACAATATTAAGACTGGTAATAATAACTTTTTCATATTTTTTTTTTCAATTTTTTATCAAAGAAACGAAAAAATCATTAGATTGGCCAATACTTTTTTTTATTGTTTTTAACCACTACATATCAATTAACTCACATAAAATGAAAACTAAAAGCCGCTTATTTTTATTGTTATTTTTAGTGATAACTACCTCCTGTAAGGAAAAACAAATTAAAACACAACCGTTACAGAAAATTAATGTCTATGAAGTGAACTCCAAAACAGTTCCAATCTATGAAGTTTTTGTGGGCCAAGTTTTTGGTCAAAAAGATATTCCTATTCGAGCAAGGGTTGAAGGATTTTTAGAAGGAATCAACTTTACAGAAGGGTCAAATGTAAAAAAAGGAGATTTATTATATACGATAGATCCTGATCCCTTTAGAGAGGCAGTAGTCGCTAAACAAAGTATGGTTGCTCAAGCCAATACAATAGTTACTCAAAAAGAGAGTGACTTGAAAAGAGTAAAACCACTGGCTGAAATTGACGCATTAAGCAAGCGTGAGTTAGACATGGCTCAAGCCCAAAGAGATGCCTCTATATCTTCCTTGGAGGCAGCAAATGCAGATTTAAAAATCGCTCTAATAAACTTAAGTTATACAAAAATTGCATCACCTATCGATGGAATTATTGGAAGGACTTTAGCTCGAGAAGGAGAGTTTGTTGGAAAAAATCCTAACCCTGTAATTCTAAATACTGTTTCTGACATCAACACAATTAGAGTTCAATTTTTCTTGTCTGAAAACGAGTATTTAAAAATTGCTAAAGAATATTCTAAAAATTCTTCTCAACAAGAAAGAGAAAAAAAATCAGATATTCAATTAATTTTATCAGACGGCTCCTTGTTTGAAGAAAGAGGAAAAATAGATTTTATAGATAGAAATATCGATACATCCACAGGAACAATTCTTGTTCAAGCTACGTTTCAAAATCCAGATAAAATAATTAGACCTGGACAATTTGCGAGAGTAAAAATTAAAGTTAAAGATGTTAAAGGCGCGCTTATTGTTCCTCAAAAATGTTTAATGGAATTGCAGGGTCAATACTCTGTTTTAGTAGTCAATGAACAAAATAAAGTAGAAACCATTCAAGTTGAGGTTGGTGAGAAAATACCGGGTTTTGTTATTGTTAAAAGTGGTTTAAAAAATGGAGATCGTGTTGTTTTAGAGGGTTTACAAAAAGCGAGACCTGGTAATGAAATTATACCTGTTGTTACTGATTATAAATCTCAAGAAACAAAACAATAATTATGTCTGAAAATAAAGGAAACTTTTTTGTTCACCGACCTATTGTAGCAATTGTCATTGCAATTGTTATTGTGATTGTGGGAACTGTAATGCTTGTTGGATTACCTATCGAGCAATATCCAAACTTAACACCGCCAATTGTCCAAGTAAGAGCTTCTTATACTGGTGCAAATGCCACAAGTGTTGAGGAATCTGTTGCAACTCCTTTAGAGCAACAAATTAATGGAGTAGATAATATGATTTATATGAAATCTACCAATGCAAATGACGGAACCATGTCTATTGATATCTCTTTTGATGTAGGAACAGATCCAGATATGAATACGGTATTGGCGCAAAATAAAGTTTCTGCTGCATCTGCTAAATTACCTGCATCCGTAACAAAATTTGGAGTTACTACACAAAAATCACTCCCAAATATCCTAATGCTAGTTACATTAACTTCAGATGGGAGGTACGATCAAGATTTTTTAGGGAATTATGCCTTGATTAACATTAAGGATAAGCTAGCTAGAACCAAGGGTATTGGGAGGGTAGATGTCCTTGGTGCTTCAGATTATTCCATGCGAATTTGGGTGAAGCCTGATCGACTGTCACAGTTAGGATTAACGGTTCCGGAAATAATTAATGCCATTAACGAGCAAAATGTAATTGTTCCTGGAGGTAAATTTGGTGCAGAACCAGCACCCATAGGTACAGAGTTTACCTATACTGTTCGATTGCCAGAGCGATTTAATTCGGAAGAAGCTTTTGGTAATATTATTGTAAGAACCCAAGAAGACGGTTCGCAAATAAAACTTAAAGATGTAGCATCCATAAATCTTGGTGTGGAAAGTTATAATATGAAAGCCCGCTTAAATAGCAAAACATCTGCAATTATTGCTTTATATCAAGCGCCTGGATCTAATGCAACCGAATTAGCTCAGACCATTCGTCAAGAAATGAATTTATTAGCTACAGAATTTCCTGAAAGTATAGCATACGATATTTCACTCGATTCAACTACCGCAATTGATGCAGGAATTAGAGATATTGTAGTTACATTAATTGTGGCATTGATATTGGTAGTTTTTGTAGTTTTTATTTTTATTCAAGATTGGAGAGCAACATTAATACCTACCTTGGCGATACCAGTTTCCCTAATTGGAGCATTTATATTTTTTCCAGCTTTAGGCTTCACTATTAACGTATTGTCTTTACTTGGTTTAGTGTTAGCTATTGGAATTGTAGTTGATGATGCAATAGTTGTGGTAGAAGCAGTTCAAGTTAATATTGCAAAAGGAATGTCTACAAAAGAAGCTACTCTTGATGCAATGCGAAAGGTAACAGCGCCAGTAATCGCAACGACATTAGTTTTAGTAGCTGTTTTTATTCCGGTAGCAGGAATGGCGGGTATTACAGGTTTGTTATACCAACAATTTGCAATTACTATTGTAGTATCTGTATTGGTTTCATCTGTGAACGCTTTAACGTTAAGCCCTGCATTGTGTTCTTTACTTTTAAAAGAACCAAAGGTATACAAAGGACCTCTTGGCTGGGTTTTTGCAAAATTTAATAGAGGGATGGATAAAACTACTGACTCGTATATGAGTTTTACAAATATCATTGGTAGAAAATTAAAACGCTCTGTTATTTTTATTCTCTTGATGACTTTCGGAGCAGGAATATTTGGAAGTTTAGTTCCAGGTGGATTTATTCCTGAAGAAGATATGGGATATTTTTATGTTAATGTTCAATTACCTAATGCAGCATCCATTCAAAGATCTGATGTGGTAACCAAAGATATTGAACAAATTTTAATGCAAATTCCAGAAGTTGATTTTGTTACTACCGCTACAGGATTCAGTATTTTATCTGGAGCTATGGTCTCTAATACTGGGTTTTTATGGGTCACTCTAAAAGATTGGTCTGAAAGAGATCGTACTGCTGAAGAAATTATTGGAGATGTAAATAAGCGCTTGGCAATGACAATAAAAGAAGCTCAGGTATTTGCTTTTGGTCCACCGGCTATTCCAGGTCTAGGAAATGGTTCAGGATACAGTATCATGCTTCAAGATAAGGGAGGTAATACACCAGAATACCTTTCACAGAACGCAATGAAATTTATCCAAGCGGCCAATGCACGCCCTGAAATTGGAAGAGCTAGTACTACTTTTCAAGCGACAGTGCCTCAGCGTTTTTTGAATATAGATAAGGAAAAAGCGTTAAAATTAGGAATTAGATTAAATGATCTTTACACTACAATTGGAGCCTTCATGGGCGGAGCCTACGTTAACGATTTTACTCGATTTGGGCGTTTGTATAAAACATATATACAAGCCGAGCCTGAATATCGAGTAGATGAAACAGGAATCAATAAGTTTTTTATAAAAAACAATAAAGGAAATATGGTTCCTTTGTCAACGGTTGCAAATGTTCAAAATATTTCGGGACCGGATTACACTACACGATTTAATTTATATAGATCTGTTGAGGTAACAGGAAGTCCCTCAGAAGGATATACCTCTGATGATGCTCGAAATGCTCTTAAAGAAGTAGCCGCTCAAACATTACCACAGGATATGGGTTATAGCTGGAACGCGATGTCTTTTCAAGAAGAAAAAGCTTCGGGATCTTTAGCAATTATATTAACGTTTTCGTTGGTATTTGTCTTCTTAATATTAGCGGCTCAATATGAAAGTTGGTCACTACCTTTTGCAATTTTAATGGGAACTCCTTTTGCAATCTTTGGAGCTTTATTAGCCCTCTGGCTTGGAAGATTAATAAGTCCAACATTCGAGAATAATATTTTTGCGCAAGTGTCCTTTGTGATGCTGATTGGTATGGCAGCAAAAAATGCCATATTAATTGTTGAATTTGCAAATGACGAGTTTCAAAAAGGATTAAGCCTTTTCGATGCCGCTATGGCAGCAGCTAAATCAAGATTTAGACCAATATTAATGACGGCATTTTCCTTTATTCTTGGAGTTTTTCCTTTGGTAATAGCCTCTGGTTCTGGAGCTGAAGCAAGAAAAGTAATGGGAATGGCTTTATTAGGAGGGATGGGATTAGCTACTTTATTAGGTGTTTTTTTATATCCTATGTTGTTTGTGTTTATTGGAAAAATTGCTGGCTATGAGAAAAAAAGAGATCTAGAACAACTTACTCAATTAAAATCCAAAACAAATTAATGATGAAAGTTTATACATATCTATTATTATTAACAGTAATTGTTTTGGTGCAGTCTTGTAAAGTTGGGCCTAATTATTTACAACCTGAAGAAATTACTCTGAAAGAGTATAGGTACTCGGCAAAAAATACCGATAGTATGATCAACTTAAAATGGTGGGATTTATTCAAAGACCCTGTTTTGGATACCTTGATCGTAACGGCTCTTCGAGAAAACAAGGACGCTTTAATCGCAGCAAGCAGAATTGAACAAGCACGAGCTAATGTTAGTTTTACTAAAGCTGATATGGGTCCAAAAATCACTGTTAGTGGAGGAGCCTCTCGAGGTGATTTAGTTAATGGCGCCCTTCAATTAACTGCACCAATAAATTCGTTTAGAGCGTCGACTGGCATCAATTGGGAGCTTGATTTTTGGGGTAAATTTAGAAGAGGTAATGAGGCTGCTCAAGCCAATTTACTAGCTACATTTTATGGTAAAAGAGCTCTAGAAATTGCTTTAATAAGTGAAGTTGCAAATAATTATTTTCAACTGATTGACTACAAATCTCGATTGGAAATTTCGCAAAACACACTCGCTTTAAGAGACAGTACGTTACAAATTATTCAAGCGAGATTTAATGAGGGCTATACCAATATTATTGACGTAAATCAAGCTCAAATTCAAAAAGCAATTACACAGGTATCTATTCCACAATTTAAAAGATTGATTGCGTTTACTGAACATAATTTGAGTATTTTAATAGGAAGATCTCCTGATTCAATTCCTAGCTTAAAAAAATTAAGAGACTATGAAATTCCGAAAATTATTCCTACAGGAATTCCATCAGAAATATTACAAAGGCGTCCAGATATTCTTGAGGCACAAGAATATTACAGAGCATCAAATGCCTATATTGGAGTCGCTCAAGCAATGCGTTTTCCAACAATTAGTTTAACAGGTATGCTAGGATTAGGAAGTTCTGATTTGTCGAATCTGGTTTCAAACGGATTGGGTTGGACAGCAGGTGCAGGTTTGGGAGCTCCCTTATTTGAGTGGGGAAAAAACAAAAAACGAGTAGACATTGAAAGAGAAAATGCCTACCAGTCCTTACTTTTTTATGAAAATACAGTTCTTAATGCTCTTTTAGAGGTTGATAATTCTTTAATCGAACTTTCTACTCTGAAAGAAGAGTTGAATGCAAATAAATTAATGTTAGATGCCGCAACCAATGCAAGTTATTTGTCAAGAGAAAGATATTATCAGGGGGTAACCAGTTATTTAGAAGTTATAGAAAATCAAAGAGTCGAATTTGATGCTAGATTGGCCTATGCGGAAAATTATCAACAATTATTATCTTCCTATGTTTTCCTGTATAAATCTCTAGGTGGTGGTTGGATTTCTTCAAACGAACTAGATAAATACGCACAACAATTAGCAGATGAACAAGGAGTAGACGTCTCTACTATAGACAAAAGTGATTTGTTCTACAATGGTCAAATTGTTGATTTATATTTAACTAAGGAAGAAAAACAAGCTAAAAAAGAGAAAAAGAAAGCACAAAAAAGGTCTGAAAAAGAACAACGAAAGAAAGCAAGAAAAAATAATTAAATGAAATAGTTGTAAGTGCTCTTTCTAGTTGTTGCTATTTATAAGTAATTTACTGTTATTTTTGAAGAAAATACGAAACATCTTATGTTTGAAAATAAAAATAATTCTACCACAAATATTTCAGAGTTAGGAGAATTTGGGTTAATTGAACACCTTACTAAAAATTTTAAAATAACCCAAAAATCAACAATTAAAGGAATTGGGGATGACGCTGCGGTTATTTCTAATGATTCTTTAACAGAAATTGTTGTAACAACCGATTTATTAGTTGAGGGAGTTCATTTTGATTTAAGTTACATGCCTCTAAAACACTTAGGTTATAAAGCAGTAATTGTAAATTTATCTGACGTATTTGCCATGAATGCCAACGCAGAACAAATAACTGTTTCCATTGGTGTTTCAAACCGATTTCCTGTTGAAGCCCTTGAGGAATTGTATGAAGGTATTCATACCGCTGCCAAACTTTATAAAATTGATGTTGTTGGAGGAGATACTACTTCATCAAAAACAGGTTTAGTGATCAGTATTACAGCTATAGGTAGAGTAGCTAAGGGCGAAGCCGTTTACAGGAATACTGCAAAAGAAAATGATTTGTTAGTGGTATCAGGAGATCTTGGAGCGGCATATCTAGGTCTGCAAGTTTTGGAGAGGGAAAAAAAAGTGTTTGAAGTAAATCCTCAATCTCAACCAGATCTGGGTAATTATACCTATTTAATTGAAAGGCAATTAAAACCAGAGGCACGCCAAGATATTCCTAAATTATTAAAAGATTTAGAGGTTAAACCAACTTCAATGATAGACGTAAGTGATGGATTATCCTCCGAAATTTTACACCTCTGCAAACAATCTAAAGTAGGTTGCACTCTTTACGAAGATAAAATACCATTGGACCAACAAGTTATTTCTGCTTGTGAAGAATTTAAAATGGACAGTACCACCATCGCTCTAAGTGGAGGAGAAGATTATGAATTGCTTTTCACTGTCAAAATGGAAGATTTTCCAAAAATAAAAGGAAATCCAAACTTATCGGTGATTGGACATGTTACTCACGAAAAAGAAGGAGTCCATTTAATTACCCGAGGAGATGAGAAAATTCCTTTAATAGCTAGAGGTTGGAATTCATTAGAGTCTGAAAATTAATTCTTAAATCACAGGCGTAATTTTAAAAATTAAATAAAACCTATCTGTTTCATAACTTCAACGATTTCATGATGATTTTCATTTGTACTCATGTGACCAGAGTTAACTCTTATTAGTTCTGTATCACTGTCAATTGCAATTTTTCTAGAATTAGAAAATGGTATTATGGGATCTTCAACACCTGAAATTATATATTTTTTTCCATTAAATAATTTTAAAATTTGTGTTCTGTCGCTTCTTAGTTTTATTCCATGAATTGAAGCCATTATCGCTTGTTTTGAAAGTTTTAACGCATCTTCTGTAAGTAATTCAATGAGATCTTTATACACTTCTAATTTTTTTTCAGGAAACAATGAACGAATTGCTTCTCTTACAAAAACATTTTTATTGGTATTAATAATTTTAAGCATACGATCTCTGTTTTTTTTTCTCATTAACGAATCTTCTTCAGTAGTTGAGTTTAACAAAACAATAGTATTAATTTTAGAATTATATTTTTCAAGAAAGGCTAAACTAACATATCCTCCCATAGAATGACCAAGAAGATTTGCAGAGGTTATATTATTTTCTTCTAGAATAAAATTGACGAGGTTTGCCAATAGTTCCATTGAATGAATTCCGTCAATACAGTCACTTTTCCCGTGTCCCGGAAGATCGATAGCTAATACTTTATTTTTTTTGGAGAGAAGTGGAATTAAACCTGACCAAATTTTTGTGTTTAATAAAAATCCGTGTAATAAAACAACACATTTTCCTTTACCGGTTATAGAGTAATGTATCGAGGTTTTCTTGAACTGTGTTACCATTTTTTTATTAATCTAAATTTCAGTCAATAAAACCTACAAACCCTGTAGTAATTTTTTAAGAATTCATGATATCTTCAATTTCTTCAATCGCTATCGGAATATTTTTCATTAAGTTTAGAGGAGCTCCTTTATCTTGGATAACTACATCGTCTTCTAATCGAATTCCAAAACCCTCCTCTGGAATATAAATTCCAGGTTCAACGGTAAAAACCATATTTGTTTCCATAGGCTCCCATAACAAACCATAATCATGAGTGTCTAAGCCCATATGATGAGAAGTGCCATGCATAAAATATTTTTTGTATGCCGGCCAGTTAGGATCTTCGTTTTGAACATCTGCTTTATCTATAAGACCTAAACCTAATAATTCAGAAGTCATAAGCTTTCCTACTTCTACATGATAATCTGCCCAAATAGTTCCAGGAATTAGCATATTGGTGGCATTAATTTTAACTCTGTTTACGGCATTATAGACTTCTTTTTGACGTTTTGAATATCGACCATTTACTGGAATCGTTCGCGTCATATCACTGCTGTAATTAGCGTATTCCGCACCAACATCTAATAAAATTAAATCGCCATCATTACAAACCTGATTGTTTTCGATATAATGAAGTACGTTGGCATTGTTCCCACTTGCAATAATAGGAGTGTAGGCGAACCCTTTTGATCGATTTTTGAGAAATTCATGAATAAATTCTGCTTCAATTTCGTATTCAGCTACTCCAGGTTTAACAAACTTTAAAACGCGTCGCATTCCTTTTTCGGTGATGTTACAAGCCTTTTGTAATAAGTCAAGTTCTATTGGGTCTTTTATAGAACGTAACCTTTGTAATATTGGATTGCTTTTTTCAACTTTATGTGCAGGATATTTGTTTAAAAGCCATTTGGTAAAACGATCTTCTCTTGTCTCAGTTTCGATGGATGCTCTGTAATGTTCGTTAGTATTAATATGAACCGTATCAGATTGAGCCATTAGTTCAGCCATTACTTTGTTTAAATCTTGTAGCCAGTAAACTGTTTTTATACCACTTACTTCAAAAGCACGCTTTTTTGTTAGTTTTTCTCCTTCCCATATTGCGATATGATCATTGGTTTCTTTTAAAAATAAAATCTCACGATGTTTTTTGTTAGGGCAATCTGGAAACATTACTAAAATACTTTCTTCTTGGTCTACACCGCTTAAGTAGTATATGTCTCTATGTTGTTGAAAGGGCATCGTACTGTCGGCACTTATTGGATAGATGTCATTGCTATTAAAAACTGCCAAACTATTAGCTTTCATTTGAGCCATAAAATTTGATCGATTTTTTACAAATAATGCGGAATCAATTGGATGATATTTCATAATGTAACCTTAAATTATTTTATTCAAAATTAATTAAAGTATCCCTTTTTTTAATGTTTCTAACACTTTTTTATTTTCTTGCTTTTTAATTGTATTCGATTATTTGGTTTTGGACTTTAAATTCATAAGAATTTTAGAACTTATATTTTTTTTTGTGCAATTAATAATAATTCTAAATACATTAGAAAACAAACCATAAAGTTTGGTGGTTTTTACTTTGAGCCGTAATTTTGTGCTTCTAAAAAAAATTATAAATGGGAATTTTATCCACCTCAATTGGAAGAAAAGTAGCTATGGCACTTTCTGCGTTCTTTTTAATGTTTTTCTTGTTACAACATTTAACAATCAATGTTTTATCAGTTTTTAGCCCGGAAACTTTCAATGAAGTTTCTCATTTTATGGGAACCAACCCCTTGGTTCAATTTGTATTGCAACCGGTTTTAATTTTTGCTGTAGTTTTTCATTTTATAATGGGTTTTATTTTAGAGTTAAGAAATAAAAAAGCAAACGGAAAATCTTATGCTAAAAATAACGGCGCTGCAAATTCTTCATGGATGAGTAGAAATATGATATGGAGTGGGGTGACTATTTTAGCTTTTATAGCGTTGCATTTTATTGACTTTTGGTTTCCAGAAATCAACACAAAATTTATCCAAGGTGATTGGACTGGAATTATTGAAGGACAAGAAGGGTTTCGTTATCATGAAGAATTAGTTCATAAGTTTACAAACCCAGTTAGGGTAGGCGCTTATATTGTTGCGTTTGTTTTCCTTGGCTTGCACTTAGCTCACGGATTTACTTCTGCCTTTCAATCAATGGGAGGCAATGCAGGAAGAAAAAAAATATTTCAAAATATTGGAAAGGCATATTCGATTATAATTCCACTAGGATTTATTTTTATTGCGCTCTACCATCACTTAAACCATTAATCGTAACTATTATGGCGTTAAATTCAAAAGTACCTCATGGCCCATTGAAAGATAAATGGACAGACTATAAAAATCAAATTAATTTGGTTAATCCTGCAAACAAACGTCATATTGATGTTATTGTTGTAGGTACTGGTTTAGCAGGCGGTTCTGCCGCTGCTACCCTAGCAGAACTTGGTTATAATGTAAAATCATTTGCATATCAAGATTCTCCTCGAAGAGCTCATTCCATAGCCGCACAAGGAGGAATAAACGCAGCAAAAAACTATCAGGGAGATGGAGATTCTACTTATCGACTATTTTATGATACGGTTAAAGGAGGAGATTATCGTTCTCGTGAAGCAAATGTTTACCGATTAGCCGAGGTATCTGCCAATATCATAGACCAATGTGTAGCCCAAGGAGTCCCTTTCGCACGTGACTATGGGGGGCTTTTAGATAATCGTTCTTTTGGAGGAGTTCTAGTTTCTCGAACTTTTTATGCCAAAGGACAAACTGGCCAGCAATTATTACTTGGAGCATATTCTGCAATGAATCGTCAAATTGCTCGTGGAAAAATTGAAATGTTTAATAGACACGAAATGTTAGATGTTGTTGTAGTTGACGGTAAAGCGAGAGGAATTATTGCACGTAATTTAGTTACAGGCGAAATTGAAAGACATTCTGCTCATGCAGTAGTTATAGCATCTGGAGGTTATGGTAATGTTTATTTTTTATCTACGAATGCAATGGGATCCAATGTAACTGCAGGTTGGAAAGTTCACAAAAAAGGAGCGTATTTTGCAAATCCCTGTTATACACAAATTCATCCAACTTGTATTCCCCGTTCAGGAGATTATCAGTCAAAACTGACATTGATGTCTGAATCTTTAAGAAATGACGGCCGAATATGGGTCCCAAAAAATTTAGAGGATGTTAAAGCTATTCGTGCAGGAAAACTAAAACCAACCGATTTAACTGAGGACCAAAGAGATTATTATTTGGAGAGACGATATCCTGCATTCGGAAATTTAGTTCCACGTGACGTGGCCTCAAGAGCAGCTAAAGAGCGCTGTGATGCTGGGTTTGGAGTCAATGCTACAGGAGAAGCAGTATATTTAGATTTTGCAGCTTCTTTTGAACGTTATGGTTCTGAACAAGCAAAAATTCAAAATATTTCAAATCCATCTCCAGAAAAAATAAAACAATTAGGTCAAGAAATTGTTCGGGCCAAATACGGAAATCTATTTCAGATGTATGAAAAAATTGTTGATGAAAATCCCTATGAAACACCTATGATGATTTATCCAGCTGTACATTATACTATGGGTGGCGTTTGGGTTGATTATAATTTAATGACAACGATACCTGGTTGTTATGCAATTGGAGAAGCAAACTTTTCTGATCACGGTGCAAACCGACTAGGAGCCTCTGCTCTAATGCAAGGGTTAGCCGACGGTTATTTCGTACTCCCCTACACCATTGGAGATTATTTGTCAGATGATATTCGAACAGGTAAAATTTCAACAGATACTCCTGAATTTGATGCTGCAGAAAAAGAAGTTACAGAGAGAATTAATTTCCTTATTAATAATAAAGGAACCCATTCTGTAGATCATTACCATAAGAAATTAGGTAAGATTATGTGGGATAAATGTGGAATGTCTAGAAATAAAGAAGGTTTAGAAGAAGCTATCGAAGAAATCTCAGCGTTAAGAGAGGATTTTTGGAAAAATGTTTTAGTTCCTGGAACTGCTAACGAATATAACGAGCAGTTAGCAAAAGCAGGTAGAGTAGCAGATTTCTTGGAATTAGGTGAATTGTTTGCTAAAGATGCATTGATAAGAGAAGAATCTGCAGGAGGTCACTTTAGAGAAGAATTTCAAACTGAGGATGGGGAAGCAAAAAGAATGAAAGAGTTCCAATTTGTTTCAGCCTGGGAATATAAAGGGGAGCCAAAAAATGCTGTTTTGCACAAAGAAGACTTGGCTTATGAGAATATAGAAGTTAAAGAAAGAAGTTATAAATAAAAAAGATAGAATGAATTTAACACTTAAGATTTGGCGTCAACTTGATGCAAGCGACAAAGGGAAAATGGTCGACTACAAAGTGACTGAAATTTCAGAACACATGTCTTTTTTAGAAATGATGGATGTTCTTAACGAACAATTAATTGCGTCAGGAAAAGAGCCTGTAGCTTTTGATCATGACTGTAGAGAAGGAATTTGCGGAATGTGTTCCATGTACATTAACGGAGAAGCACATGGTCCAGACAGGGGGGTAACAACTTGCCAACTGCACATGCGTATGTTTAAAGATGGGGATACAATTACTATTGAACCCTTCAGAGCTGCTGCTTTTCCCGTTATTAAAGATTTAGTCGTAGACCGTTCTGCATTTGATAGAATACAGCATTCTGGCGGCTATATTTCGGTAAATACATCCGGAAACACACAGGATGCCAATGCAACTCTTATTTCAAAAACAGCAGCGGATAAAGCAATGGATGCAGCAACGTGTATTGGTTGTGGTGCTTGCGTTGCTACATGTAAAAATTCGTCTGCAATGCTATTTGTTGGAGCTAAAGTTTCTCAGTATGCGCTTTTACCTCAAGGTCAGGTAGAAGCAACTGATCGAGTGATGAATATGGTTCATCAAATGGACTTAGAAGGGTTTGGTAACTGCACCAATACGGGTGCATGCGAGATAGAATGTCCCAAAGGAATATCATTGGAAAATATCGCACGTATGAATAGAGAGTTTTTAAAAGCAAGTGTAAAGGGCTAGACAAGTAAAATAATAGTAGGTTAAAAAAAAGATAATTTTTACTAGTTTTAACCTTGAAGTAAATTTTATAACATCGAATGTGTTTCGATGACTTTTCATTTCTAATTTTAGTGCCAAAACAAATAATGTGTAAATTTCTGCAGCTAAAATTATCAACTCTATTTAACATAGATCTTAAAATTTAAAATCTAAAACTTAAATATGGCAATGATAATAGGTTAAGGAGCTGCTAATAAAATACTTTTAACTATTTTTACCTATGCAAAATGAATTAAAAGTAACCATCCTTCAGTCCGATTTGTTTTGGGAAAATCCAGATGCGAATCGACGAATGTTCTCTGAAAAAATCAATAATATCATTGAACATACAGATCTAATTGTCTTGCCAGAAATGTTTACTACCGGTTTTACAATGAATGCTTCATTGTTAGCAGAATCTGAAAGTGGTCAAACACTTGATTGGATGAAAATTCAAGCTAATAAAAAAAACAGCGCACTAGTTGGTAGTTTTATAGTTTCTGAAAAAAATAATTTTTATAATAGATTATTTTTTGTTGAACCCAATGGAGATTATTACACTTACGATAAACGGCATACTTTTACTTTAGCTGACGAACATCTAACCTATACCTCTGGTAAGGAGCTTTTAACAATAAATTTTTTGGGATGGAGAATATGCCCCTTCATATGTTATGATTTAAGATTTCCTGTTTGGGCTCGAAATACTTGCGATTATGACCTCCTTATTTATACTGCCAATTGGCCGCAAAAGAGAATTCATGCATGGGATACCTTATTAAGAGCAAGAGCTATTGAAAATATGGCTTATTGTGTAGGTGTAAATCGAACAGGAAAAGATGATAATTTAAATCAATACAACGGACACTCAGCAATTTATGATGTTTTAGGAAAGCAACTTACTACTACTAAAAATGAAGGTAATTTTTATGAGACCATAATTCTAGAAAAGACACATATAGTGTCGGAAAGAGCACATTTTCAGTTTTTATCCGATAGAGATCACTTTACTCTAAATTAAAAGTTTCTATCAAACTCCAATTAGCTCGGATTTCTAACTTTGTGGGGTAATAAACAATATTTTCGGGCTGTTTCTTTTTTAGATAATTTCCTGAATCCCACCTTTTATTCTCATTTTCGTCATAAATAAGTCTAACATAATACTCTCCTGGAATAATATAATCAAATACTATATTTTTATTTGTTTCAATAAATTGTTCTCGAACTAATTTAAATTTTGAATTTACTAATTGAACTATTACAGGTAGCTGTTTAGGCTTATTTAAAATTACTGTTAAAGAACCATAATCTGATAGTTCATTGGTTCTTACAGAAGTAAAAATAGTATCGTTTATATTCTCAAAAAAATCAACAAAAGCACCAGGTAATAATTGAATTTTATAGGACTGTGATTCGTCAACTTCAAAATTTAATAAACTTGTATTGTGTTTAAAATCAATCTCGCCATTAAAAGGAACGGCTATAGAATCTTTATTTATAATACTTACTTTTTCAATGTCAAAATAAGTTAATGGGGTTTTAGAAGAAAATTTTAAAGTATCTAAAGGAGAAAGTATTCCTGAATTAATAGCTTTTATATCTAGAGAGTCACTGTAAAGATCTCTCATTCTGACTACAAGAGTATCTTTAAAGCTTCCATTAGTTGCTGAAAAAATTAAGGAATCATTTTCGACGGAAGGTTTAAACCAATAGTGTAAACTGTCAGATTTAATATCTTTATAAATAATACTTTTAAAATCCTTAGGGACATTTGATAGTAAATCAATCTTTAAATCTTTTGCTTCACCCGTATAACCAAAAAGTATATGGTTTTTGCCATCATGTTTTGGTTTTTCAATTTTGTATGGAAGTTCTTGTTTGAAAATTTTAAGGGAATAACTACTATCCGTTGGAACGCTAACAAAATCTTTTAAAAAACCAATTTTATCGTAATTGGGTTGAAATAAATAATCGTTAGCCATATCCTTGAGCGCCACTAACAAATAATCTCCTTCTTTCAAATTTGTTAATTCAAAATCTTGAGCAGGGCTTTTAATAGTTGTTATGTAATTTGGTTTTTTATTAAAAATAATGGAGTCATTAAATAACTCATTTATTTCATAAAGCATGACGGTCGTTGTTTCTTCAGCATTTAATAACAACGCATCTTGAACGGCTCCTTTTAACTTTAAACTGTCTATGTAATTTCCGGTTGACACTACGTATTTGAAATACTCTAAGGTGTTCTCTTCATTGTTATCTACAATACTTTTTCCGAAATTAAATGAATACGTTGTATTTTTCTTAAGCGTATCTTTCACTTTAATTTTTATAAACTTTCCAGTTGTTAAAGGTGTGATTTCTGCTTGATATTTTAAAGGTGGAGAAACCACCAGTTCTTTATTAATTTCTTTTAGTTTAATGTATTCATCAAAATAAATTTTAATCTCTTTTTCATTAAAGTTTGTGTGGTAGTTTTCAGGATTAATTTTAATAATTACAGGAGGAATTGAATCCCTAGTACCACCAGATGGATTTCCTCTTTTCGCACAATTAGTAAAAGTTTGAGATATAATAAATAAGGTTGCAAAGTAAATTACGCGCTGCATCATAATCACAAAAATAAAGAAAATATTCAAGCGATTGCAATGGTAGCTAGACTAAGTTTTACTTGTTCACTTTTAAATAACTGATGAGCGCATTTTTCGATAGTTGCACCTGTTGTAATAATATCGTCTACAAGTAAAACATGTTGATGGTCTAATAATTTTGGTTGGACTATCTTAAAAACTCCCGCTGTATGAAATCGATTAAATCGCTTCTTAAATACCTGAGAATTTGTTTTAATATCTTTAATTAATATTTTATCTAAATAAGGAACTTGAAGTGCTTTTGCAATTTCGATTCCAAAACCCTCTACTTGATTGTATCCTCTTTTTTTTAGTCGTTTTTTGTCTAATGGAACAGGAATCACAAGATCAATATCTTTATAACTAAGTTTTTCTTTAAGTTCATCTCCCAGCCATTTACCAAAAAAAGAACTTAAGTCTTTTTTTCCACGATATTTCATATTGTGCAATAGTTCCTGGGAAATACCTTTTTTTTCAAATTTTAATAAAACAGAAGCATTTTCAATGACTATTTTTCCAAAAAATAATTGTTTTATTAACTGCTCACCAAAGTTCAGGTTGTTAATAACGCTTAGCAAATGCCTGCATGTTGTACAGATTAGTATTTCTTCTTTTAAAAGTAATGTTTTACATGCATTACAAACTTTAGGAAATAAAAGATTTATCATAAATATATATTTTTTTATTTTTAGACGTTATATATGTTGTAAAAAGTAGATTTGCTTATTAGTAACAAAAAACAAAATAATCATGAGTATAGGGGAGAACAACAATAAATTAAGGGGAATAGCTGGTGTGTTAACACTACTTTTAATTGTATTGACTGTTTATACAGTGAAATTGTATAACGATAATAAAGATACAATAACAATTTTAGAAAACGAAAAACTTAATATTCAGTCAGACTTAGAGAAATTAATCGCCGATTATAATCAAGAAATTCAAGAAAGTGAAATTAAGGATAAAGACTTGATTGAAGCTAAAAAGCGAATTGAAGTTTTATTAATTTCAGTAAAAGATGCAGAAGCAAATGTTAAATTGATTAAACGCTACAGAAATGAGATCGGAAAACTGAAAGACGAAAGAGCTTTATTGTTTAAAAGAGCAGATAGTTTAATAGCGGTTAATAAGCTTATAATGGCAGAGAGAGATAATGCTTTTTATGAACTTAACGAAACCGCAAAGGCTGCCGATTCAATTGCTCAAAAAAACATTGTACTAGCAGATAAAATTAGATCTGGATCTGTTGTTCAAGCTATCAATTTAAATGGATCAGGAGTAATTACAAAAAATAATGGAAAAATTATTGACACACAAAGATCAAGAAGAGCAGACAAAATAAGAATATGTTTTGAGCTAGCTCCCAATAAAATTGCTGAAAAAGGAAATAAGTTACTTTACATACAAGTGATTAATCCTAAAAATAATTTATTAGGTGAAAGAAAAGAGTTGGATTTTGAAAACGGAACACTAAGTTATAGTATGTCAACTAAAGTTTTTTATGAAAAAGAGGAGTTAGATGTGTGTGTTATGGTAAACAGTAAGAAGGAAGATTTATTGAAAGGACTCTATACGATTAACGTATTTGATGCTTCAACATTAATCGCAACTTCACAAATGACTTTAAAATAATTTTAAAATAAATAATTGCCGCCGTTACGAGCTATTCGTAACGGTTTTTTTATTTTTGCGCTATGGCAAATGAAGATTTATTTAAAAAAGTAATATCACACGCAAAAGAATATGGTTATATATTTGCGTCAAGTGAAATATACGACGGACTGAGCGCTGTCTATGATTATGCTCAAAATGGAGTAGAGTTAAAGAAGAATATACGAGAGTATTGGTGGCGTAGTATGGTGTTTATGCATCAAAATATCGTTGGTATTGATGCGGCAATATTAATGCACCCAACTACTTGGAAGGCTTCTGGACATATTGATGCGTTTAATGATCCTTTAATAGATAATAAAGATTCTAAAAAAAGATATCGTGCTGATGTTTTAATTGAAGATTATTGCGAAAAATTAAATACAAAAGCCCAAAAAGAAATAGCCAAAGCAAAAAAGCGTTTTGGAGATAGTTTTAATGAAGAGGAGTTTGTAACTACCAACCCTAGAGTGTTAAAATATAGAGCTCAGCAAAAAAATATTTTAACACGGATGGCTCAATCACTTGACAACGAAGATTTAGCTGATGTTAAGCTTTTGATAGAAGAGTTAGGTATCGCTGATCCTTTATCAGGATCAAAAAATTGGACAGATGTTAAGCAATTTAATTTAATGTTTGGCACCAAGTTAGGAGCATCTGCTGAAAGTGCAACTGATTTATTTCTTCGACCAGAAACTGCCCAAGGAATATTTGTGAATTTTCTAAATGTTCAAAAAACAGGTAGAATGAAAATTCCTTTCGGAATTGCTCAAACAGGGAAAGCTTTTAGAAACGAAATTGTAGCCAGACAATTTATATTTAGAATGCGAGAATTTGAACAAATGGAAATGCAGTTTTTTGTGAAACCTGGTGAAGAAATGAAATGGTATGAGTATTGGAAAAAAACAAGATTAAAATGGCATTATTCTTTGGGTCTTGGTGAGGAAAACTATCGTTTTCACGATCACGAAAAACTAGCGCATTATGCAAATGCTGCTACCGATATAGAATTTAATTTTCCATTTGGATTTAAAGAGCTAGAGGGAATTCACTCTAGAACGGATTTTGATTTAAAAGCTCATGAACAACATTCTGGTAAAAAGCTTCAGTTTTTTGATCATGAACAAAATAAAAATTATGTTCCTTATGTTGTAGAAACTTCTATCGGTTTGGATAGAATGTTTTTAGCCATATTTAGTAATTCACTTAAAGAAGAGGTTTTAGAAGACGGATCATCTAGAGTTGTTTTAAAACTTCCTGCAATTCTAGCTCCTATCAAAGCAGCAGTTTTTCCGTTAGTAAAAAAAGATGGTTTGCAGGAAATTGCAAAGAAAATTATTGAAGATTTGCAATGGGATTACAATGTCCTTTACGATGAAAAAGATGCAGTAGGCAGAAGATATCGCCGTCAAGATGCCTTAGGGACTCCCTATTGTATCACGGTAGATCACCAAACAAAAGAAGATCAAACGGTAACTCTAAGAAATAGAGATACCATGAAACAAGAGAGAATTGCCATTACAGAAATTTCAACTAAAATAAGAAACTCTATTGCCTATAGAGAATGGTTGAATTAACCTGTGGATTTTAATCAATCAGTTAAAATTTCTTGTATTGCTATTGGGTTGGCTTTTTGACAGCGGTTCATTCTTCTTAAACCACTATATTTAAACCATACTTCTAAACCAGCCAAATGATATTTATCCTCGAGATTTATTGGATCAAGGTAATAAACACCATTTTTACCTTTAATTTTTATGGTAACTGGACAATCTCCCTCTATATTGGAAAGAAAAATTTCACCTAATGTAAATCCTTTTTCAATCCTTTGGTTTTTAATTATTCTTTTTTCATCGGATGTTGTTTTATCCATTGTGGAGCAGGATGTTATGCAAAAAAACACTAACAACGATATACTTAATTCTTTTAACATAATTCAAAATTGTATGATTAACTGTTAAAACTACAATTATTATACCTTTTTTTAAGAAATAAACTGATTTATAGCCAGTCTGCAATTTAAAACCAATGGATAAGGTGCAATCTCCCAATACAATGTTCTTGTTTCTAGAATCTTCACTAACACTTGTTTAAGTAAAATTGTTAGTGTTAAAAATGAATATAATAAATTTAGAGCATAATTTATTTTCATTATTTTGGGAGCTTATCAGTTGTTTTTTTGATTTATGCTTGAATTTTACAATTCATTTGCTTCAATTTTACAGTTTTTAAGTATTTAATTGTATTTATTCTTGTTTTTATGGGAATAGATGTTACTTTTGGAAACACTTTTAAACAAATTGTTAATTAAAAAAATAAACTAATGAACTTAAAAAATTATTTTTTATTGTTTTTCTTGTTTGTATTTGCTGTTAATTCAAATGCTCAAGAATCTACACCTAATGTAGCAATGCAAGCCAATATCTCAGTTGAGGTTACTCCTGAATATATACCTTCAATTGCTTCGAGGCTAGCTGATCTACCTCCATACGTTGATGTTGCCAAAGAAGCAGCAGATAAAAGATCACTAGGTAATACCGTTATTATTGGAAAAGATCGTCAAACTAAAGATGATTATTTTTTAAGAAATAGGCATGAATCATCTCAAAGTGTTCGTGTAGCTCCACCAACTGTAGTGTTTGATGCTTATCAATCTGGCTCCACACCCACAGACCCATCAATGGCAATAGGTCCAAATCATGTGTTTGTAGTATTTAACACTGGTTTTGCAATTTATGATAAATCTGGAAACTTATTAGCAGGGCCATTAAGTCCAAATCCTACGATATTTCCAAGTAGTGGATGTTGTGATTTAACAGCGTCTTATGATGCTGCTGCAGATCGATGGGTAATTTCCTTTTTAGGAGGAGGTGCTCAAGTGGCAGTTTCTGACGGGCCAGACCCAATTAATGATGGATGGTACAACTACAATATCGGAGCTATTAACGATTACCAAAAATTATCAGTTTGGAGTGATGGTTACTACATGACAGACAACACTGGTAGTAGTAATAAAGTTTGGGCGATGGAAAGAGCAGAAATGTTATTAGGAAACTCAGCACAAATATTAGGGTTTAATTTACCGGGGTTACAAACTAGTGGATTTTACAGTCCACAAGCACTTAATGTAAGTGATGCTAATATGCCTGCTTTTGGCGGAGCCACTTTTCTTTATCTTCAAGATGATGCTTGGGGAGGGGTTTCTACTGATCACGTAAAGTTATGGACTTTAGACATGGACTGGGATGCAGGAAACGGAACAATGAATCCAGCTATTGAACTTCCAGCAACAGAATTTATTTCAGTATTTGATGGAGGAAGTTTTTCAAACCTAACCCAACCAGGAGGAGGTTCAGCTGTTGATGCTTTGCAAGCTACCATTATGAATCAAGCTCAATTTAGAAAATTTGACACTTATAATTCAGCGTTATTTAACTTCGTAGTTGATATGGATGCTTCAGGTGGAGAGTTGGCTGGTATCCGTTGGTTTGAATTAAGACAAGATGCGGACAATGAACCTTGGTCGGTATACCAAGAAGGAACATATTCTGCACCAGATGGAAGGCATGCTTGGCACGGAAGTATGATTATGGATGGTTTAGGTAATATTGCAATGGGTTATACCTCTATGGCTGGTCCTACAACACCAAATCCAACAGACTTTAGAATAAGCTCTTATTATACGGGTAGATTTGCTGGAGATACAAATGGTGTGATGACGGTTAATGAAGAATTAATCGCGGCAGGTAATGCAAATATTCCAAGTACTCGATATGGTGATTATGGAAAAATGGATATTGACCCCTCAGATGATACTACTTTTTGGTTTATCAATGAATACATGAATAGTGGACGTAAAGGAGTGGTTGGAGCTTTTCAACTTGTACCACCTCAAGCAGACGATATAGGAGTTAATGCAATTACAGCACCTAATTCAGGACCTTTAGGGGCAGCAGAAAGTATTGTAGTAAATATTAGAAACTTTGGAAGCAACGATATTACCGATCCAGAAGTTCAATATATTCTTGATGGTGGTGCACCCGTTGTCGAAAGTTATTCAGGTACCATTGCTGCTGGAGCAACAGAGTCTTATACATTTACTGCGACAGGAGATTTTTCTGCAGAAGGAGATCATACTATTGTGTCAAGAACAAATTTAACTGGAGATACAAATCCTGCGAATGATGAATCTACAAAAACAATTACAAACGGGATCCTTTTTTGCACAGCAACAGCAAATTTAGGATGTAATGTAGACGGAATTAAGAGATTTGTTTTAAATACGATTAATGTTGACGATGGTGAAAATGGATGTAATACAGAGCCTGTAACTAGCCCGCAAGGTTATGCAGACAGAACAGACTTATCAACAGAATTAAGTAATGAAGCAGGATCAAATGTATATACTTTACAAGCTCAACAAAACTGGACTGGTGGTCCAGGTATTGAAGCTTTATCTGCTTGGATAGATTTTAATGATAATGGAACATTTGAGGTGACTGAAAGATTAATTTCTGGAGAACTTTTTACTTCTGCTGCTGAGCTTGAGGATTTTACCCTTACAATTCCAGAAGGAGCAACTTTAGGTTCTCACAGAATGAGAGTAAAAGCTATCGATACATCAGCATCTGGCGATATTTTAGATCCTTGTGCTGATCATGATTATGGTGAAGTACAAGATTATACTGTGGTTATAGTTGGAATATTAGGAGTTGAAGATCCTGCTATTTCTGAAGCAGAATTTACAGTGTTAACCTCTCCAAATAACCAGTTTGATATTACACTAACTACTGGTTTTGATGGGGTTGCTTCTGTAGCAATCTTTAACGTATTAGGCCAGGTGTTAGCATACAATAATTTAGAGAAGCAAGGTGATAGTTATGAATATCATCTAGATATGTCTTACGCTGACGCAGGTATTTACTTCGTTAGAGTGGGAGATAATTCTTCTAGAACATATAAAACTGCAAAAATTATTGTAAAATAGTTTTTAGCAAATAATTATTTAAAAGAGCGGATTATTTATTCGCTCTTTTTTTTATACAAATTTAAAAATAAGCTCTTAATTGGACACTTCCCGTATGAATTGCCTTAAATGTCTCACTTTTTCTGCCATTATAAGTTAAATTGATGTCTAGGAACTTAGTAACACTTTTTTGTAATAACAAACGCCAGGTTAAATTGATATTAGGTTGAAGACCTTCTAACATTTGATAAGCAACTGGAGAGTAGGTGTTTCCATTAAAATTGTTATTGATATAATTTAGTTCACCGTTTACTGCAATTTTTTGAGCATTAGCATAATTAAAAGAAATTCCTATTTTTTGTTGAATTAAAAGCTCAAAATTATTAAGTCGATTTTCTTTATTTAAATATTTATAAAATATATCAAATCGTGTTTTAGTACTCAATAAATACGAAATTTTAGGATTAATTTCATAGGTGTCTAATTTATAGTTCCTAGTTTCAAAATTTTCATTTAAACTTTTATTTTCAGCAACAGTCCCCTTTAAATTTAATAGCCAATCATTCCAGAATTTATGATTAAAATTTAATTGATGACTTTTTAATTTCGATTTTGTTAAACCAATAGATAGAAAATTTTTATTAGAAGACCTTATAAAGGTGTATGAGGTGGTAAACTTTTGTTTTCCTTTATTAAAAAATAATACATTTCTAAAATTACTAACAGCTGCTAATTCGTTTTCTAAATAATCTTCAAATGGATTGATGACAAAAACAGTATTATCCCTTCTAACTTTTTTATCAATTAAAAAGGAGGACTGATTGAAAAAATGAGCTACCACCTTCTTAAACCCACTAAGATTGTGCCATTGTTGAGGATTTAAAGTTAGCGTTTGACTAATTTTTGTTTGACTGATTTTAACAAATATTTGATTGGGAAGAAGGATTCGAATATACTCAGCTTCATCCTGAAATTGAGCCAATTCAAACTCATCTAATTCTTGTATGTTGTTTTCGTTGTAATCATTCCATGTGTAAGTGCCTTCTCCTGGCTCTACTTGAATGTAGGTAAATTCTTGTTGTGGTAAAACACCGTTATTAGTCTCTATTGCAGTATTTAAACGAATACTATTTTTTAAAAATGATTGGTTATAAATTATTCTTGAATTTAAAGAATTTTCCTTCTCCTCCATTTCATCCTCTTTTTTTAAAATTCGATAATTTGCAAAAACAGCTAATTGAGAAGTCGAATTATTTAGTATTCTAGATTTTAAATAGATGTTATTTGAAGTAGATACTCGTTTCAATTCGTAATCTCGAATACTATCATTAACTCGATGTCGGAAGCCAATTTCACTAAAAACTTTGGTGCTATCTCCTAATCCCGAAAAAATTTCATAGGAATTAAATTTTTGACTGGAGGGAGTTAGACTGTCATTAATAATGGTTCGAATTTGGTTGTTTTCGGTTGATAATTTTGCTCCAATCCAAGATTTCTTGAAAGAATAGGTTGCTAAATTGTGAACTCTAAAAAATTTAGAATTTAGTTCTGAGCCATTACTTTGAAGCGTACTTCCATTGGTTGTAAATTTAAAATTCTTAAATTTTAGGTTGATACCTAAAACATGTCTATTCCCAGAAAAATTTTCAGAAAAATCTAAGTTCTGAAATTCGTATCTAAAGTCACCAAAATTAGTATCTGAGTAATCTATACCACCCACTACATATCGCTGATTTCCTAGAGGATTATTGATATTCCAATCTCTATTAAACTCAACTGTATATAATCTTTCAATGGTTTTGAAATCCTTATTTATATAATCTAATGTTGCAAAAGCGTCTAATTTTTTTTCTTCCGTGGTTTTTAATAATGTTTGATTGACCGTCAATTTTCCCGCGAAACCAGTATTATCAGCATTATCAATATCAGAAAACAAATTAAGATCATTATTACTTCCTGCTACCTCAAAACTTAGGGAGGTTTTATCGTTTGGATGGTATGTGCCATTTACCCCACCTACCTGTATTTTAGAGGGAGCTGTTAATTGAATTACGGGGGCATAATTTCCTTGTTTAACTCCGCTGATAGGAGGTATGTATTCATAAATACGGTTAATGGCACTTGCATCACTCAATATATAATCCCCTAAATTTTCTCCAATTAGTGTAAAACGAACATTATAGAGTTCATCTTCAGGATTATTTGAAAAAATATAAGCTTCAGCTCCATCCACTTCATCAATTTTATATAAAATTTTATTTTCGGAGTAGGTGTCTGGAATTGCAGATGGCGCAATCATTTGAGAGGAGTTATCACCAGCATTCTTTAAAATGTCAACTTGTGCTGATGTTAAATTTTGTTGTAAAGGTTGATTTTTTGAATCACTCTCGGAATAAATATACGTTCCTAAGTCTAATTTTTTACTAGTATAATTAGCCCCGCCAAAACCAATAAACCGTGTGTAGTTCCTATCGGTATATTGATATTCAACTCGGATTCTCATATTAGCAGTAACAGGATAGGTTGCATTAAATTTTAGTTCACCTGCATTGTAGTCAATCATATAATCTTCTCCTTCTCCTCTTTTTAAAAGCAATCCATTAACATAAACTCGTTCACTACCTGACACAATTAAAATATATAATTCGCCATTAGGACCCACAAGTTTGTATGGGCCTTGATTACCTTCTTGCCCAACAAAGTTACTACTTGAAAAAACACCTCTTACCAAAGCGCCAGCTGCAAATGTGGTTGTTTTACCTCCGCTTTTATGATTGATGGTTCCACCAGCAGAAATTCCTTGAACTTTTTTTGTAAAATTCCCGAAATAACTGTTGTTATTTATTAAATCAATATCTCCAGCTCTTATATTCCAATTGTCACTATACAATTCGATAAAAATTTGATCAAATTCGTCTAAGCTTTGAGAATATCCTGCACTTTGAGAAGGAATATTAGCATCTTGTATGGATGCTCGTATTGATACTTTATCATTTAGCTTTCCGGTAATTTGTAGATTTAAATTAGAGTTAACAACTGCGTTTTGATTGTTACCTACAGTAATTCCTCGCGATATACTTCCTAGAGTATTAAGCCCGTCAAATGGTTTAAATTGACTTTTATTAGTACTTTCTTGAAGTGCATATAATTTATTAATACTACTACTACTTTTAACAATTGCACTGGTATCAACGATAAAATAATCTTTTGTTAAGAACTTAGGATATTTTAAATAACTTATAGTCAGGGAATCATTAGTGTAAACTATATTCTTATCAAGAATTAGTCTGCTTTTAGAAAAATCTATTTGATAATTACGAGGGCTAATAATTTGGCCTTTATTATCTGTAACTTTAAATCGAACGGGATTGATACTAACCTTATCAATTAGGATGGTGTCATTTATAGCCACTTTTACAGAAGTATAATTACTAGGCAACTCTTGTGCAAAGCTAGCACTAAAACAAAAGCCAAAAAGCAAAAACAGCATGAACCTCATAAGTATATTCAGAGTTGAAATGAATGTAGTTATTATAAAACTAAAAGTTAGTCATTTTATTTTATAAATATTATTGCTAATAATTTCACAAATATACTTCCTAAAGAGTCAATCTTATTTATTTTAGTCTATTCTTAAAATGAGCACCTATGAAAATTATTTCTTACAATGTAAATGGTATACGAGCTGCTATGAAAAAAGGTCTAACGGAATGGTTACAACAAGCTAATCCTGATGTTATTTGCCTTCAAGAAACAAAAGCAATGGAAGACCAAGTGGCTGTTGAAGAGATTGAAAAAGCTGGATATCCATTTCGTTATTGGTTCAGTGCCCAGAAAAAAGGCTACAGTGGTGTAGCTATTTTCTGTAAAAAGGAACCCAAGCATGTTGAATATGGTACTGGTATTGAAACTATGGATTTTGAGGGTAGAAATCTACGTATCGATTATGAGGAGGTTTCAATTATGAGTTTGTACCTGCCTAGTGGAACAAATTTAGCTCGATTGGAATTTAAACTCAATTATATGGCTCAATTTCAAGAGTATATTAATGAACTAAAAAAGACAATTCCAAACTTGGTAATTTGCGGAGATTATAATATTTGTCATGAAGCGATCGATATTCATAATCCGGTCTCTAATAAAAATAGCTCCGGATTTTTACCAGTGGAAAGAGATTGGATAGGTAATTTTATCAACAGTGGTTTTATTGATTCCTTCCGATATTTAAATAAAGAACCACATCACTACACTTGGTGGAGTTATCGTGCAAATTCGAGAGCTAATAATAAAGGATGGCGTATCGACTATCATATGGTTTCAAAACCCTTACAAGAACATATAAAAAGAGCAATTATTCTTCCAGACGCTAAGCACAGCGACCATTGTCCTTTAATGCTAGAATTAGACTTTAATTAAAATAATTATAAATAATAATGAAATACACCAATCTTCCAAATACCGATATAAAAGTTAGTAAAATTTGTTTAGGTTCAATGACTTGGGGTGAACAAAACACCGAAGCAGAAGGACATGCCCAAATGGATTATGCTCTTGAAAGAGGTGTTAACTTTATAGATACTGCCGAGATGTATTCGGTGCCAGGAAATCCTAAAACACAAGGAAGTACGGAGTCTATAATTGGTAAGTGGTTAGCAAAAAATAACAACAGAGATCAGGTCGTGTTAGCATCAAAAATTACAGGACCGCTTCGTTTTTTTGAGCACATTCGTAAAAATTTAAATTTTAGTAAAGAAGCATTAAACGATGCCTTAACTAAAAGTTTAAAACGATTACAAACCGATTATTTAGACTTGTACCAATTGCATTGGCCAGAACGAGGAGTAAATGTATTTGGAGTGAGAGACTATATTCATAATGCCGAATGGGAAGACAATATCGCTCAGGTTTTAGAAGCTTTAGAATCCTTTGTAAAAGAAGGGAAGATTAGAGAAATAGGATTGTCTAACGAAACACCTTGGGGTTTGATGCGTTATTGCGAAGAAGCCAAAAAAGGAACTAAAAAAATGATTACCGTTCAAAACGCATACAACCTTTTAAATAGAAGAGATGAAATTGGTTTGTCTGAGGTTTTATTAAGAGAAGAAGTGGGTTATTTGGCTTATTCACCACTGGCTTTTGGAGTGCTGGCCGGTAAATATTTAAACAATAACAAACCTGAAAACGCACGAGTAACACTCTTCCCAAATTACAGTCGCTACAGTAGTGAACAATCTAATAAAGCAACGATGTTGTATAATGAAATTGCTAAAAAAAATGGGATAAGCCTAACTCAAATGGCCTTGGCTTTTGTAACCCAACAACCCTTTATGACCTCTAATATCATAGGAGCTACCAATTTAGACCAATTAAAAGAAAACATCGATAGTATCCATCTGCATTTATCGGATGAAATTATTGCAGAAATTAATGCAGTACATACTCAATTCCCTAATCCTGCTCCTTAATTAATTTATCCAAATAGATGTTTTACTACATCATGGACCTTAGCCACTTTTATGATGTTAATGTGATAGTTGTTTTTAGGGAGTTTACAGTATTTAGAAATAACGATAGATTTAAAACCTAATTTCTCAGCTTCGGTAATGCGTTGCTCCACTCTTGTTACTGGACGTACTTCTCCTGCCAAACCAATCTCGGCGGCAAAACACATCGATTTATCGATCGATATGTCAATGTTTGAAGACAATACTGCAGCAACTACTGCTAAATCGATGGCAGGATCATCTACTGTAATTCCTCCAGTAACATTTAAAAATACATCTTTAGCTCCCAATTTAAAACCAGCACGTTTTTCAAGAACTGCCAATAACATATTGAGTCGTTTGGCATTATAACCAGTAGCACTACGTTGTGGAGTGCCATAAACCGCTGTACTAACGAGTGCTTGAATTTCGATCATTAAAGGACGCATTCCTTCTAAGGTTGCAGAAATAGCAGTTCCGCTAAGGTCTTCTTCATTTTTTGAAATGAGGATCTCTGATGGATTACTAACTTCTCGCAATCCGTTTCCTTGCATTTCGTAAATTCCCAATTCGTTGGTAGAACCAAATCGGTTTTTTTGAGAACGTAAAATACGATATACGTGGTTTCGGTCGCCTTCAAACTGTAAAACGGTATCGACCATATGCTCTAAAATCTTAGGTCCTGCTATATTTCCATCTTTGGTGATATGACCAATTAAAATAACAGGTGTATGAGTTTCTTTAGCAAATTTAATGAGCTCTGTAGTCGTTTCTCTTATTTGCGAAATACTTCCGGGACTACTTTCAATATAATCGGTTTGCAGTGTTTGTATGGAGTCAATCACCACAATATCAGGGTTCAATTCTGCTATTTGAGAAAAGATATTTTGAGTTTTGGTTTCGGTTAAAATATAGCAGTTTTCAGAATCTGGATGAATTCGTTCGGCACGCATTTTAATTTGTTGCGCACTTTCTTCACCCGAAACATACAATGTTTTATAGGGCAATTGTAAGGCTATTTGAAGCATTAAAGTACTTTTTCCAATTCCGGGTTCTCCACCTAATAAGGTTAATGAGCCGGGAACAATACCGCCACCTAATACCCTGTTTAATTCGTTGTTTTTAGTGTTGAGTCTCGCTTCAGAAGTAGTGGAAATATCTTTTACTTTTTGAGACTTCGAAACTCTTTTAGATTTGGTTTCAGAAACTTTCCAGCTTACTTTTTCTGCTTTTTGAATCACTTCTTCAGCAATCGTATTCCACTCTTTACAAGCCGTACATTGTCCTTGCCATTTCGCAAAGGAAGTACCGCAATTTTGACAGAAAAAGGTAGTTTTTACTTTAGCCATTAATATCCGAAGTCTTCTTTAATTTTTTCTGCTCTATCTAACATTACGTCAATGGTAATAAAGTCTACTTCCTCTTTGTCATAAGCAGCCTGATAGATGCGCATTGCTTTTTTTGCTTCTCCAGTCTCTTCATAATAACGCGCAAGATAATAATCGCCTAGAACTGTATTTGGATATTGCTTATTGGCTATTGTTGCTATTATTCGTAATGATTCCCATTGTTTCTTTTTTTCTGCAGCTCTAAAAGTAGCTATATAATCATTTTCTCGGATAGGATTGGTCAACCCAAATAAATCTTTTATAGTAGCATATTTATCTATAAGATATTGAGAAATTGGAGTCTTGAGATTTAAGATTACATCTTTGTATTCTTCTTGACTTATTGGACGATACACTGCAAACATTTTTTCTAAAGCAGATGGAATAGCTCTAGCAACTAATGAATAATGAGTAGCTCCCTGAAAATTATCAAAATTATAATTAAAATTATCACTTTTTAATTCTTTAAGGGTAGCGTTTAACATTTCTGATATCTCTCTTAAATCTTTAATATCGTCAGATCCAGTAGCTAAATAATAAAATATTTTACTTTGAATTTGAGGAATTCGTTCAGGTAGCCGCTCATCCATATAAGGAGCTAAATCTGGACTTAAATTAATATACCCGTTAAACATTGGAGGGTCTTTAAAAAGAAAATAGTTGATGAAATTAGCCGTAAAATCATGACCTACTGCTATGGTAAATTTTGCCGTTCGGTAATTGTTATCAATGAAAGGAATTAATTCTAGACCAATAAATTCAAAAAAATCGGCTCCAATTCCATCAGGCATAAAGTTAGTACTATCATAATTACAATCGTCGTAACGTTTTTCTCCTTGCATGATACCTACAACAATTGACTCAGGCATATCTTCCCAATAACTAAAATAATCTACGTTTCCTGCAACAGGCTCAAATAGATAATTAGCATCCAATACGATTACTATTGGATATACTTTCTCGGTATTTGTTTCATAGTCTCTAGGAAGCTGAATTTTTAACCTTCTAGATTCATTAAGTTTATTAGATTCAAATTCTTCATAAATGATTTGAGATTGTGAGTAAATTTCTAACCCGAAAAGTAAGCAAATGACTAAAAATCCTATTTTTTTCATAAAAAATAAATTATTCTTGAAAGATAACGATTTTTATAAATCATATATTTTTCAAGATGTAAAAAAAGATATTATTTTTTTTTATTGTAAAAAGGTAAGATTAGAAAAGATAATCCACCAAACAAAACTATAGATGCGATACTAGTAGTCCAAACAATCCACCCAAATGCAGTACCTACGGTTTCAGGAATATTAAAAACTACAAGAATACTAGCTACAAAGAAAGGATAAGTACCAAAGCCACTATTGGTAAAAGCAAACGAAAAACTTCCAATTACAAAGGTGATGATTAAGGTAGAGAAGGCGATATTTGTAGTTTCATTTAGTGCAAAAGTTGCGATGTAAAAAGACAGCAAGTATAAGCCCCAAATAAGAAAAGAATGAAAAATATAAAGCCCTTTTTTCTTCATTTTAAGAACGCTTAAGATCCCTTCTTTTAAACCAGAAAAAAAATGAAGAATTTTTTTTACGACTGATGCTTTTGAAAATTTCAGCAGAAGTAAGAGTAAGATAGTCAAAGTTAATAAAAGCCCGCTCAATTTGTAAATAGTATTCATAGGAAAAATACCTAATAAATATTGCGAGAGTTTTTCGAATTGAAGTACGAAGGCAATAGCTGTAAAACCAAATAAAAATACCACATCAATAACTCTTTCAGATATGATAGTCCCAAAAGCTTTATCGAAGGGGACTCCTTCGTACTTATTTACAACAACTGCTCTTGAAACCTCACCGCTTCTTGGAATTAACAAATTCATAATGTAAGCTACATATACTGCCATAAAATTATTTAAAACTTTAGGTTTATAACCCAAAGGTTCTAACATAAAATTCCAGCGATATGCTCTTGATACATGGCTTAAAATGCCAAATATGATAGAGAGGCTTATAACTATATAATCCGCCTTTTTAAAATAAGTGGCAATTTCCTCTAACTGTTGAGTGGTAAATTTGGAATACGAATAATAAATTAGAAAAGCACCTAGCCCCAGCGGAACAGCAATCTTTAAAAATGTTATAAGAGACTTATTCAAATTAAATCAATAAGTTATTTTCTTCATTAGGGAAGACTAGTGAAGGTTTAAATTTTTTCGCATCTTCCATATTCATCATTGCATAGGTGATTAAAATTAAAATATCGCCAGGAGCAACTTTTCTTGCTGCCGCACCATTTAATGTGATTTCTCCGCTATTTCGTGGTCCAGGAATGGCATAGGTTTCCAATCGTTCGCCATTATTATTATTTACAATTTGCACCTTTTCACCTTGTATAATATTTGCTGCATCCATTAGGTCTTCGTCAATGGTAATACTTCCTATATAATTGAGGTCGGCACCAGTTACCTTGACTCTATGTATTTTAGATTTTACTACGTGTATTTGCATGTGGCAAAGATATTAATTTAATGCCATATTATCGATAAGTCGGACACCACCAATAAAGCATGCTATGAAAGCTCTGTATTTTATATTCTTTAATTTAACTACGTCTGTTTTTAAAGTCGAAGAATTTGCAATTTCAAAATATTCTAAGGTAAAAGAATCACTTTTCTTAAACTCGTCTTCGACCAATTTATTCAAGTTTTCAAAACTTAAATTGTGAAATTTTTCTTTAACTTTCATCAACACGTTGTATATCAATGCTGCCTTTTCAAATTCTTCTTTAGAGAGACGTTTATTTCGAGAACTCATTGCAAGTCCGTTTTTTTCTCTAACAATTGGACAACCTATAATGTTTACAGGGAGCCTCTCAATTTTTACTAATTCTTTCACAATTTGTAACTGCTGAAAGTCTTTTTCGCCAAAATAAGCCTTGCTTGGAGTTACCGCCTTAAATAATAAATTTAATACTGTTCCAACACCATCAAAATGACCGGCTCGATGCTTTCCTTCCATCTCTAGTTCGATACCAGAGAAAACATAACTTTTTGAACTTATATTTTGGCTATATAATTCTGAAGCTACGGGAGAGAAAACTATGATTTTTTCTGATATACTGTTTAAAAGGATAAGATCATTTTCAAGGGTTCGGGGATATTTTTCTAAATCTGCTGGATTATCAAACTGGGTTGGATTTATAAAAACACTAACCACCACACAATCATTTTCTTTTAGAGCTTTTTTTACAAGCGAAAGATGACCTTTGTGAAGTGCCCCCATTGTGGGTACAAAACCAATACTGTTTTTGTTTTTTTTGAAAGGTAAAAGGCTGCTCTGTAAAGAGCTTTTTGAATTGTGTATTTTCATTCAGGAAAATATTAAAGCAGTAAAAATAATATATTAAAGTCAGTCTGCATAAAATTTCGTAATTTTGCATCCTTTATGGACTACGAAAAAACTATATATGAAAGATAAAAGAATCTTATATGTCTCTTCAGAAGTAATTCCCTACTTGCCTGAGACCGAGATTTCTTCAATGTCGTTTGAAGCACCTCGAATGGTTAATAGTAATAAAGGGCAAATCAGAATATTTATGCCTCGTTACGGTAATATCAATGAACGAAGGCATCAATTACACGAAGTAATTAGACTGTCAGGAATGAATTTGGTTATAAATGATATGGATGTTCCTTTAATTATTAAAGTAGCTTCCATTCCAAAAGAGCGAATGCAGGTCTATTTTATTGATAATGAAGATTATTTTAAAAGAAAAGCCACTTTCTCAGATGAAAAAGGCAATTTTTTCTCTGATAATGACGAAAGAGCTATATTTTTTGCCAAAGGTGTTATTGAAACTGTAAAGAAATTAAATTGGTCTCCAGATATTATTCACGTTCATGGTTGGTTGGCTTCATTTCTTCCTCTGTATCTAAAAAAGCACTACGATAAAGAACCATTATTTGAGAATAGTAAAATAGTTACCTCTGTTTACAATCAAGGTTTTAAAGGACAACTAGATACAAAAGTGACCGATAAAATTATGTTTGATGGTATTGAAAAAGAACATATTCAAGAGTTAGAAGAGCCTGATTACATTAATATGATGAAAATAGCTATTAAAAATTCTGATGCTATTATTTCTGGTTCTGAGGAGTTACCTGAAGAATTAACTAATTATCTTAAAGAACTTGAAATGCCGATGTTAAAATATCATAAAAAAGAAGAGTTTTCTTCTGCTTATTTAGATTTTTACCTCAACGAAGTTCTTTCATAATTATCTTATTTATTAGTTTCCTATGAATACATGTAATATTATACGCAAAGTTGCGGCCATACTCTTTATAATCCTTTCCGTGGTGTCATGTCAAGAAGATTTTAATACCATAGGGAGTGACATAGTTGGTGACGAAACCCTCCTGTCTCAATTGGATAACACTAAAACAGTTGTAGCTTATAGTAGAAAATTAGCTCCAGTACAAACCAATAATATTCCGGTAAGTCAATTAGGAGTATTTAATGATGAAACTTTTGGAAAGTCATCGATAAGTTTTTTGACTCAATTACAAATGGAAACACCCAATGTTGTTTTTGGAGATTCAATTGGGCATGAGATCGTTTTAGATAGCGTAATGTTATACATCCCTTACTACAATCAAAATTCAACGGAAGATGGAGTAACTACCTACACATTAGATTCTGTTTACGGTGCTAGCCCTATAAATATTAGCATTAATGAATCTAATTATTTTTTGCGAGATTTAGATCCAAATTCAAACTTCCAAGACCCACAATTATATTATTCTAACCAAGCAGCCCTATTTGAAGCAAATCTTTTGCAAAATGAATTGGTTACTGAAATTACGGATTTTATACCCAGTCCAGAAGGATACGAAATTATTAATCGTGAGACCAGTACTGATGGATCAACTCAGATTGATACCACTATCATTGCACCTGGACTCAGAGTCTCCTTGCCAACTGACTATTTTCAAGAAAAAATTATTGAAAAAGAAGGAGCTCCAGAATTAAGTAATGATAATAATTTTAAAGATTATTTTAGAGGACTTTATTTCAAGGTTAATTCTACTACAGAGGGCGGTAATTTATTTATTTTTAATCAAGAACTGGCAACGATTACACTTTATTATAATTTTTTAAGAGCGGAAGTAGACAGTGCTGGTGATCCTGTTTTAGATGAAGATGGCAACGCTGTTATCGAAACGATTTACAAAAACTATTCTTTAAGATTTGGAGGGGTAAATCTCAATGTCTTCGAAAACGAACTAACTCCAGAGATAGCCTCTGCTATTGCTAATCCCAATACACTCGAAGGTGAAGAAAATTTGTATTTAAGGGGAGGCGATGGAATTATAACTGTTATAAATTTATTTGGAGACGATGTTGATTCTAACGGTATTGCTGATGAATTAGAGCAGCTTCGTGACCAAGAATGGATCATTGACGATGCAAAATTAAAGTTTTACATTGATCAAAGTAAAGTAACAGGGGGTGATACTGAACCGGAAAGGATTTCTATTTACAATATTAATAACAATACAGTGTTAGCAGATTATTTTTTAGACCCAACTTCAAGTAATTTACCAGCAGATGCTATTACGAGTCATTTAGGTAAAATTGAGAGGGATTCTGATAATAATGGTCTTTCTTACACCATTAATTTAACGCACCATATTAGTAGTTTGATTAATAAGGACTCGACGAATGTTTCTTTGGGATTATTAACTTCTCAAAACATTTTATTAAATGGATTTCAAAAACTAGATACTTTACAGAGTCCTAACCAAGAACTTCCAACGATAAAAAGAGTCCAAAGAAGCAGTGTGATCTCACACGAAGGGACCGTCCTTTTCGGTAACAATACCTTAAATGAAGATAAAAAACTTGTCTTAGAGATTTATTACACAGAACCTAATTAATAAAATTTATGTGTGGAATAGTTGGCTATATTGGAAATAGAGATGCGTATCCCATTGTACTTAACGGATTAAAACGATTAGAATACAGAGGGTACGACAGCGCTGGGATTGCATTATATGACGGTACAAAAATTCAATTGTGCAAAACAAAAGGTAAAGTTGCAGATTTAGAGGAAAAGTTTTCTAGCCAAATGGCAACGAAAGGCAAAATAGGTATTGGTCATACTCGTTGGGCAACTCATGGAGTGCCAAACGATATTAACTCACACCCTCATTATTCGAACAGCGGTGATTTAGTAATTATCCATAATGGAATTATTGAAAATTACGCTTCTATTAAAAAAGAATTAATTAATAGAGGATATACCTTCTATTCCGATACAGATACGGAAGTATTGGTAAATCTTATTGAAGATATAAAAATAAATCAAAAGGTTAAATTAGGACAAGCTGTGCAGATTGCCTTAAACGAAGTAGTTGGTGCTTATGCAATTGCATTATTTGACAAGAACAAACCAGACGAAATTGTTGTTGCTAAACTAGGAAGCCCCCTAGCAATTGGAATTGGAGAGGATGAGTTTTTTGTTGCTAGTGATGCCACACCTTTTATAGAGTTCACAAAAAATGCGATTTATCTTGAGGATGAAGAAATGGCAATTATTCGCTTAGGTAAAGATGTTAATATCAGAAAAGTTAAAGATGATAGTAGCGTAGCACCATACATTCAGAAATTAAAATTAAATCTGGAGCAAATCGAAAAAGGAGGCTACGATTACTTTATGTTAAAGGAGATATACGAACAACCTTCGGTAATTAAAGATACTTATAGAGGAAGATTACTTGCAGATAAGGGAATTATAAAATTAGGAGGTCTTGAAAATCATATCGAAAAATTTACCAATGCGGATAGAATTATAATTGTAGCTTGTGGTACTTCATGGCATGCTGGATTGGTTGCAGAATATATTTTTGAAGATTGGGCAAGAATTCCTGTGGAGGTCGAATATGCTTCCGAGTTTCGCTACAGAAATCCTGTTATTACCGATAAAGATGTTGTTATTGCAATTTCTCAAAGTGGCGAAACTGCCGATACACTTGCTGCAATTAAGCTTGCCAAAGAAAAAGGAGCTTTTGTTTATGGAATATGTAATGTAGTTGGGTCAACCATATCAAGAGCAACAGATAGTGGAACTTATACCCACGCCGGTCCAGAAATTGGAGTGGCATCTACCAAAGCATTTACGACTCAAATAACCGTACTAACGATGATTGCTTTAAAATTAGCAAAAGTAAAAGGCACAATTTCTCAAAGTAATTATCGATTGCATTTAAGAGAGTTAGAATTAATACCGTCAAATGTGGAGATGGCCTTGCAAAAAAACAAGGACATTGAAGAGATTGCTAAACTATTTAAAGACGCAACTAACTTTTTATATCTGGGTAGAGGTTATAATTTCCCTGTAGCATTAGAAGGCGCTCTAAAATTAAAAGAAATATCTTACATACATGCAGAAGGTTATCCAGCTGCAGAGATGAAGCATGGACCTATTGCTCTTATAGATGAGCAAATGCCTATTGTAGTAATAGCTGTAAACAGTAACCATTACGATAAAGTAGTAAGTAATATTCAAGAAATTAAGTCCAGAAAAGGAAAAATTATTGCGGTAGTTACTGAAGGTGATACTGTTGTAAAAGAGCTGGCAGACTATATTATGGAAGTTCCTAATACTCCAGAGACCTTATCGCCATTGGTAACAACAATTCCCCTGCAGTTATTATCGTATCATATTGCCTTAATGCTTGGAAAAAATGTTGATCAGCCCAGAAACTTAGCAAAAGCTGTTACAGTGGAATAGTTTAAAAGGTAGGTTTTATTCTGTCTTTCTTTATTTATGAGATTTTGGTAGTAATCCAATTTATGGTGGTTATCTAATAAGCAAAATAAAATTAATTATATATACTAACTTTTGTATATTTTATTATCTTAGGAGGGTAATAAAAATTTTTAATAAAATGAAAAATACACTTTTAATATTAGCTGCTTTAATTTTTATTTCTTGCAATAACAAGCCTTTAAATTTTGACAATTCTGAATGGGGGGGTACTATTTCACCTACAGATGAAAGAAACGATATGGTTAATAAATTTGTTGATTCTTATTCCGATAATAATTTAGAATCTATAAAATATTTATTCGCAGATGATGCTATTATTCAAGTCAATGATGATACTATGACTCTTCAAGAAATGATTGATGGGTTCTCGTTAGGGCACAAATATTACGATGGGATCAATAATATTGATAGAAAGGTAAATACAATGTTTTATAATAATGGTTCAATTTATACTAATTATTGGTATACTTGGATTGGTACTAATAAAAAAACTGGAGAAAAACTTTCAGCAAAAGGCCATGCTTATTTTAAATGGGAAAATGGTAAAATAGTAGAAACATACAATGCATTTGATCCTACAGAGTATATTAAAGCTTTTAATTAGATTTATTAAATATTTTAAATTGTTATAAACTATCTTCTTCTGTTTTAGTAGAAGTTTTGTTTCCCTCTTTATCGTAACTTATTTCTTTCCTAATGATTTTTAATTGATTTTCCTCTTTACTTAAAATTTCTTGGATAATATGCCTTTCCTCTATCATGCCACCGTTTTTGTAAAATCCTTCCCAAATTAAATCACCTACTTTAGCTTCAGAAAAATCTCTATACCCTATTTGGGTTATTACATCGATGTTACCATCTCCATTATGAGAAATTCCTTGCACCCTTTTTTTAAAAATCCCTTTTTCATAATAATAATGTTTTGGCCCATACCTAGAGGTTTTAACACCTATTCCAGTGAATGGCTCATCTAAATAGGTGTGCAATTTTAATTCCTTGTCAAATTTTACTAATTTATATGCAACTTTTTCATAGTTTTCTCCGCAAGATTGAAGATTAATAATCCCTGCTACAAATAAACACACAAGAACAATAGACTTAAGTATTTTCATTTTTGTTAAATTTTTTTCGTTTAATAGAGGTTTAAGAACTAGCTGGCTGGTTGAATGACTTTTTGGAATTTCTCCCATTCTAAATAAAAATCGTTTATTTCATTTTTAGATTTTTTTAAATAACTGAGGTCATATACTTTTTTTTTGAGTACTCTTTT
>Ga0206683_10000190_pt1 | contig 45983 bp, 48 predicted proteins | sample M280m12015metaG_FD_155483 | JGI IMG/M metagenome (GOLD analysis project Ga0206683, IMG submission 155483) | Ammonia-oxidizing marine archaeal communities from Monterey Bay, California, United States - M2 80m 12015 | ecosystem: Environmental > Aquatic > Marine > Intertidal zone | place: USA...
GCTGGAGCTTCTTCTTCTGCTGGAGCTTCTTCTTCTGCTGGAGCTTCTTCTTCTGCTGGAGCTTCTTCTTCTGCTGGAGCTTCTTCTTCTGCTGGAGCTTGAGCAGCTAATTTAGCAGCTTTTTCGGCTTCTCTTTTAGCTTGCTTCTTTTGAAGTTTATTCAATCTTTTTGAATCTCTTTCTTCTCTTGATAATGCTGCTAGCTTTATTATGTTTAAAACCCTGTCGCTGATTTGAGCACCAACTGATTTCCAATAGTCCAATCGTTCTGAGTTGATATTGATATCTTCCTCACTGCCTTGTGCTCTCGGATTAAAATAACCCAATCTTTCTATATATTTACCATCACGTGGATTTCTGCTATCAGTAGCTACTATATGATAGAAAGGACGTTTCTTTGAACCGCCTCTTGATAATCTAATTTTGACCATTGTTGTTACTCATTAATATATTTAAGTTATGGCGCGGAATTGTACGGTAATTTACATATCAGGTCTAGATAGTTTTCTTGACACATTATCTTTCAGAGACGAAAATAGCGATATATTAACAATAAAGGAGTCGCTGTAATTGAGCGATGACATGCCGCTGGAATACCTTTTCGTAATTCTAGCAATACTAATTTTACTATCTGCATTCTTTTCTGGAACGGAAACTGCACTCATGAGAGTGAATAAGTACCGTATTAGACACCTCGCTAAGAAAGGGAATAAGAGTGCAAAACTAGCAGAAAAACTTCTCAAGAAACCCGACAAACTTATAGCTTTTATACTTCTGGGAACAAATCTAGTTAACTTTATTGCTGCATCTTTGGTGGGTGTTGTATCTATGGAAATAGGTGGACCAACTGGGGTTGTTGTCGGAACAATACTACTTACAGCTGTTGTTTTATTATTCTGCGAGTCCATACCTAAGACTGTAGCTGCAGTTTTTCCGGAGAAAATTGCACTTCCAGCCAGTCGTATTTATCATCCACTCGTAAAATTTACTCAACCATTTTTAGCCATTATTAACTTCTTTACCAATATGGTTCTTAAATTTCTTGGTTCAAACCCAAACGATCAAGAAGAAAAAATATCAGTTGATGAACTCAAAACTATCATCACAGATGGTCTTACCAAGACCGCTTTCGATAGACAAAATATAATGATGGGAGTCCTTGATCTCGGAAGCATGACTGTGGAAGATATCATGCTGCCTCACAACGAAGTAGTCGGAATCGATTTAACAGAATCAAAAGAAAAAAATATAAAGATCATTCAAAAGAATTTTCACTCATCTCTACCTGTTTACGAAGATGTTCTGGATAACTTAAAAGGCGTCCTTAGCTTGAATCAGTTTCTCATGAATGTTGACCTAGATTCGTTTAGTAATGATCTAGTAAAGCAACACATGAAAAGACCTTACTTTATTCCTGAAACTACTTCATTAAGCCAGCAACTTGTAGAATTCAAATCAAAGAAACAAAAAACTGCATTTGCCGTCGATGAATATGGGAATATTCAAGGTCTTATTACAATAGAGGATATATTCGAAGAGATTGTAGGTGATTACCTGGATGAAACTGAGAAGCTTAATAAAGAGATAAAACCGAAGAGAATAGATGACTACTACGTAGTTAATGCTTCTTCAAACATCCGTGTACTCAATAAAATGATGAATTGGAACATACCTATTGATGAAGCAAAAACGATCAATGGTGCTGTACTTGAGAATCTTGGTTACATTCCAGATGAAGGGACCGACTTTAGATTAGGTGGTTATATCATTGGAATTCTTTCGACCAAAGAAAATGCAGTTGAGAAGGTAAAGATAAGAAAGACAGATGATGACTATGAATTAAAAGTTGTTTCCTAGAATTGCTCGTACTCAGGAACCCAATTCTCAAATTTTGTATATCGCCCTACCCAAGTCAGATTGAATTTACCTATAGCACCGTTCCTTTGTTTCGCTACGTTTATCTGAGCAATCCCTTTTTTATCAGTTTCAGGGTCATAGACCTCTTCACGATATATGAATGCGATGAGATCAGCATCTTGCTCAATTGCACCAGACTCTCTCAAATCCGACATTTGAGGTATTTTATCGGTTCGTTGTTCAACGCTTCGGTTTAATTGCGAAAGTGCAATAATGGGAACATCCAGCTCTCTAGCTAAAGCTTTTAGATTTCTCGAAATTTCCGATATTTCAGTCGCCCTATTCTCTTTGTTGCCATGAACTGTCATAAGCTGGAGGTAATCGATCAAAATGAGTGACAATCCTTTTTCTCTTTGAATTCTTCTGGCCCTTGCTCTCAGCTCAATTGGTGAGAGTGATGGTGTGTCATCGATATATATTGGTGCATTTTTAATTTGCTGTATTGCTCCATCGATTCTATTCCAATCTCTCTCTTCGAGTTTGCCAGTTCTCATGGAATGAGAATTGACCCTTCCGAGTGAGGAAATCATTCTTTGAGCAAGTGAGCTTGCTGACATCTCCATACTGAATACAGCTACAGGATTCTCATCGGCAAGGGCTGCGTGTTCAGCTATATTTAGAGCGAAAGCTGTCTTACCCATTGAAGGCCTACCTGCAACAATAATTAGTTCACCTTTTTGTAATCCTGCAGTGAGATTATCAAGTTCCCTAAATCCAGATGAAACACCGGTTAATCCGCCACCGCCTTGAGATCTCTTGTCCAATTCATCATACGTTTCTTTGACTAAATCTTTCATTTGGGTAAATGTGCCCTTCTTTGACCCACGCTCTGCAATCTCAAAAATATATGATTCAGCAATATCAACCAATTCTGTTGGTGATCTTCCTTCAGGCTTATAAGCATTTTGAGATATATCGTTACTGATTTGAATTAATTCTCTGAGCAGCGCTTTTTCTCTTATTATTTTTGCATATTCTGAAACATTTGAGCTCCCAGCGGTGTTTTCAATGATTTCAGATAAATAGTCTATCGGGGATTCAGGGGTTTCTGAGCTATTTGAATCAAGATAGTCAGAAACCGTCAAGACATCTGTAACTTTCGAATCTTCTCTCAGTCTTTGTATAGCTGAGAATACGGCTTTATTTTCGGGGTAATAAAAATCACGTTCAGAGATTAGATCGGCAATTTTATCATATGCCTCACCATTTGGATCCATTATCAAACCGCCAATCAGTGCTGCTTCCGCCTCAGTGGAATGAGGTGGTAATGATATTTGTCCTAATGATTTATTTGATCGTTTGGTCTCTGCTGCAGATTTTGCCATTTATTCGGATTCTTCGGTATTTTCAGTATCAATATTCTCTTCATTGATATTATCTTCTTCCTCTTCAGAATCCAAAGTATTTTTAATGGCCACTTCGCCACCTATGACTTCCACAGTAATCATAACCTGAATCTCTGGATGTAATAATAACTGCACTTCATGAGAGCCAATGATTTTAATAGGGCCATCGGGCATATTTATAAAACTTTTCTCGAGCTCTATGCCTTTCTCATTTGCAGCATTGGCAATGTCAATTACTCCTATTGAGCCATAAAGTGTCCCTTCATCGGTTACGTTTGCCTCAATAGTGAGTTTCAACCCTTCAAATGCTTGAGCTTTCTCTCTAAGTGCTGAAAGCTCATCATCTTGTTTCTTTCTGAGCTCTTCTTTTTGTAATTCAAGTTGCTTAAGGTTGTCTGCAGTTACGAATACTGCTTTGCCCTGAGGAACGAGAAAATTTCTTCCATAACCCGGTTTCACAGAAACAATGTCTCCGATTACTCCCAGGTTGTTAATGTCTTCTTTAAGTATAACTTCCATGACTATCTTCTTATCTATGTTGATCTGTATATGGTAATAAAGCCAAAAACCTAGCTCTCTTGATTGCTACAGCAAGTTGCTTTTGATAACCAGCCTTCGTTCCAGTAATCCTGCTGGGTATAATTTTTCCAGTCTCAGTAATGTATTTCTTTAAAATACCGATGTCTTTGTAATCAATTTGATCAACACCTTCAGCGGTAAATTTACAGTATTTATTTTTGTTTCTGTTAACACCCTTTCTTCTTTTAAACTCTTTTTTACCCTTCTTTCTTTTCATCGGTCTCTTCCTCTACTTTATCTTCAGTGGCATTCTCAGTTTCTTGTTCTGTTTCTGCAACGACTTCTTGAGTCTCTGTTTTAGCTTGATCATCCTCTTCTTCTGTTTTGATATCAGCTTGTTCCTTATCCTTAGAGGAGTCTTCTTTTGCTTCTTTCTTTTCTATTGAAGGCTGCTCTTTTGCTTTTTTATAATCATCTTTTTTATTGTTTAATTCATAGAGCTTTGAGTCATCGGTTTCAGCTTTCTTCATTTTAACTATAAGATGTCTCATTATAGAGTCGTTGAACTTAAATAAAGTTTCCAATTCTGCGATGACACCTTCATTTGACTCAATATTCATTAGAACATAATGAGCCTTGTGCATATCCTCAATGGTGTAGGCAAGTGGCATTCTGCCAATGTCTTCAGTTCTATGGATGACTCCGTCGGACTTTTTAACGGTTTCCTGATACCGATTAATCATTTCCGGTACTTGTTCGCTCTGGTCTGGATGGACCAGTAACACTAATTCATAATGTCTCATATTATCCCTTTTGGTTAAAAAGCTACCCAAATTCATTTATGGTGCAGCAAGGTTATTTACATTGTCAGCGGATCGTACAGAAAATATTCAAATAATTCAAACTAATTAGTGCTCCTCTGTCTGAGCACCTCGTATAGCATTACGCCGCAAGCAACTGATACATTCAAGCTTGAGACAACACCAGCCATTGGGATAGATAGTAACTGATCACATTGTGACTTTGTCAAATCACGAAGTCCTGCTCCCTCAGATCCAACGATGATAGCAGTAGATTCACTAAAATTTGGTTCCCAATAAGAAACTTTCGAATTCTCAGATGTACCATATACCCAAAAACCTATCTCTTTTATTCTGTCTATAAATTGGGAAATATTTGAAACAACAGCAATGTTTGTTTTTTGAAGTGCCCCTGATGATACTTTCCCTATTACTGGGCTATCCATGTTGACTCTATTTTTTGATAAGACAACCATATCGATGTCTACAGCATTTGCGGTTCGAAGACATGCTCCGATATTTCTTGGATCATCAAGATCATCGAGAATCAGCACCAATGATCTTTCTTTCTGTGATAAAAACTGAATGCTTGTTTTTAGATTAAAGAACTCATTAATGATAATCTTTGCAGCAATCCCTTGATGCTTTTCTGTTGATAGAAGCTTTGATAGAAAGCTTCCATCGACTCTTTTTATATTCAATTTAGAAGCGATACTGCTCGAAAGTAATTTTTCAATCCGTTTATTTGAAGTTGATTTGTCTACATATAGTTCAATGACACTATCAGGGTTTCTAGAAACAGATGTTTCAACAGAATTATAGCCATATATCGTTACCTCTTTGCTCATGAAAATATTTCATCAATCACAATCATGTCGTTTCTATCTGGGCCGGTCGATATCAGAGCGACAGGTACACCGACTGAAAATTCTATTCCTTTGATCAACGCCTGGGCTTCGGTCGGTAATTGATCGAATGATTTAAGCCCAGATGTCTTCCCTTCCCAGCCACTATATTCTTTATAAACTGGGGCTATTTTTTCAAATTGATTTTGACTCATTGCAGGCAATGTGTCGTATTTTTTATCTCCAATCTCATATTCCTCTGCTATAAGAATCTTATCTAGGCCATCAAGAACATCGATTTTGGTTATGCATAAGTGTGATATGGAATTGATATTAACGGCTTTACGCAATGCAACAAGATCCAACCAACCGCACCTACGTGGCCTGCCCGTTGTGGCACCGAATTCAACACCAATTTTTGCCATGTGTTTACCGTAATCATCATCGATCTCTGTTGGAAATGGTCCTGAACCCACTCGAGTAGCATAAGCCTTTGTGATTCCAAGAACACCATCGATGTCTAGAGGACCTATGCCAGATCCCAATGAGGATGCGCCTGATAGCGTACTTGATGAAGTGACGAATGGATATGTGCCTTGATCGATATCAAGCATTGAGCCTTGAGCGCCTTCAAAGAGGATGTTGGAGTTGTTTGCTCGGAACTCGTTTACCTTCTTTGAACTGTCGACAACTAGGTTTCTAATTTTATCGAACTGATCCATCCAGTCCTTTAAGATTTCTTCTGCATCTACTCCATCAGAGTCGTAAAGCTTTTCAAGGATAAAGTTGTGATAGTCAATCAATGAGCTTAGTTTTGATCTGAATAAGTCTTCTTCAAATAAGTCCATGACATGCACTACCCTTCTAGCAACTTTGTCTTCGTATACTGGGCCGATTCCTCTTCCTGTCGTACCGATTGATTTCTTACCCAATGATCTCTCTCTGGCTTCATCAATCAGTATATGACTTGGAAGTATTAAGGGGCATTGCGAACTAATCATTAATTTACTGTAAATATCGATACCTTTTGATTCCAGGTATTCAATCTCCTTGATGAGCGTAGGCAAGTGAAGAACAACTCCATTTCCGATAATACATTTGGCATCATTAAAGATGCCCGATGGAATTAAATGCAGTACAGTCTTATCACCATCGATAACAAGTGTATGGCCGGCATTGTGGCCTCCTTGAAACCTGACCACTGCATGGGCATTCTCGGTCAAAATATCTATGATTTTTCCCTTTCCTTCGTCTCCCCATTGAGCACCGATTACAACCAAAGATTTTGTCACTGAATACTCCTAGAAAAAATTCATTAAGATGACACCCATTATAATCAAGACGAGCCCTGTAATCCTTATAGAATTCTCATTTGTATTGAGCATTTGCATGAGGAGAAACTTATAAAGCTTCGGTGAAATAAATGGCAGCAATCCTTCCAGAATAAAAAATACTGAAATAGCAAAGACTAACTCATTTACCCCCATTGTTAATACTTTGAATTATTCTGGAGTCTGGTTATTTAGATACTTAAAGAAATCTCCTTTTGAGTCAAGAACAAGAATATCATTCGATGTTCCAATGGAATTTTTATAAGCCGTCATACTTCTATAAAATGAGTAAAACTCACGATCCTCATTGTATGCAGTTGCATAAAGGTTCGCTGCTTCTGCATCGCCTTCACCTTTAATGATTTGTGAATCACGATTTGCATTCGCAAGAATCTCAATTCGCTCTCTATCGGCTTCAGCTCTGATCACAGTAGCATCCTCACTACCCTCAGCCCTTAGCTCTGATGCGATTCGAGCTCTTTCTTGTCTCATCCTGTTGTATACAGACTCACTGACATCATCTGAGAGCTCAATTCTCTTAACTCTCACATCAACAAGCTCAATCCCTATGTTTCTGGCATTCGTTGCTGCATCCGTCAACATTCCAGACATGAGCTCTCTTCTTTCTTTTGAGACAACTTCAATCACTGTTCTTTTTGCAAACTCTGAACGAATTCCATCTTTAACGTTCTCAAGAAGTCGTTGTGCAGCCACTAGCTCGTCACCACCTGTTGATCGATAGTATTCGGTCGTACTGTCAATTCTCCATTTGATAAAAAAATCGACATATAAATTTTTCTTTTCGGCAGTTAGAAAGAGTTCCTGGGGATTATTGATCGTCAAAATCCTCTTTGGATATTTATTAACATTGTTCACAAAAGGAAATTTAAAATGAATCCCTGGCTCATAGTCAGCTTTAATGATTTCACCGAATCTGAATTTGAGTGCATGCTCTCTCTCATCAACCGTAAACACACTATTTGAGATAATTACAAATAGAGCTACAACTATAAATATAAATATATTTTTCATTATCTGACTCTCCTCATTCTAGGATCTTGCGAACTGGTAGTTGGGTTATCTCGAGTCTGCTGGGAAGGAGCACTTCCGGTTGACTCATTTTTTTGAGATGAATTTTGTTGCAAAAGTTTATCGATGGGCAGATACATTAAATTTCCACTGCCTTCAGAGTCCATAAGAACTTTATTCGAGTTACCATAAACACTCTCAATTGCGTCTATATAGAGCCTCTCTCTTGTTACCTCAGGAGCCCTTTGATACTCAACCAATAGTTTGGAGAATCTTTCTGCCTCACCTTCAGAGTCTGCAACTACTTTTGCCTTGTATGCTTCCGCTTCCTGTATCATCTTTGCTGCATCACCTCTTGCTTTCGGGACGATGTCATTGGCATATGCCTCAGCTTCAAAAGCATACCTTTCCTTATCTTCTCTGGCTTTAATTGCATCTTGTACAGCACTTTCAACTTGAACTGGAAAGTTTGCATCCTGCAATGCAACTTGGGTCACTATAATTCCTGTTCCATATTCATCTAAAGTATCTTGAATAACTTCTTGTGTTTGAATTGCAATTTGTGAACGTCCTTCAGTCAAAATAAAATCAAGATTTGTTTTTCCTGCAACCTCTCTGATTGCACTCTCACTGACTTCACTGAGTGTTTCTTCTGGATCTCTGACGTTAAAGAGATAGTCGACTGGATTTGTCTTTCGATATTGCACAACGAGATCAACAACAATGATGTTTTCATCCGAAGTAAGCATAGTAGTTGACTGCTTAAAGCGATTGACCACATTGACATTGACTATTTCAACAGACTCAATTGGCCATGGTACGTGCCAATGAAGACCAGGTGTTGTTGTCTTATTATACGCACCGAGCCTCAATACCACTCCCCTCTCTGAATCGTCGACCTGGTAGAGACCAGTAAGCGTCCATAAGAATAAGCCCAGTATGATTAATAAAGTTGCAGGCGGTCCTTTCTTTATTGAACTGCCGTTGGATTTTCCGCCAAAGAGCGTGTTAAACCTTTTCTGCCACTCTTCAACAATCTGATCAAGATCAGGTGGTTGATCTTTTGGATCCCAAGGGGATTTTCCATTATTTGTCATTGTTTATTTAACTCCAGTTTAAGTCAATGATTCGCTATTTTACTCTGTATGGCTTCAATTTTTTCATTTTTTTTAAGTCTCTCAAAACTAACATCATCAATTTCACATAAAATTTCAATTTGATTGTCATTGTTTACAATTTCCTCAATGACATTAGATAACTCATAAATCTCTGAACGAACTCTGGATTGGCGAAGATCAAGCTTAATCCTTCTCAGAGTCTTCGATGGCTCAAGCATGGTAGTGATTTTCTCTGTCAATTCATCAAGGCCAATACCTTTTTGTGCAGAGACCTGAACAGTATTACTAATAGATAATATTTCTGAATTACTGCGAACTAGATCAATTTTATTGCAAACATTTATCACCGGGATGTTGTGTGCATTGATCTTTTTTAGTACTTGTTCTACTGAATGTTTGTTTTCATACATATTCTGATCACTCACATCTAATATATGAAGAATTAAATCCGCAGAACATAGCTCTTCTAAAGTTGACAAGAATGCTTGCACCAGAGTTTCGGGTAAATCTCTAATAAAACCAACAGTGTCACTGACAATCATTTCTTTTTTATTGAAGGATTTTAATGGTCTGAATAATGGGTCCAATGTTGCGAACATCTGATCAGCGACATAAGTTTCTGAAGAGGTTAGAGCGTTAAATAGCGTAGACTTTCCAGCATTAGTATAACCGACAAGCGCAACTGTCTTTGCTGCTTTCATTCTTGATTTCCGGTTAACCGCTCTTTGCACTTCAATTTTTCTAAGCTTAGCTTTTATGGACTTGATTCTAATCCCAAGCAATCGTCGGTCGGTTTCAAGCTGTTTCTCCCCTGGGCCTCTCAGACCAATACCACCTTTTTGTCTCTCTAGGTGAGTCCAACCTCTCACTAATCTGGTCGAAAGATGATTCAATTGTGCCAATTCAACTTGCAATTTACCCATTGAACTCTGCGCCCTCTTGGCAAATATATCGAGTATTAAACGAGTTCTATCGATAATAGGACAACAAAGTATTTTCTCAAGATTACGTTCTTGTGAAGCGATCAAGTCATGACTAAATACCAGTAAATCAAATGCTTCTTCTGATATTGTTGCTTTCAGTTCATCGATCTTTCCTTTGCCGATCAAAGTATTTCTATTGTAAGTCCTGACATTGATGTAAGTGATTCCTGATATAACGGAACCCGTCGAAAGGACCAAGGAAATGAATTCCTCATTGCTATCCCTAATGGGACTATCCGGTCCTTTGACAATGACCAAGTGAGTTTTTATTTTAGAGTGCTTATGATTGATCATCTTATTGCTTCAAAATGATCATGTAAGACGGTTTCTATCAATTGCAGGTTATTTGAATTGGTTGGGTCAAGCTTATATTTATCACCCATTGATCTCAACCATGTAATCTGCCTTTTTGCGTATCTTCGGCTTGCCATTTTTGCTGCATCTATAGCCTCATCTAACGAAATTCTTCCACCAATATGTTCAAGCATCTCCTTGTATCCGATGGATTGCATTGAATGGCTATTGATAGACACAAGATCTTCATCAAGTAATGAAATGACCTCATCCAAGAAACCCTCCTCAATCATAGAATCAAAGCGTGAATTGATATTTTGATACAACCCTTCTCTGTCATCTGGCATTAAGCTAAAAGTTAAAAATTGGAATTCATTATTATTGCTATTCTTCTTCTTTAGCTCTGAAATGGTCATTCCTGAAATCATATATACTTCAATGGCACGCTGAATCCTTTGCCTGTCATTGGGTTTTATCTTTTTTGCTGCTTCAGGATCAATTCTTTGAAGCTCACGATGCATTTCTGGCCAACCTATATCTCTTGCCTGTTGATCGATTTGATTTCTAATATCATCATCGGCACTGGGCAATTCATTCAATCCATCTTGCAGCACTTTGTAATACATCATGGTTCCGCCAACAAGAACAGGAATTCGATTATTTTCTTGGGTATCTCTTATTTTTTGTTGAGCATCTTCAACGAACTTGCCAGCTGAATACTTATCTTTTGGATCACAAATATCTATTAAGTGATGGGGGTACTGATCAAGGATGTCTTTAGCTGGCTTTGCCGATCCAATGTTAAGGCCTTTATAGACCATAACAGAATCAACACTGATGATCTCAATGGGATTTTCCTCAGCCAACTTTAAAGAAAGATCAGTTTTCCCTGACGCAGTAGGACCTCTAATTATGATTGCTTTGTTATTATTCAAAATGATTTTACTTGAAGTGTGGCAACACTTCTGTGCCGATGATATCCAGTGCAGCTTTAGGATCATCATGCAAACGCAAAGATAAGTGTGTCTGACCCATTTTTTCAAATTGCTTGAATCGAGCAATTTCTGCTTCAAGATCTGAAAGATCACCTGTAGATGTAAAGACTCTGCATAATTTATTAGCTATCTCTATATCAATATCTTTGATATTTCCTGAGCGATCGAAATATGCATCGACAAATGATTCGAATTTAGTTGTTATTTCTTCGCACTCATCGTCTGAAAAATAATGCTGCAATAAAGATTTTTCAAGCTTACGAGCTCTCCATGCAAGCTCCCTTCTTGACTCTTTATATGCATTTTCTTTATTGCTTTTAATATGCCAACCCCAAAAAGAATTAATCAAAACATCCTCATTGCTACCTAATCGCTTCTCTTTCCCAATTTGAATATTATCAATCGCTTCTTCTAAAACCTCAGGTGGTGTTGCCCCAATATAAACTCCATCGGCTACCCTTCCCTCCATTCTCATCATCATATGTCTATAGGCTGTACCATAAACAATTGGTTTTGTTTGTTTTGCCCATCCGTAATCACAAGGCAAAGACACATTGAATATTTCTCCCTCATACCCCTCTTTAAGATCATTGCGACAAGCTTTATTTATAATTTCTAGTGCTTCTCTCACTGCAAGAACGATTTTCTTTGGAGTATGTAAATTCATTGCCGTAAGATTTCCTTCGCCTGCGCCTACAGCAACCTGAGCCCTTCCTTGACTGATCTCATTAAGGGTTAAGAGTGAATTTGCTATTTTAAGTGGGTGCATTTCAAAAGGGCTAACAGCCAATATACCTAATTTGATTCTTCTACTTTGGTTTGCAAGTTGAGTCAGGCTTATGAAAGGATCCCAGTGGGAAAAGTAATTAGATGTCCAAACTGAATCGACACCGTAGTTCTCAGCCATTAATCCAAGATCACAAATTTCTTCCGGAGTGAGATCGGGTTCTAAAATAATATCTATTTTCATTTCTTAGCTAGCTCCTTTCTTGTGCTTGCACTATAGCTTTTCAAACCTCTTACAATTGCTTCTACAATTTTGTCCTGATTCCTGGGATTGATTAAAAACTTCTCATCGTTTTTATTTGAAAGATAACTTGTCTCGATCAGAACAGAGGCAATTGACGTAGACTTTAGCACTGCAAATTCTGCTTCACGTGGTGTTTTTTTACGAACCCTGACCTCTTTCATCATCTCTTTAAGTATGTGTTTTCCAACCTCAATACTCTGATCTTGTGCATCTAGATCATCTCCAGTAAGGCGACTCAGTGATTTCCTTGATGATTTTGATTGACGTCTTATATTGTTGTTCGTTTTTGGTCTATACATCACTTTGTACTCGCTGCCTCTTCTAATCTTTCTTGCATCCGATAATGCATATAAAGTTGCTCCTCTGACGGAGCTATCTGAGAATGCATCAGCATGAATAGAAATCAATAGATCAGCACCGCCTTTTTTTGCTCTGCTGATTCGCTCTGACAAAGACTCCTGTTGACGACAATTCTTTTTATTACCAGGACAGGGAAAGGAGTCGTTGTCTCTGATCAAAAAAGCGCTCATGGTTTTCTCTTTATCAATTAACTTCTTTAACTTCTTAGAAATCTTGAGAACTAAATCTTTTTCTATTACTTGGCTGCCTTGAGCGCCAGGGTCTTTGCCGCCATGACCGGGGTCTATTGCGACAATGAACTTCTTCTTATTTACAGATGATGCGGCAAGCTTTTTGCTTCCCTCGAATGCTTTCTTCAAGTCAATAACCAAACGATGATTTGGATTGCTGTTTTTCGGGATTGCGCTCAACTGATAGAAAAGTATCTCACTGGTTTCTATCACCAGTCTCACTCTTCTTGAGTTATTTCTTGCAATCCGAATCCCATTTATTAATCCGGACTTTTTGATTTGGGTCTTGAGCCCTTTTGCTAGATCTGTTTGATAAAGATCTATCACAATTCGATCCGGCCGGTTAAGAGTAAAAAGTTTGTACTTTACTTTCTCTGTCAGATCCAATACCAATCTTGTTTCATCGTCAGATTGATTGATTCTGACATCCTTCAAGATTGATTTTGAGTAAACCGTGCTGGTAATCAGACAACATAATATTGTCGCAACAAACAAGGTGATCGGTTTCTTTTTTAAAGATGAATTATGCATGAATTAGAAATTTTATATTGTGAGTAGATTATTTCCCAGTTTATGGGAAAAATCTTCAAAAAAGATATCTCTTTGATTTGGATTATCCAATGTCTTAAATGCAATCTTTAGATCCGGAGGAATAATCACTCCCTTCCCTTTTTCGGGCCACTCAATCAAATGCACCGATGGTTTATCAAGGTCGGTCTCTTCATGGAGGTCCAGTTCATACAATTCATTTTTACGATTTATTCGATATAAATCCACGTGAAAAACATAATGCGTATCTAATTCTATTAACTCTATAAGGCTGAATGTTGGGCTATTCACAACCTCCTGAAACTCCATGCCTTTCATAAAACCTTTTACAAATGTGGTTTTACCAGCTCCTAGATCGCCTTCTAAGAAGATCATATAATTTTCTAATATTTCGCTTTTTACATGTCGACCAAGATCTTCACCAACGGCCATCATTCGATTCTCGCTTTCAATAATCATGGATTAACCAACTTTCTGATATAGGGCAATAAATCTGAAGCGATCATACCTCTTTCTCCTTTATGAGATGCTAAATCACCAGACTTAGAATGCAGATGGGCTGCAATAGAAGTAATCTTTGCTGCATACTCAGTTCCAAATTGACCCAATAATGAGCAAGTGACGCCTGTTAATAAATCACCCATTCCCGCAGTTGCCATTCCTGGGTTACCAGTTGTAATCATAAATGGGTGTTCATTGATCGAATTGTGAATCAAAGAATATCTGCCCTTGAGCAAGACGTTAGCTGAGTATCTTTCTGTGAGTTTAAATATGGAAGCAAGCCTATCTTTTTGAATATCACTGACCGAGGTATCTATTAGCCTCGCGGCTTCACCTGGATGCGGTGTGAGTGTCCAGTTTCCTCTTTTTATAGGATTGGAGGATAGAATATTTAATGCATCGGCATCCAGTACCAGGTATTTATCGGATTTCATTGCTAAATTAAATAAATCAACTGCCCAATCATCTGTGCCCAAACCTGGACCAATCCCAATTATATCTGCCTTAGCTATCAATGAAGATATTTTATCTTGGTTTAAGGCGTCGTGACACATTACCTCAGGTCTAAATTGGTTGATAATCTCGCAACTTGTTGACGTAGAAATAACGCTTACGAGTCCAGAACCAGCTCTCAATGCTGCTTCAGAGGCAATCCTGATAGCCCCTTCCATTCCATCATTTCCTCCTATGAGTAAAATGTGACCATTATCGCCCTTGTGGCATGTCTGGTCTCTATCCAACAAAACATCGCTGACTTCTTTTTCAGAAACTATTTTAATTAAGGGCTTATGATCACTATAAAAAGCTTGGTCAATGTCTAAATCTGAAAAATAAATAGTTCCAGTACAATTGGGCCCACTAGCAAGATAAAGCCCCGATTTTTTCCCCACATACGTTGTAGTGATATTCGCTGATACTGCTCTGCCAAATATCTTTCCTGTCTTTCCACAAAGGCCCGAAGGAATATCAATAGATAAGACTTTGGACTTAGACTCATTGATAAACTCAATCGCTTCTTTGTACGGAGATTTTATGTCCCTATTCAGCCCAATTCCAAAAATTGCATCCACAATCCAATCGCTGGTTAGACTAATATTTGGGGACCATCTTTCAACTATTCCACCTGCATCTTTGAATATATCTTTGGCTTTCTTAGCATCGCCCTTGAGTATATCTTCTGACTCCATGGCAATAACTTTTGAATTCACTCCTGATTCCATAGCCATTTTTGCTAGCAAATAGCCATCGCCAGCATTGTTTCCTGATCCGCAAAAGACTGTCAGTGAAGTTGGGTTGTTATTCATTAAAGTTTCTAACGAATATTTAGCGGCTCTTTCCATTAGAATAAATCCATATCCGGGCTCATTTTGAGCAATCGCATCTTTGTCAATACTAGAAATAGTGTTTGAACTGAATACATATTTCTCGGCAAGTTTCATGCTTCTTATTATACTTGTCCTGACTGAAAATAATGCTTCATAAAAATGACTGACTTCAAGAAATTAAAGAATGATATCGAGAAATGGTCCCAGGAGTTGGGTTTTGACCAGATGGGTGTTTCAGGAATTGAGATAAAAGACGATGAGGATAGACTGATTCAATGGCTCAAGAATAATCATCATGGGTCCATGAAATATATGGAGAAATATGGAAGAAAAAGAGCTAGGCCTGATGAACTTATAAATGGTGCGATCAGAGTCATCTCATTCAGGATGACCTATCATTTTTTTGATAAAGTTCTCAGTGAAAGAAAATTAGATAATAATACAACGGCCTATATAGCAAATTATGCACTAGGGCGAGACTACCACAAGATAATCAGATCAAAACTAAAGGATTTGATTGGCCGTATCAGTGAGCACTCAAATATCAAAGAAAAAAATTACTTTGTTGATTCAGCACCTGTGCTGGAAAGAGCACTAGCAAGGAATGCTGGATTGGGTTGGATTGGTAAGAATACAAACCTGATAAATAAGAATGATGGTTCATGGTTTTTTATTGCAGAGATCATCACAGATATTGAGCTAGAGATAGATCAACCAGCCACTAATCATTGTGGAACTTGTCGAGAATGCATAGATGTTTGCCCAACATCAGCAATCATTGCACCGTATGAACTGGATGCAAGGAAATGTATCTCCTACTTAACAATAGAAAATAAAAACTCAATACCTGAAGAAATGAGAAAACCGATTGGCAATAGAATCTTTGGGTGTGACGATTGTCAAATATTTTGCCCTTGGAATAAGTTTGCAAAAAAACCTGTTATTGATGACTTTAAGCCAAGAGATAGATTTGAAGATGCATCCTTGAAGTCATTATTTGAATGGAGCATAGAAGAATGGGATGAGAAAACCAGGGGTTCAGCGATCCGAAGAACGGGATATCAAGGCTGGCTAAGAAACATAGCAGTTGCATTGGGAAACTCAAAAAAGGAAAGGTCAACGATTGATCTTCTAAAATCCAGAAAAGGTCAAGCTGGCGCCATGGTTGATGAGCATATTGATTGGGCGCTTGAGCAACAATTGTCTGATTAAGAGAATGCTGCTGCTGTGTTGTTGAAGAAATGTTTTCCATGCTTCACATTCTTCAACTCTGAGAAAAGCATCTCAAAGTGATCGTCATTGTGAATAGGATCTATATTCTCAGCGTTCACAACTAAAAGAGGAGATTCTTCATAATAATAGAAATACTTAGCATATGAATCTGCAATCTTTTCAAGATAAGACCCATCTATCAGAAGATCAACGGATGGGGATCGCATCCTAATTCGAGACAAAAGAACCTCTACAGGTGCCTGAAGATAAACAACTAAATCAGGAGAAGGATGGGTAACTTTTAATGAATCTTTCACCTTTTTGAACAAATCGGCTTCTTCGTGAGTGAGATTGATTTCGGTAAAAATATTGTCTTTATCAAAAATAAAATCAGTGATACTGATGCTTGTAAATAAGTCATCTTGATTTATGTCATCGAGAAGCTTGGATCTCTGAAATAAAAATGAGAGCTCTGTTGGTAGTGCATTGGATCTTGGATCTCTATAAAAACCCTCAAGGAAAGGGTTGGTCTCCGGTTGCTCTAAAATCAGTTTCCCATCAAGATGAGTTGCCATCTTTTTTGCCAGGCTCGTTTTCCCTGATCCAACTGGACCTTCAATCGCAATATATTTTGTTTCTGGGCTGATTATGATTTGTTCGTCCATATCACTTATGCTAACAAAAATAAGTTGTCATATTCTTAGAGTAAATCTTCCTGTTGTATGATTTCTTTTGGAGGTTTAATACCAAAGTGCTCATAAGTTTTTCCAGAAGCCATTCGTCCTCTGGGTGTTCTGATCAAGAAACCACCCTGAATAAGAAATGGTTCTATAAGATCTTCAACCGTTCCTCTTTCTTCTCCAATAGCAGATGCAATGGCATCAATGCCAACTGGTCCACCACCAAATTTTTCAATGATTGCTGCAAGAAACTTTCTATCCAGATAATCAAAACCATTTATATCAACTTCCATTAGATTCATTGCATCATTGACCAAGTCAGAAGTGATTCGACCATCGCTCTTTACTTCACAATAGTCTCTCGCCCTCCTGAGAAGTCGATTGGCGATTCTTGGTGTGCCTCTCGATCGGGATGCAATCTGCTCGGCACCCTTCTGGTCGATTTCTACACCCAATATTCCTGCTGATCGATTAACAATCTGAGTAATCTCATCAACATTATAAAAATCCAATCTCTGAGAAATCCCAAATCGATCTCTCAAAGGTGAGGTCAGTAAGCCGGCTCTAGTCGTCGCTCCAATCATTGTAAATCTAGTTAAGTCTAGCTTTATAGCCCTCGCGGATGGGCCTTCACCAATCACAAGATCAAGCTGATAATCTTCTAAAGCCGGATATAAGATTTCTTCTACTACGGAACTTAAGCGATGAATTTCATCTACAAATAAAACATCTCTCTCTTCAAGATTAGTTAAGATTGCTGCTAAATCTCCAGGTTTTTCTATGGCAGGGCCGGATGTATGCTTCAAGTTCACACCCAGCTCATTTGAAATTACATGAGCGAGCGTAGTTTTACCAAGCCCTGGTGGGCCGAATATTAAGACGTGGTCCATCGCCTCATTTCTTTTTTTTGCTGCTTCAATGAAAATGTTCATTTGATCCTTAACGGATTCTTGACCGATATATTCCTCTAGAATCTGTGGTCTAAGCACTTGCTCCACTGACTCTTCGCCATCTTGAGCTTCAGCAGTTATAATTGTATCTTCGTTTGTCATAGGTATTACTTATTGAGTGATTTCAATGCCTGACGAATGAGCTCCTCAACAGTGAGTCCCTCACTCTCAATCTTATCAAGAATGGTTCTTGCATCTTTGGTTTTATATCCTAGGTTAACAAGTGCATTAATTGCTTCTGCAACGGCACTGCTCTCTTTACTTTGAGAAAGGCTATTTTCGTCACTCGAGATTTCAGAGATTTTATCTTTCATTTCAACTATGAGCCTTTCTGCTGTTTTTTTGCCTATGCCAGGTAAATGGACGAGTGCATCAATGTCCTCATTTACAACTGATTTTATAAAGCCAGATACATTGGTCCCTGACAAAATTGTAATCGCTAGCTTTGCTCCAACTCCGCTGATCTTAATAAGCGATCTAAAAAGTTTTCTTTCTTCTCCTGTGGCAAAACCATAAAGGGAATGCTGGTCCTCACGAACCACCAGATGAGTTAAAAGGTAAGCCGATTCACCAACATTGGGTAGCTGAAAGCTAGTAGATAAGGGAACAGAAATTTCATAGCCTATTCCGTTGACCTCTAGAAGTATTGCAGATGGTGTCTTTTCTTTGACTAGACCTATTAGAGATCCAATCATTTGGTCGCCGCTTCAATCTTAGCGTTTACAGTCTGAGAGTGTGCGTGACAGATTGCCACTGCGAGGGCATCTGATTCATCTAACTTTAGAGTCGCTTGCTTAATCGATAGTATTAACTTTACCATATCCATGACTTGTTCTTTCTCTGCCTTTCCAGTTCCTACCGTAGATAGTTTAACCTCTCTTGGAGAATACTCGAAGATATTAATATCTGATTCAAAACTAGCACAAATTGCGGCAGCTCTTGCATGGCCCAGTTTCAATGCGCTGCTCGGATTCTTATGAACAAAAACACTTTCTATTGCCATTTGGTCGGGATTGTATTCCCTGAGTATTATTGCAAGGGATTCAAAAATTACCTTGAGTCGATTATTAAATGAATCTTTCTTTGCATCAATAACGCCAGAAGCAACATAAGTGGTTTTTGGTCCATTGGAGTCAATAACCCCGTAACCTGTTTTTATCGAGCCTGGATCTATGCCAATTATTCTCATTGAGATATTGTCATTCAATCACCGATGGTTGAAAGAATTTCATCTGAAAACTCTATATTTGAATGCACCTTTTGCACATCATCCAAATCATCAAGTGTGTCTAATAATTTCATCATACTTTCAGCATGCTTTCGCTCGACAGACACCTCGGTCGATGCTTTCATTATTAGTTGGTTAATATCCACGTCTATTCCTGCTTCAATAATGGATTCTTTGACATCAATGAGATTCTGAGGGTCTGTTTCAATTTCGATAGATCCATCATTATTTATCTCGATGTCCTCTGCTCCAGACTCAATAGCAACCTCCATTAGATTATCTGGATCATTAGATTTATTGATTGATATGTATCCAATTTGCTCAAATAGATAAGCAACTGAGCCTTCGGTTCCTAAGTTGCCTCCGTGCTTGGTCAAAGCATGTCTGACTTCAGCTACCGTTCTATTCTTATTGTCTGTCATGCACTCGATCAGAATGGCTACACCGCCTGGCCCATATCCTTCATACAAAACTTCTTCTAATACATTGCCGTCATCATCACCAGCGCCCTTCGCAATAGCTCTTTCGATATTGTCCTTTGGCATGCTTTGGGATTTTGCATTATCAATTGCTGCCCTAAGTCTTGGATTCGATGAAACCTCTGCACCTCCTATTCTTGCAGCGACTGTTATCTCCCTGATGAGTTTTGTAAAGAGCTTTCCTCTTTTTTTATCCTGCCTGCCTTTTCTATGCTGAATATTAGCCCACTTGCTGTGACCTGCCATTTTTTACCTCTTGAAACGCTTCTAATAAAAGTATACCAACTCGATTATCTTAACTAAAATAGCAGAAGAAAACTTTGGTATTGTGTCTGTGTTAATGAAAATAAATATTCCAAAAAAACTAATTGCTGTTGTACTGATAATTGGCAATTCAATGATCAATGCAGAAGACGTTTCCAGCGAGCTTTTCGATAAACTTGATAGGCCATTGACTGAAATTGGCTTTAGACAAGATTCTGCTCTTAGCGCCGATGGAGTAGTAATCAATTACTTCGTTAGCGGATCAAATAAAAAAGCGCTGGTCTTTGTTCACGGCTTTAGCTGCAGTAGCAAATACTGGTTGGCTCAACTTCAGCATTTCTCAAAAGAACACACGGTTGTTGCCGTCGATCTTGCGGGTCATGGTGATTCTGGAATTAACCGAAAGACTTATAACATGGATGCATTTGGGAAAGACATTAAGTCAGTAGTAAATGATTTAGGTCTTGAACATATTACCTTGATTGGTCATTCCATGGGTGGACCAGTGATTGTGGAAGCAGCAAATGAACTGGGCGATAAAGTTGATCTCCTGATTGGTGTTGATACGTTGCATGATATCACTGGGGAGCCAATTGGTAGGGTACCTGGGCTAATTGTTAATACCATGTTTAAGTTTTTCTATGAATCTATGACTGAAGACATCATTGCGGATTTCTTTACAGATTCAACGGATGACTATCTGAAGAAATGGATCAGGGAAGATGCTCTAAAAGCCAACAAGGGGGCGGCACAGGGATCTCTTAATGCATTACTCACGATGAATTATCCTGAGAATCTAAATGATCTTTCTGTACCAATAAAAATACTCAATGCAAGAAATTTTCGAGAAACGATGGTTGATGCTAACTTAGCAAGTTATAAAGATATTGAAATAGATTTCTTTGAAGATGTGGGTCATTTTATCATGATGGAAAGACCATCTGAGTTTAATGAATGGCTTGAATTACAAATATCTAAAAAGAATTAATCTAGATTATTGATGTAGTCGATGCACTCAGAAGAAGAGACTACTTCTCCATATCTTCTAGAAATATCACGGAGGTTGTCATTGTGAGGTCGATCTTCGACATCACCAACGCAATCTTCAGGAACAAAAACTCTGTAGCCATGTGAGAAAGCATCAATGACGGTTGCCCTTACGCAACCGCTGGTAACGCAACCTGTTACTATCACAGTATCTACTCCCTTTTTGTGTAGAAAGGTAGTTAACGGAGTCAAAAAGAACATGGAGGGAGCATTCTTGCAAAAGTTAAAGTCATAATCAGGGTCATGTATTCGAGAATCCATTTCTGTGCATGGATGACCGTGATAGAACTCATCTCTCACGGCTTTAACTTTCCATAATGGCATATCTTCTAAACTATCATAGGCGGTGTAGCATGAAGCGACTGGTATATTTCTTTTTCTAGCAATCTCCAAAAGCTCTGCAGTATTATCAGTAGCTTTGTCGACCATTGGCATATCCCCATTTGGAAATGAAGGATCCGTAAAGGCTAATTGAAGATCAACCACTAAAATTGCAGGATTTTTTCCAAATTCGATAGTTTCAGAGGAATACCCCTTATTTACATACTCTTCAGACATAATTCTTAACCTAATTGACCTTTAAAAGTAATTTGAACAATAAATGCGTATAAATGCTATTAAATCGATCACAATTATAAAATAATACATTGCGATAAAATCTTTCTATAAAGTACTTAAAAAATATGTTTTATTTAATGTATGTTATTATATTTATATCATAAGTTATTGTTTTATATAATTATATAATATATTACTTATAGTTATATAAAGCCCATTTTTGTTGCATATTTTATGGTTTATTTTAGCAGTGAAGATTTTAGTCTGCGATTTTAGGAACTTACTGCTGTCTATTAAAAAAGCGATAAAAAATGATAAAAAATATATAAATTTCTGCACCCAACTCATGACAATCATCAATAAAACTCAAGATTTAGATGCATTATATTAATGATTATTGGTTATATCTTCATAATAATCATATAGTTGTAGTAAATAACGTTGGTTTTTATGAAATATTTGATGCCCTGCTCTATTATTGACGATTAGAGATTATAAGTGATTGATATCATTGGAGATATTTAAGTATAGATTGTACAAATCGCTCCATCTTCATCGCTCTAGAGCCTTTTATTAAAATAATGCCTCCATCTGACTTGAAATATCTATGAACAACACCTCTGGATTTAATGGAACTGTCTCTAGTGAGCTCTAGAAGAGGAAAATCATCTACCTTATTTTGAATTATTATGATTTTTTCTCTTTCATTGTCGCTAAATTCTTTAATCTCATTTGTGAATTTATCACCAACCAAGATCAATTTTCTCAACTGATTCATCCTTAATGCATAATTAACTACTTTTTTATGCTCTTGACTTGAATAATGCCCAAGATCATACATATCACCAAGTATGACTATCCTGCCCCTCTCATCACTCCAATCATTTATGTTTTTCATTGCTGATTGCATCGAAGATGGGTTTGCATTGTATGTATCATCAATGACTAGGTAATTACTTATTTCATGAATATGAAATCTATTCTTTAATGGATTTTCGAATCCAGATAAACTCTTCATGGACTCGTTAATGTCATATCCCAATTGTGATAAAGCCAATGAAGATATGACTGCATTTATACAGTCATGCTCTATAGCCGTCTCGTGAACAATCTTTAATTCATTGGTATCTGACCCCAGTGAAATTGAATATTTTCCATCTTGATCTGGGTCTGATGCAACCAAATATGGCCAAGTACTCTGCATATCGAGTTCATTTGATTCATTGATGTTGTATAGATTAATGCTCAATAAATTTGTATTAAGATCATGATTAGTAGAGAGGTCCTTAAAGGCTGCCTCTATAACAATACCTTTATTCTTTACAGCACCAATTAGATCTAATTTGGTTCTAATGATGTTATCTATGCTACCGAATACACCCACGTGGCTGTTGTTGATATTGGTAATGATGAGCTGATCAAATGTGAAGCTTTGTGCTATCTTTCTGAAGTCTCCATCATGCCTTGCGCCACATTCTAGGATTAAGGTCTCGGTATGAGGCGTACATCTTAAAATGGTGTAAGGAATACCGAATTGATTATTCTCATTCTTATTGGTGATGACTGTTTTGGCTTCATCCAAAACCCTCCCGATCATTTCCTTAACAGTGGTTTTGCCGTTACTCCCTGTGATAGCGATCGTCACGGGGTTGATCTGTTTATGGTGGTGATTGGCTATCTTAAGAAGCGCGTCATAAGTATCCCTGACTAGAATATTCCTTCCCAACATTTCCTTGTCATCGGTGATGACTGCTATGCATCCGTTTTTAATTGCATCATCACAAAATGAATTTCCATCAAAACTCTCACCTTTGAGACCTATGTATACAGAATCTTTGGATACTTCTCTTGAGTCAACGGTTATGCCTGAGAATGATTCATTACTGGACAAGAGTTTTCCATCAACCACGCTGGCAAGAGTTTGCAGGTCACTAATTCCTTCTACTTTAAACAAATTCAGATCTCATTTGGTGCCCCGAAGAGGATTCGAACCTCTGACCTTCGGATTAGGAATCCAACGCTCTATCCTGCTGAGCTACCGGGGCGATTATTATTAATCAATTATTACAGAGGTAATTATAACAAGCACATGATTATTGACTTAATTCAAATATAAGGTGATAAATACATAATGATTAGATCGTTAAGCAGAGGATTAGACATTCTGACTATCTTGAATAAGAGAGATAGTGCAAGCGCTTCGGAAGTATCTGAAGCACTGAAAATGCCTCGGTCGACTGTGTACAGAATTTTGGAAACACTTGTAAAAAAAGGTTTCATTTACCAACATAAATCGGATAAAAGATTTCGACTAACCGATAAGATTGGATCGCTGAGTGATGGATATACTGAACAAGATCACATGGCAAATATCAGCAGAACATACCTTGAGAAGTTCACTAAGAGATTTCACTGGCCTGCAACACTTGCCACACTATCTGGGCTTTCAATTGTTGTAAGAGAAAATACCGATCTGGAGAGTCCATTTGCAGTTGAGCAATTTACAATTGGATACACTATGCCGATACTTGGTTCCGCTTCTGGCTTCTGTATTTTGGCTTTTATGCAGCCTGAAAAAAGACAACTATTGCTTGATACCCTTCTATTATCTGAAAATGGGAACTTGGAAAAATACGATCAAATGACTATCCAGAGGGAACTAAAAACAGTAAAAGAAAATGGATATGCTGTAAACATAAGGACTCGAAGGTATACAGATCAAACCGCAATTTCTGTCCCTATAATCAATGCTGATTCACAGATCAAAGGTGCACTGACCGTAAGGTACTCAACAACGGCATATGAAATTAATGAGGCCATTAAACTATTTGTCCCAAGCCTTAATGATGCATGTGCTGAAATAGCATCAAGGATTGATTTACACATAAAGAGACAGGCTAATGCTTTTAGCTCAGCCAATAAGATCTGACTTAAATATGCTCCTCAGACTGCTTTGAATACTCTTCGGCAATCTCAGATCTAGTTGCCCACCAAATGCCGTCTAGCTTTTTTGCGGCTTCTAAAAATTCTCTTATTGCTCTGACACGATATGCCCTTCCACTGACGTGAGGATGAAGACCTATATTCATGATCTTTGATGTTTCTTTACTCTCTTCGTATAAAACATTCATTTCTTCAATGAGTATGTCTCTGAATTCATCAGTTGTATGTCCTCGTCTGGTTAAAAGCGTAAAGTCATTTATCTCATTGCTGTAAGGGATGGAAACTATTGGCCCAGAATCAGTATCAATCATGTATGGCTGATCATCATTCATGGCATCACAGTAAAACTTAATTCCATTTTTCACTAAAATATTAGCTGTATTCTCTGTCCCTCTAAGTGATGACGAAAGCCAACCTTTTGGAATTAGGTTTGTGGTCTCTTTGTAAACATCCAATGTATTCTTGATCACCTCTTCTTCTTTCAATGGATCATTGAAATACTGTGTTAAAAGCTCACCCTGTTCATAATTATGTGGAATTATTTGCAACTTCCTATCCATTGCAGCTTTGACCATCTCATGCCTCTCTAAACATGTTTTTGCATTTACCGTACATTCTGGTTTCACGCTTAATTCATCGAAAACATCAAAAAGTCTCCATACACCAACTCTTTGTCCATACTCTCTCCACATGTAATTTGGAAAATCTGGAACATTTCCAGGCAGAAGATCTGGAAGTATTGAAGGGCCACCAGCATAGTAAGTCTCATCTGTGTCTTTAATGAGATCCCAAGTTTCCAAATTGATCGTAATTATAATTGCCAGTCTTTTATTATCAGGCCAGGTCAGTTTTCCTCTGGATGGAATTGGTGAATAAGGGTATTTCATAACAAACAGAATGTCAGATGGATATTTTTTTTCAACAGCAAGGATGTATTTTTCTCAAAATTGAGACAAATAGCAGTTAAAATAAAACAGAATTTAATTTGAGATAATCTAAAAGAAAATAATAGGTTTTTGAATGAAAAGAAGAGATCTCCTTAAAACAAGTTTGTTGGGTGGAGCCTTTGCAACGCTAGGAAGCAAAGAAACGATTGCCAAAGTAAACAACGATAATAACCTAGATAAACATTTGAAGGCGGCTGAAATCGTCAAAAAAGGGCCTCTGATTAATCTAAGCCAAGCATTCAAAGTTCTGCACGAAGAAAAGCTGGATGGCTTAATTGTATCCTTGCCTAAAAATATATTTTATTTTACCGGTTACCATGATCACTTGGCAGTAAGATACGGATCACCGACCTCTTTTGCACTCCTTAGCAAGGATGAAAATAAGAAAATGTGCATTGTGATGAATCAGTTTATTTACTATTTCAGTTTTATCGATGGGGACTTCAAGCTTGATTCCAACGATTATCTATTCACTGGATGGAATAAAAATAACACTGGCCTTGATGGAAAAATAAATAGCTCCCAATCTGATGAGCCTGAAGCCTCGCCTGCTTATACATGGAAAAGTATGGATAGATACCCCGTAGGTAAAATAGAAGAAAATAGACTTAATGTTTTGAATCAGAAATTAGATGCAATAGCTGAAAGCGCCGATTATGACTGGGCTTTAATGAAAGCAATAAAATATCTTGAGTTGGATAAGGGTATCGTTGGCACAGATCATCCAATTATTGATCAAACAATCAGAAAACTTGGACTTGATACCAAAACAATCGATGGCGATCATGCCCTCAGAAAGATCAAGATAATTAAGTCGGACAGAGAAATTGAATTGATGAAGATCAGCGCACAGAATAATGCAGATGCTTCTATCGCAGCCATGAAACAAATCAGAAATGGCGCTACACATCAAGACCTTAAGGCCCTCTTCTTCAGCGAATGTTCAAAAAGAGGAAACGTACCAAGCTTGCTTCAAATTGATACTGTAAATTCTGAAGTGTTTAATAAAACCCTTAGAGATGGTGATTGTTTTGCAATTGATGCCGTCAGTCATGGGTTTCACTACAATGGTGATTTTGGAAGAACAGTCTTTGTAGGTGAACCAACAAAGTCTATGAAGAATGCTACCGATGCTATATCACTAGGTTGGGATGCAGTCAGGGAAAAACTTAGGCCTGGGCTTAGATATTCAGAAATAAGAAAAATTGGTAGAGATGCAATGAAGAAATCAGGATTTAGTTACAGTGTGGCATTGACACCACATAGCGTAGGGCTTACTCATACCGATGAACCCGGAAAAAATGGTGCGGGATCCTTTTGGCAGAAAGACGATCTAATTCTTCAAGAAAATATGATTATCAGTGTTGACTTACCTGTTCTTAATACAGGTATTGGCGGTACTGCACACTTAGAAGATCTCACCCTCATCACAAGTGATGGGGGTGAGCAGATTAACGACATTGGAAATCGTATTATTGTCCTCTAAAAGCTATAGGTAGCTTTCAAGCCAACGTAACGCTTGTCTGGAAGACCGGCAGTAGCAACCCGATTCACGCCAGGTGGCAACCATGCAAAGTCGATCAAGAACTGGTAATTGGTGAATGTCTTATCATTTGTTAAATTTTCACCTATAAGTTCAACCTTCAGATTATCTCTGATAATACCAAATCTCATATTTACTCTACTGCTGGAACCTGTTTCTAGAATATTTGCATCTGTAGCGTAACTGCTTCCAGTATGAATAAGATCGGTTCTAAGGTACCAATCGGGTCCGCTGCTGAATTGTCCTGTCAAGGTTCCTGAAAGTGAATGCTGCGTTCTTGGATTTCTTTGTTTTTGTTTGCCTAAGCCACTTATATCTGAATTACCAGTAAGTACTGCGCAGTCTGCACAATCTGTCAGAACTTTAATGTCTGAAGCATTATTACTTAATGTAGCTTCCAAAGTGAAATTATCAGAAACTCTCCAAAGACCTTCCAATTCGAACCCAGAGAGATCAATATCGCCTCCCGTTGCTGTACCTCCATAGAAGACATTGCCAACAAATGCACCAGCAGCTTGTTGAGCACTCCAGTCACCTTGGTAAAATGCAGCCTGAACCCATGCATCGCCGTCCATTAGTGAGGCCTTGATTCCAATTTCAGACATCTCTAATTCTTCTTCTTCTATTTCCTTAAAGAGCCCAACTTGAGCAAGAGAATCTAAGACATTCTGTGGCTGATTGAATAAATTTACATTAAATCCACCGGGTCTAGTTCCTTCTCCATAACTAGCATAGACGGTGACATCGTCATTAAGCTTATAATCAAGAGCAATTCTTGGAGTGGTGCTATTAAAAGTTCCTGTAACGAATTCAGCCCCACTCGATCTGGCCTCTTCAACTTCGTCTTTCTGCCTTCTTCCTTCGACATTAAGAGTAAGTTGATCTGTAAGATCATATTCAAGTGCAGCAAATATACCTGTTGTTTCGATATCAAAAACGTTTCCAAGGCTCAACGAGCGAACGGTTCCAAATATATTGAATCCGCTGGTTCTCTTTCCTTCAAAACTAAATTTACTGACACCAACCATCCATCTCAATCTTTGGTCTTGTGGTGAAGTAAATCTAACCTCTACACTTGAGTCTTCTAAATCTCTTCCATTTATTAGAGAAACATTTCTAATGCCTAGGTCAGCAGTTGCTCTTCTATCAAGATCATCCAATGCCATCCAACGATTTTCATTAGAAGAAATAATTGAGGTCACTGTTATGCCACTCTCCATTTCATAATTCATATTGATACTCAGTTGATCGGCTTCTCTTGCGAAACCAAATCCATCAAGAAATGGGTTATCTGTAATCGTATCAATCGTTAATCCAGGTGTAGCAACGCCATTCAATAAATCCTGTTTTTGTTGGCTCATTACAGCGTCGTATTGGATGTATTGTGCTGTTGGGAATGGAGCCACTCCACAGAACCAATTTCCGCCGCCACTCCTTACTGCAAGGGTAGAATTCGGTAGATTACAATCAAATAATTCTTCTCCGTTATTGACGCCATAACCAAATGCTGCCCCGGGACCATCGTCATCTTCCCAGGTATGGAATCTCACTTTTGCGTTAAAACGATCATTGGGCTCGAAATAAAGCGTACCAGCAAAACTCGTTGTAGATCTTTCGCCCAATGTTAGTGAGGGATCATTAGCAGCTTTATATTGTCCATCTGTATCCTGAGAGCTTAATGCAACTCTATAAGAAACTGTATCGCTCAAAGGACCTTCAAAGGATGCACCTAGATTTCTTGTTCCGTATTTACCAAATTCAGCAACAACTTTCCCTTTTGACTCTTGACCAGGAGTCTTGGTAACGAAGTTAACAGCACCGGATAATGTAGCTCGACCAAAGTACGCACTTTGTGGCCCTCTAACTACTTCAATTCTTTCTGCATCTTCAAGTCCTGCAATCACACTCCCGTGCATTGGTGCTCCATCAACAAAGACGGTTGCAGCTTGTTGGTGATCATTTTCTTGGCTGATATGCATTCCTCTAATCACAAGGATCCTATTGGACCTATCAGCTCTTCCAACTGAATGCTCAGCAAAATGAAATCCAGGAGTAAAGGCAATCATATCTTTAAATTCACCAATGCCCTTTGCTTCAATATTATCTGCAGTTAGAGCAGTAATAGACAAAGGTACATCAAGAACATTTTCTTCCCTTTTTCTTGCTGTCACAACCAATTCTTCAATGGCGGCACCATCTTGTGCAAATATAGTTTGCGATGGTGTCGATAGTAGGATTACTAGAGCTAGTTTCGTGGTGAGAAAACCAGCAAATTGTTTAGTTTTAATCATTATTACAGTCCCCATAATTTAAGTACTGAGGCTAGATTAGCGCTTAGGCATTGAACCAACAAGACTAAACGAGGCTTTGTCTCAATAATGGACATCCGTAAAATCTAATTGTCGATCATTTATATTGGAGTTTTTTTGAAGACGGATAAGGTCCCAGCTTAAGCATTAAGAGGCCGCTTATTAGTGAAGTAATAATGACTATGTATAAGAGCAATTCATAGTCACCGTTTGCATCAAAATATCGTCCAAATGCAGCAGGTGCCAAGCCAGCACCTATTGAAAAGAATACATAAAGCGAGCCATATAGTTTTCCATATTCTTTGAGACCAAAATATCGACTAGCAAGGAATGCAAGAAGATCTAGTTCAGCACCTGCAGCTAGCCCAATAATAATCATTGATAGAGAAATAATAAGGCTAGAATCTAAATTACCCACAAGGATTATTGCAGCTATTAAAGGTGAGGATAGAAATATTGCAGCAATCATTGGTGCCCAAAAATAATCCAATAAAAATCCAACAACCAACCTTCCAAGTATGACACTAAGACCAATTAGTCCTGCGTAACTTGCTGCTTCAGCGAGGGTAAATCCTTTGTCAATCAACATAGGAACAGAATTAGTGATTAGGCCAGAAATGCCTCCTGCAGCAAAAATTAGAGCAATCCCCATATACCAAAATTGATGACCTTGAAGTGCATCTCTGAATGCCACTCCTAGTAATACTTTATCTGTTTTGGTTTCGTTGCTGGTGTTTTTAACTATTGGCTCCTTGAATAAGAAAAAAACAGCAGGCATGGAAAAAAACGAAACGGTCAATGCAAGGAATAAGTATGCTTTTCTCCATCCAAAATCTTGAATCAATGAGGTAACATAAGTCGGCCCAAAAGTAGCAGCAATACCCGTTCCTGCCAATGTTAAACCAAGCGCTATACCTCTAGAATTATCAAACCATTGATTTACAACCCTCGTCCAAGTAACCGGCAATGTGCCAGCAGCAATAATGGACATGACAGTCCAAACGAAATAATAGTGATTGATATCATCCCCAATCAGAACAAAAGATGACATTGATAAACCATAAAGAGGGATTGAGAAAAGCGCTATGATTCTTGCTCCAAAACGATCGACGAGTGATCCAACAATTGGAGCAGTAACGATAGCCATGAGAATCATTATACTCACGCCCATTTGGATCTGGCCCCTTGACCAATCTGTATCTTGTGATATTGCAGTAACAAATACGCTGTGCGTATAAAAACTAATTGATGCCAAACCGCATCCAGCACCAATCATTGCACCTAAAAGTGCTTTATAACCGAGCTTGAATTCTTTAAGCATATCCATTGAAATCAATATTCAGAAAGCAGTTTTCCAAAACCTTTGACTTTGTCATGGATATCATTCTGTCTTAAAGCATCCCAATAGGTGGCTGTATTGATGGCAATGATTGGCTTTTGAAACGATGACTCAAACTCCTCTGCGAAAGATGCCATAGGAAGATTTGTACCAACCTGAATCAAAGCATCAATGTTCTCATCATCGATCTTTTGAAGACTTGATAACATAACATCTTTGTCAACTTTAGCGATATCTGTCCAACTTTTGCATTGCAGACAGAGATCATTTCTTACAGAAAAGCCAGATTCCTCAAGGTAGATCCTAACCTGCTCATTAGCAGCTGGAAAATATGGAGAAAAGAAAGCTACATTCTTTATATTTCCAAATGCATTTAATGCCTTGGCAGTTGACTCTGAGCCAATGCTTACAGATAAACCGGACCTGTCTTTAACACCTTTCTTAAAATTTTCTGCTCCTTCAATTCCACCATAGAATGTAATTGCTGACATTCCCATCACGAGATAATCCGGAGAGCATGTCATAACACTATCAACTGCATCTAAGACATTCTCAGCTATGACCAATGTCGCGTTCATAAATGTATCATTGCTCACTGCATTTGCGTCTGGGGTGAATATTCGACTGTAGTGATTTGTAACGCCCTCAGGTCTCATGAGATCAAATTCAGGCTGGACTACAGTATTGGTAGAGGGGCCCAATACCCCAAACAATGCTCTCCAACCCAGTATGTCGATCATTTTATTGCTGCCTCATTGATTAGGCTTTGTGTCATGCTTTGCCTCAACATATACCCTCTCCTTTCATTATCATTCTCATGAAGGTTTCTCATCCTTATCCATTCTGATGAATATTCTTCATCTCCCGTTTCTTCAATCATCTTTTTATTTCTGATTGTTTGCTTTTGTATAAAATCATTCATTATCGTTCTTCTTTGACGGTCATATAAATCAAGCAAATCCATTTCTTTTTTGTGATTGATTATTGCATCCAATTTCTCTGCCAGATTCCATGCATCATGCAATCCGCCATTCATTCCAAATCCCCCCAGTGGGTTATTAAGATGGGCCGAGTCTCCAGCCAAGATGATCCTTTGAGAACGCATTTTATTGACCACTCTTTGATGAACTCTGTAAATTGTCCTATGTATTGTTTCAATTGGATCGCTTGAATTCAAAACTCTACTAAAGATCTCAGTGACGTAATCATCTGATTTAATTAGGTCATCATCCAATGATTGAGGCACAGGAACAAGAATTCTCCATGCACTTGGAGCCTTCAGAAGCACGAACCACTCCTCTGGATCAGAAACATAATTGACATAGGATAAATTTGAGAAATAATCTTCAAGAGGCTTCTCCGTGCTTAGAGTAAAAAACTTTTCCTCATAGGTAAATCCAGAGAATTCAATTCCTAGATTTCTTCTCACTATACTGTTTGCACCATCAGCCCCGATCAAATAGTCGCATTGATACTGCTCATTAACGCCGTGATGATCTACATCAAGTCTTACTTTATTACCTTCCTCTGTGAATTTAATTAGTTTTCGATTGAACAAAACCGAAGAATGCCTATGATTATCTAGCTTTTCAGCAAGCATTCGTGCAAATTTATACTGCTCACACTGAAGCCTAAATGGGAAATCTAAAACATCATCAAGCTCTTGAAGATCAAACTCTAATACTTCATCTGTTGATCTGATCCTATACTGAAATATAGGAGCCTTTAGTCCTCTCTCGATGAGTTCATTTGCCAAATCAAGATTATCTAAATACTTTAATGTTGAAGGATGAAAGGTGGAGGCCCTCATATCTGTCTCACAAGTAGTCTCCGACTCAAGCACTAATGTGTCAATACCATATTCAGCAAGGCAATATGCCGCGAATGTTCCAACCGGCCCTGCTCCAATAATTATTACATTTGCTGATTTCATCAAATACTTGTAATCCCATTTACATTATACTTTCGAACTAGTATTCATCTAAAAAAAAGATATTTATTCTCAATAGTGGGCATTTAAGATTTGGATAATAAAGCACATAAACACCTATTAAAAGTTGGAAGCAATCATTGTTCTCTCTTGGAGAATATTGTATCGAGCAATGGAATAATAAAGATCAATGTGGACAAGACAATTGATGTTTTTGAATGCTTAGCGCAAACGGTTGTTGAACAGCAACTTTCATACAAAGCAGCAAAGAGCATCTGGAATAAAGTCAAATCTTCATCAGAGAAAAAGGGCTGTAAACTTATTGATTATTTTGATGAGAAAAATAGATCTTCTTTAAGAGAAGATGGTCTTTCTCAAAATAAAATAAAATCAATTATGGGCGCAAAGAAAGCCGTTAATGATGGCTTGATCTCATTAGAGAAACTAGAAAGATTACCTTATGATGAATACACGAAACTAATCAAGAGCCTCTGGGGGTTTGGAGATTGGTCAGCTGAGATGATTGCAATATTCTATCTTGGAAAAACTAACGTTTGGTCTGATGGCGATCTAATGTTGAATAAGGGAATCAATGAAATCTGTGCCGATACAGAAATCACACCTCAAGAATTAGTAGATATGGTTGCTCCTTTTCAGTCGTACTTAGCGCTTCACATCTGGCGTCATAAAGACTAGTTAAAAAGGAGGAGAAATGACTGAAACATCTAACCTATATCCAAAAATTGATCCTTTTGATACAGGATTCTTAATGGCAGATGAACATGAAATATATTATGAACAATCTGGTAATCCGGAGGGCAAGCCAGCAGTGTTTCTTCATGGTGGGCCTGGTGGTGGTGGAAGTGTGGATATAAGACGATTCTTTAACCCCGAAAAGTACAGAATTATTGTTTTTGACCAGCGTGGGTGCGGTCGAAGCAAGCCACATGCTTGTCTCACAAATAATACAACTTGGCACTTGGTTGATGACATTGAGAATCTAAGAAAAACATTAAATATAGATAAGTGGCTTGTATTTGGAGGCTCCTGGGGAAGCACTTTGGCTCTTGCTTATTCTCAGAGTCACCCAGATTCAGTTACTGAAATTATTCTTAGAGGCATTTTTTTATTAAGAAAGCATGAGCTTGATTGGTTTTATCAATATGGAGCCAGTCAAATATTTCCAGAAGCTTGGGAAGACTTTATTGATGTCATTGATGAAGAGCAAAGGGAAAATCTAATGCTTGCATATCAAAAGATATTTTTGGGCGATGATAAAAAGAAAAAACTGGAAGCTGCTTTAGCATGGTCGAAATGGGAGGCTGCTACGAGCAATCTTCATTACAAAGAAAGCCAGGTCAATGAATTCTCAGATCCAAAATTTGCTTTAGAGTTTGCACAAATTGAAAATCATTATTTCGTTAATAAAGGGTTCTTTGATGATGAAGATCAATTACTTCGAGGCATTGATACAATAAGGCATATTCCATGCGTAATTGTTCAGGGTAGATATGACGTGGTTTGCCCAATATCCACTGCATGGGAACTATCAAAGAAATGGCCAGAAGCAGATTTTATAATCGCACCAAACTCGGGTCATTCAGCTTTTGAAAAAGAATTGTCCAATCATTTGGTCAAAATAACCGATGGCTTTGCTTAATACTTAATAGGGACTCTATTGCTTTTTAAACACAAGGGAGGCATTGGTACCTCCAAATCCAAAACTATTCGACATGACAGTCTCAAGTCCTGCATTTTCAATCAGAGAAGTGACTATATTGAAACCTTGAGCTTTCTCATCAAGATTGTCTATGTTTATAGATGGAGATATGAAATCATGATTAAGCATCAGAATGGTATATATTGCCTCATGAACGCCTGCAACGCCAAGCGAATGACCCGTCAGGGATTTTGTAGAGGTAATCTTGGGGGTGTCCTCACCAAATACCTCTCTAACGGCTTCAAGTTCTCTCATGTCACCCACAGGAGTACTCGTGCCATGTGCATTTAGATAATCAATTTGGCCATTATTCTGCATGGCTTGATGCATACATCTCATCGCACCTTCGCCAGAGGGTTGCACCATATCAAAACCATCAGAAGTGGCTCCATATCCAGTGAGCTCTCCATAAATATTAGCGCCTCTCGCAAGAGCATGCTCATATTCCTCGAGAACTATTACTCCTCCACCCCCGGATATAACAAATCCATCCCTGCCTGAATCAAAAGGTCTGGATGCAAGATGAGGATTGTCATTTTGCGATGCAGAAAGTGCTTTCATACCATCAAAGAATGAGGCAAGAACCCAATGCACTTCATCGCCAGCACCAGCAAAAACGACGTCTTGCTTATCGAATTGAATCAGTTCAGCTGCATTACCGATACAGTGTGCACTGGTTGCACAAGCCGAGCTGATTGAGTAATTGATACCTTTGATCTTAAATGCAGTCCCCAAGACACCAGAGTTTCCGCTAGCCATAGAACGTGTGACAAGAAACGGACTTACCTTTCCCTTCTCCCTTAAAGAATCGGCACCAAAAACAACGGTTTCTGGAGATCCACCACCATTGCCCATGATTAGCCCTGTTCTATAATCACTCATTTCCTCTTCTGTCAATCCGCTGTCCTGGACAGCCTCTTGCATGGCAAGATAATTGAAGCCAATGCCATCACTCATGAACCGTTTTAATTTTCTATCAATGTGCTCTGAGAGATTGAGATCTATCGATCCAGCAACCTTGCTTTTTAGTCCAGCCTCTTCAAAGTCTTCTCGATAATTGATTCCAGAAGTACCTGCTTTTAAGGAGCTCAATACTTCACTTTGATTATTGCCAATTGAACTGACAATCCCGATACCGGTGACAACAACTCTTCTCATAACTATATCTCTGATAGATCAGTGAATAGACCGACTCGAAGATCTTTTCCTGTATAGATGATCTTGTCATCTGCTTTAAGGGTTGCATCCGCTATGCCCATCATGAGTTTAGAACGAATAACTCTCTTGATATGAAGATGGTAAGTAATCAAACTTGTTTGTTGCGTCACTTGTCCAGAAAATTTAATTTTACCGCCACCCAATGCTCTGCCCCTTCCTTGTCCTCCAGACCAACCTAGAAAAAAACCTACGAGTTGCCACATGGCATCGACACCGAGGGAGCCTGGCATGACTGGATCATTAAAGAAATGACAGTCGAAAAACCAAGCATCCTTCTTAATATCCAACTCTGCAATGATTTCTCCTTTGTCATACTCACCGCCAGAATCACTGATGTGAGTAATCCGGTCGATCATTAACATCGGTGGCAGAGGAAGTCTTGCATTGCCGGGGCCAAAAAGCTTTTCTTTCGCGCAGTCCATTAGATCTTGGAGATTATATGAGTTCTTTTTGTTCATGGCGGTCATTTTAATCGAATATTGGAATGTTTAATATATTTTTAGGTCCCGTAAGTTAGCTGCAGGGTTTTGACTTTGCCGAACCATGGAGCAGTAACAATGAAGAGCTGATCATTTTTGATTAGGGACTCTGGGTTGATATTTTTACTCCCTTGTAATTCAACAATCAACCTAGGTAGATTCTCAGGATGAGAAACAATGAGAACTATTTGACCCGCATGATCATCCATGATCGATTGAATAAAAGCTTCAGCAACATCTTGATCGACAATATTTATTGGTAGATTTAAGAGGCGAGATATTGGCTCAGCTGTTTCCTGTGTTGATCGATAAGAAGTCGTATATATTGCATCAAGACCAGTGATCACATCGACTGATGATAAGGTCGATGCCAGACGGTTCGCTCTTTCCACGCCCTCATCGCTAAGGCCTGAATTTAAACTCAAGTCAGTCTCCAGTTCTGCATGCGTAGTAATGATAACGGTCGTTGTTACTTGAGATTCAAAGAACCAAGAAAGCAATACTGCAAAACCCGTGAACAATAAAGCAAATACGACACGTCTTAACTTTCGTTTTTTTCTTCGGGACTTATATTCATCAATTCGATCAATCATCGCGCTCTCTATCATCTAGAATCGTATATTCTGCATCAATTATTGTCTCATCTGAATTCTTATTTTTTTCCTTCTTCGTAAAGAAACCTCGCACATAAAAACCAATGATTGCCAATATCAGTAAGCCAACAATGGTCATCAATACAAAACCACCCAAAATGATTGAAAGAACGAATATGCCGAGCCCAAAAAGGATCCCCAAAGCTCGGATGATTAAATCAATAGGCGACATATTTTTATTGCGGAGTATATTTGATATTACATAAGAGACTATTAAACTTTATATCATTTAGGTAGGCAACCATCGATAAAGTAAAACTGCCAAAAATTTTCAAAAAATAAACAATATTCTATTGAATGTTCTCTTTTTGTTCTCTATTATTTCATTAATAAAAATTGATGAGAAACGAGATGCTAACTCCAAGTGAAACCAAAACTTTAAAATTCATTCAGAAATACTGTATCGAGAAGGGTTGCTCACCCACTCTTACAGAAATTGCCGATGGAATCGGCATTAAATCCAGAGGCGTTATACACAGATACCTAAAGTCTCTGGAATCCAAAAAACTACTCAGTATAGTATCCAATCGAAAGAGAGGCATATGTCTCAATCTTGAGGCCTATGAAAATCAATCCATTGCTCCCATTATTCCGCTATTGGGACGTATAGCGGCCGGACAACCCATTGAAGCAATTGAGGACAGAAATGAAATCAATCTTGCAGATTTTATTATGAATCCCGATAGATTTGCCTTGCAGGTAACCGGTGAATCAATGATGGATGCTGGAATACTTGATGGAGACACGGTCATCATCAAGCATCAAAATACTGCAAACAATGGCGACATTGTTGTTGCGCTCATCGATGGCATTGAAGCAACGTTGAAACGCTTCAAAAGACTTCCTAAAGAAATGATACTTTTAATCCCAGAAAATAAATCCATGGAAGCCATTGCATATGAGGCTGAACGCATACAAATACAAGGAGTAGTTGTTGGTCAACTCAGAAGCTACCAGTAAAGATTCTTGGCCAAGAATTATCGCTCTGGTTGATATGAACTCTTTTTTTGCATCCATTGAGCAAATGGATTTTCCAGAGTTGTATGGAAGACCTATTGGCGTCACAAATGGCCTACAAGGAACATGCATTATCACCTGTTCCTATGAAGCTCGTGCTTGGGGCATCAAGACAGGTATGAGACTCAAAGAGGCTAGAAAATTATGTCCAGATATTATTCAAAGGCCATCTAGACCCAAAAGATATGCGCAAATTTCTACCCACATCATGTCTTCACTCAAAACCATCACTCCTGACATAGAGATCTTCTCTGTTGATGAGGCATTCTTGGATCTAACTCATTGCAAGAAAATCATTCATTCGCCGGAACAAGTAGCAAAAAAAATTCAAGACCTGGTATGCAACATATCCGGACTATCTTGTTCGGTTGGTTTGAGCGGAGATAAGACAACTGCAAAATATGCCGCCAAACAAGATAAGCCTTACGGAATCACAATCATCCCTCCTCTTGATGCTGAATCTAGATTAAAAGATGTTCCAGTAGATCAATTGTGTGGAATCGGAAGAGGCATCAAAAGATTTCTTAATTCGCATGGAGTATATAAATGCGGTGATATGAAAAATATTCCGATCAGTGTTCTTGGTAAACATTTTGGACATCCCGGTCGAAGAATTTGGTTGATGGCTCAAGGAAAAGATCCGGAACAAATACAAACCATTGTCGCTCCACCAAAATCAATAGGCCACGGGAAAGTTATGCCTCCAAATACTTCCGATAAAAGAGTCATCCTCATGTATTTGCAACACATGAGTGAAAAAGTGGGTGCTCGACTCAGAAAACACGATTTCAAATCTTCGGCATTCTTTATTGGCTTAAAGTCTAGAAATGGATGGATTGGATCAAAATTAAAATTGGCCTACTCTATCAACGATGGAATAAGAATCATGAAACTCGGGGAAGAGATGATGAGAAAAAAATGGCATGGTGAAGGCGTTCATCAGATACAAGTGACTGCCCTCAATCCACAAAAATTAAATCAGCAAATTGATTTCTTAGAGCAAGATAGTAATGCCAATACTTCAGTCAAAAACAAAGTCATAGATTTAATCAATGAAAAATATGGCAATCTGACCATCGCGCCGAGCAATATAATGAATAGATCGACCATGCCTGATGTGATTGCACCGGCCTGGAAACCATCCGGTCATAGGCAAACGATATAAAACATGTGTGGTGGTGCTTCATATACGCATAATGGCGAACACATGAGAGTGTATTTCCCCAATCCGAAGGCAAAGCTTCCTGTTTTCACCAAAGAAAGTGATACAAAGCTGCTACTCTGGGGCAGGCGTAAAGGTCAAACCGGTAAACTTCCACTTGGAGGATGGGCGAGACTGGATTCCATACATTCCGGAATATGGGACAGATGGTTCCCAAAACCTGTGAAGATACCGGTGCAAAGCTTTATGGAAAAAGACCACGAGGGCAAAAGTCACTGGTTCGACTTAGTCAAAGGACAATGGATACAGGGATTAATTGCAGTCGAGAAGCAAGAACAGAGATTATACGTAGTAACGATTGAGCCAGAACTAGAGTACAGTATCCATGACCGGTGGCCCAGAGTAATGAGTGGCTAATTTAAAGCACTTTTTATAAAGTAGCAGAATGAAAGTATTTTTAGGATTGATTGTCGTTTCGGCATTATTGTTTTTTGGTGCGGGACCTAAAATGGTTGAGGAGAGAATCAATCGAGTCTCTGATCATAAGCCATTTGAGATTTCGGAAGACGCAAAAGATTTGCATGCCACACTTTTCATAGGTGACTGGCATGCAGACAGTACATTGTGGAATAGGAACTTAAGCAATGAGAATGATTATGGTCATGTAGATATACCTAGATTGCAAAGAGGCAACGTTTCGTTACAAATGTTTACCACTGTCTCTAAATCACCAAGTAAACTGAATTATGAAGAAAATAGTGGTGAGTCAAACGACAGCATTACTGCTTTAGCCATCATCCAGAGATGGCCATTGAAGACTTGGAATAATCTGACAGAGCGAGTCATCTATCAGGCGAGGAAACTTCGCCAAATAGCAAATAATAATGAAGAAAATTTTATGTTAATCCTGTCTAAATCAGATTTGGATCATTTTTTGAATAGAAAAAAGGACAATCCCAATCTTGTGGGTGGATTAATTGGCACCGAAGGATCTCATGCTCTTGAGGGAGAAATTAAGAATATAGATCGGCTATTTAATCAAGGCTTTAGAATGATGAGCCTTCATCACTTCTTCGACAACAGACTAGGAGGATCACTTCATGGTTTAAGTGGAGAAGGATTATCAAGTTTTGGAATTCAAGCATTGAATGAAATGATGAGACTGGGAATCATGATTGATGTTTCACACTCTTCAGAACAAGTTGTAGAGGATGTATTGAATGTTGTGAATCAACCTCTTCTGGTAAGTCATACAGGCTTCTATGGGCATTGCGAATCATCAAGAAACATCAATGACTCACTGATGAAGAAAATTGCCTCGAATGGCGGAATGATAGCAATTGGATATTGGCATGGAGCTGTTTGTGGGAATTCACCAAAAGCCGTTGCACAGGCAATAAAATATGGCGTGGATCTTGTGGGATCAAAACACTTGTCTCTCGGGTCTGACTTTGATGGCGCAGTCATGCCTTCGTTTGATACGTCAGAACTCTCGGTACTCACACATGAGCTTTTATTGATAGGGTTATCCGAAGAGGATATTCGATTGGTGATGGGTTTAAATATGCTTAATTTCTTAAAGGATAATCTCCCCGATTAAGCAATGCGACTCAATCTCTTTTTCTGTTTTGCCTTCTCCAATCTTCAGGATCAAGAAAATCACCGCTCCAGATGCCAGCCCTATTGGTCATAGCCTCTATCATCTCGTTTTCATAGCGAGTTGAATATCTGATGTAGGCCACAGCCATTCCTGAGCGAACCATCTCGGATTGTAAATCAACACCATTCGCATAGCAGATACTCAATGTTCTGCCATATTTATCAAGCCCCTCATCGCTGCATTCAACGTCATTTTTACCGATTAACTTCTTAAGTGCTGTTGTCGCTTTTTTTCCGCATGCCCATATTTTCCCATTGGGTTTTTCACAGTACTGGGTCAATCCATAGAAGTATGATTCTGGAGCATCAATTCCACTGAATCGAATCTTCGTGTTATTGATGGTGATGGTGTCTCCATCGACAACCGTTGCTTTGCCTTTGATGTAAATCTTTTCTTTCTTTTCTTTTTTATTTGTTCTTTCATCTCCAAGGGTATCTTCACGATAATCCTCTTCAAGATCCATGGGTATATCATCAGATTGAATCGGGGAATCTGTGATTGGAATATCAAATGGATCGGGCTCATCATCGATTTCTTGAGCCAATACATGGAATGAATAAACTGTGATCAATACTGGAATAATAAATGCAAATTTTCTTGTGTTCATTTTTTTGCTCACTTAAGTCTTTTTTTGGTTAAATATTTACCTATCCTTTTGGTTATTTTCATAGGAATACTTTTTGAGATTAATGCAAAAAACCTATTCAACCAACCATTAATTATTATACTTTTTCCACTCATTACTGCTTGGTATCCTTGCTCAGCTACTCTTTGTGAAGTCATCCATAGGAAACTAGGTGTATTTGCAACTTCTGGCATATTTGCTGCAATGTGAAACTCACTTCGAGTCAGACCTGGACAAACTGCTGTGCAAAAAATGTTTTGATCCATGTATTCAAAATGGATCCCTTGCGAAAGCTTGATTTGATATATTTTAACTGGACTATAAAGCCCTCCTCTATCAGCGGGAGGTATATACGGTGCTAAAGATGCAACATTAATGATTCTTCCGTATTGGTTTTTAATCATGTCAGGAAGAAACAAATGGATCAACTCAGTGACAGCAGTAACCATGACCTGAAGGAAAGCTGCATGAGAATCCCACGGAATCTTTTCAAATGATTCTGGATTACCATAGCCCGCATTATTCACCAGTGCATCAATACGAATATTTTGCTCGCAACAAAAATTAAAGATCTCTTGGGGTGCATTAATATCACTTAGATCTGAAGAGATGATATGTATGCTTTGATTTGAAGATGACTTAAGGAGTTCCTGCTTTATAGCCTCTAATTTCTTTGTTCTTCTTGCAGTAAGAACCAGATTAAATCCACTATCAAAGAAGACTTCAGCGAATGATTTTCCAATGCCTGCTGATGCACCAGTGATTAAAACGGTCCTCTTTTGATCAATCATTTCATTGCTTAAAAAGATTGTAACCAATCATGCAAAGAGCAATCCCCAATAAGGTTTGAAAAGCAATATAGGCAAGCATCCTAATAAACTCTCCGTTTTGGATAAAAACCTGGGAATCCATAGCAATTGCAGAGAATGTTGTGAAGCCTCCTAAGCAGCCAATGGTGAGAAAAAAGAAGAGTTGAGTTTGATCACCCATTTTTTGTGAGAAATAACCCGATACAAGACCGATTAAGAAACAGCCGACCAGGTTGACAACGACTGTTCCATAAGGAAATGATGATTTATCAAATAAGGAAACAACCAAGTAACGGCAGACAGTTCCAATAAAGCCTCCAAACCCAATGATCAATGATGTCTTTAAAATTTGACTCACTCCTCCTCCTTTATTAAATTTTTAATCTCTTTTTTTTGATTCTTTCTTTTGTATTTCTTTCTGGCTTCATGAATTTTTGAAATGGCATGAGCGGGCGATCTTTTTCTGGTTTTTATCTTCTTCTTATTATCTGTCATTTCATCTCAGTGATCCATTCACTTACAAGCTCAATAGCTTCTTCATGCATCATTGTTCGCCCTGATTCAGGCATCATGACATCTGGCTCGTTTGATAACATGCGATATAAGAGTATCGATTGCTCTGGATATCCAGGAACAATGGAGTAACTCAAACCGCCGCTCCCTCTTCCCGCTGCGACAGGCTTCTTAAAAACACCAAAATCTTGATCGTCAACTGACAAATACAATCCTGATGAACTTGCCGAACCTTCTGGAGAATGACAGTGACCACAATTGATGTCCAGATATGATCTGGCTCTTAGGTTTAGATCATAGCTATTGTCAAATGCATTGACCATTCGATCATATGAATAATTCTTTTCTTGCAATATTTCTATTGCAGTCCAATGATCAATCTGATTTCTTTCTAAGTCATCCTTGTAAACAAACAGTTTATTGATATTTCTGGGTTTGGGTCCAATGGGTTCGACTGCATCATTCTTTAAATGACACTCCTTGCATTGATTCTTGTTGGGCGCTCTATAACGAATATAGTCTGAATCAGAAGGTGTAATGACATTTCTTACATCGATAGTCTTTCCTCCTAAGGCAAGGTAAGCATCACCCCTATTGATATCCCAAACATAGGTCAGCGCATCCCAACCATCATGTTTGTGTAGCAACAAACGAGTCTCCAAAAGAAGTTGACCGCCATCTGCTTCTTGATAAGAGAAAGTTTTAATCAGTGCTGCGCCAATAGGAAAATCAAACACTTCTTCATTGTTATATTCTGCAGTCATCCCATTAGGAACGTACACAAAACGATGTTTATCCGTGTAATCTGAAAAAAGTGCTGTGATTAGATCATATGGAACTACATGTTCATTGGGTAATTGTTTAATAGGGTCTAAAAAGAAATTATATTCCGACAATCTTTTAGGAGCATCATCTGAAAGAATTAGATGATCATTGACAGCCAATGTCTTACTGGAAATGAATAGAAGAATAAAAAAAAACAGCGGCCTATGTTTCATTAATCGATGATAACCGGTGACAATGGTTGAATATCTTTCGTGTATTCAGACTGATCACGGTTGAGCTGGTTAGGGAGTGAAAGCATATATCTTATTGGATTCATGACAGCAAAATTTATGCTCCCATTGTTTTTAAGAATCAATTTTTCTGCATCTGGCTGACCGAAAACAATTTGCCTAAATGGCAAAACACCATCCCAGAAAATATCCGGCATTGTTCCTTCTGAAATATCGAAAAGAATAGATGCGATGTCTTTATCCAAATCTGGGTTATATCCAGATTGACTGATTGAATTATCATGAATTTGTACAGACTTAGGATGAGGGTAATAATCAGTGCCACTAAAGTCCACTGAGTCATCACTGATGTAGCTCACTATAGCAATCCCTATGGTCTCATGATCTTGAATTTCATTGTCAAAGATTTCAATATTCGAATTTGCCATGATGATAATCCCTGTGCCTCTAGGAACCTCACCAACAATATTTCCTTCAGGTGCAAAATTATCTGTATTGTTATCCTTTATCAGATTGCCAAACACTCTGACATCGTGACCGCCCTGTTGGGGTAAACCCGGTAGATCAAAGACTAGAATGCCTCCTGTGTTATCAACAGCAGTATTTGCATAAACATCTGCATAATATGAATTTTCGATCTCAATTCCTGCAACATTAAATTTTGCAATTGAGTTCCTGACGATAATATTCTCAGACTGACCAACATAGATTCCAGCGTCCGAGGCCCCAATTGCAATGCAACCATCTATAAGTACATTTTTTGATTCAACTGGGTATAACCCATATGCACCATTCGTTGGTTTAGGGCCACCCGACCACTCGGTTCTAACGTTAATGAAAGAAATACCATCACTGCCTTTTACTTTGATTGCATCCCCCTTGGCATCGAGTACAGCAAAGTCTTTCAATGTGACATTATCGGAAGTAACCAAAAGACCTTGTGCGCCTGATTTTTGATTAGAAAAATCAAGGATTGTGTATTCGTGTCCATCGCCATTAATGGTGATGTTATCAATATCCAAAGAAAGGCTGTCTTCAAGACTGTATACACCAGATGTCAACTGAACAATGTCTCCCGGATTTGCAAGGATTAAGGCTTCCTGAAGACGTTCTTGAGAGTTTTCTGATGGGGGAATGATAATGACTTCTGAGAAGACAGTGGCTGTAAATCCTATGCAGCTAGCAATCAGTATGATGTGGAATTCTTTTTTTAAGTAATTTACCAACCGCATGCCCTATTCCTGTTTTGTTCATCCAACCATTCCTTAAGGGGTGCATAGTAGTTCAATAAAGATTTTCCACTAAGCGTTCTCTGGCCAGTAATCGTCTCAAGTGCATCTGGCCAAGGTTGACTCTGCCCCATGGCAAGCATGTTTCTTAATCTTAAGCCAGCCTCATCATTTGAATAAATTGAACACTCATGAAGATCTCCTTCAAAACTCATGCTTTCACACAATGCTTCGTGAAATTGATATTGCAAAACTCTGGCAAGATAATATCGCGTGTAGGGAGTATTTCCTGGAATGTGGTATTTTGCACCGGGATCAAATGCATCATACGGTCTGTCAATAGGTGATGCTACGCCTTGATATTTTTCCCTCAGCTCCCACCAGTAATCGTTTAACTCTTCTTCATTTAGACTTCCATCAAAAACAGCCATTCTCCATTTATCGAGCATGAGAGTCCATGGCACTGCCACAACGCCTTCTAATGCTTGTTTCATGAGTAAGCCTAATGCATTTTCTTTGCTTCGTTCAGCCTCTTGCTCTGAAATAAATCCAATGTTCTTTAAATAACTCGGTGTAATTGAAAGAGAAAGCAAATCACCGACCGCTTCGTGAAACCCATCATTTGCACCGCTTTGAAAAATTTCTGGTAGATCTGCATATGCCTGATAATAAAAAATATGACCCAGCTCATGATGAATTGTAATGAAATCTTCTTCATTCTTTTCAATACACATTTTGATCCGAAGATCCTGCTTTTGGCTGTCTATGTCCCAAGCACTTGCATGACAGACAACATTTCGATCTTTTGGCTTGGTAAATAAAGATCGTTCCCAGAAAGTATCTGGAAGAGGATCAAAGCCCAATGATAAGAAGAAGGATTCAGCTATTTCTACCATCTCTACTTCAGAGATCTCTCTATCAAGAATGATTTGTGTGAGATCAATTGAACTGGTTTGATCAAAGTCGTAAACAATATCTGAAATATTGCCCCATGATTGAGCCCACATGTTGCCTAGCAAATGAGCCGGTATTGGTTGATCAAGTTGAACAATATCGTCGCCATAGTAATCATTCAGTTTCGCCCTGACATGACATTGAAGACCTTCATATAGTGGGCGCATATCTTCATAGACTTGATCAACGAGCACAGAAAAGTCTTCGTTATTCATGTCGTATTTACTGAACCAAAGGTCTGAGAGTCCATTAAATCCAAGGTCGTTTGATCCTTCATTGCCAATCTCGACCATTCTGAGATATTTATTCTTCATGGGTTTACTGATT
>Ga0206683_10000192_pt1 | contig 45783 bp, 51 predicted proteins | sample M280m12015metaG_FD_155483 | JGI IMG/M metagenome (GOLD analysis project Ga0206683, IMG submission 155483) | Ammonia-oxidizing marine archaeal communities from Monterey Bay, California, United States - M2 80m 12015 | ecosystem: Environmental > Aquatic > Marine > Intertidal zone | place: USA...
AAGATTGTTACTTCATACACGCCTGATAGTAACTTTAAATCTATTAATGAATTTCTTGACGGTCACTCGGAAAATTGGCCCGATGTTGATATTAGTAGAAATGATAACGCCACTATTTACTATACATCTGGATCAACTGGTAAGCCAAAGGGTGTACTCTCATCTCAAAAAGGTATTCTTTCTACAATGTTTAGCTGGGCATGTTACTCAACTGTAGTTTCAGAAATTCTAGCTCAAATGGATCCAAGTGCAGACCCTCTACTCAGCCCAGACTTAGCAATGCTTCATTGCGTGCCTTTATTTCATGTAACTGGAAGTCATGCTGGTTTTTTAATGTCTGTACTAGTTGGTAGAAAAATTGTAATGATGAAAAAGTGGGATGCAGGAGAGGCCCTAAGAATTATCGAAGAAGAAAAAATATCAGATATTACAGGTGTGCCAACGCAAACATGGGAGTTGCTAAACCATCCAGATAGAAAAAATCATGATATGTCGTCATTAAAAACCTTAGGTGGCGGTGGTGGGCCAAGACCAGCGGAACATGTTAAACAAATTGATGAGCAGTTTGAGGGGAGGCCTGGTATCGGATATGGCTTATCTGAAACAAATGCTCTTGGAACATTAGGTAATGGAGATGAGTATGTAAATAATCCTTCTACAGCAGGAAGAGTTGTTCCGCCATTAACAGAAATAAAAATATTAGATAATAACTGGGATGAGCTCAATGAAGGAGAGCTTGGTGAGATTGCGATAAAGACCCCAGCATCAATGGTTAGTTATTGGAAAAATAGTGAAGCTACTTCTGAATGTATGAATGATAATGGTTGGTTTAGAACTGGTGATTTAGGCAAATTTGAAGGCCCTTTGCTATATATTGTCGACAGGGTTAAAGATATGGTTATCCGTGGTGGTGAAAATATTGCATGCCCTGAAGTTGAAGCTGCCATATATGAGCACGAGAATGTTTTAGAGGTCTGTGTTTTTGGTATACCTGATACAAGGCTTGGCGAGATAGTATCATGTTGTATTTATTTAAAACCTGGATCAGAACTAAAAGAAGAAGAGCTTAGAGACTTCCTTTCAGACAAGCTCGCACCATTTAAAATTCCTGCAGTTTATAACTTTTCTGAAAATAAAATACCAAGACTTGCATCTGAAAAATTTGATAAACCAGCACTTCGAAAAATATATGACAAACAATAATTAAATATTTTTTAGTGATATTTGCATCCAAAAATAGTATAAATAGCTTTATGAATTTTTATCATTGCGTATGACAGAAAGAATTTTGATCGTTGAAGACGAGCCCGATATACGAGCAACTCTCGAATATAACCTTCATCGTGAAAATTACTCAACAGAATCAGTAGGCACTATCTTAGAGGCCGAAAAAATTCTTAAAGAAACTGATATATCAATTATTCTTCTTGATCTAATGCTTCCTGATGGCTCTGGTTTAGATCTTTGTAGAAAATTAAAATCAGAGAAAGAGTCAAACTCGATACCAATTATTATATTAACTGCTAAAGATGATGAGGTTGATAAAGTTGTTGGATTTGAGCTTGGTGCTGACGATTATGTTACTAAACCTTTTAGTGTGCGAGAGTTGATACTTCGAATTAAAGCTATACTGAAAAGAGGAACAAAAAAACCTGAAATCCTAGAAGTAGAAAGAGAGTTTGGTGATCTAAAGATCGATACAGAATCTCATGAGGTTTTTGTCAACGACAATGAGGTTGTGTTAACAGCCCTTGAGTTTAGACTTCTCAAGCAGTTAGTTGACAGAAGAGGTAGGGTTCAGACTAGGGAGCAACTTCTTTCGGATGTTTGGGGTTACAGTGCAGACATCACAACCCGAACAGTTGATACACATATCAAACGCCTAAGAGAAAAACTTGGGGTTATCGGTAAATATGTGCAAACAATAAGAGGCGTGGGATATAAATTTACCAGAACACCTGATTAATTAAATAATGGGTATAAGAGCTCGAGTCTTTTTATTAGTATTTCTTTCTTTAGCGGTAAGCATACGAATTGCTTATGTTATTGCCGAAAGAGACATTACATCCACCTTTGAAGAACAAACGATTTTTCAACTTGAAAAGCAAGCATACCTCCTTCTTGAAAGTGTTAACGATATAAGCAAGCTTGATAGCTTTGAAGCAAGCGCAATAGCAAATAGACTTGGCGAGGCCTCAGATTCAAGAGTCACACTTATTTTAAATAACGGAACTGTTGTAGGCGACTCAAATCTTTCCCAACAAGAAATCAACCTTCTTGATAATCATATTGGTCGAAATGAGGTGCAAGAAGCGCTAACAAATAAAAAAGGTTGGTCTTCACGATTCAGTTCAACGCTAAACCAGCAGCTTTTATATTTTGCCGTTACTGATCAAAATGAAGAAAGTCCAAACATAATAAGAATTGCTGTTCCTTACACTTATCTAGATAGGGTGATAGCAAGTTTAAATATATCGATTTTTTTAATTGGTGCTGTTGCTTTTGTTGTGTCTTTCATTGCAAGCGCTCTAATTTTTAATTATACCTATAGAAGTCTTTCTGAATTGGAAGATGCAATATCAACCTTAACAATCAACCCATTAAAAAATAATGAAATTGAGCCAGTACAAATCAAAAAAAATGGTGAGTTTGATAATGTTGCAAGAAGCATCTCTCAAATATCTGAGGTTCTAAAGTCCCAAGTAAGATTAATTGCTAGACAGCGAAATCAATTTGGATCAGTTTTGGATGATCTGGGTGAGGGCGTTATAGTTTTTAATCATTTATCAAATATTACCTACAACAATGACAAAGCACTTAAGATTTTAAATCTTAAGATTGATATTGATAATTTAAAAATTGAAAATCTTGAAATTAAAGCTATTACTAATTTATATGAAATTGCTAGCAAGAAAAAGAAAGCAAATAAAGAATTCGAAATAGATATGGGCAATGGTTCAACAAGATGGGTATTGGGTTCCATGAACCAATCAAACTCTGCAAATCAGTTCATACTGGTTGTGCATGATATTACTCAATTAAGAAAATTAGATTCAATGCGAAGAGACTTCGTATCTAATGTTTCTCACGAGTTAAGAACTCCAGTAAGTGTCATAAGGGCAAATTCTGAAACATTACTGAGTGGAGCTCTAGATAACAAAAAGGATGCTGAAGTTTTTTCAAAAGCTATTTTGCATAATGCTGAGAGGCTTTCTGAGATGGTCTCAGATTTAATTGATTTATCAAGAATTGAATATGGTGAAGTTAAGCTTAATTTTGAACCAGTGAACATTAATAGATCTATACTCGGTGCGCTTGATTCAATAAAGGGTTTGGCTGCTAAAAAAGAAATATCACTTTTCTTTGACGAACATGATGATACTTATGTATGGGTAGACACCAATGCCATTGAGCGTATTTTAATAAATCTTTTGGATAATGCCATAAAGTACAGCCCCCATAAATCGAGCGTAACAGTAAAGGTGCTGAATGATGTTAAGCATCTTGAGATTAATGTTATAGATAGCGGAAAGGGTATTGATGATGCGGATAAGAAAAGAATTTTTGGTAGGTTTTATAGAACAGCTAAAGCCAGAGCATCTGATAAAACCGGTAGCGGTCTTGGACTTGCTATAGTAAAAAATCTTGCGCACAGCCTAAATGGAGATGTTGGTGTAAAAAACTCTGATTCAGGCGGATGCAATTTTTGGTTTACAGTACCAAAAGCAAAATAGTCATAAGTCTTATAAACGATCTCCCAATTAGATTTTAAGTTTTTATTAGAAATAAGCTACACTAGTGTTTCTTTTTTATGATAAATATAAACAAAATAAAGATTACATTACTTAGCATGCTAACTGCTGCTTCAATAGCTGTTATTGCTGTTCTATTTAATAGTTTTTTCTCTAAACCAGACTTATATACTATGGGTGCAATTGAAGTGCCTAAGTTAAATATTAATCTAAACAATGATTCCAAGCTCAAAGATGTTCCAGAAATTGAAAAAGTTGAAACAACTTTTGAATATAAGGTTATAGGATTTATAGCAGGAGAAAATGAATCCTCTGTAATTGTAAAAAAAGGCAATAAGGAGCAAGTAGTGGTTCTTGGCTCTGTGCTTGATAAAAAATACACATTAATTAGCGTTACTAGAGATGAGATTGTCTTTCAAGCTAACAATAATTTGTATAAAATTAAAAATCTAGTTGGTAAATAAATATGAAGTTTTTCTTTAATAGTCTTTTCACTTTAATCTTTTTACTTGGATCTCAGCATGTAGTCTCTGAGGATACTTTTATACTTAACTACGAAGAGGTAGATATTAAAAAAGTAACTCAGGATATTGCTCAGTTTTCGAAAAAAACAGTTATTTTAGATCCAAGAGTGAAAGGAAAGATAACCATTTATTCCAATGCAGAACTTAATAGGGATCAGGTATGGAATGTTTACCTAAGAACTATGCAGGTTAATGGCTTTAGTGCTATCTCTGATGATGGTTTTGTAAGGGTTGTTCCAGAAAATGAGGCAACCAGAGATATAAATATTGATAGTGAAAATCGTGCTAACTTTTCAACTGAGATCATACCACTTGCAAATAGATCTTCCGCTGAAGTGCTACCAATGATTAAACCAATTACCGGAAGACAGTCACACTTATCTAGCATTGCATCTATAAATTCAATATTAATTGTTGATAGAGCAAGTAATATTGAGAGAATTAAAAAATTGTTAAATGATTTAGATATTAATAATTCTGCAAAAATATCAATTGTTAAATTAAAAAACCTACCCTCAATAGAGGCCGTTCGTATTCTTGAAAAACTAAAATCTCAAAACAATCCAACTATAAATAAGTTTATTGCAGTTCCTTTTGCTCCTTCTAACTCTATTATTATCTCGGCAAATGATTTTGTTACTGATAATATTAAAAGAACATTAGCCTCTCTAGATGAAGATATTATAAATAGTGACGAAACCATTGATGTTATCTATTTAAAATATGCTAAATCGAGTGAAGTTGCCTCTATTCTTAACTCAGTTTCAAGCAGATTTATGTCAAATTCTGATGGTAAATCAACAGTTATTACCAATCATGAAAAAACCAATTCAATAATTATCTCTTCTGATGAGTCAAATATTACAACATTAAAAAACCTTATATCTAAACTTGATATAAGAAGAGCCCAAGTTCTCGTCGAGGCTATTGTTGTTGAGCTTTCTGAAAATGCTGCCAATGATTTAGGTGTCGAGACTGTTTTTTCAGGAGGTTCTAATAATGGCGAAATTCCTATTGGCATAACAAGATTTAATGATTCTGGTCCAGACCTTCTTTCTATTGTCGGCTCAGCAACAGACAGCACTGATACAACCTTAGCTGCAAGCTCTTTAACATCATTGTTAAATACTCAAGGTATTGTTGCAGGTTTTGGAGATTTAACATCAGGGGGGGATAGTTTTGCTGCAATAATAAATGCAATTGCGCGTGACACAAATTCTAATATTCTTTCAACTCCATCAATACTTGCAATGGATAATGAAACTGCAAGCTCGATAATAGGCCAGGAAATACCAATCACCACTGGTGAAAGCCTTGGATCAAACAATGCAAATCCATTTAGAACGACATCTAGACAGGAGGTTGGCATAAAGCTTGATGTAACTCCACAAATTAACGAAGGTAGCTCAGTTTTGTTAGAGATCAAAATAGAAGTTTCTGGTGTCGCTGGTGTAGTTTCTAGTGGTGTGGATTTGATTACCAATAAGAGAGCTATTGAAACAACAGCACTTGTTGATGATGGTCAAATTATTGTTTTAGGAGGTCTCATTGATGATGACACTCAAGAGACAATCTCAAAAGTTCCTCTTTTAGGGTCAATTCCTATATTTGGAAAACTATTTCAATCAAAATCAAAAAATACTGTGAAGAAAAATTTAATGATTTTTATAAAACCTCAAATCATGACTGATTCAAATTCTGCATATGATATTTCCAGTGAAAAATATAATTATATAAAAGCACAACAAATACTCTCTAAAGAGCAAAAGATACTTGAAGACTTAGCTAAACCAACTAATTAGAAATGATTGATTCTCTTAAAGACTCAGACAACCTTTCATTTGTTTTGCCTTATGATTATATAAAAGATAATCAATTAATTATCACTAATAACGACCCCGTAGAGGTAATGACGCCGAATAGTATTTCCAGAGATATGTATCATGAGCTGCAAAGGTTTCTTGGAACATCTTTTTCTATAAAGAAATGCTCCTCAACTGAATTTAATGAGTACATTACAAATATATTTTCATCTGATAACGTTCAAAGCGACATATCTGAGGAATTATCAGACTCATTTGATCTTGAATCTTTTGCCGGCAGTATATCTGCAACCGAAGATCTCTTAAGTGGAAATAATGATGCTCCTATTATTAAGTTAATAAATGGAATTATAAGTAAAGCTATCAAGCTTAGAGCATCAGACATCCATTTTGAGCCATATGAGGACCAGATTATTGTTAGGTATAGGGTTGATGGAATACTTAAAGAGGTTCTTACCCAAGACAGCAAAATATCGTCAGTTTTAATTTCTAGACTAAAAATAATGTCAGGCTTAGATATCTCAGAAAGAAGACTCCCTCAAGACGGAAGGGTATCTCTGTCTCTTGGGGATAAAAGTGTTGACGTGAGAGTGTCTTCATTACCATCTTCTCATGGTGAAAGAATGGTTCTTAGAATTCTTGATAAGCAGTCAGCACAGATAAATATTGACGATCTAGGCTTACCCAATACCATTCTTAGTGACTATAAAAGATCACTTAAAAATCCTGAAGGAATTATACTTTTTACTGGGCCAACTGGTTCTGGAAAAACTACAACATTGTATGCAGGGCTTCGTTATTTAAGCGATTCTTCGCAGAATATACTAACCGTAGAAGATCCTATTGAATATACACTAAAGGGTATAGGTCAAACGCAAGTTAACACAAAAACAGGTTATACATTTGCAAAAGGCTTGAGGGCAATATTAAGGCAAGATCCTGACGTTGTGATGGTTGGAGAGATGAGGGATGTTGAGACTGCGCAAATAGGAATTCAATCAAGTCTTACAGGGCATTTAGTTTTATCCACTGTCCACACAAATAGTGCAGTTGCAGCTATAGCTAGGCTTAGAGACATGGGCATAGAATCATATTTACTTGCCTCAAGTCTTAAGACAATTATTGCTCAAAGGCTTGTTAGAAGATTGTGTCAAAGCTGCAAGGTGTCTGATACCCCCGATACAGAAACTCTTGCAAAACTTAGTTTAAATGGATCTTCTAAATGTTTTAAAGCATCAGGTTGTGATGATTGTCTTGGTTCTGGCTACAAAGGAAGAATTGCGATTGCTGAATGCCTAACCGTAGACAAAACAATTAGAGAAATGATTCATAACAACTCCTCTGAAGCTGAAATAGCTGACTATGCATTTGAAAATAATGAATCAATAGATCAAGCATCTAAAAATTTAATTACTAGCGGCATTACTTCTTGCGATGAAATTCTAAGGGTTAACAATATGAAAGAAGATGGCAGCATATAGTTACACGGCTTTTGATAACAAGGGTTCAAAAAAGAAAGGCTATATAAGTGCAAACTCTGAAAGAGAGGCAAGAAAGCTTATCAAAGATCTCAACCTCACTCCTTTGGAGGTTTTGCATTCAAATGCCAAAATAAATAAAAAGGTACGAGTTAAGAATAAAGATATAGTTATTATGACTAGACAGCTTTCTACTTTATTGGATGCCAGTACTTCTATAGATGATTCATTAAAAATTACCGCAGATCAAGTTAATAATAAAAATCTATCTAATGTTTTATATAATATTCGAGAAGATATAATACAAGGTAAGCGACTAGGAAATTCCATGAAATCCTATCCAACTATCTTCAACAAAACTTATACCTCTCTAGTATCTGCTGGAGATTCTTCCGGTAATCTGGATAATATTTTTGATAATTTGGCTGATTATTTAGAGCAATCTGAAGAGGTTAAGCAAAAGGTGTTTTCTGCTTTAACTTACCCAGTAATTCTTGTTAGTTTTTCTATACTAGTTATAGTTGCATTGCTTGCATTCGTCTTACCTCAAGTTGTAGGCCAATTTATAAAATCTGGAACAGAGCTCCCAGTTCTAACACAAATACTCTTGTTTCTATCTAATAATATTTTGCTAATATTGCTCTCCACAACTTTTATTTCAGGCGCAGGATATTTTTTATACAAAAGACATACATCTTCTAAGAAGAATCTTCTTGTTGCTCATCAGAAAATACTTGGCATCCCATTAGTTGGCAATTTTTTACTGCTAACAGAGACTGAGCGCTTTGCTAGCACCATGACTCTTTTATTAGAATCTGGAATGAATCTGGATGTAGCCCTAGAAGAATCCTCTGAAGTTTTTACTAATGCCTATCTTAAAGAACAAATTAAAACAGCTAGAGAGGAGGTAATTGAAGGAAAAGATTTCATCAATACACTCATGAAAAGCAAGATATTTCCTGATATTTTTATACAGCTTATAGCAAGTGGTTATAAGTCTGGAAAACTTCCTAAAATGTTTAAAAAAGTATCTGCTTTTTTAAAAAATGAAATAGACTCAAAAAGATCTATCTTTCTTTCGCTTTTAGAGCCAATAGTAATTATTTTTATGGGCGGTTTTATAATGTTAATAGTCTTGGCTATACTGTTACCAATAATGCAAATGAATACATTATCTCTAGGGTAAATATGAAAAAATATAATAAAGGTTTCACATTAATAGAACTAATGGCTGTATTGGTAATCCTTGGTATTCTTGCAACTATAGTTGTTGTTAATGTATCTCCTGTATTCCAAAGAGCTAACCTTGAAAAGGTAAGAGCAGACATGGCGCAAACTACAAAAGCTCTTGAGTTGTATAAGTTTAATGAGATGACTTATCCAAATACTTCCCAAGGACTAGATGCACTAATAACGCCGCATTCAGAGTTAAAAAACCCTTTTCTATTTCCAGATGGTGGTTATATATCTTCAATCCCTCTTGATCCATGGGGAAGAGAGTACCTTTATATTTACCCACCTCAAAAATCAAGAAATTTTGACTTATTTACCCTTGGCGCAGATGGGTTAGAGGGTGGAACTGGAGAAAACACAGACCTTGGAAACTGGATTCAATAATAAAAAAGGCTTTACTTTAATTGAGCTTCTCATAACGCTAGTCATTATTGGCATAATGTCGTCAATGGTTTTTATTAACTTTTCAACTTTAAATTCAGTTGAAGCTCGCGGTAAATCATTTCAAAGAACCTTTGATTTTCTTGCAGAAGAAAGCATTACTACAGGAAATATTATTGGTTGGTATGCTAATAACGACTCTGAATCTGCATACTTCATTTCAATTGATGGGCTCAAGATGATTGATTCTTTGATAGAAATGCCTCCATCTGGTTTTCAGGATTTATTAAACTATGAAAAGATATTCAAATCTTTTGACGGGAACATTTATGAAATAGACGATGAGTCTAATAAACAATCTCCTCTTATTGTTTTTTACCCATCTGGTGAAAATTCTGGTGGCTCATTAAAAATAAAAAGACAGGACTTTGTTCAAATTATTCACATAGGTAAAAATGGTGTTATTGAGATTGAAAAAGCAGAATACTAGAGGCTTTAGTCTGATCGAGGTAGTAGTATCTTTGGTTGTCCTTAGTGTTTCTATCCTATCTATCTACCAGGTTATTGTCTCTAATACTGCCTCTACTATGTATGTGGAGGATAGGTACTTAGCAAAAGAGGTTTCTAATAACAGGGTTGCTATGATAAATACTATGCAAAAACCAAGAAATGCTGTCAGAAGAAATGGAATTATGAAAATGGGAAATAAAGTTTGGCAATGGGAAGAGGTGATAGAAAAAAACTCTTCCAATGAGTTTCTTGAGTATGAAATTATTGTTAAAAGAGAGGGTGCTAAAAAAGCTATTTATTCAACTAAAGGTTATTTAATTAATGAATAAGGGTTTTACGCTAATCGAGATTTTGGTTTCTTTGGTTATTTTAAGCTTGATCGGTGTTATATGCTCTCAAATACTTACCTCAGCAATAGAGGCAGAGGAACTATCTTCAAAAAAACTTAATGCTGTGAAGGAGCTTAGTCTATCCTCAAGCCTTGTAAGGAGAGATTTAAGGCAAATTATCAATGTTCCCTCTAGAAATTTTTATGGCGACACCATGCCAGGAACATTTTTTTATGACCAAACATCAAATACTATAATCTTTAATACATCTATTAAAAACCTATCCTTAACTACATCCAATATCAATAGAGTTGAGTACACAGCAGAAGACAATACGCTGATAAGAAAACAATACTTTTCATCAAGCCCTTACAATCAAGATGATTACACCTCATCAGAGCTGATACAAAATATTGATAACCTATCATTTAGCTTTATGTATGAAAAAAACTGGCACCAGAGGTGGCCTTTAGATAAAGCTACTTCAAAAAAAATTCCTACACTAATAAGAGTCAATTTTTCTACGGAGACCGGAGATTACTTTTGGCTAATTGATCCAAATATAGATTATGAATACCAAGGATAAAGGGGTTGTTTTAATGTCAGTATTGCTGATAGTTCTGTTACTGTCATCTATTGCTGTAATGATTGGCAATAACTATTTCATATCACTAAAGAGAGCATCTTATCTCGAGTTTCAATCTAATTCTATCAACCTCTTTAGGGGAATGGAGTTTCTTGGTAAGAAAAAAATTATGCAGGAGATTAGATTTACTCAAGTTATCTCAAGTGATAACTCTATGTTTGTAAACAATATATTCCTTGAGGATGAGAGTGGGTATATATTTTCAGAAATATTTGACGCCTCCACTTGTTTTAATATTAATTCACTTGTGACTAAAAATGATGGCACCTTTTCTCCAAACTCAAATCAGATTAAGGCATTTAAAAAGATTATGTACTTAAAAGATGTAAGCGAGGTTGATGCCAATCAAATGATAGATCAGATTATAGATTGGATTGATGCAGACAGGAGGCCAAGAAATTTTGGATTAGAGGATTATTTTTATACAGGCCCATCTAATCCAAATCAGCAATATGCAGATAACAGAATGTTTTACTCATTAAATGAGTTAAAAAATATACCTGCTTTTAGGGGTGAAAGTTGGGCCCATTTATCAAAATACCTTTGTGCATTTCCTATAAATAATTTTGCAATAAATATAAATACGCTTACCAAGACCGATGGTTTATTGCTCAGTAGCTTATTTTCAGAACTTTCAGTAGATGATGCAGATTATATTCTCTCTAACTATCCTGAATCTGGCTTCAAAGATCTAAGTGAGTTATACCTTAACTTTCAAGACATTACTTTTGGTGAGCAAAGTGGAAACATCGGTTTCACATCAAATATATTCCATTTAATAACAAGATCAAAGGTAGAGGATTTTGAAGCTAGCTCTTCTAGCTTAATTTATTTTAAAAATAATAATAATGGCTATATTTTATCAAGAAACTATAATGGTGTTTAATGATCACTTATCTAGCACATTCACCAACAACATCTATAGAGCATGTAGTTCTTTATAAGTACGAAAATGATACTTTAATCTTATCAGAAAGTGTTAAGTTTGATGATCTAGCGACACACATCACCGAACAGTCTCAATTAATATTTTTCTTACCATCATCCAACGTTTCTTCCTACTCTTTTAACGGAAGGAATGAAAACAATCCTGAAGCTGTTTTTATATCAGGCATTGAGGACAACATCGTTGAGAATGTTTCAAATATTTCTGTAAAAACATCACCAGCTAATGGTTTAGTAGTTAATAAATCACTTTTAGACAAGCTAAATAAAGAACTTAGTCATATTAGTGCCAATGTTTACATGTACCCTGAGCATTTACTATTTAATGGCAGCAAAGATACTATAGTAGTAAAAGACAGTCATATTATTTTTTCACATCTAGACGGAACCGGGACTTCAATTGCTAAAGAATATGCTGATGATTACTTATCAATACTAAAAGATACTATCCCTAATTTTTCACCAGATATTTTTTCACTTGATTCGACTTCAGATAGCATTTTTAAAGATATGGAAGTCAAAGATATATCAATATTCCACAGAGGGTTTATAAATAACCATGGTAACAATATAAATTTGTTTCAATTTAAATACTCCTTCACTAGTATTTTATCCAAATCAAGTTTTACGAAATTACAACTTGGCTTGCTTGCAGCTTGCTTATTAATATTGTTTATCTCACCGTCAATCATTATTAGTAATATCAAATCAAATACACTTTTATACAAAGAAGCCACTTCAGATATTTTCAAATCTTTATCTACTAAAATCACAAGAGTAGTAGAGCCTCGCTCGCAAATAGATTCATTGCTTGGAAAAGGCATTGAGAGTGTTAATGAGATAAAAATTCCAAATATAGATTTTATTTATAGACTAGGCGGTAAATTTGTTTCAGATATACAAATTAATTTTGTAACTTCTACAGCTAATATATCTATTGATTCTATGCCTTCAATGCAAATGTCTTTGATATCAAATATGGGTGAAAGTTTTGGTATAGAGATACTAAACCAAGATACCTCAGATGTGAATGGCTTGGTTTCTGGTGTCATTACAATCAAATTTAATAATGCGTAACATGATTAATAATCTTAGTAAAAGAGAAAAATCTCTAATATTTTCAGCCTTAGTTCTAGTTATTTTATTTGTTATTTTTATTTCAATAAAGTCTTTTCTCGCTTCATACAGCCAAGCAACATTCAATTTGAATAAAGCAAAGTCAGACTATAGTTATGTTAAAGATAGGGTGGAGCTAGCTGTAAAAAAGAAAAATACAAAGTTAGATGATCCGGATCAAATTAAAAAATACCTTATTTCAAATATCACAACTTCCGATATTACTCTTAATGTAACTAAAAGTGGCGAAGTTATAGTAATTTCTTTCTACTCATCCGATACCAAAACTGGAGTAGAGGTGATATCACAAATTTCACAACTTCTTGAAAGGCAAATTTTGGATTTATCTATAAACCAAAACACTGAATCTATATATTTTAAAGCTTCCTTATAATTTTAAAGGTTCTATATCGTTACATACAATTCACTCAAAAGTATGTGTATCTTCACACAAATGTAACAACCTGAAGTTTAAATACACTCATAAATTAAATACTTTTATTAATATTATGGAAAATATGTTTTTAGATCCGACTTTGATTTTACTCATAGCAGCCTTTGCTGGGTTCTTTATGGCTTTTGGGATTGGCGCTAATGATGTGGCTAACGCAATGGGCACATCAGTAGGCAGTAAAGCAATAACATTTAAACAGGCTATATTTATTGCTGCCATATTCGAATTTATGGGCGCATATCTTGCTGGTGGTGAAGTTACCTCAACAATCCGCAAAGGGATTGTTGATCCAGATCTATATACAGGAAAAGAGAATATATTTGTTATAGGCATGCTTTCAGCATTAATGGCTGCGGGTACATGGCTCTTAATTGCAAGCTCAAAGGGGTGGCCTGTTTCTACTACTCATTCTATAGTTGGTTCTATAGTTGGTTTCGTAATCATATCCATGGGTTTTGAGGCAGTCTCATGGGGAAAAGTTGGAACAATTGCTGCAAGTTGGGTTGTGTCTCCTGCGGTATCAGGAACCATGGCTTTCTTCTTATTCCTAAGTGCTAAGAAATTTATATTAGATAGAAGGGATCCAGCACAAGCTGCAGTATCTTTAATCCCCATATATAGCTTCTTTGTTGCAGTTATTATCGGGTTGGTCACAGCGAGAAAAGGTTTAAAACATGTTGGGCTTCCATTAACAGACAATGAAGTGGTTATGGTTACTTTGGGTCTTGGAATTGTTGTCGCAATATTAACTTCAATTTTGTTAAATATTAACAAAGAAAAAATAAAAGAGTATGGTGTTGAATCTGCATTTGCTATCTTGATGATAGTTACTGCATCTGCAATGGCTTTTGCGCATGGATCTAATGATGTTGCCAATGCTATTGGTCCCATGTCAGCAATTATAAGCGTTACAACAGAAGGTGCTATTGGAGCTAAATCTGCTGTTAACCCATGGGTGCTGATGATTGGTGGAGTTGGTATAGTGTTCGGTTTAGCAATGCTAGGCGGAAGAGTTATAAAGACCGTAGGAAGTAAAATAACTACTTTAACACCTAGTTTAGGTTTTTCAGCTGAGATGGCAGCTGCTACAACAGTCGTAGCGGCAACATACCTAGGATTTCCTATCTCAACAACGCATACACTTGTAGGTGCAGTTATCGGTGTCGGCCTTGCAAAAGGTATATCCCATTTAGATTTAAATTCGATTGGAAGAATTGTTTTATCTTGGGTGGTAACAATTCCAGCTGGAGCGACAATAACTGTTCTTTTCTATGTGTTATTGAGGTTTCTAACAGGAGTTTAGCTTGATAGCTAGATGTTAAGCAAAGTTTATTTAGGAACTTTGCTTAACCCAATTCTGCATATAGGCAAAACCTGCTCGATGGGCTTCAATCTTTCCTGTCTCATTAAGCTCTCCATTTTCTTTAGTGCTTAGTGAGAAAATTGAAAGAATAATTTGAGTCAAGACTCTATAAATACCATCCTTGTTATACATGCCTGGCAGTTCTATATTTGATTCTATAAAAATTTGAACTTCGTAAGCCAAGCTTGCTATTGATTTTGAATTAATAGGTGGCGTCACCGTATTGTTGAGAATAATCAACTCAGCACCTCGAAACTCTTTAAAATAATCAAAGAGAATTTCTACACACTTCAATATCACAATAGATAGTTGATCAGTTTTTACTAGCTTTGATTTATCAGAAAAAACGTTGCAACACTCGTTTACATACTTAGATATTAAAGCAATTTTTATATCATCTGGAGTTGGAAAGAATTTATACGTGGACGTTCTTTTTAGACCGGATAATTCCGAAATATTAGCTATTGTTATCTCTTTCACACCGCTATTTATCAATATCTGTTCAGCAGTAGCAAGAATAGCCTCTATTCTCTTTCTGCTTCTATCCTGCTTTGCAATTGGTGACATTTATATATTTATGGACATATGTTTAATAACATATAAATCTTACTTTAAATTTATTGCCTTTAAAACTTCTTTAGCAGATATAAATTTAAAATTTTGTGTATTTTCGATTTGATCACCTTCATTAAAACCATCTTGCACAACAACTATTCCACTTGGAAAAAAAGAATTAATTGATATTGTTGATATGTCAATTCCATCTGTGTCTGTTACTGCATCAATGGAATCATTGGCACCAACTGCAAAACTTGTCACGTAACTATAGGGAGATTTCCTGTTATAAACATTAAACTTACTATCGCCCTGTGATGATAGAACAATGTAACCATCTATATCCGACGTCTTAAATATTGCTATACCCTCTGGGTCTCCCACTATATTGCCAAGTCTATTATCAATAACTATTGGATTTGAAAAATTTAGGTTTTTATTAAGTGAATATGCTCTTAAAACTCCTCTATCTTGCTCTTCTGATATAAATAAAGTTTGATTTTCATCATCATAAACACACCCTTCAGACTGGGTAGCATTTGAGTTTGAGAATTCTTTTAACATGACTAAACGTTTACCATCAAACGACCATAATTGAACCTTGGAACCTTTGTCCTCAGTTATAAAAGCAATATCTCCAAAGTGAGGATGTCTTCCTGCGCATACTCCATAAACAATCATATTTGCATTGGCCTTTAGAGAAGGTTTTTCTGAAAGTTTGAATAAGTTTGCTTCAAGATCTAAATTTATTTTTGAATCTTTCATAATCCATAGACTTAAACTATTGTCTGATCTGTTTGATCCAAACAATAATGTAATTTGTTCTTCTGATTTGTTTTCAGTTTTTCTGATATCAATATTATTAATATTTCCAGAGTTTGAAAAATGTATTACTTCACCCCTTAGATTGTAGGTATAAATACCATTATATTTATCAGTTCCAAAAACAAGTGAGTTACCAGGGTTGCTTTCATTAATCCATATAGCAGGATCATCAGCATCTCCATTTTTAGGAACTTGTGGTGTCTCAGTAACTGAAAATACCGTTCCCGAATTTACATTGATTGTAAGAATAAACATTATTAATAAAGAGCTTGCAAATAGAAAATTAAAGCCTCTTACAGAATTTATTTTAGGTGTGTACATATACTATTCTTCCAATATGTTTACAAAGTTAACAATATCATTTGCAAGCTCTTTTGGTTTTTCCATTGCTGCAAAATGACCGCCATCATATTCATTCCACTGAACTAGATTGTATATTTTTTCAGCCCATATCTTTGGAGGAATCATTATGTCATTCTTAAATATAGCTCCCGCGGTTGGTTGAGAAACAGGGTTGAATGAAAATCCCAGGCCATTATTTTCTTTATATAGCCTTGCAGAAGAGGGGCCTGACTCTGTAAACCAATAAAGAGAAATAATAGATAAAAGTTCGTCATTGCTAATAACTATTTGATTTTCAGTTTCTTCAAACCATCCATAAAACTTCTCACTTATCCAAGCAGCAAGACCAACAGGTGAGTCATTTAAAAGATAGCCTATTGTTTGGGGTTTCGTTCTTTGAATCTCGTAATAACCATATCCACTTGATTTATATTTTTCATAATTTTTCAATAACTTTTTCTCATGATCAGTAACTCCATTCATTGTATTTTTTTCTGGTGGGAAGGCTATTACGAGGTTTAAGTGCAATCCAATGCAATTTTCAGGAAAAAGGTCTGCCATCCACTTGCTAACTGTAGCCCCCCAGTCTCCACCTTGAGCAATATATTTGGTATAACCAAGTTCTAACATTAGTTTATTTTGAATTCTCGCAATTTCTTCAGAATTAGTACCTCTTTTTTTTGGCTTGGATGAAAAACCAAATCCCGGCAAAGAGGGGCATACAATATTGAAATCTTGCTTTGTCTGTTTATTCAGAAACTCTATGACTTTTACAAACTCATGAATACTTCCTGGCCAACCATGGGTAAAAATTATATTTTTTGCGTTAGGGTTGCTAGATCTAGAATGGAGAAAGTGAATGTAATTATCCCCATAATAAAATTTATAACTTCCAATTTTGTTTAAAATATCCTCTTGCTTCTTCCAGTCAAAGCCATCAGCCCAATATGAACAAAGATTCTTTAAAAATTTCATGTTTGTTCCATCAGCCCAGTTTTCGTTATCAAGCTCATCAGGCCATCTTGTTAGAGATATCTTTAGTTTTAGAGCTTTGATTTCATCTTCTGGGATATTGATGTTAAATTCTTTTATCATTATTTTAAGTTAATTTATGCAATTAAATAATAGTTTTAATTAGTTACTAAAACAACGTAAAATCAATAATTATGAATATAGAGAAGCTAGAATTATTTTTATCAGCCAATGTTGAGTATGCTTGGTTGATTATTCTTTTCTTCGCATTCCTTGAATCCTTTGTTATTTCTGGAGCTATTGTTTCAAGTGCTGTCTTATTTTCTATATGCATATTTATATATAATGCTGAAGCTCTTTCCATATCGATTATGGTACCGATGGCAATAATTGGTGCTCATCTAGGCGACATGTCAGGGTTCTTCTTTGGTAAAACTCTCGGTCCAAATTTAATTAACTCTAAGTTCTTTCAAAAAAGAAAAAAACTTATATCTAAATCACAAGCATTTCTCGATAGCAGAGGCCCTTACGCTGTAATAATTGGAAGGTTTGTTCCTGCAATAAGGCCACTTGTTCCTTTTCTTCTAGGTGTTTCAGGTCTCAAGACCTTAAAGTTTTATTTGGCCGATATTACAGCGTGTATTTTGTGGGGCTTAGCCCTTGGCGTCTTGGTAACGGGCGTTGGTTCAATCTTTAATTGAGGTATTTATGATTAGTTTATTCATTCTTTTAGTCAGTTCAATAGCAATAATATTTTTACTATTAAAGTTAGTGAAGATGAAGCAAGAAGGCAGATTACTCCAGACACTTAGAGACTTATTAATAATACTTTTAGCGATAATAATGACCGCAGTAATTTTTTATATTGGATTCAGAGCCTTGAGAGGCTTTGTTTAGTATTAAAAAATGGAGCCAACACTTTTTGAAAAAATTATTAGCAGGGAAATTCCAGCAGATATCATCTATGAGGATGATACATGTATTGTAATTAACGATATAGCACCTCAGGCACCTACGCATTTACTTATAATTCCAAAAAAGGCTATTAAAATGATCTCAAAGTCAGATGATAGTGATGCTTTGGTGCTTGGTCATCTTATGCTTACTGCAAAGAAAATGGCATTACAACTAGGCCTGGACGATACTTTTAGGCTCGTTGTTAATAATGGAGCTAAAGCAGGGCAAAGCGTATTTCATCTGCATGTTCATTTGCTGTCAGGAAGAATTTTTTCCTGGCCTCCAGGCTAGCTATAAAATACTGCAGCAGCCAAGCCTAACAAGAAAATAGTAAAACCAATCCCAAATATGAATATTGCACCTTGTTTAATTGTCTCGTTGTCTTGCATAATCTCTCCTGTGAAATAGTTAATAAAATATATAAAATGTTTTAATTTTTTACAAGATATTTTTTTCATATAGAATGAATAAAAACTTCAGCAAAATAAATTGAAAGATAACTCTAAGAAAAAATTTTCAAACCAAGTAAAGTCATGGATTGCTTATGATGTTGGGAACTCTTCTTTTGTAACCACTGTTGTAGCAGCATTCTTTCCAATTTTTTACTTTGATTTTTGGGCTGCAAACCTCGATAAAATTGAAGCAGCCTCATATCAATCTTTTGCACTAGCTGTTTCAAATATAATTTTACTATTTACCGCTCCGCTCATAGGTTCTTATTCTGATATTTCAAATAGCACTAAATCTATTTTTCGTAATTTTATATTACTTGGTGTCATATGTGTCACCATGCTTTTCTTTATAAAATCAGGTTCGTGGATGTATGCATTGGTATTTTATGCGTTTGCTAATTATTTTTTTTCTGCATCATTGGTTCTTTACGACAAAATTCTTGTTTTAATAGCGTCCCCTGATTTATTCTCAAAAATATCGGGATATGGTTACGCATGGGGTTACTTGGGCGGCGGAACGTTATTCTTAATCAATGCATTGATGACGCTTTATCCAGAATCCTTTGGTCTTGATTCCCAAGCAGACGCTATAAGATGGTCATTTTTAACAGTTTCCGTCTGGTGGCTCACTTTCTCTATACCTCTTTTAATTACATTCAAAGACAGTAATGTCGTTAAAGAAAAGCTGGGCACCAATACATTTCTTAACTCTATTAAAAACGTATTAAGTACTCTTAGGGAAATCTCAAAACACAAAAAAGCATTCATTTTTTTAGTAGCATTTTTTTTATATATTGATGGTGTGCATACGGTTGTTTATTTAGCATCTACATTTGCTAAGAACCTTGGTCTTGAAAATAGTGCAATCATTATTGGCTTAATTATTGTTCAATTTGTTGCCTTTCCCGCAACAATTATGTGGTCGCATATTGGAGAGAGAAGTGGTGATATATTTGTTATATCTTTCTCAATTATTTTATATATCTTTATTATTTTATTCACGACACAGCTCTCAACAGCTATTGAGTTCTATTTAATGGCGGCACTTGTGGGTTCCGTTCAGGGTGGTATCCAAGGAAGCTCAAGAGGTTATTTCGCAAAAATTATTCCACCTGAAAAGTCAGGTGAATTTTTTGGGCTTTTTAATACATTTGGAAAAGCCGGTGCTTTTATGGGTCCATTGCTTGTAGGATTTTTCTTAATATATTTTGAAGATACTACAATGGCTCTTTTGCCTATAGTAATGCTATTTATATGTGGCGGGCTTTTACTAATGAAGGCAAAGTAATGAAGCTTTTAAGCAAAGAATCAATAATTTTTTACAGTATTCTAGGAGCATTCACTGCCTTTTTTATTGCGCCATTTATAAGAAGCCTCATCGACTTTGATTGGAGAATTGAAATATTAATTACTACTTCAATAATAATTCCAATATATGTTTTGGCTAAAAGATATTTATTGAGTAAGTTTGTTAAGAGGGATTAAGAAATAACTTGAAATAACTTTTTAGGCTCATCTGTAATAATTCCATCGACACCTATTTCAAATAAATCTTTCATGGTTTTTTCATCGTTAATTGTCCAGACCACAATCTTTAAGCCCTTTGAATGAATGAAATTAACAAATCTTTTGGTAACAATTTTTAGTCCGCGATGATATACAGGAACCTGTAAACAGTCTCCCTGTATCTTTTTTTTGTATAGGCCATAGCTTGAAAGAAGCAATCTTAGGATTTCTTTTGGTCCCATTGAAAGACATATTTCAGGATACTCTCTTCGAACCCTTGCAAGCCTCGGGCTACTAAAGCTAGCAATACAAACTCTTTTTTCTGAGTTTGTTTGATGGATAACTTTAAGAGCTGGCATAGCAACCTCGTCAGTTTTTACATCAATTTGAAAATAAGTGTCAGGAAATTTTAAAAGAACATCTTCCAAAAGGGGGATCTCTAAGTTGTCAAAAATTCGAATTTTATCAATCTCATTACTGTGCAATTCATTAAAAATAAGATCTCTACCTGTCAATCGCTTTATTGAATCATCATGAAAAATATAAGGTTTTCCGTCCAAGGACAGCTGCACATCAGTCTCTATATACTTACAGCCTAGATTAATAGAATACTCAAATGATTCAATTGTATTTTCGTATGATTCCAGCGAACCACCTCTGTGGGCTAAAACTTCAAAACCTTTGTAGTCAAGATATGTTTTCATAAGAAATTATTGTATACATATTTAATGTAAAATACATTTTTACAATTTTGATATAGATTTATGAGTAAATTTGATTCAATTAGACCTTATGATGATTCCGAAGTATCTCTTGTTCTCAGTAGGTTGGTAAAAGATAGAGATTTACAGCATCTTCTTATATCCTCATCGCCAATATTATCCAAGTTATCAAACCTTCCTTTTATTAACTTAGTTGCGGGTCAGCTTCTTAAATATAGAACAAAAAAGATTAAAACTATAAACGATTACCAAGATATATTTAAAAATATTATCGATGAAGTCATAGCTAACACGATCAATAATTTTACAGTTGAGGGTTTAGATTATGTTGACAAAAATAAGTCATATCTTTTTATTTCCAATCATAGAGACATAACACTTGATTCTGCATTGCTTAATTATTCATTACATAAAAATAATATAAAAACTACAAATAATGCTGTTGGCAATAACCTGTTAGAGGAGAGCTGGGCATCGGATTTAATGCGGCTAAATAAAAGTTTTATTATAGATAGAAGCGGTAAATCAAAAAGAGCTATTTATGATAGTTTAAATATTTCATCTGCATTTATACAAGATAGAATTTTGAATAAAAATGAATCAATTTGGATAGCTCAAAAACAAGGAAGATCAAAGGATGGGCTTGACGTAACTGATCCATCAGTTCTAAAGATGATTCATTTAAAATCAAGAAAATCTAATACTATAGCTGAATCTCTAAATTCTCTATCAGTAGTTCCAGTGGCAATTTCATATGAATATGATCCCAATGATATCTTGAAGGCGAAAGAGGTTTTTGCAAAGATTAATGGTATACAACACACAAAAGCTAAGGGAGAGGATCTTAAAAGTATCTCTGACGGCATTACGCAAGACAAAGGTGATGTATTTTTATCCATTGGTGAACAGATACATTTTGAAGGAGATAGTTATTCAGATTGCGCAACAAAAATTACAGAAAGTATAAATTTGCTATATAAGAACCATCCAACAAATCATGTAGCAGATATTTTATTAAATAATAGAAAAGTTACTGCCAATAATATTGATGAACATTATTTTAATGCTTACACATACCTTCAAAATAAAATGTCATATATTCCGGAGGAAATGCATGAAACTTTTTTAAGACAATATAGTAATTCTTTATAAATTATATCCTTGCTCATTATGAAGGCTTATATCTAAACCTTCTTCTTCCTCTTCTTGTGAAACTCTTAGATCAATAAATACACTTAATATTTTTAAAATAATAAATGTTACAACCCCAGTCCAGGCACAAATTATAAATATACCTTCAATTTGAATGAATAATTGTTCAATCATGGAGTTATCAAATCCTGTTGATCCTGAACCCAAGAAACCACCAGGACTTCCAATTAAACTCAACATTATAATTCCGAGCATACCTCCCACTCCATGAACCGGAAATACATCCAAAGAATCATCTATTTTTAAACCAGATTTAATTAGCTGTGTTGCGTAAAAACAAATAGATCCTGCTAATAGTCCAATTAACATAGCGCCAGCAGGACCTACAGTACCAGATGCCGGTGTAATTGTTGCAAGACCTGCAACCATTCCAGTAGCAACACCAATCATTGTTGCTTTACCTGACTTTATCCACTCTATACCCATCCAAGTTAACGCTCCAATAGCGGCACTTATATGAGTCACAAGCATTGCCATTCCAGCATTACTATCAGCGGCTACGGCACTCCCAGCATTAAAGCCAAACCAACCAACCCATAACATCGAAGCACCTATCATTACCATTGTTCTGTTATGAGGAGGCATTGGTTTTGTAAGAAAACCTTCTCTTTTGCCTAAATAAATAGCAATCACCAAAGCACCTATTCCGCATGTAGCATGAACTACCAAGCCACCTGCAAAATCAATAACACCTTTTTGAGCAAGATAACCTCCACCCCAAACCATATGACAGGCTGGAAGATAGACCAAAGTAAACCACAAGACTGAGAACAGGCACATTGCTCCAAATTTCATTCTTTCTGCAAATGCACCTACAACTAATGCGGGTGTAATAATTGCAAATGTCATTTGAAAAGTAATAAAAACAGACTCTGGAAGAGTTCCTGATAAAGAGTCTCTTTCAACGCCATTGAGGAATAGGGCGCTAAGATCACCAATAAAAGCACCATCACCTTTAAAAGCAAGGCTATAGCCATAAACAACCCAACATACAGATATTAGGCAAGCTATTGTAAAACATTGCATTAATACAGAAAGTACATTTTTAGTTCTTACCAACCCACCATAAAACAATGCAAGCCCTGGTAAGGTCATAAATAAAACAAGTGCAGTTGATGTAAGTATCCAGGCTGTATCTCCTGAATCAACATTAGCAAAAACATTCGGTACAAAAAATATTGAAAGTAGAATAGCTATATTTTGTTTAATCATTATTACTCCTATATGTAATATAAGATTACATGCAATTTACATGCCGATAAAAAGAGATGGTATTGGTTAATAATGATGCAAATAAGATGAGAAGAGTTATCAGGGAGATAACTCTTCTCTGAGGAAAGGCTTAGTTACTTATAGGGGGGAAACCTAAGCCTTAAAGAAATTATTTAAACTCTGGATAAGCTTCCACACCTATCTCAGAAACATCCAACCCAACATACTGCTCTTCATCACTTGCTCTAATTGGCATTACAGAATTAATAACTGATATGGCTATGTAACTAGCAATAAAAGTAAATCCTGCAATTGATACCACACCAACAAGTTGAGGGAAAAGACTGGCTTCTGTGTTTGTTAGTGGAACAACTAATACACCTAGAATACCAACAATACCGTGAGCAGATATAGCTCCAACTGGATCATCTAGTTTGAGTGTTCTGTCGAAAAACAAGATAGAGAAATAAACTAAAGCTCCACCTAATGCACCAATAAGAACTGCAGCTCCAGCAGAAGGGGCGCTTGGCCCAGCTGTTATAGCAACTAATCCAGCTATAGCACCATTCATAGCCATTGTTACATCCATTTTACCTGTCTTAAATAGACTTATTAAAATAGCAGCAACAACACCACCTGAAGCAGCCATGTTTGTATTTAAGAATACTTGGCTTACCGCGATTGCTGATGTTTCAGTACTAACAATAAGCTCCGATCCTCCATTAAATCCAAACCAACCTAACCATAAAATCCATACACCAAGAGCGGCCATAGGAATATTTGAACCAGGCATTGGCAAAGATGTTCCATCAGCTGCATATTTACCTTTTCTAGGCCCTAAAACTAAGACTACAGCCAAAGCAGCAGCAGCACCACACAGGTGAACTGTTCCTGATCCAGCATAATCTGAATAACCCATTGAGCTTAGGAAGCCTCCACCCCAATTCCAGTATCCTTGAATTGGATATATGAACCCAGTTAATACGATTGCAAACAAAAAGAATGGAACTAGCTTCATTCTTCCAGCAACAGCGCCTGAAACAATCGACATAGCGGTTGCAACAAATACTACTTGGAAAAAGAAGTCAGCCTGTTGTGAATAATCCATTCCATAAGGTATACCAATCTCTTCATTTGGCAATGAAGTTGATAGACCTACAGAAGTACCAATTGATGGTAAAAAACCATCTATAAGTGCCCCAGCAGGATACATTAATACAAATCCACATACTAAATACATAATACAAGCTATAGAATATAGGCCTATATTTTTCGTTACAATTTCAGATACATCTTTTTTTTGAACAAGTCCGGCTTCTAGCATGGTAAAACCAGCTGCCATAAACATAACTAATGCTCCTGCCATGACGGCATAAAACGTATCTAATGCAAATGCAATTTCCATAATTTACTCCTTATATTGCTTCTGAACCGGTCTCGCCAGTTCTGATTCTGATAACTTCATCCAAAGATGAAACAAATATTTTTCCATCACCAATTTTTCCAGTCTGAGCAGAAGATGAGATTGTTTCAGTGATTAAACTTACTTCATCATCTTTAGCCAAAACCTCCAATTTTATTTTCGGTAATGTGTCTACTGCATACTCAGCACCTCTATACATTTCTGTATGGCCTTTCTGCCTTCCATAACCCTTAACCTCGGTAATAGTAAGACCTTGAATGCCTGCGTTAACAAGCGCTTCTCTTACTTCCTGAAGTTTGAAGGGTTTAATTATTGCTGTTACTAATTTCATAATACGGGGGGTATGAATATTAGAGACTAGCTGATACTGAGAACACTAAAGCATCTTCATCTGCTCCATATCCGTCATCAGAAAAGTCTGTGTAAGCAACTGCACAATCATATGAACCACATGCGAAACCTTTTGAAATAATAAAATTACTTCCATACTCATCATATTCACCGTAAGCAAAATCAATCCCACTAAATGAATATGAAACCTCTGTGTAATCAGGAGCTCCGTCTTGACCAAATGCAAAGCTTAGTCCTAAATCACCTTTACTAAATCCAAGATAAATTTCTTCAAATGTTGCATCTGGATCAGAATCAATGTACTCATATGATATATAACCGACATCAACACCAATGCCAGCAACTTCTGTTCCATATCCGAAATACAAATCTAACTCACTACCTGCTCCATTGTTGAAATTAACATTAGAACCCCAGACGCCAGCATAAAAACCATTTTCTGCTGAATAATCAAATCCACCTTGTATAGCAGGTGCATCTGATTGAGTCATCCCTCTCCAAATATAGTCAGATGCAAAGCTCACGTTCGCACTAACACTAGCAAAAGTAGGTAAAGTTATTAAACCTACTAGTAATAATAATTTTTTCATTTTTTACTCCTTTGTTATGAAAATAATTAACGTTCACTAATACATAATGCAATTACCATGCCAAAATATAATTATTTCTTCCTTTCCTAATTTATATATAATGAATTAACAATTTATAGGAACTAAATATGGATATTAAAAATAACGTAGCAGCTGTTACAGGCGGCGCCTCTGGACTTGGACGAGCTGCAGTTGAACATTTTGTAGCTAATGGAGCAAAGGTAGCAATTCTTGATATTAATGATGACAAGGCTCAAGAGGTAATTGATCTTTTGGGGGCAGATAATGTTTCATATTTCAACACAAATGTTATGGAAGAGCAGTCCGTGCAAGATGCTGTTAATGCGATAGATGAAAAATATGGAAAACTGAATTTTGTTGTTAATTGTGCTGGTACAGGTTTTGGAGGAAGAATACTTGGCAAGAAAGGGCCGCACCCATTAGATATTTTTAAATTTATAATCGATCTAAATCTCGTTGGTACATTTAATGTTATGAGGCTTTGTGCAGAGCTTATAGATAAGAATACTGCAGACGGTGAAGGTGAAAAAGGTGTAATTATAAATACAGCATCAATAGCCGGTTATGAGGGTCAAATAGGTCAGAGTGCCTATAGTGCTTCTAAGGCTGGAGTTATTGGAATGACATTAACCGCTGCAAGAGATCTTGCAAGACACGGCATTAGAGTTTGCACAATAGCACCAGGAATTTTTGATACTCCATTAATGAGCTTAGCTAAAGAAGAGAATAAACAATCTTTATTGGAAGCTACACAGTTTCCACATAGGTTTGGTAATACTAAGGAATTTGCTGATCTAGCAGGCCATATAGTTCAAAATAGTTACTTAAATGGTGAAACAATTAGGCTAGACTCTGCAATGAGAATGGGAGCAAAGTAGTTTACTGATTAGCTACCCAGAAAGTCGCTGCTATAACTAAGACTGTTATTAGTATTGTTATGACTCTTGCATCTGATTTGCTATCTTCATTTGCCTCTTTGTTTTCATAATATTTTTCAAAATCATCGTTCATTTTTTATTCTCCATGTTTTATAACAATTCTACCTATCTGCTTGCCATCTAAAATTTTTTTAATCTCGGGGCCAACATTATTTAAGCTAACTATTTTTGTTTGGCCTTCTAGTGAAAGAAGCCACTCATTAGCAAGCTTATCCCATAAAGTTTTTTTGAGCTCTATGGGTGACTCAGCTGAATCAATTCCATGGAGTGATATACCCCTGAGTATGAATGGAAAGACCGAGGATGTAAATTTAGCCCCAGCAACATTACCACAACTCGTAACAACCCCATTATTATTTACCATTGAGAGCATTTTAGACAAAATATCTCCTCCAACTGTATCAATAGCTGCGCTATAAAGAGCTTTATCTAATGGCTTTACTCCGTCTTCAAGAAACTTATCTCTATTGATTAATTCTACAGCTCCCATAGATTTAATCACTTCTTCCTCGTAGGTTTTTCCGGTAAGCGCATGGACGGTATAACCTAATTTATTGAGTATATTGATAGCTACAGATCCAACTCCTCCCGTAGCACCAGAAACTAGCACAGGGAGATCTTTAGAAATTTTAGCATCCTCTAATTTCTTTACTGATGCTGCTGCTGTTAAACCAGCTGTACCTATTTCCATGGATTGAAGTAACGTTAAGTTAGCTGGAAGCTTTACAGCCCATTTGGCAGGAGCATGAACAATTTCTCCAAAACCCCCGTTGACTGACATACCCATTTTATATCCGGTTAAAATAACTTTATCACCAACTAAAAAATCATCAGAGGATGTTTTGATAATTGTTCCAGCAGAATCAATTCCAGGAGTGAAGGGATATTGCTTAACAACTCCTTTAACGCCAGAAGCCGCTAGAGCATCTTTGTAATTAAGAGATGAATACTCGACTTTAACAAGGATATGATCCTCTTGGAGGTCTGGAGTTTCTAGGGCTTTAACATCACCAATAAAAGTCCCATCTAACTCTTGTACTTGGTAAGCTAAATAAGTCATATTATTCTGATAAAAATTTCTCAGCATCAAGAGCTGCCATACAACCTGAGCCCGCAGAAGTAACAGCTTGCCTGTAGATCTGATCAGATACGTCACCCGCAGCAAAAACTCCTTTTACAGATGTTTCAGTTGCATTGCCAAGTGTTCCAGAATTTATTTTTAAGTAGCCATTATCCATATCTAACTGGCCTTTAAATATGTCGGTATTGGGTTTATGACCTATAGCTATAAATACACCATGTGTATTTAGATTAACATCGCCTTCATTTGTTTTTAGCAAAACACCATTTACACCCATATCATCGCCAAGAACTTCTTTTAGCTCTGTATTCCATAGAATATCGACCTTGCCGGACTCTTCTTCTTTAAAAAGTCTATCTTGTAATATTTTTTCTGCTCTTAATTCATCTCTTCTATGCACTAAAGTAACTTTTGAGCAAATATTTGCTAGGTATAATGCCTCTTCAACAGCTGTATTTCCACCACCAATAACAACAACTTCTTGATCTCTGTAAAAGAACCCATCACAAGTTGCACATGCAGAAACACCCTTACCCAAAAACTCTTCTTCGCTTGGGATTCCAAGATACATAGCACTTGCTCCAGTTGAGATAATCAATGAGTCGCATGTGTATTCATCTGAACCATTGAGCTTGAAAGGCTTTGCGCTCAAGTCAACAGAATTTATATGATCATTTATCATTTTTACATCAAATTTAAGAGCATGCTCTTTCATTCTTATCATTAAATCTGGGCCCTGAAGATCATTGCTATCACCAGGCCAATTTTCTACATCAGTAGTAGTTGTTAACTGGCCGCCTTCCTGTGCTCCGCTTATAAGTACTGGTTCTAATCCTGCTCTAGCAGCATAAATACCAGCAGAGTAGCCCGCTGGACCTGAACCTAATATGATTAATTTGTTATGATTTGTTGACATGATTGAATTATAGTTGAATATTAATTAAATGTTATTCATAAATAGTTATAATTTATAAAAAATCAAGGCTATAAACTAAAATATGCTTTCTCCATATATAAAAAAAACAATAATTAACTTTTTCAGTTATTTTTTAATAGGCTTATCAATATATATTTTAGTTGCACTGGTTTCTTACAATACAGCAGACTCAGGTTTTTTTAACAAAAACTCTTCAGTCTTAATCACAAATCTTGGTGGGCCACTTGGAGCTAATATTTCGGATTTTCTCTTCACTCTTATTGGATATTCTTCTTACTTGCTTTTGCTTATAGGTTGCATATGGTCAGCTCAAATAATTTTTGATAAAGATAAGTACAATTCAACATCTAAGGTTATTGTAAGAATTGCAAGCTCCATAATATTATTAATAAGCTGTTCATCTATTCTTGAATATTACTTTACAGGTATTTCTGGTGGAGCAACTGGTAAGTTACTCTTTGGAAGCCTCTCTTCAAATATTGGAACTGTTGGCGGATTGATATTTTTTACACTCTTTTTAGTTCCTGCATCGTCTAACGCTTTCAATTTTTCCTGGTTAAATTTTCTTGAGCTGATAGGAAAGTATTTGCTACTTTCTTATTCCTCTTTGCTTACACTTTTAAGACATTTATTAGAAACTTTTATAAAAATTATCTCTTCAATAAAATTCTTTCTTTCTGAAAAGCTAATTGAATTTAAAGAAAATAGAAAGATTAAGAAAGTAGAAGCTTTAAAAGCACCGAAGCCTAAAAAAATTCTTATAGATAGCAAACAAAAAAACGAAATACCATCCAAGCAAAAAGAGATAGAAGTAGAAACTAAACTTAAGGAAGTTAAAACCACTATTGACAAACCAGAGGTTGACCCTAAAAAAACAAAAATGCCGAGTACTCAACTTCTTGATAGAGCGCTTGATGATGGATCGTCTTTATCAAAAGATGAATTAAACGAACTTGCTCTTCTTCTTGAAACGAAGCTAAATGAATTTGGTATAGAGGCCGTTGTTGAAACAGTATTACCTGGACCGGTTGTAACAAGATTTGAAATTCAGCCAGCACCTGGAACTAAAGCAAGTAAAATTACAGGTATTGCACAAGATATTGCAAGATCATTGTCAGTTAGCTCAGTAAGGGTTGTGGAAGTTATTGAAGGCAAGTCTGTTGTTGGTATTGAAATACCAAATACAAACAGAAAGATGGTTAGGCTTACAGAAATTCTCTCATCTAATGCATTTAAAACATCCTCTTCAAACTTAACATTAGCTCTTGGTCATGACATTGCCGGTAAGTCCGTTGTTGTTGACTTGGCGAAAATGCCGCATTTGCTGGTTGCAGGCACAACAGGCTCTGGTAAATCTGTTGGTGTTAACGCAATGCTTTTAAGTCTGTTGTTTAAATCAGACCCTAAAGATGTTCGATTGATACTCATTGATCCAAAAATGCTTGAGCTATCTGTTTATGATGGAATACCTCACTTACTAACCCCTGTTATAACAGATATGACTGATGCATCTAATGGATTGAGGTGGTGTGTTGTTGAAATGGATAGAAGATACAAATTAATGTCTATGATGGGTGTTAGGAATTTAGCAGGCTTTAATAAGAAAATTGAAGAAGCTGCTGAAAATGGAAAACAAATACTCAACCCACTGAATGAGAATGAAGAAGAGTACCTTGAAACATTGCCTTCAATTGTAGTGGTTGTTGATGAATTTGCTGACATGATGATGTTAGTAGGTAAAAAGGTAGAGCATTTAATAGCGAGAATTGCCCAAAAGGCTAGGGCAGCAGGAATACATTTAATTCTTGCTACTCAAAGACCTTCAGTTGATGTAATAACTGGTTTAATTAAAGCAAACATACCCACGAGGATCGGTTTTCAAGTTTCTTCAAAAATTGATTCCAGAACTATTATTGACCAAGGTGGAGCAGAGCAATTGTTAGGTTATGGTGACATGCTTTATTTACCACCAGGCGTTGGTGTGCCTATAAGAGTGCATGGTGCCTTTGTAGGTGATGATGAGGTTCATAGGGTTGTTAATGATTGGAAATCTAGAGCTGAGCCTGACTACATTGAAAGTATTGTTAATGAGGCCCAAGAGACAGGGCCAATTCCTGGGTGGAGTGGCTCCGAATCAGCTGGAAGCAGTTCAGCTGAAGATTCTGATGAGCTCTATGACGAAGCAGTTAATTTTGTTATTGAATCAAGGCGAGCATCTATATCTGCAGTTCAGCGTAAATTAAGGATTGGCTATAACAGAGCCGCAAGACTTATTGAGGCAATGGAAGAGGCTGGTCTAGTTTCTGAAATGAGTTCAAATGGTTCACGAGAAGTTCTTGTACCAAAGCGATAATGAAATTACCCAATCATCTGTTTATTGTGTTTTTTGCTTGTAACTGTTTTTCATATAGCGTGGATTCGATAAACGACCTTTTGCTATCAAACAAAATGACCTTTGAACAAACGTCTGTAAATGAGGTTGCAAATATAACTCAAATTTCAGAGGGCGAGATATTTCGTAAAAATGATGTAATAAGAATAAATATTAATACTCCATTTAAAGAGCAGTATTCTATTGACGAGTCCCATATCGAAATTAATGATCTTGAGTTCAACCAAACTAAACTTATAGAAATACAGTCACTTCAAAATCAAACTTTATTATCTATATTGAAGCTTGGTTTTAAAACTGAAGATATAAAAAATCAAAACTCTAATTCATTTTCTTTTAATATAGATGGGCAAATTGTTGTTGTAAGATATATTTCTAATAAATCTTTCTCAGTTGATTATCTTGATAATTTAAATATATTAAACACAATTATTTTTAGGGAAGCTTAGAAGATGAATCTGCTCTTTATTGGTATCGGAGGGGGTTTAGGTGCTATATCTAGGTATGGATTAACAATTTTTATAGATAAATTATCGTCAAATTCATTTCCCCTAGCTACCTTGATAGTAAATGTATTAGGGTGCCTATTAATTGGTTTGATTCTTGGCTCAAGTATTCAGTCTAAAGACTCCACGTATTATTTTTTTGTTATCGGGTTTTTGGGTTCCTTCACAACTATGTCAGCTTTCTCAAGTCAAAGTATTGATTTATTTTCATCAAATACTCCAATTATTGGTACTTTATATATAATGCTTACAATGTCGATGACTATATTGGCAACCTTTATTGGATTAACACTTGGTAAGTAAATGATAGATATAAAAAAACTTAGGGATGATGGTAAAAATATACAAAATTTGCTTTTAAAAAGAGGTTATAAATTAAACATTGAAGAATTTCTTTCTCTCGATAGCGCTAGAAAAGATCTTCAGATTTCTGTTGAGGATTTGCAATCAAAAAGAAAAGAGCTTTCTTCACAGTTTGGTAAATTAAAATCTTCAGGTGAAGACACTGATGATCTTAAAAAAGAAATTGACTCTATTAACTCTGATCTCAAATTAAAAGATGATAGTTTGCAAGACCTTCTTGTTTCTATAAATAATTTTATGCTAGATATTCCTAATATTCCAAGAGAAGATGTTCCAGTAGGCTCGTCTGAAATCGACAATGTTGTTGTATCAAAATATGGCGTAATAAAAACAAAAAAATCTCCAGACCATCTCTCAATAACTTCAGATATTGATACAGATATAGCTTCAAATTTAGCTGGTTCAAGATTTTCTGTCTTAAAGGGAGATATCTCAAGACTTCAAAGATCGCTCATACATTTCATGTTAGAAGTTGCGGCAAAGAACGGCTATGAGGAATACTATGTTCCTTTTATGGCTAATAAAGAGTCCTTGAGGGGAACTGGGCAACTTCCAAAATTTGAAGAAGATCTATTTAAGGCCTCTGATAATCTTTACCTAATACCAACAGCAGAAGTGCCTTTGACTAATTTATTTAGAAATACACTCATTCCGCAAGATGACTTACCTAAAAAAGTTACTTCTCATACCCCATGCTTTAGATCAGAAGCTGGTAGCTATGGTAAGGATACCAAGGGCTTGATAAGACAGCATCAATTTGAAAAGATTGAGCTAGTTCAAGTAACTAATCCTCAGACTTCATTAGATGATTTAAATAGCCTTCTAAGCAATGCAGAAGAAATTCTACAATTGTTAGATTTGCCATATCAAGTTATTGAGCTTTGCACCGGTGACTTAGGTTTTAGTTCCTCTAAAACATTTGATATAGAGGTGTGGATGCCCAGCCAGGGTAAATATAGAGAAATCTCATCATGTTCAAATTTTAGTGATTTTCAAGCGAGACGTTCAAATATTAAAATCAAGACCGATACAGGGAAATTATTAGCACATACAATCAACGGTTCTGCTCTTGCTGTTGGGAGAACTCTAGTTGCAATTATCGAGAATAATTTCAATGCTGAAGAAAATTATATTGAAATTCCAGATGTTCTAAGAGCTTTTATGGGTAAAGATAAAATTTCTTTATAAATCTTCACTAATTGTCACAAGTTCTCCAGTTTTTTCTGTTATTATCTACATAGCAAAATTTTACTAATATTTTTAGAGGATATTATCATTATGAATAAGACGTTTAGAATCTTTCTTTTCTCACTTTTCATTTCCCCGCTTGCTTTTACCCAAGAATTAACTTCAGATATTTCTGGTGTTGTTTCTAATGGTGGTGATGCGGTTGGTGGTGCAACAGTTGAGATTACTTATGTACCAACTAACACCAAAGTTACTAAAGTAACTGCTGATAATGGTAGGTATAGAGCTGCTGGTTTAAGACCCGGTGGTCCATACAAAATCAAAGCTTCAGCTAATGGCTTGCTACCTGATTCTGTAGAGACATACCTTCAAGTTGGTGAAACAGGAAGAGTGTCCTTTTCACTTGTCTCAGTAGGTGATGTAGATGATGTTGTTGTTGTAGGTCAAAAAATTGAGCAAATGACAGCTCAAGGCTACACGACTACAATTGATGCAGAAACCATTCAAAACACACCTTCAATTACTCGTGATATTAAAGATCTTATGAGGTTAAACCCTCTTGTATCTTTGGATGATGCAGAAGATGGAGATGAGGCAATAAGTATTGGTGGAGCCCACCCTAGATCTAATGACATCAAAGTTGATGGTGTTTCGTTTAATGATGATTTTGGTCTGAACGGTAACGGATATCCATCACAAAGAAGCCCTTTAAACCTAGATGCTATTGAGCAAATGAGTATTAAAGTTGCTCCTGCATCTGTTGAATACTCAAACTTCAGAGGTGGAGTTATAGAATTCATTACCAAGGGTGGTACTAACGAGTTTACTGGTAGTGTTGCTTTTTATGATAGAGGAGATCAATTTTATGGTGATAAGATTGACGGAAGAGATTACTCATTCGACAAAGAAGATACTGCTACTAGTTTCACATTTGGTGGGCCAATAATCCAAGATAAAGCGTTCTTCTTTACTTCATATGAAGAAAGTGTACTTACAAACCCTGTCCTTTTTGGACCTGCTGGTTCAAATGCTCAGATTGAGCAATCAATTACAACTGCTCAAGTTGCAGAAATAAGACAAACAACTATTGATTTATATGGTTTTGACCCACTTTCATATGCGGATACAACTGAATCAACTCAAGAAAATGTTACTTTAAGACTTGACTATATTCTTGATGAAAATCACAGATTACAATACGACTATAAATTGGCTGAAGGCGATGCACTTAGAGCTGATAGTGGCTTTGATTCATTCTACTTTACTTCTGCTTCATATTTAAAGACAGAAAAAACAGAAACTAATAGCGTTCTATTGATTTCAAACTGGTCTGATAATTTATCTACAGAGGTTAACTATTCAAGCAAGGAAACAACAACTGGTCAGAACTCACCAGCAGGTCAAAACGTTCCTAATTTATACATTGATAATGCATATGGTAATGAGGTTTATATTGGAGCTGATATTTATAGATCAGCGAATGAGCTTGCAACTACAACTGATTTTTTAAAGTTAAAAGCAATCTACTATGCTGATAATCATAAAATTACAGCTGGTTATGAAAATACTAGTTGGGATATTTATAACTTGTTTATTGTTGCTCAAGATGGTCAGTGGGAATTTGATTCACTAGATGATTTTAATAATGGTAATGCAAGTTCATTCTTTGCAAACAATGCAAAAACTGGTAACCCTGCTGATGCAGCAGCTAATTTTGAATACAGCCTTTCATCAATGTACCTTCAGGATGAAATAACTGTTTCTGACAGACTAACCATAACAGCAGGTCTTAGGTATGACGAGTACTCTTCAGATGATGCCCCAGCTGCTAACCCAGATTTTGAAGCTGAATATGGTTTTGCTAATGCTGGTATCGATGGAACAAGTCTACTTAATTATAGATTTGGTGCAGATTTACTTATTGATGATGTAAGTTCATTAAATATTACTTATGGTACTTACTCTGCTAAATTGCCTGCAGTATGGATTTCTAATGCTTACACAAATGATGGTGTAAGAGTTTCAGCTTATGATTCTGATTATGCTGCTGCTGGCTGTAACCCGCTTGCTGCTGCAGGTGTCGGTCTTCCAGGTTGTGTTCAGCAAGCTATTGCCAATGCTCCTTTAACGAGTGCTAAGATTGATTTCATCTCACCTAATTTTGAGTGGCCTGAATCAAAAATCTTAAACGTGACATACGAAAGACAGCTAACAGAAAATTGGGATATGACTTTAACTTACTTAAATTCAAATCAAGAAGAAGCTTTATACAAAGTAATTGATACTGGTTATCCTTTGGATGGCTTTGATCCTACTGTTCCTACTGTTACAGCTCCTGACGGGCGTCCTATTTATAATATGACAGGCAGAAGAACATACAAAGCTGGTCTCTACAATGATTGTTGTGGTGAAAGAGAGGTTATGTCTGCAACGTTTGCAAGAAGCTTTAATGATGGTGATGGCAGACTTGTTATGAGTTATACAGCTCAAAATATTGATGAGCTAAGTGGTATGACTTCTTCAACTTCAAACTCTAACTACGGAAAAGTTGGTGCTATTGACTATAATAATAGAAAGCCTATGAGATCTATTTATGAGACTGAACATAGATTCCTAGCCACAGTAACATCTAAGCACTATTTCTTTGGTGAAGATAAGCCAACAACTTTCTCAATGATCTTTGAAAGAAAGTCTGGTTTACCAGGTTACTTATCATTTGATACATTTACAGGTTCTCCAGGGGATTATGGATCAAAAGCCTTTGGTTATGATTACAATCTAAATGATGACAGTTCTGCTTTACTATACATACCTACTGGAACTAACGACCCATTAATTTGCTGGTCTTATAAGTGTAGAGATGAGGGTTCTTTTGAAGCTTCAGCTAGAGCAGCAGAAGTAATAAACCTTCTTCATAATACATATGGTCTTGAAAGATATGCTGGCTCTATTCAGCCAAGAGGGTCTTTCAATTACCCATGGCAGTCATCACTTGATGTAAAAGTTACTCAGATTCTTCCTGGATTTAGAGCTGATGATGAAGTGGTAATAACTTTAGGTATAGAGAATCTACTAAACTTAATTGATGACAAAAAAGGTGTTGTTAAGTTTGGTTACTACTCAGGTAGACTCGATGTTATGGATCTAAGAATTGTTGATAATAAGTATGACTATAGTGGTTATGCTTATAGATATGATATTGATAATCCTTTTGAGGACAGAATATCTGCTACTCAGAGTATCTGGAGAGCTCAGTTAGGAATTAAATATAAATTCTAATAATTGATATATAATTTAAAGGCGGTTTAATACCGCCTTTTTTATTGCTTATGAAAACTACAAACAACATACCAGAACTTTCTTTTATTGATATTGAAAATGGAGATGCTTTAGCAACCTCTTTGCTATCCGAAGCGCTTAATAGTCATGGCTTTTTCTCAATTACCAATCATGGGTTGTCTCAAGAGGTTCTTAACTCATGTTACCAATCATCAAGAGATTTCTTTAATCTCCCTGATTCTATTAAGGGTACGTATCATGACCCAAGTCTAAAAGGGGCAAGGGGTTATACTCCTTTTGGAATAGAAACTGCCGTCGGTGAAAGTGTTGCAGATTTAAAAGAGTTTTGGCACCACGGTCCAATTATAGATAACTCATATTCTTCCAAAATACCTAAAAATATAACTATCAAAGAATTGGCTGACTTTAATAAAAATTTTGACATGTTGTTTGATGAGCTTCAGGCTATGGGGACTAGAGTTCTTAGAGTTATTGCCCAATCTATTGGAGTTGATAAAAACTTTTTTGATTCGTGGACCGCCAAAGGAAACTCACTCTTGAGGCCTATCCATTATCCACCCGTAGAAAATACAGTAAACATATTCAGAGCAAGGGCTCATGAGGATATCAATTTAATTACTTTGCTTGTTGGTGCAGAAGAGGGCGGCTTGGAAGTTTTAAATAAAAACGATGAATGGATTAAGGTTCAGCCTAGTTCTAATTCTATAGTTTGTAATATAGGTGACATGATGCAGTTAGTTACAGATAATAGATTAAAAAGCACAACGCATAGAGTTGTTCAATATGTAGAAAATGAGCCAACTTCTCGATATAGCATTCCATTTTTCATGCACCCATCACCAGAAACATATCTAAGAAATATTTTCATAGAAGAATCAAAGGGACCCTTGGCTCATGATTTTTTAAATGAAAGATTGAAGGCAATTAAGTTATACTAATACCATGCAATATATACAAATTCTAATCGGCTTCATAGGCTTAATAGCCTTAGCTATTCCTTTTTCAAATAATTTAAAGTTAATTAATTATAAACACGTTGCAGGTGGTATTTTATTTCAAGTTGTGCTCGCAGCATTGCTTTTGAAGGCTCCTCTTATTACTTCATTTTTTGAGTATCTTTCAAACGGTGTTGAGGTGTTAAAGGTTGCCACTGCTGAAGGCACAAGTTTTATTTTTGGATATTTGGGTGGTGGTGAGTCACCATACGTAGAATCACAAAAAGGATCAGCTATTATTTTTGCTTTTAATATACTTCCATTTATTATTGTAATGTCATGTTTCACAGCTGTTTTATGGTACTGGAGAGTCCTTCCTACTCTAGTGAAAGGTTTCTCTGCTGTGTGCCAAAAGCTATTCAATATTGGTGGGCCTATTGGCTTGGGTTCAGCTGCAAACGTATTTGTGGGACAGGTTGAGGCACCTTTGTTAATAAGACCTTATCTGAAAGACTTATCAAAAAAAGAATTACTTATATTAATGACAACTGGTATGGCAACGGTTGCAGGGTCTGTCATGATTGCTCTTGTAAGCATGCTTGATATGAAATTTGATGATATTAATTTAATACAACATTTTTTAATTGCCTCTATACTTTCTGTGCCTGCTGCCATTGTTTATGCAAATATAATGATTCCATCTAACCATGTAACAGATTTTGAATCTTCAAATACCCCAAGAGTATATGAAAGCACAATGGACGCCATTACAAGGGGAACAAGTGATGGGTTAAATATTGCTTTAGGGGTTGGCTCTATTGTATTAGCTTTCATTGCCTTGGTTTATGTTGCTGATTCTATTATTGGGTTGATACCGTTAACTCTAGGCGGAGAGTCGTTGTCAATTCAGTTAATACTTGGTTATATGTTTGCCCCAATAGCTTGGCTGATGGGCGTTCCATGGGATGAGGCATTGGTGTCTGGTAAATTACTAGGAATTAAAACAGCCTTAAATGAGTTTGTTGCTTATGGTGAGCTTGCGTCTTTATCAGAAGGTGCGCTTTCAGACAGGTCAAGACTAATAACACTTTACGGTCTATGTGGTTTTGCAAACTTCTCTTCAATTGGAATTTTAGTTTCAGGCATTAGCGCTATGGCTCCCGAGAAGAAGCCTGAGTTAATAGAGGTCTCTTTCAAGGCATTGGTTGGGGCAACATTGGCATCATGTATGACCGGCCTTGTTCTTTCTCTTTATATCTAATTTGATAGAACGATAACTAAGTTTAGGTGTGAGGCAAATAGTAGCCATATAATGTATGGCAAAAACAAGTAAGCAGCTAGTTTGTTTACCTTTCTCATTACATTTATTAAATAAATATTTAACCCAATCAATAGATATATGTCTATTAGAGCTATTACTGGTTGATGAAATGCAAAAAATAGCCAAGACCATATTGTATTAAATACAAGCTGCAATAAAAATAGCTTATAAACCTTTGAATAAGTGAGAAAAGCAGACACGCCCATCAAAGCATACAAAATAGGCCATACAATACCAAAAACATAACCAGGTGGATTAAGACTAGATTTTATTAGATTTTGATACCAAGGGTCTGATGCGGTATTGGATGATGATAGCCCCCCTAGAACGAGAGCAATTAATATATATAAAAAAACTAGATATCTATTTTTGATCAAGCTATTTAATTCTTAAAAATCTAAGAATTGTATTTTTAATATCAGCAATCAAGGAAGAACCATGAGGTCTTGCTTCTATATATAAATAAAAAGAAATAAATGCTGTTGCTATAATAAAAACTATAACTGAATCGTATTGTGCCATTTGTGTATTATAAATATATTTAATCTAAATGTTAGTGGATTTTAGTTTTTTTCAACTATTAATGAACCGATAGAATAACCTGCTCCAAATGAGCAAATAATACCTTTTTCACCTTTTTTTAAATCGTTGTATAGATTGAATGCAAACATAGATCCTGCAGATGCAAGATTTCCAAAATCTTTCATTGGAAGAGGCGCAAGATCCTCATTAAAGGTATCAGTTCCTAACACTTTTGAGACTATCAATCTAATCATTTTTCCATTTGCTTGATGTAACCAAAATTTAGATATCTCATTTGGAGAAATATTATTTTTAGATAATTGTTCGAGAATAGTCTTAGCAACAAGAGGGCAAACTTCTTTAAAAACACTTCTGCCATTTTGATAAAACAATAACTCATCTTCTGTTTTTTGATCCGAAGCAGTTCTATTTAGGTAGCTTAAATTACTTCTGATATTATTTGAAAATTTAGTAACTAGCTTTCTATCAATTATTTTAAAACCAGAATTGTTTGAGCGCTGAAGAATAGTAGCAACACAGCCATCCCCAAAAATAAAATGCACATCTCTATTTGTAAAATTAAAACCTGGGCTGGTTATCTCAGGGTTAATAACTAAAATTGTATCTGCCATCCCTGATGCAATGTCTGTATATGCATTACTTAATGCAAACGTTGTCGATGAGCATCCCACAAGCATATCGTAGGCATACCCATTAATTCCGAGCTCCTCTTGGATTTCAATGGCTACAGCAGGGTAGTTTCTTCCAGAATGAGAGGTGCCAAGTATAACCCCATCAATTTGGTCAGCCGAGATGTTTGCTTCGGACATTGCTTTTTTTGCAGCCTCGATTCCTACTTTAGCTAAAAAGGATAGTTTTGATTCATCCTCATTATCAGTAATTGGCCTCATTATGTTAGGATTTAGCGAGTTCTTTTTGTCAATAATTCTTCTAGTTTTTATACCAGATGCCTTTAAAATAAACTCTTCAGATGAATGAGATCTTGCTTTAATTTGCCCACTTTCAATCAAAGTTGCATTTTCGATATTAAAGTTGTCAACGTAAGTATTAAAAGAATCAACAATCTCTTTATTTGTAGTCAATTCTTCAGGATACCAAAGGCCAGTTCCAATAATGCTTATATCACTCATAATATTTATAATGTTTAAAGTTGAGTTATTATAAATTATGTTTAATCATTTAACTATTGATAAAAAGATCATCCACGAATCTCTTTCCACCCAACCTGCAATTAAAGGAGTAGTGACTATTAGCCATGGAATGGCTGAGCACATGCAAAGATATGATTGGCTGATAAAACGCTTCAATGCATCTGGTTATCATGTTATTTCTTCAGACCATATAGGCCATGGGTCCTTTATAGACGAAGGTGGTTTACCAGGCTATTTTGGTGAAGGGGATGATCTTGTTAATGTTGAGAATAACTTAATAGAAGTTCTTGAGTATGCAGATGCTAAATTTCCAGATTTAAAAAAAGTTTTATTTAGTCATAGCATGGGCTCTTGGATTGCTATGGGAACTATTCAGAGGTATAAAAATATAGATATATTAATTTTATCAGGATCTTCATTAATACCGAATAAAGTCATTCTTTCTCAAAGAAGACTTGTTTCAATTTTAATAGCTATATTTGGAGGGAAGGCATATAGCAAGTTATTAGATAGGATAACAATTAGAAAGAACAACTCTCTATTTAGACCCAACAGAACTCCCAATGATTGGCTTTCAAGGGATAAATTAAGTGTTGATGAATACACAGCTGATGATAAATGCGGATTTTTAGTTACAAACTCTTTATGGCTTCAACTATCAAACCAGTTTTTAAAAGTTTTTAAAAGATCAAATTATGCAGCCTCTAATCATAGCCTACCAATATATGTAATCTCTGGGGCTGAAGATCCTGTTGGTAATAGAGGTAAGGGAGCAAAAGATCTTTATAATTTTTTATCCTCTATCTTCAAAAATATATCATTCAAACTTGTTCAAGGTGCAAGGCATGAAGTATTCAATGAGACAAATAAAGATGAATCGTATTTAAATATGCTTAGTTTTATTGAATCTCATATAAAATAAGATAAATGCTTAAAAATATATATAAATATCCTGAATTGGAGAGAGTGGATTTAGATTCTGGTAGGCATTACTTAGATTCGACTGGAACTCCTGTCCCGAGTGTCACAACAATTCTTAGCAATACCTCTACAAAATCAGATGGTATTGAAAAATGGAGACAAAGAGTTGGTGATATCGAAGCAGATAGAGTCATAAAACAAAGTACCGATATTGGAACGGCTGTTCATGAGGCTCTGGAGGCATATCTCAAAAAAGAAGAATGGGATATCTTCGATATATCTATATCTGATCAAAATATTTCAAAGAAAATTTCACAAAAATTTATAGCAGATGGTTTAAAGGCTATTGATGAAATATGGGGCTTGGAAGTGGGACTAATTCTAGATGGTTTATATGCTGGTACAGCTGACTGTATTGGTTTAGTTAATGGCATACCATCAATAATAGATTTTAAAACTGCTAAGAAAATAAAGAGAAGGGAGTGGATTGAGGATTACTTTCTTCAAGGCTGCGCCTATGCCAATGCACATAATGTAATGTTTGGAACAAATATTAGCCAAATTGTAATTCTCATGGTTGATAGAGATTTAGTTTTTCAAGCATTTACTGTAAAGACAGCTGAATTTAATGTTCTCACTCGCAAATGGAAAAATAAATTAATTCAATTTGATACTCAAAAAACTAAGGAAAAATCATGAAACAAATAATATCTATAGGTGGTGGAGGCTTTGGGAGGTCTCTTGGTGAGCTAAGAATTGAGAAGTACATCATTAATCAATCTAAATCAAAGAATCCGAAGATTTGCTTCATACCCACAGCAACAGGTGATGATAATGGGTACATAAATAATTTTTATCGAGCATTTAACTCGTTAGCTTGTATTCCTTCGGACATTTCTTTCTTCAAAAGAACCATTGATTTAAGAAAGCATATTCTTGACCAAGATATAATTTTTGTTGGAGGTGGAAATACAAAAAGCATGCTTGCCGTTTGGAGAGAATGGGGGTTAGATGTCATTCTAAAAGAGGCATATGATGAAGGGGTTATTATGTCTGGTGTAAGTGCTGGAGCAATTTGTTGGTTTGAACAAGGTATAACCGACTCTTGGAGCCATGACCTAGCTATAATGGATTGCCTTGGTTTTGTGAATGGTACATGCTGCCCTCATTATGACGAGGAGCCTAACAGACGGCCATTTGTCAGCCACGCCCTTAAAAATAAAAGCATTGATTCGTGTATTTCTATTGAGGGTTTCAATGCACTCCATCTTGTTGATGATAGTCCTAAATACTCTGTTGCATTTAAGGATAACAATGATACATATAATGTTGTATTAAAGAATGGAGAGGTTTCTGAGGATCAGATAGATGGAGTTGAGAAGATAAAAGTTTAATCCCAAACTGTTAGATGATCATCAATGGGCCTATTTGGAAGTCTTTTTTCTTTTCCTGATTTTGTTCCAATGTATAAGAATCCTATTATTTCACTATTGCCATCAAGACCCATCATTTCTGCTAACTTCTCATTAAAAGCTAGCTTTCCAGTTCTCCAAATACCAGAATATCCTAGACACTCTATGGCATTTAAAATATTTTGCCCTGCAGCAGCTGTTGATAATTTTTGTTCTATATAAGGCACTTTTGGATGATCTGTAAGCTTGGTGACCAGAGCTATAATCATTGGCGCTCTATAAGGAGCATTTTTATATTTATCTAAAATATTCTCATCAGTTATACCAAGATTCTTAGCAGCAAACTCAGTAAAAATATTTGATAGTCGTATCAACCCATTACCTTTAATTTCAATGAATCGAGATGGTTTAAGCCATGCATGGTCTGGCGCTCTTAGAGCTGCTTTATAGATATCTTGCATCTCTGTTTCAGATGGATGTGGTTCAGTTAAGATTCTATGAGAATTTCGATTTTGTATTATAGATAGTAATTTATTCATTTTTGTCTGATATAGTTAATGACATTATAAAACATAACTTAAAGGTGATCATATGTTAGTTCAAGTAGTCGGTATTTTAATTACCATACTTGTTGTTTATCTTATTTCAACAAGATTAATATCAAAAAATAATAAAGATATTATTTATGAAGATGAAATGGATGAAATAGAGCTTAAATCTATTGATGACGAAATAGATAGTCAATAATTTGATTCTTTTCTGAAATTCATTAACATCAACGTTAGTAAATAACTTTTTTAATATGGTAGATATTCTAATTCTTACAGTCTTCTTTTCTTTAGCTCACCTTTTTATGCCTATGATTTTTTCATTGCACAAAATCCCCTTTGTTGAATTCACTTATACTGGTGGAGATTTAACAAAAAAAACTGAACTTTCTGAGAGGATGTCAGCATCAGCTGATAACTTAAGGCAGAGCCTTCCTCTTTTTTTAGCACTTTCAATTTTGTCAATTCAACTTGGTGTTGATAATTTGTTACCCATGTACATTTGGTTATTTTCTAGAATAGCCTATTTTGTTGGTTCGGTATTTAACTTTTATACAAAACCTCTTCTTAGACCGATAGTTTGGCTGCCATCAATTGGTGCAATTATTTGGATGGCTTGTAATTTAATTGGCTCTTAAGGTCTTGTTCCTGATGGGCCAGGCTCCTTAAGCGGAGTAGGGTTGCTATTCCAATTTTGACTATCTCTGTATGGTCTTTTGCCAACATCATATTTTGGTCTTAGGCTTGCCGATTTCTTAAAATCCCTTCTCAACCTTTCTTTTCCAACATGAACACAACTTAAACTAGATGAATCCTTATTAACATCAGCAATAATTTGTTTATCAAAAGCGCAGAAGCCTCGCATTAGATCATTAAAATAAACTTTAGTTGTAAGTGTGTCTAGAAAGCTCGATACAGAAAGAATATCATTTTTTTTACACATCCTGATCCTATCTAGAGCATATTGGTAAGGGTCCTGATTATCATTGATTCTAGATGTAATCACGACTGCGCATTTTGATTCTAGTTCTTCTTGAGATTCTGCATATATGCTACTAGAAGTAATGGTCAAGGTAATGCCAAGAGCTGTAAAAATGATACTTTTAAACATTATGATTTATACCTCACAGTAGTTATTAAATTCAAATTCATATTTTTTAAAATTAACTATATTATTTTTATTAACAACATAGTTTCTATCCATTAAATCAAGTATTTTATAGATATATTCCATATTATTGATTCTATCCCATTCAAATAATCTATCCAAATGCTTTAATGTTGGCACGCCTTTTATATTGAACTTGTTTTCCATAAGACTTTTTAATTCTAGATCTGCCTCTAAATCTAAAAATAAGATCTGTCTACTCTTAAAGTATGCTGTGTTGAAGAAGGAAGTATCAACTTCGTCTGTACAATCTATTTTATCTGATGAAGATGCGCAAAGCTGAAAGCTAATGCTCGTCATTAGTGTTAAATACAATAGTCTCATCTAGTAACCATTGCTTACTATCGCAATAACAACGATGGATGTTGTGATAATTAAAAGCAATCTTTGCCATTTATCAAGATCTTCAGATGCAATCCAAACCCCAGTTAGGAAGGTTAAGAACATAATTATTAAGATAATATCCATATATATTATGATAACTTAATATTTGAAAGTGTTAATAATAAAATACTATGATTACATTTGAGCTAATTAATTACTTCTTAGGGCTATTACTAATAAGTGCTTCATTGATTTTTATATTAAAGCTAAAAGTTAGTTTTAATTTTAAAACAGTATTAATACTGTTAATTGCCTTGGCTGTTTATTTCTTATTTGAAACACCAGATTCATTAATATTAATAGGATAAATTATGAATTTTTTTTACTACTTCCTGACATTTATTTTTTCATTAAATCTTTTTTCTTTTGATAGAGTTACTGGAGAAGAATTTACCAGCAGATCAGAGGTTATTGCTAAAAATGGAATGGTTGCAACAAGCCACCCATTGGCCTCGCAAATAGGACTTCAGATATTGAAAGATGGGGGTAATGCTATAGATGCTGCAATTGCTGCAAATGCAGCACTGGGTTTAATGGAGCCAACGGGAAATGGTATCGGCGGTGACTTATTTGTCATTCTCTGGGATGCAAAAACAAAAAAACTTTATGGATTAAATGCTAGCGGCCCATCTCCTCAGAATATATCTATTGAATATTTTACTGCTAAAAAGCTTGAGAAGATTCCATCATATGGCCCTTTACCAGTATCCGTTCCTGGAGCTGTAGACGGCTGGATAAAGCTTCATGAGAGGTTTGGAAAGTTACCATTTAAAGAATTATTTAAACCAACAATTGATTATGCAAACAATGGGTTTCCACTCACTGAAACCATTGCCTATTATCTTGAATTGTCATCAAAAAGATTTAAAACATATCCAAATTTTAAAAATGTATGGATGCCTAATGGAATATATTTAAAAAAAGGAGATGTCTTTAAAAATCCTAAGTTGGCAAATACATTAAGTGACATAGCAACATCAAAGCGTTCAAGTTTTTATGAA
>Ga0206683_10000195_pt1 | contig 45670 bp, 39 predicted proteins | sample M280m12015metaG_FD_155483 | JGI IMG/M metagenome (GOLD analysis project Ga0206683, IMG submission 155483) | Ammonia-oxidizing marine archaeal communities from Monterey Bay, California, United States - M2 80m 12015 | ecosystem: Environmental > Aquatic > Marine > Intertidal zone | place: USA...
TGCTTAATTAATGAAGGCAAAGTTCCTGAAATAATTAAAGATACTACGGTTTATGCTTTAGATATAGCAGCTTTAATTGCTGGTACTAAATACAGAGGTGATTTTGAAAAAAGACTAAAGGCGGTAATTTCATTTTTAAAGAAACAAAATAAACCTATATTATTTATAGATGAAATTCATACAATAATCGGTGCTGGTTCTGCTTCTGGAGGTTCAATGGATGTATCTAACCTTCTCAAGCCGGCTCTTGCTAGAGGCGAGATAAGATGCATAGGGTCTACTACATTTCAAGAGTACAGAGGTATTTTTAATCAAAACCAAGCATTATCAAGAAGGTTTCAGAAAATTGATGTTAACGAACCAAATTTTGATGACTGTATGGAAATTATATCTGGTCTAAAGCCTATATATGAGTCATATCATAATGTTAACTTTTCTAATGAATCAATTCAGGCTGCAATAGAATTATCTTCAAAATATATGAATGATAGGTTTCTTCCAGATAAAGCTATTGATGTTATTGATGAAACTGGTTCAATGTTAAATATTGAAAGGAAAAATAATAAAAAAGTTAATGTTCAAAAAAAGCATATTGAAAAAACTATTTCAAAAATAACTAAAATACCTGAACAAAGCATTACAGCTGCAGATAAAAAAAGCTTAAAAGCATTAGAGGAAAATCTTAAAAGAGTAATATTTGGTCAAAATCATGCCGTAGAAACTCTTTCAAATGCTATTAAACTCTCAAGGGTAGGGCTTAGAGATGATAATAAAACTATAGGCTCATTTCTATTTACTGGACCAACGGGTGTTGGTAAAACAGAAATTACCAAACAGCTTTCAGAAATACTTGGTATAGATCTCATTAGATTTGATATGAGTGAGTATATGGAAAGACATACAGTGTCAAGATTGATAGGTGCTCCGCCTGGTTATGTAGGGTTTGATCAGGGAGGTCTTCTTACTGAAGCTGTTGTTAAGTCACCCAATGCAGTTCTTCTGTTAGATGAAATAGAAAAAGCTCATCCAGATATATTTAATATTTTGTTACAGGTTATGGATGCAGGTGTACTTACTGATAATAATGGTAGGAAAGCAGATTTCAGAAATATTATTGTTGTTATGACAACAAATATAGGTGCTGAATTATTAGCAAAACGAAATATAGGTTTTAATAAAACCTCTAATGAAAGTGATGCTATGGGCTCATTAAATAAGCTATTTTCACCAGAATTTAGAAATAGGCTTGATGAAATCATTCAGTTTGATTACCTAGATTCTAAGGTAATTTTATCAATTGTTGACAAGTTTTTAATTAAATTACAAGCTCAGTTAGATAAGAGAAATGTTGAGATAAATGTATCATCTAAGGTTATTAATTGGATAGCAGAAAATGGCTACGACAAAGAAATGGGGGCAAGACCAATGGAACGATTTATATCAAAAAATATTAAAAAACCTCTTGTAGACAAGCTCTTATTTGGATCATTAAAATCCGGTGGGGTGATAAAATTAGATATAGAGAAGGGTGGTTTGGTTTTTAAAGAAGTAAAAAAAGCAGTTAAAGTTTAAGTTATCTACCCCTAAATGTAATTCGACCTTTTGTTAGATCATAGGGACTCATTTCAACCTTTACTTTGTCACCAGTTAAGATCCTTATATAGTGTTTTCTCATCTTTCCAGATATATGAGCTTCTATAACGTGATCATTTTCAAGTTTTACTTTAAATGTAGTATTTGGCAAAGTTTCTATAACTTCACCTTCGAATTCTAAATTATCTTCTTTTGACATTTGATCATTTTAAACTAAATTAACTTTAATAGGTGATTCATAAAGATATATAATTAAAATAAATATAACAGGAAACGTATGATAATTAACCCAGGTGAGATTAATCTAGAAGAAGCTCTGTCAATATGCACAGAAGCTCTTAAAAAAGGTCGTGATTTGAATTTAATGCCACTAACAGTAACTGTTGTCGATGTCGCAGGTGTTGTTAGAGCAACATTATCAGAAGAAGGATCTGGTTTGATACGATCTGATATAGCTTATGCTAAAGCATGGACATGTTTGGCCTTTAACGTTTCATCTAATTCGCTTAGAGACGTATTTGAAGGTCAGCCAAGATTATCACCAGCTGTAACTGGAATGCAAACAATGGCTGGCGGTAAACTTGTACCAACTCCAGGCGGAATGCTCATTCAAAAAGATGGTAAGAATATTGGTGCTGTTGGTGTTACAGGAGATGTCTCAGACAAAGATGAAATCTGTGCAATTGCTGGTATTGAAGAGTCTAATTTAACACCAGGGCATAAATCTAAATAGAAGCATATAATAATAATTAAATAATGTTTAATTATTAATCTTTATAATTAAACATAATATATATTATGCGAAGTTATATATACTATTATGTGTCCCCCCTCTGAATATTTATATGTTATAAATAAAATATTAACTAGAAACAAATCATTAATATGAAATTTGATAGTATTTTAGAAACAGTTGGTAATACGCCATGCGTTAAAATTAACAACTTAGCACCTGAGGGTGTTGAGCTGTATGTTAAAGCAGAATACTTTAACCCCGCTAGCTCTGTAAAAGATAGATTAGCTTTGAGTATAATCGAAGAAGCTGAAGCTCGTGGTACCTTAAAGCCAGGACAAACTGTAGTTGAAGCAACTAGTGGTAATACAGGTATTGGGCTTGCATTTATTTGTGCATCTAAGAACTACCCTTGTGTTATTACAATGCCAGAAAGTGCTTCAATAGAAAGAAGGAAAATGATGCGGTTTTTAGGTGCTAAAGTGTTACTAACCCCTGCAAGTGAAGCAGGATCTGGTGCGTATAATAAAGCAAAAAAGCTTGCAGATGATAATGGTTGGTTTTATGCAAGACAATTTGAGAACGAAGCCAATTCAAATATTCATGAAAAAACAACTGGAAATGAAATAGTTAGTGATTTTAAACATTCTGGTTTAGATTACTGGGTATCAGGTTATGGAACTGGTGGAACATTCTCTGGAGTTGCTCGAACTTTGAAAAAAGAAATGCCTGAAACAAAGCTAGTGATAGCTGAACCAGATGTTGCCCCGCTCCTCGCAAAAGGCAAAGCTCAAAAAAGAACTGTTGATGGGGCGCCAGCTGAAACTCATCCTGATTGGCAACCACACCCAATACAAGGCTGGACTACTGATTTTATACCTCTTGTGCTTCAGGAATCTATAGATCATAAATATATAGATGAAATTATTTCTGTATCAGGTTCAGATGGCATTAAATGGTCAAAAAAATTAGCTGCTTATGAAGGTATTCTTACAGGTATATCAGGTGGATCAACTTTTGCTGTTGCCATGGAAGTAGCAAATAAAGCCCCAAAAGGCTCAAAAATACTTTGCATGCTTGCTGATACTGCAGAAAGATATCTATCCAGTCTTTTATTTGAAGATATTGAAGCTGAAATGAATGATAAAGAGTTAAGTCTTTTTAACTCAACATTATAATAAGACTATTCATATAACCCTCTTTAGCTAGTAATTCTTTTTATATCAATTTAAGTAATATTAATTACAATAGTTATATGAAAATTAGAAACATAACACTCGCCCTACTACCTTTAATCTTTAGTTCTTTTACATACGCTTCAGCACTATCAGAGCCTACGAGCTATTCAAAAGATCTTTATACAGAAAATATATTATCTGGTAATTATGATAGCAATATAGACAAGCCTGATACTTTTCTTGATTTTGGCTATGGAGAAAGAGTTGCTAGCCCTTCTCAAATAACGAATGCAATCTTGAGTTGGAGCAATCAATCAAATAAGTTAAAAGTGGTTGAGTATGCTCGTTCGCACGAAAACCGTCCATTATATGCAGTTTATATTTCTTCAGAGGAAAATATCAATCGACTTGATGACATAAAAAAAGATGTAATTAAGCTATCTGATGCTAGAGAAATTAATGATTCGAGGGCTAATAAATTAATTGATAAATTGCCAGCAATTGCATGGCTAGCCTACTCTATCCATGGAAATGAGACTTCTGGGGCAGATGCAGCGCTAGGGCTCATATATCATCTTATTGCTAGCACTGACAAAGAAGTTATAAATATGCTTTCTGATATGGTTGTAATAGTTGATCCAATGATGAATCCAGATGGTAGAGATAGGTTTGCTAAGTCATTAGAGCAATATAGAGGTGTGGCCCCTAGCTATGATGATCAGTCACTTATCCATACTGGAGATTGGCCTTATGGAAGAACTAATCATTATTATTTTGACTTAAATAGAGATTGGATATATCTAACACAACCAGAAACGCAAGGTAGAGTAGCATTGATAAATCAATGGAGGCCACAAATACTAGTAGATGCCCATGAAATGGGCCCTCAAGATACATTTATGACTGGGCCTGCTAGAGAACCAATCAATAAAAATATGAGTGAAAACATTATCAAATGGGGAAATATATTTGCCCAGGATCAAGGATCTGAATTTGATAAAAGAGATTGGCGTTTTTATACAGGTGAATGGCATGAAGACTTATATCCAGGCTACTCGTTTTATGTAAATTTTAGAGGAACATTAGGGATATTATATGAACAGTCACGCATGGCTGAAGATGGCGTAAAAAGACCTGAAGGAACCATTCAGTCATACAAAGAGTCAGTTCACCATCAGTTTGTAAGTTCATTGACCAATCTTAAAACCTTACAAAATAATAGTAATGAGATGTATCAAGATTATTGGGATGGAAGAAAGTTAAATATATCCAATGGAAGTAAGTGGGCAAATCAATCATTTGTTATATTGCCAACAAAAAATAAGAAACGAATAAACACACTTGCAAATAAACTAAAAGCACAAAATATTGAAATTTATACGAATAATAAACTCATAAAAGTTAAAAACATTTTAAAGCAATCAGGTGATGTTAAAGATGAATTTATAATTCCTATCAACAGTATGATCATACCAAATCGTCAACCTGAAGCACCCTTAATTTCTGCCATTCTTGAGTTTGATGCTGAGATTGATAATGAAGTTCTTAAGAAGGAAAGACAGGCTACTTTAAAAAATGGTTCATCTATTATGTATGACACTACAGCTTTCAATTTTACAATGATGTATGGCTTAGATGCTATAACGGTACCTGAATTTCTTAATGAAGACCTTGAGGAGTGGCTCCCCTCACCTATGACAATTAATGTAAATGATGAGGCGATAATGTGGGCAGTTGAAGGAGATGATGACTCATCTGTATCATTTGCTGCAAGACTGATGGAGCAGGATGTTGTTGTAAGAATTGTTGATAAAGATTTTTTACTATCAAGTAAATCATTATCAAGAGGTAGTGTAATTGTGCTACAAATGGATAATCCTAATGTTAAGAATTTAACTTCACTTGTATCAAATACTGCTACAAATCTAAATATTTCCGTTTTTTCTCTTGATTCAGGCTTTGGAGAAAAAGAATTACCAGATTGGGGCGGCAGGCATTTTAGACTTTTAAACAAACCAAAAATAGCAGTTCTTGGTCATAATGGATTTAGCTCATATGATGTAGGCGTAAGCTGGTGGTCACTTGATCATCATCTTGGTATTAGACATAGTCTATTGAATACATCAATAATTGGTTATGCTGATTTACGAAGGTATAACACAATAATAATGCCAAGCGGATACAGAAGCCTATCACAAGGTGAGACTTCTGCACTTAAAGACTGGATTGAGCAAGGTGGAACATTGATAGCGCACAATGGAAGCACAAGAAGACTTCTTTCACAGGATTCATTCACTAGTGTAAAAGAAATTACAAAATCCTTTGATTTAAGTCATCAATATAATGTAGACCTTCAAAGAGAGTTTTTAGCTTTAGATACAATAGTGGATGAAACTAAAGTTAATAATAATAAAGTCGATTTCGAACTAAATTACCCATGGGAAAAATCTGATACTAAAATTGACATTGATACATTAAAAAAACGAGATAAATGGCAATCATTATTTATGCCTTCTGGAGCCTTTGTTTCGGGAAGGATAGATAGTAGTCATTGGTTAACTTTTGGTACAATAGATACAATACCCCTTCTCTATTCAAATTATCCAGTTTTAATGTCTGACTCACGCTCAAATGCAGTTATTAGAATTGGAGAGCTATCAGTGAATGATAAAGTAGATAGTTATAGGACTTTGAACTGGTCAGATATTCCGTCAGGAAATGATCTTAATGTAAGGATGAGTGGTCTGGTTTGGCCTGAAGCATCAAAGAGAATAGCAAATTCAGCATATTTAACTCAGGAACGTTATGGTAAGGGACAGATCATCCTGTTCTCTGGTGAACCTAACTTTAGGGGATCTAGCCTTGGTACAAATAGACTTTGGCTTAATGCAGTTGTTTATGGATCTGGTTTGGGCACAACTCTAAACTTATCACTCTAAACTTTAGATTTATATATAAATCTTAGACTTTAAAAGCTTTACTATTAATTGGTTCATAAGATAGTATTTAGAGGTATTTAATTATTTAATAGGAGAGAATTTATGAATACAGAGTATGAAATTTGGAACCTTATGTACTTAGGTTTTATTTCTAATGCCATGTTTATGGTTGCTATGGTTTTGTTAACTTGGTTGGGCTTTAGATTTGCTGCAAGAATTTATGACGATTCTAATGCAAATTTAGCTGCAAAAGTTACTGCAACAGTATTTTACTTACTAGTGGGTATTATGTTCTACAATACTGCGCAAATTGGTGGTGCCATCATTGGTGGTGCAGCTGAGAGTCTTTCAGCATTAGAGGAAGTATCAACAAGAGGACAGGACCTTATAGACAGAGTTGAATCAGGTTTTGTACCTGGTGGTTTAGTATCTTCATTATTAAATGCAGTTATTGTATTTTTTCAACTTGCTATGACTTGGGGGAAAAAGGCTTAATAATATTTAAAGCTTTTATAAAGGGGGTTAATATCCCCTTTTTTATTTCCAAAAATAAAATATACTCATTAAGTTCATGTATAAAACATTATTTAATAATTTATGGAAAGCAACAACAGCTTATATAGTTGGGACTTTTGCATTAATTCAATTTGCCAGCGTTTCATTTACATATTTTGATCTAGAAGCGTCTATAGGGTTTACAAATACAGAGCTAATGAAAATTTTATATTCTGTCCTAGCAATTGGATTTCCATCTACTCTTGCCTTAGTTTTCTTCTTTAAAAGAGGTGTAATAGATAATGACGAAGTTAACTCACATAATCCATTGTCAGATAATAAAAAAATTGGTGCATATAAACAAAAAATAGCTGTAATACCATTTACAAATTTAAATAAAGATGATGACGGCTCTTTCCTTGTTGATGGAATTGTTGAAGATTTAATAACAGAGTTCTCAATGATTAAAGAAATAGAGATACTTTCTAGACAAACGTGTTTTGATTATAGAGATAAAAATTATGATATTGACAAATTCAAAAAAGATTTTGATTTAGATTATCTAGTTTCTGGAAGTATAAGAATCTTAGATAACAGGCTTAGAGTTTCAGTTGAGCTGTCAGAAACAATTGAGGGTAATGTAATTTGGTCTAATAAATACGATAGAGTTAAAGAAGATATATTTGATATACAAGACGAAATTGTTAGAAAAATAGTTATCTCCTTAATTGGTGAAATTGAATTTTCAAGTTTAGAGAGGTCGAAAAGAAAACCAACAGAAAACATTACATCCTATGAGTATCTTCTTAAAGGAAAAGATCTTCATCACAAATTTAATAAAGAAGCCAATGAAGAGGCTCTAATTGCTTTAGATGCATCAATTATTGCAGATAAATCAAATTCACAAGCATATGCTTGGAAGGCCTGTGCTTTAGGTCAGGCTTACGGCAGAGGATATATACCGATTAGTGATGAGTTATATAAATCAATCATGGAAAATATAAATAAAGCTGTTGAACTAAACAATAATGATTTTGAAGCTCATAGGATGCTTGCAGAAGTTCATCTCTCTCTTCATGATTTTGATAAAGCCCTTCTTCATGGAACTAAGGCATTTCAACTAAATCCAAATGATCCTAGGGTTACCTCTGTATATGGTGAAATATTAGTTAGAGTAAAAAAAATACCAGAAGGATTAGATATGCTAGAGAAAGCATACGAATTGGATCCTGTCCCTCAGGGACAATCTACGTCTGATAAAAGAATTAGTGCACTTATAACTGGATATTATTTATCAAATAACCTAGAAAGATGCATTGAATTGTTTAAATCAATAACTGACATAGATTTTAGATCATGGTTAATGGTTTTAGATATAAACATAAACCATGAGAATAAAAATCTAGATTCAATAAAGATGCATTCAAAAAAATTTAAAGAAATTGATTACAATCTAGAAATCGATAGATTTCATTTAAACGATAAAATTCTTAAGGATTCATTAATTAAGAGAGCCAAAGAAGAACTCTTTGCATAATAAAAAAGTTTTTCAAATTAAAGTAATTTGTTTATTATATTCTGATGAGTAAAGCAAAAATGGCATCTTCATTTTTAAAGATAAAATTTCATAACATCGGTTCTGTTTTAATTAAAACTGCTGGGACTTATGCAGTATCAGGATTTGCTTTAATCCAACTATCTAGCATTGTGGTTGATAATATTTCTACTGAAGAAGTCCTTGGGATTACTTCAGAATCTTTCATGCAATTATTATTTATAGTTATTATTTCAGGTTTCCCATTATCTTTAATATTAGCTTTTATCTTTAAAAGAAAAAGTATTAGCAATGAAACTCTTAAAGATTACGAATCACTAAAAAAAATAATCACTAATAAAAAACCGAAGGTCGGACTCATACCCTTTGAAAATTTAAATGATGATTCAGATGGTGCTTTTCTTGTTGATGGCATAGTTGAGGATCTAATCACTGAACTTTCCATGGTAAAAGAGATTTCTGTAGCAACAAGAAAGACATGCTTTGGGTTTAGGAATAAAGACTATACAACCGAGGCATTTAAAGAAGAATGGGGTTTTGACTACGTTGTCTCAGGGAGCATTAGGTCATCGAATGATAAATTACGAATATCAGTTGAATTAAGTGATATGGACAATGACGAAGTTATTTGGAGCAATAAATACGATAAATTCAAAACAGACATCTTCTCTTTACAAGATGAAATTGTAACGCAAATAATATTTTCTATAATTGGTGAAATTGAGATCACTAGTTTAAAAAGAGCGCACAGAAAACCAACGGAAAGTATGACATCCTATGAATATACTCTTCAAGGTAGAGCTCTTAATCAAAAATTTGAGAAAGAAGCTAATGCAGAAGCTATAAAGATGTTAGATGCAGCCATTGAAGCAGATGAACTAAACCCCCTTCCTCACTCATGGAAAGCATGTACACTAGGTCAGTCAATGTTTCTAGGTTTTAAGGAAAGAGATGAAGTGATGCCAGCAATGCTTGAATCCCTTAGTAAAGCAAATGAGTTAAATGATAATGATTGGAATACAAATAGAATACTAGCTGAAGCTAATCTTACTATGAATAATTTTGAACAAACAAAGCTTTATGCAACAAAGGCCTATAGGGCAAACCCAAATAACCCCCATGTACTATCAATATACGGAGAATCCTTGTTAAGAAATGGAGATATAGAAACTGCAATAAAAATATTTGAAAAAATGCATGAGCTTGAGCCTATTGTTGCAGCTGATTTAAACTCAGATAGACCAATCCAGGCCAAACTATTTGCATATTATTCAGATGGAAATCTAGCTAAATGCAAAGAGTTACTCTCTTTATTAGAAGATTTTAGTAGTAAAACATGGATTTCATTATTAGATTTATATGTTAAAAACAATGAAAGTTATAAAGAAGAGTTATGGTATTCCAAAGGTTTAAATAAGTTCAAAGATATAAACTGGGATGACGAAATAAAGACCTATCACTTAAGTGATAAAAACATGATAGAGAGTTTAACAAAGACAACTACCTTATTCGCTTAATACTAGAAGAATACAACCAAAATGAAGAAAGCCTTTTTATTACTAATATTAATTAATACATCCTGCACAACCATGATAGAAAATAAACCCCAAGCAAAAAAAATACCATTTAATCTTACGGCTCATAATGATACAAGAATTGATAATTATTATTGGCTTAGAGATGACAGCAGATCAGATGTTGCAATGCTTAACTATTTAAAAGAAGAGAATTATTACAAAGCTAAATGGTTTGAAGAAAACAAACCCTATACCGCTGAGTTAATAGAAAAATATGTTAGTCAGCTACCAAATGAAGAAGTGTCGCATCCAAGAATAAATGGTGATTTTAAATACTTCACAAAAATTAATAATAATGAACAGCTAAAACGCATATATAGATCATCAAATCAAAACGAAGAACTTTTGTATGATCCAAATATAAAACTGCAAAATCAAGAATACTATGATATTTATGGAATTTTTCCATCTAATGACAATGAATTAATTGCTCTAAGTGAAGACAATAATGGTAGGCGAGTATATTCAATTAAATTCTTAGAGCCTCTGAGCAAAACCTTTAATGAACAGGTTATTGAAGGCACTAGTGGCAATGTTGTTTGGTCAAAAAATAATAATTACATATATTATATAAAAAAAGATAAAACTACATTAATTGCGAATTCTGTTTATAGACATAAAGTAGGCTCTAATATAAATGATGACACTTTGCTTTATAAGGAAACTGATGAATCATTTGAGCTTACTTTATCTAGATCAAGTGATAAAAATCTTCTTTATATAAATATAAATGCTACAGATAATAATGAAATAAGAATTTTAAATTTAGATACTCCTCTTGCTTCGCCAGAAATTTTTATAACTAGAGAAACAGATCATTTATATTATCTTGAGCATACTGGTGACAATAGTTTTCTTGTTTTAAGCAATAAAAATGCACCTAACTTCAAAGTATTAAAATCAATATCTGTTAATAATAGAGATATAGATTCAATGGAAACTGTTGTTGCTCACTCCAATGATATATACATTAATAATATTCTTTTAATAAATAATACTTTGATTCAGGAAGTAAGAGCTAATGGTCTTCCTGAACTTTATTTATATAATCTAACTTCAGAGAAAACAACTAATTTACCTTTTGAGGACAATGCTTATGATGTTTGGATTGATCAAATCCACTCTGATACCAAAAACCTTTTTTATAATTACACCAGCCTTTTAAGACCACAGGCTATATACAAATTAAATCTAGATGATTTTAAATCAGAGTTAGTTTGGGAGAAAGAGATAGTTGGATTCAAAAGAGATGCCTATGAAGATAATAGGTTTTTTATAACAGCTAGAGATGGTGAACAAATACCAGTTATAACTGTTTCAAAAAAAGGAATAGATTATAAAAAATCACCTATTTTATTTTATGGCTATGGATCTTATGGAATAAATATTGATGCTACATTTAGACAATCAATAATACCTTTACTTGATAAAGGTTTTATTTTTTCAATTATCAATATTAGGGGTGGCGGTGAAATGGGCAAAAGCTGGTATGAAGACGGTAGGATGATGAATAAAATGAATACCTTCTTTGATTTTAATGACTCAGTTAAGGCTGTATTGAATAAAGGTATCGGTGATCCTAAAAATGTATTTGCAAGAGGTGGCAGCGCTGGTGGCTTGTTAATGGGAGCTATTATAAATCTTGAGCCCGAACTCTATAAGGGGATTTTATCAGGTGTTCCATTTGTAGATGTTTTAACAACAATGTCAGACGCATCCATACCCTTAACCACATTTGAGTACGGTGAATGGGGAAACCCTGATGTAAAAGAGCATTATGAATACATGAAACAATATTCCCCATATGACAATATTGATTATAAGAACTACCCCGCTATCTTTATCACATCAAGCCTGTATGATTCTCAAGTTCAATATTTTGAACCAGCTAAATATATAGCAAAAATAAGAGATTATAATCAATCAGATAACCCTATTTTAATGGACATGAATCTTATAGGTGGGCATGGTGGTATGAGCGGTCAAATCAATCAATTTAATGAAATTGCTGAAGAATTTAACTTTATTTTAAATTTATCGGAGCAAGATTAGCTGTGAATAACAATTAGGTATGCAGTTGGTAATGCGATCAACCATAAGGCTAAACCAAAAACAAAAGGTTTAATTGATAAACTTTTAAAATCAATCGAAGAGGTTTGTGTACCAATGCAAAAAAGACCAGTAATTAAAAAAATTTTACTGATATCTCTAAGCAACAATTCTATTTGAATTGACATATGGCTATAAGAGTTAATCAAAACAGCTACAATAAAAAAGAAAACGAACTTAGGATATTTAGATTTAGATTCATCATTCTTATAAATAAAATTTAATAAAATTATTAAAGGTATAAGCCATAGTGTTCTTGCCATCTTTAGCGTTGCTGCAACTTCAACAGATTCTGGACTATATCCTAATGCCGTCCCAATGACAGATGATGTGTCATGAACTGCTAATGCAACAAATGAACCAAATTGAACTTCTGTAAGAGATAAGGCAGAGCCTATATAAGGAAATGATATAAGAGCAATAATATTGAATATGAATATTGTCGTTAAGGCTATCACTAATTCATGAGGTTTTGCTTTTATAATGGGTGCAACTGCTGCAATTGCAGTAGCACCACATATAGCAGCTCCAGATGATATTAAAATAGAAAGAGTCTTATCTAGACTAAATATTCTAGATATTAGAAGCCCTCCGAAGAATGATAAAAAGACAAATAAAGTTATCCAGCTTAAGTAGTTCTCACCTGTTTCATATATAGAACCCAGTCCAATTGTTAGGCCTAAAATAACAATGCCAATTTGCAAAGGTATAGTTGTTACTCTTCTAGTTATAAAATCTATTTCAGGTTTATAGAAAAAGGAAAATGCCACTCCTAAACAAACTGAAAAGGCGGCGTTACCAATAATTAATGCTGAAGCAAGAAATGAAATTGAAATTAAATATATCAAGAAAAGTATTTAATGTTTGAATAGATCATTCAGGTTATAGGCTTTAAATTTGAACAAACACGATTGTATTCATTTATAGTATCTTCAATAATTTCTTTAACAGGTTTAATTTCAGATATTAGGCCAACAGATTGTCCTGATAATGCTGGAGCTGCATTCATATCACCATCAAAATATAGATTTTTAATATTCATTAATGCCGACATGTCCATTTTCCCATCTTCATTTATTTTATTAGTTAAGTTTGTTTTCAGCGCCCTAATAACTGGTTTAGACTTTTTATTAAGTACGAGAGTTCCATCAATAGGAGAGTCAATAATAGAGTTCTTAAAATTGTTATGAACAGGTGATTCAAGACTAGATACAAATCTTGTTCCCATCTGTATTCCATCTGCGCCAGCCGCTATAGCCGAAGCCATACCAATACCATCAACAATTCCACCGGCTGCTATTAATGGGATATCTATTTGTTTTTTTATTGCTTGTATTAAAACTGTTAAGCCAACTTCTACAGGGCTCTTAAAACCCCCTCCTTCAGTTCCTTCTACAACCAACCCATCAACCCCTGCGTTATATGCTTTTAATGCTCCATCAAGGCTTGGAACGGCATGATATACAACGATACCAGCATCTTTCAGCACTTTAACATATTTAGTTGGATCCCCTGCTGAGGTTGTTACAAACTTTACTCCATGCTCAACACAAAAATTTACCATTGAATCATCCTTAAGAAAAAGAAGAGGAAGATTCACACCAAAGGGTTTGTCCGTGAGAGACGACATTTTAGCTATCTCATTTTTACAAATATCAACTTCACCAGAGGATGTTTCAATGATACCAAGGCCTCCTGCATTGCAAACAGCAGAAGCTAATTTACTTCTTGCAATCCATCCCATTGGAGCCTGAATAATTGGGTATTTAACACCAGAGTGTTCTAGAAATTTGTTCATTTTATTATATATTTAAATTAATAATTTATTTTAACTAAGCTATTTGATGGAGTAAAACTATAAATTTGCACAGTAGATGAGTTTAATTACCTTATACTTTTAGAGAAACCTGTATAGTCTGTCTCAGATCTCTTATAGTCAAGTTCACTGTCTTCACCATAAATCTCTCTTTCAAACCATTCTATAAACTCTTGATCTCTAGTTATTTTCCAGAAATCCCAAACAGTTCTTGCTAAAGGAGTTTTAAATGTACCTAGCTTCAATGCATTCATTCGTGTTTCTAGATGTTTATTATTAACAAAATTATCCTGAACCTTTTCATAAACGTCAAAAATATCAACCAAAGTTGTAATTAAGAACATTGAGACTCTAACTCTTTCCTCATCGCTCAAATCTCCAGACCAATCTTTAGACAAGAAAGCACTAAACTCACCGTCTTTTGAGGAAGCAAAGTACCTATCATACTGCCTTTGAGTTAGAGAATGGCCAAATTGAGCTTTTGTAATTTGATTTTGTTGATGAATTTGAATTGCAAGATAAACAACCGAAACAACAACTCCCATAGCTGCAATAATTTGAACAATTAAAACAATAGAATCATTAGTCATAGATGTTACTCAATAATATATTTAACCATGTCATTATAATAAGGTCTTAATTGATCAGACAAGGCTCTAGCTTTATCTGAAAGAGGTTTATTACTACTAACCCCCCCTGTTACAAAACCTGTAGATGTCATTACAGATGGATACCAGTGTTTTGCCCATATACCATCATAATCTTTGATACCAGAGCTCCACTTAAGCATTTTTGAATCCCATGGAATACCAATTTTTAAACAAAGCTTCCTAAGTTCACTTTCTGGGTCTTTTAACACCAATGATGAGTTTATTACAGGACATGGTGCACCAACCTTATCAGAAATAATATTAAAGATTTTATGTTGTTGAATAAAACCAAAATCTTCAAGCTCTCCATCTGGCCATTTAGCAAGAAAACTAGCTACAACCAAATCAGGGTCTCGTAATAAAAAACAATTTATAGAGTTAGTAACCCAATCCAAAGAATCATAATTGAATATATGTTGTGACATATGCTTATGGTAACTATAGCCACTCTCCACTTCGGTGGAACAGATTTGCTCTACTGATTTATATGATGTATTCATTGATGAAATAATTTCATCAATCATCGGGTGATTTTTATTTGTTTTTTTTAGATAAGCTCCGTAAAAAGGTTCATCCGAAACAGATGTAACATCAGACCTATTTCCAAAACTTCTCATCATTGCAGTTGATAAATTTCTCGGCCCTGACCACATGGCAATGATATTTTTCATAGTTTCTAGAGTTTGAGATAGAGTTTTTTAAGACGTATATTCATGGGACCTGGTTGATCTGAGCTACCTATAGACCTTCCATCAATATTAATAACATGTCTCAATGAACCAAGTGTACCAGTAATAAAAGCCTCATCCGCTGAGTAAACGTCAACAAGTGAAAAATTCTTCTCATAAACGGGTATATTATTTTCTTTACATACATGAATTACTTTTTTTCTAGTTATTCCATTCATACAATAATCACCCGAGCTCGTGAAGACCTCTCCATTTTTTATAATAAAAAAATTGCATGAATTAGTAGTATTTACAAAACCATGAGGATCAAGCATCAATGCCTCATCGGCTCCCATTTTTTTTGCTTGAATGCAGGCAAGTATACAATTTAATTTAGAATGGCTATTTAACTTTGGGTCCTGACTCATTGGCAAGCCTCTAACCTGAGGGACTGTGGCTAATTTAATACCATCATTGGATTTTGCATCATCAGAATGCTCCAAGATAATAACCAAACTAGGACCATCTTTTGACAAATCAGGCTGCTGAAAAGGTTTTACTTTTTCACCTCTTGTAACCATAAGTCTTGCATGCGCATTATCAACCATTTTGTTTGCTAGCCTAGTTTCCTCTAAGGCACTGATAACTTGATTTTTTGACATTGATAGGTTTATGTCAATTGCTTTTAGGCCCTCAAACAAACGATCAATGTGTTCATCTAAAAAAATCCAATTACCATCAACCAGCCTTAACCCTTCCCATATACCATCACCCATTAAGAAACCGCTATCATAAACAGATATTTTTGCATCTTGTCTTTTATACAAAGAACCATTCACATATATCAAAATATCTTTATTTTTGTTCATGTGTAAATTAATTTTATCTGTCATTTTAATAATTTTATAAGTAGTTAATACTTATTACATCTTTTGAGATTACTCTAGTCAATACAATTTTATGATTAAATTATATTAACTTTCAGTAATTCTAAAATTATTTCACTTATGCTTTAATTACAAAATGAAAAAATTATCACTTTTACTAGTATCTCTTTGGTATGTGTTAGCGCTTTTAATCTCATTTAGAGTTACAGAGTCTGTGGGTGATATTAATAACATATGGTTCAAAATTCTAATAGCCCACATCATAGCAACAATTGTTATATATATAGGGAGCGTCATAAATAAAAATTCAAGTCTTTATGACCCCTTCTGGTCGCTTGCTCCATTTCCTATAATTATATTTTTATGTTCCATATCTGATATAAATAATCTTTCAACTTTAAATAAAGCTCTCATTTCAGCGCCTATTATTTTCTGGTCTATAAGATTAACTAGAAATTGGATAATCTCATGGGATGGTTTTAGCCATGAGGACTTTAGATATATTGAATTAAAGAAAGGAAATAAAATAAAGTTAGAACTTATTAACTTTACAGGTATTCATCTTATACCAACCCTTCAAGTTAATCTTTCACTTCTACCATTATATTTTTTATTTAATAGTTATGAACTAAGCTCATTAAACTACTCATTGATCTTTGCTAGCATCTTTACAACATTAGCAGTAATTATTGAAACAATTGCAGATGAGCAAATGCGATTATTTCGAAAGGATGCGAAGAATGATGGAGTCACAATGAACAGAGGTCTATGGAAATACTCAAGACACCCAAACTATTTTGGAGAAGTTATGTTTTGGGTTGGTTTGTATTTAATGGCATTTTTATCAATAAACACACCTGTTTGGCTTATTTTGTCACCAATATCAATGTTAATTCTCTTTATCTTTATATCGTGTCCTTTGATGGATAACAGAAGCTTGAAAAAAAGAAGAGATTATAAAAATTATATGGCCAATACTTCTCAGCTTTTTATTTGGTTCCCTAAAATTTAAGCAAAAAAAAGCACCGACTAGCGGTGCTTTTTAAGATATAGATAAATTACAAAGTAATTTTAAAGCCTATATAAGTAGATCTGCCTCTTGGGTCATGATGTTTTGGATCATAACTAAAGTTGGCTGCATCATAAACAATAGGAGCTTTTTCATCTGCAGCGTTATTAATACCCGCAGACAATACTACATTAGTATCACCAAGTTCCATATTGTAAGTATACTTAAGATCAATGGTCTCAAATGCATCAATATCCTGAACAAAACCTATAGCAGCAGCAGATGCTGGAATAGCTCTTGTAGTTTCATATTCAGAAACCCATCTGTATATTGCAGTCAACATATGATCACCATTAGTTAAACTAGCTGTTAAAACAGACTTTGTTTCAGGCAATGATCTTGCAAAGTTATCATGGTTGAATAAACCAACGACATCTTTCATACCACCAGCCCCATCAGGAATTTCATAACCAAGCATATGCGATGTAATGAAACCTAGGTTAGCTTGGCCGTAGGCTGTATCAAAGTCATATGAAGCTTCGAAATCAAGTCCTGAAGCATCTATCTGAGCTGCATTAAAGTAACTAGTAGTAATACCAACAAGATTCCCTTCAATTCTTTTAATATCTGAGCCATTTGGATCAGCTATGATTTTCCCTTGCGCACTCTCTAGCGTAACAACATCTTTATAATCAACAGTCCAGTAATCTAGAGTTAATGAAGTTTGCTCATTAGGAGTCCATATAGCACCAAGATTAATATTCTCAGATTCTTCAGGGGTAAGAGTTGAGTTGTTTGCAACTGCTACTCTAATAAATGCTGTACCACCTTTAGGTGTTCCATCAGCATTGAAATCTTGAATACCTTGAAGCGAAACAGAAGAAGCAGCTAGTTGAACTAGTGATGCCTCTCTAAATGATGTAGAGTATGATCCGCGTAAAACTAAGTCATCAGACTGTTGATATCTCAATGATACTTTAGGGTTTATTGTTGAATCAGAATCAAGATTCTCATATCTAACAGCACCTTTAAATGTGAGCTTATCTGAAAGATCTTTAGCCCCTTCAACAAAAAATGCTGTTGAATCTCTTCTTGAGTCATTCTCTAAACCACCACCCAAAAAGATTAGGTCAGATTGTTGAGTGATACTTCCATCAGGACCAAATACAGCTTTAGACTCATCATTTCTAACAATTTTATAAGCTTCATTTTTGTATTGGAAACCTGCTGCAACATCCCAGCCTTTTCTTTCGCCAGTAAGAAGAACGTCAAATACTTGAAGTTTTGCATCAGTCCATCTTTCTTCACCAGAAGAAATATAGTCAACTAATTCTTGTGAGTTAGCAGAAGGATCAAACAAATTCCATGTTTGATTTCCACTTGCACCGCCAACACCATTAATAGCAGCATCAAATCTAGATGTGCTTGTGTCAGGTTGAAATAAGTAACTTGCATGTGAGCTTTCTGTGTAATGAACATCCCAATTCATTCCGTTATCCATAACACCGTCAAACCCCATTGAAACTCTTGTAGACTCATTCTCTCTTGGAGCCAAAGGAGAATCAAAAGCTGAACCTAAAGCTCTTCCTAGCCATAAGACAGGATAAGAGAAAGGACTAGCCCCTGTTCCAGGCATAACTGGTTTAGCTAAATAAGATAAAGCAGGGTATGAAGGAGACTGAGGATTATCATTTACGTTAACTTCTGCAGATAGGTAATCAAGCTCAAATCCAACGCCATTAGCTAATGTAGTTTTCAAGGATGTATACAAATTTGTATGATCTTCATCATTAACTAAATTAAATCTATCACCATAATAGAAGTGGCATCTTTGCCCACCAGGTAAAGCAGCTGAAGCTGCATTAGCATAATCCACTAGAATCCCATTAGTAGCTTCACAATTAGCATCAGGAATACTTTCATAAATAGCATAAGTACCAGCGTATGGGCCACTATCAACACTCGTAAAAGTATCAGCGCCGCCAGGTAAAACCAAAAAACTGTTTCCAAGTGTGCTAATAGCAAGCTGAGAGTAATCAGTTAATTCTGTTCCAGCAATTGGTGATCTGTTTAGTTCGCTGTAAGCAACTACAAGATTTGCTCCATTCACCTCACCACCCCACATAGCACTAACTCTATCGTCAGTTTGGTCGCCAAGGTCACCCTTTTGTTGTGATATGTTTACTTCAACACCAGTGAAGTCTCTTCTTAAAATGTAGTTAACAACACCTGCAACAGCATCAGAGCCATATACAGAGGCAGCGCCCTCTTTAAGAACCTCAACTCTTTCTAGTGCAACAACTGGAATCATATTAGTGTCTACAAAAACACTACCATCATTAGCAAATTGACCTGAAACAGTATTCCTTCTTCCGTCAACTAAAACTAATGTTGAAGAAAGACCTAAACCTCTCAAGTTAACATTTGAAGTACCTTGAGTAGAACCAGAGGTAAAAGAATCAGCATTATTTTCTGCACCACTACTTGCGGTTAAATTACGAGTAATATCTGCAACAGTAGTTGCACCTAGTAGCTCGATTTTATCTCTGTTAATAATTTCTACTGGTGATGCGCCATCAGTAGCACTTCCTTTAATATAAGAACCAGTTACAACAACCTCTTCTACATCTTGTGCAATAGAGACTCCAGTAAATAGAACTAATGAAAAAATAAACGAATGAATTAATTTCATAATACTCCCCCTTGAGTTTAAAAATATTAATATTCAATAAGCACTTAATGTACTTACAGGCTAATTTTGCACTGTTAACAAAGAATAGCAATAGCATTGTGCATAATTGCTCAACAAATTTTATATTAATAAAGTAGCTTTATTGACTTATTTATGGTCTTAATTAATGAGACTTTTCAGACCGGAGATGAATGAAGAAGAAATAAGTTGCTACAGCACTTAATAAATGCCATATTCCATGAGCTTGAAAAATGGAATCTGGATTACAGTTTGCATTATCAGGTGTTCCTGTTAACCAAATTGCAAAAGCAGACATATAAGCAAGCATACCTAAAAAATACCATTTATAAGTTCTTATACCAGTTGGCTTTTTACCTGCCAAAAGACCAGGTAGCCAAAATAGAAATACCCACCAAAATGATTCTGGGTTGGCCAATATATCGCCTATTGTTGTTCCAAAAAGAAACAATACTAAAAAGCCTACAAACCCAGATAAAAATCTATTGAAAGGTGACCAAAATTTATATAGAAACTCTGATATAACCCAAAGTCCAATAGAGGTTCCAAATAAATTAAAACCTATACCTAAATCCCAAGAGGTAAACCATCTAGCAACAGAGTAAATAATGACAATGGAGAAATATGTTTTTATTAATTTAGCTGATGACCATCTACCCATTAATGAGACGTTGTATAGCCATGGGAAAATAATATACATTATCATACTCAAGTTATCAGCCCACCCTCCCCATTCTGTATTTGTTCCATGCATTAACATCGAACCAGGGCCAAGCCACCATGCTGCAGATGCATATAATATTGAGATTGACGTTATGCCTATAAACTTGTTATCGGGAGAAGTCTCTTCGTGTGATATAACCCAAAAAATATAAAGGCCAACAACCATAAAGCCTAAATTGCTTAAAGTATTAACAGGTTCTCTAAATGCTCCGCTACTAACTCTTTCACACCATCTCGATGCTTCTCCAATTAGACTAGTATCAGATGAGTTAATTAAACCTGATAACCCTAAAACATAAAATATAATTAAAAATATTATCGAAATAACAAGTGCAATATTGAATGGAGAATATTTTGCATTTAACATTAAAATCCTTTTTTTAGAGATATTAAATTTATATCTAAATAATATACAAATTTTTAATACATACAATAGAGCAATATTTAAAAACAAAAAAGGGCCCGTAAAGAGCCCTTTGTTAGATTTATAGTTTTATAGTTGGGAATCTAATTCTGGCAAAGCATTAAATAAATCTGCCACTAAACCATAATCTGCAACTTGAAAAATAGGCGCATCCTCATCTTTATTTATTGCAACAATAACCTTAGAGTCCTTCATGCCTGCTAAATGTTGTATAGCTCCAGAAATACCTACAGCTATATATAAATCAGGCGCAACAATTTTACCTGTCTGACCAACCTGGTAGTCATTTGGAACAAATCCTGCGTCTACTGCCGCCCTTGATGCTCCAACAGCTGCTCCAAGTTTATCGGCAATGGAATCAAGCAAATGAAAATTCTCACCTGACTGCATCCCTCTTCCACCAGAAATAATAATATCTGCCGCAGTAAGCTCAGGCCTATCACTTTCTGCAATTTCTTCAGAAACAAATTGGCTTATATTTAATGAATCTAAAGGATTAACATTGATAACCTCTACATCAGCGCTATTTTGAGTAACAGCGTCAAATGCTGTCGATCTTACGGTTATAACTTTCAATGCATCATTTGACTTTACAGTTGCTATACAGCTACCAGCGTAGATTGGTCTTTTAAAAGTATCTGCAGATTCAACAGAAATAATATCTGATATTTGTTGTGTATCCAGCTTTGCAGCAACTCTAGGCATTAAGTTTTTACCAAATGTCGTAGCAGGAGCTAAAATATTTGAATAATCTGCAGATAAAGACACAACCAATGCTGATACATCTTCCGCTATTTGATTTAAATATAACGGATCATTTGAATGGATAATTTTAGAAACACCATCAACCTGCTGACACTCAGCAACAACACTTTCACAATCTGAGCCAGCAACTAAAATATGAATATCAACACCAAGCTGAGTTGCAGCTGCAACAGTATTAAGTGTTGAACCCTTTAAGTTATTATTATCATGTTCTGCTATTACTAATGTACTCATGAGATCACCTTTGCTTCATTTTTAAGTTTATCAACCAATTGATCGACTGAGTCAACCATAATTCCTGCTGCTCTGGCTTCAGGCAGTTCTACTTTAAGCAATTCAGTTCTTGGCGATGCATCAACACCAGTATCTACCAAAGGAATTACTTTTAGTTCCTTCTTTTTAGCTTTCATAATATTTGGAAGAGATGCGTATCTAGGTTCATTCAAACGCAAGTCTGTTGTCACAATTGCAGGAGTTGTTAACTTCAATGTTTGAAGACCGCCATCAATTTCTCTTGTTACTGATACTGTTCCATCTTCTATGTTAAGTTCAGATGCATTAGTAGCTTGAGGTAAATCAAGAATCGCTCCAAGCATTTGCCCGGTTTGGTTGTTATCACCATCAATTGCTTGTTTACCAAGAATAACAAGGTCAGGTGATTCATCATTAACAACTTTTGCTAGAACTTTTGCTAGACCCAAGGGTTCAAGTAATGAATCAGATTCAACCAGAATTGCTCTATCGGCACCAAGTGCCAAAGCAGTTCTTAATTGTTCTTGAGATTCTGTTTTGCCTATAGTAATAGCAATAACCTCAGAAGCCTTGCCTGACTCTTTAATTCTAACGGCTTCTTCTAAAGCTATTTCACAAAAAGGATTTACAGACATTTTTACATTATTCAAATCAACATTTGAATTGTCACCTAGAGGTCTAACTTTTACGTTATAGTCAACCACTCTTTTAATTGGAACTAGTATTTTCATATTTAACTCTTAATTTAGGGGTTTATCGGGCTATAATTGTAATGTCTTTTGTAAACATTTTACAGCAATAAGTGAGGTTAATTTTGGAAAGAGATGTAATGGAGTATGACGTAGTTGTGGTAGGTGGTGGACCGTCTGGTTTATCAGCTGCAATTAAATTTGCACAGTTAAATAAAGAAAATGGTACTAGTTATTCAATTTGCCTTTTAGAGAAAGGTTCAGAAGTTGGAGCACACATTCTTTCGGGTAATGTATTTCAACCAAATGCTCTTGATGAGTTGATACCTGATTGGAAAGAGAAAAATGCTCCGTTAAATATTCCTGTTAAAAAAGATAAATTACTTTTTTTATTGAATAAGTTTTCTATACCAGTGCCTGCATTTGTGATGCCTCCAATGAATAATCATGGTAATTATGTAATTAGTCTTGGAAATCTTTGCAGATGGTTGGCTGAGCAAGCAGAAAATCTAGGGGTTGAAATATTCCCTGGCTTCCCTGCAAGTAAATTAATCTACGAAGATGAAAAAGTAGTTGGAGTTCAAACAGGTGATATGGGTATTTCTGCTAGCGGGGATATTAAACCAGGCCATGAACCAGGAATAATTATTAAAGCAAAATATACTGTCCTAAGTGAGGGTTGCAGAGGACATCTTGGCAAAGAAGTTATAAATAAATTCAACCTTTCGGATGGCAAAGACCCCCAGCATTACGGCATAGGATTTAAAGAGGTATGGAAATTACAAGAGGAACTTCACGAGCCGGGACTAGTAATGCATACCAATGGTTGGCCTACTCCATTTGATACACCATCAGGCTCTTATTTTTATCATGGAGAAAATAATGAGGCATATGTTGGGTATGTAGTCCCATTAGATTATAAAAACCCATCAATGAGTCCATTTGATGAGTTCCAGAAATGGAAAACCCATCCATCTATTAAAAAATATTTACAAGGCGGCGAAAGACTTTCTTATGGAGCAAGAGCTCTTATAAAAGGTGGCCTGCAGTCATTGCCAAAAATGGAGTTCCCAGGAGGGCTTCTTGCTGGTGACAATGCAGGAACGCTAAATTTTTCAAAAATAAAAGGTTCCCATACTGCTATGAAATCAGGATTGATAGCTGGGGAACATATTTTTGAAAATATCAATAATGACATTAAAACAGACATTACATATGACGATAAAATACTTAGCTCTTGGATATACACAGAGCTTTATAAGTCTAGAAATTTTGGTCCTATATTTCATAAATTTGGAGCACTGATTGGTGCTTTTTTAAATGCATTAGATCAGTTTATATTTAGAGGGAAGTTACCTTTCACATTAAACAATCCAACGCCTGATCATGAGTGCTTAAAAAAATCATCTGAAGTAAATAAAATAGAATACCCAAAACCAGATGGTGTTTTTTCTTTTGACAAGCTTTCTTCTGTCTATCTGTCTAATACAAATCATGAGGAAGACCAGCCTTGCCATCTTCAATTAAAAGACCCATCTATACCGATATCTGTAAATTTACCTATGTATGATGAGCCAGCTCAAAGATACTGCCCTGCAGGCGTTTATGAGGTTGTTAACAAGGAAGGTGAGGATAGATTTGTTATTAATGCACAAAACTGTGTTCATTGTAAAACCTGTGATATAAAAGACCCGTCCCAAAATATTCAATGGGTTACACCAGAAGGACCAGGTGGACCAAATTATCCAAATATGTAATTAATTATGAATAAACCAAAAATGAATGGAGAATGTATATGAAAAACAATAAATCTTTAATTTTAATAATTATTATCACTTGCGTTAATTTATTGTTGTGGACAACATCCATGAACAATAAAGAAGAATCTTTGATAGACGTGGAGTTTGAAAACTATTTAGCGGAATCATGGGAGCAAGGATTAGCTGATTCGCCTATATATGCATCAATGCTTGGTGATAAAAGATTTAATACTGACATTGTCTCTAACTCTACTGATGAAATTGAAAAAAGGAAACTAGAAACTATTGAATCCTATAGTGAATTTAAAACATTCAAAATCGAAGATTTATCTGAAGGGAATAAATTAAATTACATGATCTTAGATCAAGACTTTAGTCTTGCCGTTGAATCACATAAATATCCCGAACAGTATATGAATTTAAATCAGAGAGGTGGAATTCAGTCGTTCTATGAGACCGGATCTCGCATGGTCTTTAACTCATATCAAGACTACAAGGATTGGCTTACAAGATTAACTAAATACGTTACAAACATTAAAAATGCCAATAATAACTACAGAGATGGCTTAGAACTTGGATATACACAACCTAAACACATAACAACATATGTTCTTGAGCAAATCGAATCAATGATAGCGGCAGATGTTAATGTAAATCCCTATCTAAAAGTTTTTAAAGAAGCATCCCTGGAAGTAGTTACCTCCCAGCAAAAGGATGAATTAATATTAAGTGCAAAGGAGTTAATTACAAATTCATTAAATCCAGCCTATTCTGAATTAGCAGAATTTTTAAGAAATGAATATATTCCAAATTCAAGAGACTCAATTGGTATTAAGGATGTTCCAAATGGAAGTGAATGGTATGAATATCTTGCTAGATACCATACAACCACAAATCTAACCCCTGATCAGATTCATGAAATTGGTCTAAATGAAATTAAGCGCATAAGAGCTGAAATGGAAGAAATTATCGCATCAGTAAATTGGAATGGTGACTTTAACTCTTTCTTGAATTTTCTAAGAACAGATAAGCGCTTCTATTATGATAATGCAGATGATCTTTTTGATGCCTATCTGATAATGTCAAAAAAAATTGATCCTCTCTTACCCAAACTTTTTAAAGATTTTCAAAAAGCTCCGTATGGTGTGACAGAGATACCAATGGAATCAGCTCCATATACGACTACTGCTTATTACAATCCTCCCAGCAAAGGTAGGCCTGGTTATTACTATGTTAATTTGTATAAACCTGAATCAAGACCTACATATGAGATACCTGTTCTAAGTGTTCATGAGGCTGTCCCAGGTCATCACTTTCAAATCTCTATAGCTCAAGAAATGGAAGATGTTCCTGAATTTAGAAAGCACCAGTCTTTTACATCCTTTGTTGAGGGTTGGGCTTTATACAGTGAAGAGCTTGGAGAATACATGGGGCTTTATGATGATCCGTACGATAAGTTTGGACAGCTGACCTATGATATGTGGAGAGCGATTAGATTGGTAGTTGATACAGGTATGCACTATAAGAATTGGTCGCGTGATGATGCCATTAACTTGTTTGTAAATAATACTGCTAAATCTATTTTGGATATAGAAAATGAAGTTGATAGATACATAGCTTGGCCTGGGCAAGCCTTAGCATACAAGATCGGTCAGTTAAAAATTCTTGAGCTAAGAACAAAAGCTGAAATTGAATTAGGTGAAAGCTATGATATTAAAGACTTTCATTATGAAGTTTTAAAAAGAGGTTCTGTGCCTCTTTCTGTTTTAGAAACTTATATAAATGAATGGATAGAGTCTGAGAAATAGTTATTTTTTTTGTTTGCATCTGTTGCTGCAATATATGACATGCTCCCAGTCTCTTTCCCATTTTTTTCTCCATACAAAATCTAGTTTGCAAATTGGGCATGTTTTCTTCGGTAAATTAGATTTCTTAATTGATTTTGCCAACTGGGACTTCCGTTTTAAATGAATTTATATATAAAGTATTATTTTTAGTGAAGCCCTCTTCTGTAGCAAAATTTAAGAATCGATAATACACATTTCTTGCAAGAAAACCTTCTATTTTTTTTGGTCTTACATTTACTATAGGGAGAAATACTCCATTTACTTGTTTAAGGTATACGGGGTGACTGAAATCCAATTTAAAGGAATAATTAAAATTTGAGTGGAATGTTATATTTTTATTAGTGTCTATATCAAAATCTATAATCATATAAGGAGCTATTTCTACATTAACTGGTACCTTTTCTGAGGGGGTGACAAGAAAATAATCACCATCATCATTTCTTAAAACTTTTGAAAATAACTTTACAATTTTTTTATTTTTAATAAGAGATTCATTATAAAACCAATCACCATTCCTATCTATTCTGATCTCTTGACCTTTGCATAAATCAGGATCCCAAGAGTCAACTGGGGGGAAAACATCATCACTAAATTTTTTAATTTTATCTGTTAAATTTGAGATATTCATATGTGGAAGTAAAAATTATAAAAAGGCCAATAAAACATAAAATTATTGAAAACAAAGATTTTATATAAATATTGTTATAAATATTTACGTATTGAAATCTTTTTGACGTTAATAATATGCTTAAGAAAGAAAACCATAGGGTTGTAGATGCAGCAAAATAAAGTGGATAAATATAAAAATAAATTCCATTAAGACTTTTAGATAATATTGAAAATAGACTAACAAAAAAAATAAAAGCTTTTATGTTAAATAGGTTTGTAATAAACCCTACTACAAAATTATTTTTTGAATTTTGACTAGATGATATTTTGTTATCATTAGAAATATACATTGAAGCTCCTATATAAAATATATAAGAACCTCCTATCATACTAATAAGAACTTTCAGCGCAGGGTAATTTAGTATAATTAGAGAGATACCGCTAGCAGCTAGAATGCAGTGTATTAAAATTCCCAATCCTATGCCGATGGCTGTAAATATACCCGCCCTCCTTCCAAAGGCAGAGCATTGTTTAATAATGATGGCCGTATCAGGGCCTGGACTTGTTAAGGCAATAATGTAAGCAACTGTAGAGGAGAGAAACATTAAAGAATGACTCTTGGTTCTATCTCTAAATTGATATTAAAGTAATATTTAATCTTTGATTGAATAGCTTTAGCAAAATTGATGACATCTTGTTGCGATGCTTTTCCGTTGGTTGTTAGAACTAAATTGTGTTTTTTTGATATAGAAACATTATGTACTTCTGGTAGCTCATTTTTAATAAGTTGAATTAATTTAGCAGCACCAACTTTAACAAGGTTATTTTCAAGCTCCCAGATGATTAATTCATTCAACTCAAAATGATCTGTTTTAATTGAATTAATATCTATAATTGGATTTTTAAAAAAACTACCGGCATTCGGTTCAATCAATGGATTTGGTAATGCGGCCTCTCTAATTTCTGTAATAAGTTTGGATATTATCTGTGGGTTGAGAAATTTTTTATCAAGAGATATATCATTAATTTTTTTGTGCAGGGATCCATATGAAAGGCAAAGTTTTTTTTCAAGGTTTGATTTAAATTCAATATGGGTAATGATCATATTTGAGCCCTTAAAGAGAGAGTCTCTATAACCAAACTTGCATTCACTTGAGCTAAATGAGTTAAAACTTCCATCCATTAAGTCAAAAAAATAAACTCTATGAATTAAAGGTTCAACATCTGCACCATATGCTCCAATATTTTGAATTGGAGAAGCGCCGACTGAGCCAGGGATTAGCGAAAGGTTTTCGAAGCCATAGATACTATTATTTACTGCATACTGAACTAAATCATTCCAATTTACAGATGAGCCTACTCTAATCAAATCATTGTTTTTTTTAATTGATTTAAAGTTTAAAGAAATCACTAATCCGCTGTATCTATCTGGTGGGACCAGATTAGTGCCCTCACCAAGAATAAAATATTTAATTTTTTTAGATTTAATGAAATCAAATAGGTGTGGAAGTTCATCCAGCTTATTAATACAGACACCATAATCTGAAATAGAGTTTATTTTTAAAGAGTTGTGAATTTTATAATTCTCTTCAAGATTCATTATTAATATATTTTATAGCAGTTTTGACATCATCTTCAGTATCAATGCCTGGTGGAATATTGATATTAAATTTTGAAATTTTAATTTTATATCCATTGTCATGAAATCTAAGCTGCTCTAGCTTTCTTTCAATTTCATTTAGAGTGGGTTTAAGGGATACAAGTTTTTGCAAAGTTGCCATGGAGTATCCATATATACCAATATGTTGATAGTATGATGCGCCATCAACATATTCTATGTTTCTTACAAAATCTTTAGCAAATGATTGATCATCAATAATCGCTTTAACGCAGTTGGGATTAGCTATAATTTCTCTATTAACTATCTTATGTGCAGCTGTAACAATACTGGAAGTATTCATTTTAAAACTCTCAATTAATCCTTTAACTACCTCTTTAGGCATAAATGGTTCATCTCCCTGTAAATTTATTATCAAAGTATCTTTGTCTAGGTTTAGCTTTTTAGCTGCTTCAAAAACTCTGTCAGTTCCGGATATATGATGTTTATCTGTAATGATTACATTAGAGGTTATGGGTTGAATATGATTCTTGATAATATCTGAGTCAGTTGCTACAAAGACATTAGGAGTGCATAAAAGAGCATTCTCATAGACTCTATGTATTAATGATTTACCTGAGATATCAACTAAGGGTTTATTTTTAAGCCTTGTTGAACCAATTCTTGATGGGATGATAATAACTGTATTTAAAGACATTTTTAGTTAGGTTATTTTTTTAAGCCTATTATCTAATTCATTAATAAATTGGTTAGATAGATCTGCCTCGACTGCCAGATACCATATTTTATTATTATTAAAATGTTTGCATTTAGACGCATCTTTTTCAGTCATTAATATTGGATGATGGTCTAAAAAATGCAAATCAGTAGTGATGTATTTATGGTGATCTGGGAATGGGTGCTTTATATGGTTAAAACCAAGCCTGCTTAATGTATCAAAAAATCTTCCAGGGTTGCCAAGGCCTGCCACGGCATGAACTTCTTTATGCATAGGCCATTGATCAACGGGATATGATTTACCACTATTTAAATGGACAAATTTAGATGGGCTGATATTCATAAGAATTTCTTCACCTTCAGTGGGTCCACTATTGTTAATAACAAAATCTGCATCTTTTAATCTTTTTTTTGATTCCCTTAGGGGGCCAGCAGGGAAAACTAGATTATTGCCAAACCTTCTTTTTCCATCAATAACAATTATTTCTATGTCTCGCTTTAAATTGTAATGTTGAAGACCATCATCCGTTATTACAACATCACAATCATGATTTGAAACAAGAGTCTCAACACCCCTGACCCTGTCTCTGTCTAGGTAAAAAGGAAGTCCTAATTTTGATAAAATTTGTGCCTCATCTCCAGTTGCTTTAACCGAAGAATCTAATTCAACTTTCATTGTTTTTTTATAGTTACCGCCATAGCCTCTGCTAACCAACCCTGGCTTGTAACCTAAATCTTTCAGGCTTGATGCAATATATTTTACGAGTGGGGTTTTACCTGTGCCGCCGATTGTTAGGTTACCAACAATTACAACTGGGACATTCTTATTTAAAGTTGGTAAATTTTTAAGATATTTTCTTCTTCTTCTATTTGTTAAGTACTGTATTACAAGAGAAAATGGGTATAACAGATAGAGCCATAGGCTTTTCTTGTACCAACTATCAACAACAAAGCTAGATGATTCTTGATTGTTATATTCAGGTACAAAGAGCTGTTTAGATTTTGACTGGATAGGAGTTTTATTACCATCATCCTCAAATTTATTTTTATACAAAGATTTATAAAGGCCATTAAGTGCTATTAGCTCATCATGTGTACCTGTTTCAGAAATCATACCTTCATCTAAAACAATAATTTTAGATGCATTTTCAATTGTCGATAACCTGTGGGCAATAACTATGGTGGTTCTATTGGTGATTAATTTTTCAAGAGCTTCTTGGACAACTAACTCAGATTCGCTATCTAATGCTGAAGTAGCTTCATCCAATATAATGATAGGTGAGTCTTTATAGAATGCTCTAGCAATCGCCAGTCTCTGTCTTTGACCTCCAGACAATAGAACACCATCATCGCCAATCTCAGACTCAAAATTTTCAGGAAGGTTATTTATAAACTCAGAGCATCCAGCAAGTTTTGCCGAAGCTATAAGCTTATCGTTATCAATTTCACCATCACCATAAGCTATATTTTTTGCAATGGTGTCATTGAAAAGTGTAGGCGACTGATTAACTATAGAAATAGAGTCTCTTAAATGAGTTAGTGAGTAATCTTTTATAGAGATGCCATCTATTTTAATTTCACCTGATGAGTTTTCATAGAAACGAGGTATCAAATTAGCAATAGTTGATTTACCAGAACCAGATCTTCCAACTATGGCAACGGTATCATGCTTATTAATATGAAAACTAATATTTGAAAGGATTTGTCCGCCAGTTTCATAGGAAAATGAAACGTCATTAAAATCTATAACTCCATCTAACTTACTATCCACATCGCCGGAATTATTTTCATTTGCCTCATCCAATTGATCAAATATCTCATTAGCAGCAGCAAGGCCTTTTTGAACAATAATATTTATATTTGATAATTGCCTGACTGGTTTAGCCATTAAACCAGCAGCAGTGAAAAATGCTACAAATGTTTCTGCATCTAAGCTGATTCCAAGCTGCGAGCCAAGAGCAAAATATGCAACAAGAGAAAGAGATACAGACACCAAAATTTGAATAATAGGAGTTGCTAAATTGCCTGTAGCCTCCAGTTTAAGGTTTTGATTTTTATTGGATGAATTAGCTTCTAGAAACCTTTCATTTTCATAATCTTGTGCATTAAATGACTTAATTTCTAAATGGCCATCAACAGCTTCAGAGGCTATATGAGTAACGTCACCCATAGCGGTTTGTATTTTTTTTGCTAATTTCTTAAGTCGCTTACCTGCTATGTAAACAATAAGAGCAATTAAAGGGATAGTTACTATTAACAACAAGGTTAGCTTGAAATTAAGATAGGACATATAAATAAACAAACCAACGAGAAGAAAGCCCTCTCTAACAAATGTCTTAACAGCACTAGAGGCAGCTGCTGAGACTTGTGTGGTTGTGAATGTAATCCTATTTATAAGTTGACCTGACTGATTTGAATCAAAGTAAGATTTTGGTAAATCATGTAATTTTTGAAATAACTCAGCTCTTAAATCATGAACAATACCAAAGCCCACTCTGGACATGAAATAGTTACCAATGAAGAACCCAAGACCCCTTCCAAATGCAATTCCAATTAGAGATAAGGCTAAAAGAGTATGAAGACCAGATTCTTCCGCATTTATAAAGCTAATAATTCTTCTTATCCATTCAACAGCTGCAATATCTGCAAAGGCAAAAACAATAAAACCTAATACACTTATTAAGAACGACCACTTATATCTAAATGTGTAAGAAAGCAGTCTTCTAAAGCTATTTTTCTTTTTCATAATCTTATTGTTCTAATCTGAACCTGTGAGTATCCATTCTTATTTAATATATCCATCATCTCTACAACCCATTGATGATATGTATTCTCTTCAGCACTTAGTATAACTTTATCAAATGTTCTATCTAAGCTAAATACAAGCTCATTTATTAACTCTCTATCAGATATCGGTGCTGTTACTCCATTAATCAAAACTGTGCCATCAGACAGAATAGAAATCTCATTAGTATCTTTGACCATATTTGATGTAAATGATTCAGTTTTTGGGAGCTCTAATGAAAGGAACTGCGAATCTCCAACCTTGGAAGTGACTACAAAAAATATTACTAGAAGAAAAACTATATCTATTAATGGGGTTATCTCTATGGAAAAATTAGAGTTATTTGTTTTTAAGAACTTCATTATTTATTTATCACATCAATGAAATCAGACACCTCTGCTTGAAGGTTGATTAACAGATGTGAGATTTTTTGCTCAAAATACTTATGCATTACAAGACCTGGTACAGCTATAAAAAGACCAAAAGCTGTTGTAATGAGAGCCTGTGAGATTCCTTCAGCTAATACATCTGGGTTTGCACCGGTTACTTCAGATAATCCAGTAAAGGCAGTAATCATTCCAACCACTGTTCCCAAAAGCCCCAAAAGAGGGCTAATTGTAGCTAGAGTTCCTAGCATTGTTAAATTTCTATCAAGGAGATGTTTAACCTCTGAGGCTTTCTCTTCAATCTTAGATTCAAGGTTTTCTCTTTGAAGATCTTTATATTTAATACAATTTATCAACAAATATCCCAAAGATGAAAGTTGTGAAATTTCTTCAGATTGCCTCTGATTCAAAAGGTTTTTATTATAAAGATTGATAATTTGATTTTTTAGACCATGAGGAGAAACAAGTCTCAGTTGGAGAAACCACAATCTCTCAATAGATATTGAAATAATTAATACTGAGCAGGCTAAAAGTGGCCACATAAAGGCGCCACCAGCAATAATAAATTCACTCATAATTCAATTAGCCCTCTATTATCTAAATAATATTTTCTATCTAAAATATTTACAAAATCATTATCGTGAGTAGCAACAATTAATGCAACACCATTATTATGTGATAGCTCTAGAACTAGGTTCTGTATGTTCAGTGCATTCTTTTTATCTAAATTCCCAGTTGGCTCATCGAGAAATATATATTCTGGTTTATTAATCAAAGCTCTAGCTACCGCAACCCTTTGCTTTTCTCCTCCCGAGAGCTTCCAAGGCAAGTGATTTAGTCTTTCACTTAATCCAATAGATTTAGCTAAATCCCGCACTTTAATATCTAAATTTTGTAAATCACCTTTTAATTGAAGAGGTAGAGCAATATTTTCATAGACTGAAAGATCTTCCAATAAATGATGATGCTGATAAACAAAACCAAAGTTGTTTAATCTTATTTTAGATTTTTGATTGGAAGTCAGATCATCCATAATCTCGTTGTTCAATTCAATTGAACCCGATGACTGTTTATCTAATAGCGCAAGTAATTGAAGTAAGGTAGATTTTCCAGATCCTGACTGACCTGATATAGCAACTGTATCACCTTTTTCCACTATTAAATTAAGGTTTTTTAGAACCTCAATTTCATACCCATCAATAGAATATGTTTTAGAAATATTTATAGCTTTTAAATTATTCATGTCTGAGAATCTCAATAGGATCCAGCCTATTTACCCTGAGAGCTGGGATCAAAGATGAAAATAGACTAAATATAAATGAAAGTAAGCATATAAAGAAAATTTGATTAAAATCTAAGTGATATGGAAAATAATTAATAAAATAAGCATCAAGCATGCCTCGAGCAGTTAATGACTCTAAGAAATTCACTAATGAATCTAAATTAATTGTTATTAAAATGCCAAAGAAAAGACCTGAAATAATACCTATAGAGCTTACAAGGATACCTTGATATAAAAATATTTTTACCAACTGGCCATTATTTGCTCCAATTGTTTTAAGAATTCCAATTTCTCTCTCCTTGGATTTTACAGTCATTATAATTGTAGAAAGAACAAGAATGGAGGCAACACCAATAATCAGAAATAGCATTAAACTTATTAATAATTTTTCAAATTTAATGGCCTCAAAAAGCGTTCCATGAGTTGTTTTCCAGGTTATTATTTCAAAAAAATTACTCTTTAATAGGTCGCTATCTATTGATTTAATGACATCTCTGGCAATAGTATCAGCGCTAAATAAATCATCTGTTTTAATTCTTATTGATGAGGTTGTATTTTCACCTATCATCTTTATTTTTTGAGCAAGCTTGTGAGATATTAAAACAAGTGACTGGTCTAACTCTGATCTAAGCTCGTACATACCTACAATCGTTACTTTTAATGATTGAGGAAATGATCCTATGATTGTAGTTTTGATATCTGAGGTTGTGATATTCAAGGTATCGCCTATACCAACATCTAAATGAGCTGCAAGCCAAGTTCCAATAATGATCGAACTATCTTCTTTTAAATTATCTAGAGATCCTATAACCATATAGTCAGGGAGAATAGACATTGAAGGTTCAATGTTTTCATCAATGCCAATAATACTTACACCTCGACCACCAGAACCTGAAGAAGCAAGACCTTGAAGTTCTATATAGGGTGATGAGCTTTTTATATTGTCTAGTTTGTTTATATTGTCCACTAGCAACTGATAGTTATCAATTGTGCTGTCTGATTTGATTACAGCATGAGGAACTACACCAAGAATTCTATCCTGCAACTCTCTCTCAAAGCCATTCATTACAGACATAACTATAATCAAGCTGCTAACACCAATAGAGAGTCCTAAAATTGCAAGAAATGAGGTAAATGAGAAAACCCCACCTCTATTAGATTTTAAATACCTAAAAGCTAGATTCAGTGAAAGCGAAGACACGATTTATTGTTACTTAAGAATTTTTTTTATAAAATTTTCAAAACCTTCTTTATATGGCGGTCTAATCATTCCAAATGCTAAATTATCCATAAAGAAAGGGACATCTTTGAAAACAGCTCGTGCATTTGAAAAGTTCTTAAACCCATCTTGAGAATGATATCTTCCCATGCCAGATGGTCCCACACCACCAAAAGGTAAATCCTGTTGTTGAATATGACCAACTACGTTATTTATAGTTACGCCACCTGAGGACGTATTATCAAGAACATTAGATTGTTCATTTTTGTCAGTACCAAAATAATATAAACCCAATGGTCTATCTTTAGAGTTTATCGTATCAAGCGCCTCTTCAACATCTGTGTACTCAAGAACAGGTAAAATAGGTCCAAATATTTCCTCTTTCATAACCCTCATATCATCTGAAGTGTCTGTAATAATTGTTGGAGGTATTTTAAAAAATTCCTGTTGACTAAAATCTTCATTTGATGGATTTATTTGATTGATTGTCGCGCCCTTTTCTCTTGCATCATCTATCAGTCCATTAAGTCTATCAAAATGCCTTTCATTTATAATTGATGTGTAGTCATCATTGTTTTTAATATTAGGATAATAATCAGCAACAGCTTTTTCAGCCTCAGTTATAAATTCGTCTTTTTTATCTTTGTGCACCATCACATAGTCAGGAGCAAGACAGATTTGACCAGCATTCATAGTCTTACCAAACATAACTCTTTTAGCAGATGCTTGTATATCTGCGCTATTTCCAACTACAACAGGTGATTTTCCACCTAACTCAAGGGTAACTGGCACAAGATTTTGAGCAGCAGCATTCATAACATGCTTTCCAACATTGCCACTACCTGTATAGAGAAGATGGTCAAAGTTAAGTTTTGAAAAAGCTTCTCCAGTTTCAGGGCCACCTAAAAATGTAGCAAATTCGTCTTGATCATACGCCTTATCACAAAGCTCTTTCATTAAAGCTGCTGTTTCTGGAGTTAATTCACTTGGCTTATGCATTACTTGGTTACCAGCTGCAAATATTGATGCTAAAGGTCCAAATGCTAAGTTAACAGGAAAATTCCAAGGAGAAATCATACCTATTGTTCCTAAAGGCTCGTATCTAATATAAGATTTTGCACCAAATAAACTGAAAGGCATGTTTGAAGACCTTTTTTCGTCCTTAGTCCATCTTTTAATATTTTTAATTGCATTTGTTATTTCAGGCAAAACTGTATAAACATCTGTCATTAATGATGCATTTTGAGATCTACTACCAAAATCAGAGCTTAAAGCTTCTGTAAACGCATATCTATTCTCTACTAGCATTGATGTAAGTCTATTCAGCCTATCGACTCTTAAATTAATTGATGGCGGGCCATCTTTGATAAACTTCTTCTTTTGAATATTCAAAACATCGTTCATGTTTTCAAATGTGCTACTCATAATTTATACCCCTAAGCCCTATCAGCTTTATCTTTGTTATTAGAAGACCTTATCATAGCCCTCATTTGATCCCAATCTTCTTCACTTAATTTATCTAGATTGGAGAATGTTCCTCCTCCTGTTAAATATTGAGCTCCATCAATTGCTATTGTCTGTCCAGTTAAATAATCACAACCATCAGCCATCAGAAAAGTAGCTAAATTTTGCAATTCATTCATTTCTCCAACCCTTCCGAGAGGTATAGTACCCATAGAGTTATCATCACCGGCCCCAGGATTAAGCCTCTCCCATGCCCCCTTAGTTGGAAAAGGACCAGGAGCGATTGCATTGATCTTAATGCCATACTTGCCCCACTCAGCTGCTAATGATTGGGTCATGGCATTGATACCCGATTTAGACATTGCAGAAGGTACAACATATGGAGAACCTGTCCAAACCCATGTAGTAAGAATAGATACTATAGAACCTTTGTGATTGGCCTCAATCCACCTTTTACCAACCGAGTGAGTTATATAAAAAGTTCCATGGAATACAATATTAGCAATAGCATCAAATCCTTTATGAGATAAGTCTTTTGTAGGAGATATAAAATTTCCTGCTGCGTTATTAACTAACCCATCAAGAGGTCCCTCTTCAAAGATTCTTTCTATATAACTATCAACATCGGCAGAGGCCCTAATATCTAATGGTTCATATTTAACATTGACTCCGTAATTCTCTATGAGTTGTTCGGCTGTATCTTTTAATACATTTTCTCTTCGGCCACAGATATATAAATCGGCCCCATGCTCTGCATAATGCGATGCCATTTCTTTACCTAGGCCAGTTCCTCCACCAGTAACCAGTATTCTCTTTCCTTTTAATAAATCTTTTTTAAACATTATTTTAATGACTCCTCTTTAAGGCCCGTTATATCAATTACAGCATCAACCCATTTTTCTGAGTAATTAAGTGAAGGGACATAATCAAGTGTTTTACCACCCGCATCATGAAAAATCTCCTGATACTCATCGCCAATTTCTATAATTGTCTCTAAACAATCAGCGGTAAAGGCTGGTGAAAATACCAATACTTTTTTGTGACCTTTTTTTGGTAAGTCCTCTAAAACTTTATCAGTAAAAGGCTCTAACCACTTGTTAGTAAGTCTGGATTGAAATGTTAGGACGTAATTGCTTTCATTTAGATTTATTTTAGTTGCAAGAAGTTTAGTTGTTTCATAGACCGTTGCTTTATAACAAAACTTATTTTTTTCAGTAATCGAGGTTTCACAATCGTTATCTGAACATAATGAATCCTCATAAACATCATCAACGTGACTATTTGGAACACCGTGATAGCTAAAAATTACCTTATCATAGCTTTCTATATCAAATTTAGATGCCTCTTCAACCCAAGCATCTATAAATTTATTATTATCGTAAAACTGATTAATAAATGTAATTTTTGGAACTACCCATTTATCAGAAAGACATTTGGTTACTTCTTTAAAAACTGAACCAGTTGTGGCTGCAGCATAATGAGGAAAAAGAGGCAAAATAATTAACTCATCTGGATTTTTTAAAAGCATTCTGTCAATTGCATTTTTTATAGAAGGTGACTGGTACCTCATGGCATACTCTACATCAATACCTGGAAGCTTCTTTTCAATGCTTTCTTTGAGCATCTTTGTGTTGTGAAGTAATGGTGATCCATTTTCTTCATGCCATACTTTTTTATATATTTTTGAAGAAGAGAATGATCTTATTGGACAAATAATAAAATTAACTAATATAAATCTGAGTATCGGGTTTACGTTTATAACTTTTTCATCTGAAAGAAACTGACGTAAATATTTAAAAACATCAAAATACGAGGGACTATCTGGTGTTCCGAGGTTGATTATTAACAAACTTTTTTTCATTATCTTTAACTTCTCTTAAAAATTGGGTGAGTTATTACAAATATAACTATAACTATAGATAATATTGAATTAAAAAAATATAAGTATGATGGATTAAAGGCATATATTGGCATAGCTAAAAATGGGGTTAACATGTGACCTATAGGATAAACGGATCCAAGGTACCCAGCTGCAGATCCCTGATTTTCTGGAATTTGAGATAAAGATAAAGATGAAGATATGGCAGGTCTAATCATTCCTCCGCCAAGACCATTTATTAAAAGGGAAAGGTAATAAACTGAAAGTTTTGGAAAATACGCCATTGTAAAAAACGAAAAGATTATTAAAAAAGTTCCATATAACAATAGTTTAAAGTTGTTTAAAGGAAAAGCGTCTGTAAAAAGATACTGACTTACTATTGTTGAAATAGATAGAATCGCAAAACTTGTACTTACTATGATTGGCAGATCATCGTAATTTGAAAACATATCAAAGACATAAAACCCTATAGATTGAAGAAGTGAAGCCTGCGATAAGCTAGCGATTGATGCAATTAAAAGATATGGCCATATAGTTCGTGATTTCCAAGATACCTTGTCTTTAATAATCTTTGTTTTTTTATGGATGCTAGTATTTTCCAAGTTCTTGTAAATACCTACAGATGAAATAAGCGACATAAAACTAAAGACATAAAATGGTGTTTCTTTAGTTATTAAAATAAGAAATCCACCAATCAAGGGGCCGGCAACAGTTCCGAGCAGAAAACTTGACTCTAATCTAGCAAATTTTAGTGTTCTTTTTTCTGCACTGCTATTGTCTGCAACATAAGCAAATGCAGCGGGCCTAGTTGCAGAACCAATAAGACCATTAAACAGCCTTCCAAAAATAAGTAATGGAAATAAAAATGCAAGATCCATGACATTTCTCTCTACCAAAAATAGAGGGGTAATCATTGCTATCAATGAAATTGCATAACCAACTAAACCTAAAACTGCGATATTTCGTCTACCGTATTTATCACTTGCCCTTCCCCAAGAAGCGCTTGTTAAAGCCCATGCAACAGCTGAAATTGCAAATACCAATGATGTTTGTATCTCTGATAAACCTAGGTCTCGTGCTAAAGGTGGAACAATAACAAAAACAAAAGATTGTCCTAAGCCAACGGTAAATAGACCAAACTTAAGCCATGAAGAGCCTTTATTTTGCATTAAGAAATCTTAGATATGCCTATAGACTCTCTAACTTCCAATAGGAGCTCTTTGGCCATAGGCCTAACTTTAGAAGAGCCTTCATCCAATAACTCGTTGATTAAATCCTTGTTTGAGCTCAAAGAATCGTATGAATCTCTAATAGGAAGAACATGATCATTAACTTTCTCGAATAATTTATTTTTGGCATCTCCCCAAGAAATTCCATTTCTATAAGATTCCTTAAATTCATTTTGCTCCTCTACAGATGAAAAATGTTTAAAGAGAGAGAATACTGAACAATTATTAAAATCTTTTGGCTCTCCTGGCTCAAGAGAATTAGTAACTATTTTCGCAATAGCTTTTTTTAAAACCTTTTCAGAGGAAAGTAAGGGAATAATATTTTTATATGATTTGCTCATCTTTCTCCCGTCTTGGCCTAATATAATTTGATCTGCCTCTTGGGTTATAGCTTCGGGTAACTCAAAAGTCTTTTTATAGGAATGGTTGAATCTTCCAGCAATATCTCTGGTCATTTCTAAATGTTGCATTTGATCGGGGCCCACAGGAACATGGGTAGCATTAAATATTAATATATCTGCAGCCATCAACACAGGATATGAAAAGAGACCCATACTTATGCCTTTGTCTTCATCTGAAGTATTTAAGGCTGTAGCTGCCTTGTATGCATGAGATCTATTCATCAAACCCTTTGCTGTAACACAATTAAGTATCCAGCTTAATTCTAATATTTCAGGAACATCAGATTGTCTATAGAAGTTTGATTTGTTCGGGTCAAGCCCTGAAGCAAGCCATGATAAGGCAACATCTTTAACAGATTGTTCTATCTCTGCTTTGTTAGAGTTTTTTATAATTGCATGATAATCAGCCAAGAAGAAAAATGATTCATCAAATTTATTAGCTAATTCTAGTGCTGGTTTTATAGCTCCTAAATAATTTCCTATATGAGGAGTACCAGTTGTTGTAATTCCTGTTAAAATTCGCTTATTCATTTGAACTAATTATAAACTTCATAAGAGATTAATGTGGAAACAAAACAAGATTTATTTAAACAATTAGAAAACATAGAACAATTATTTGCAGATGGTTCTATTAAGAAAGCTCAAAAAAACCTAAGGGATGCGCTTTCCATAGTCAAAAAAGAAAAAGGTGTGCCAAACAAGCTAAGACATAAAATAAATTTTGTTGTAGCTCAATCAAGGTATTTTGATGATATGTCATCTTTTGCAACAAATCCAAAGCGAGAAGAATTAATTAAAGAGATAGCTGAGCTTGTTAACAATAGTTTAGATAATCCAAAATCTCAGGCAAATGCTATTCACGATATTCAAAAAAAATGGCAGCAATTAGATACTTCAGGAAGGCCTTCATCAAAAGATCAATGGTTAAAATTCAATGAACTTACTAATAAAGCATGGGAGCCATGTAAAGAATTTTTTGAAGAGCTCAATAAGGTTAAAGAAAATAATGCTGCTAATAGAAGAAAAATAATTAATGAAATAAATGCGTATGCAATAGACAAGGCTTCTAATTGGCCAGATGCTAAAACTTTAATATTTTTCTTAAGAGATAAGTTTAATGAGTGGCAAGAATATGCACCGGTTCTAGATAAAGATCATAAAAAACTTAGAAATGAGTTTTTTAATGCAAAAAAACCATTAAATGACCAAATTAAAAAACAGGAAAGATCTGTAATAAAGACGAAAGAGGATCTTATTGCAAAAGTTGATCTTATAAACGATGAAGATAATGATGTTTGTATTAAGAAATTTAATGATCTTAAAAATGATTGGAAAAAAGCAGGTTCTGCAGGCAGAAAAGTTGATAATAAGTTGTGGGATAAGTTTAATAAATCAGCTGATAGATTTTATACTGCAAAAAAAGAAGTATTAGATGCTGAGCTCGCATTAGCAGCCACCTTAGCAAAAGATCTCAAAGCAAAAACCATTACTATAGCTGAGGCTGAAGATAAGTTGGGTGAGCTAAATAATATAGGTAAATCTAAAGAGGTTTCAGATTTAAGAAATGTTATTAAGGATCAAAAAGCTTCGCACAAAGCTGATCAAAAATTAGCTAAAGTAGAGTCATATAAAAATCTATTAGATGCATATACCAATGGCGATTATGAAGACAAGCGTCTTCCAAGTGGTGTTGTGTCAAAAATTAAAAATCTTGATATTAAAAAATCGAACTTAGATAATTTAACCTACTCATGCGTAAAACTAGAAATTAAAGCTGGTATTGATTCGCTGAAAAAAGATTCTGGAATTAGAAATAAAATTCAATTAGAAATGCTTACAGAAAAATTTAATAAATCAAACAATGATTTAACAAGCTTGGATGCCCTTCTGGTTCATTTCTTTTCTAATATGACTAATAAGCCTACTGCAGCTGAAAAAACTCTTTGGAAAAGGGTCTCACAAGCCATTGAGTCAATTTTATAATATTATTTAGAAGCCTCTAGCTCAGCAATAATTATTTCATGCCTATTTCTATCTAATTTATAGAAAAAGAAAATAAATAAAGGCAATGCTAGAAGTATTGGACCGACTACCCCTTGAACAAAAAACAATGAATAAGTTTGCTCATAAGTTGGGTCATCCTTTGGATAATCTAATATCTTTAAAACAAGACCAGCCACAAAGCCCCCAATAGCAGTATTAACTTTTTGAATAAAAGAGACAGCAGAATAAAGAACGCCCTCCTGCCTTTTTCCACTTGTTAACTCTACCTCATCTGCGATATCTCCAATCATAGAGTCCCTTGTCATGTTGCCCATAACAGAAAAGCATGAAATAAAAACTAATGGAATTGATAAGAAAAATATAAGCGAAAGTGTTCCTCTCTCAGGAGTTAGCCCTAGGTTGTAGGAAATGAAAGCAATTGGGCTAAAAAAAGCAGTACCAAAAATACACATCAAAACTAAGTTCTTTTTATCAAGTCTTTTTACCAGCCTTGGAGTTAGGTAGAAAGCCATTAAGGTAGAAGTAATATAAATTGCTAAAAATATGGTTATAAGATTACCTGATAAACCCCAAAAATCTGTATTTATATATAAAGCTAGACTGTTAGAGAGACCCCATGCAATTGAGAGAGTTAAATTACCTGCAAAGAAAATTAAAAAAGATTTATTGGTAATAGCAATTGATATTTCTTTAATGATATCTTTAATAGAAGTTGAACCACTCCACTGTGAAAGGTCTTTAATGTATTTTGTAGTTGCTAGGCTTGAATAAAGCATACCAGCTGCCATAAAAATACCTCCTGCAAGTGCAAAAGGAAACCAAACTTCAGGATTTAATTGACCATATGGATAGGACGGAGTTGATCTAAAAAAAATAAAGTAACCCATAAACGCATTACCAATAGCAGCAACCCAAGTAATTAATTCTCTCCATGAGAATAAAAGTGTTCTCTCTTGATAGTCTTTAATAATTTCTGCGCCAAATGACCTATGAGGCACCTCAAAAAGAGTCATCCCAACTCTTGTAAAGGTAGTACATACAAGCATCCACAAGAAAAGCTGAGTTTGAGAGAGGCCCCATTCCACTTTTGGAGTGAAAAGTAATATATAGAAAATAGAAACAGGGATAAATGATACAAACATGAACGGATGTCTTCTGCCAAATTTGGACTTAGTCCTATCTGACAGAGTTCCCATCAATGGATCTGTAACTGAGTCTACTAACAAGGCTATAAAAATAGCGGTCCCTGCTAGAAGTGGATCAAGACCAATTACTCTAGAATAGAAAAACAACAAAAAGAATGTAAAAGTATCAGTCTTTATTCCATTAGCAACCGCACCAATTGAATAATTAAACTTAAAGGTGTTAGATAACATGCTTAGTGTGAAAGATGATCAAGAAGATCATCCTTGAATCTATTAAATACCGGAGGCTCAATCATATGCCGCATTCCGGGCAAAACAATAAGCTGGCTATTTTCAATCAATCTATTTGCTTTATAGGCGTTTTTTACCTTTATCAGCGGGTCATCTTTACCATGAATAATTAGTGTTTTGGATTGAATTGATTTAACCTTTTTAATTCTATTTTTTGATCCCAGTATAGCCATGATTTGACGGGTAAAACCCGTATCATCTGGCCCAGCTCTTTGAATAGATTCAACAGACTTATTGTAAAACTCCTCAGTTTCAAGGTTGTAACCCTCAAGACCAATTAGCGTAAAAATTTTTTTGCTTCGTTCTATCCTTTCATCCATTGAAGCATTTGGATTATTTGAACGCTTCATTAATAACTTTCTTACATCTCTAGTGGGACCATTCAACGGGCTTGGTGTAGCTGTTGATGATGCTATTAAGGTAAATGTTCGTATTCTTTCAGGGTGATTTGCGGCAATTATTTGAGCTATCATACCTCCCATGGACATTCCCAAGAGGTGGGATTTATCTATAGAAAGATGATCTAAAATTGCAATAGAATCATTGGCCATGTCATCAAGATTATATGGAGGTCTTATTGGCAATCTTAAGAAATATTTAATATATGTGGAATTGATTGTCTTTGCCCTATTTCCTTCATTGAATTGATCGCTTTCTATTCTGGATGAAAGACCTGTATCACGATTATCAAAGACAATGGGTCTAAAACCATTGTTGATTAAAAAATCAATTAAATGATCTGGCCAGTTTATTAATTGACCACCGAGACCTTGTACTAACAGTATAGGCTCACCTTGAATGGGCCCATAGTCACGATATGCAATCTTTACATCATCGTTATATACAAAACCTTCTTCCCAGGCTGATGTACTAGTTGAAATTGTCATAATAATAATTAAAAAAAATTTATAAGAAGGCATTGATTCTCTCCTGAATATTTTGCCTCATTGAACCCCAAAATAGCATCACATCAAAAGAATGAAGGTCTCCATTAAAGGATCTCATTTTTCTCATTTTATCAATTAAATCACCTTTAGTTTCAAGAAGACCATTTTTTGAATTAATTCTTGAAAAAAAATTTTGAACCCTTGTTCTGCCAATCGCTTTTTTAGAATTTGTATGCTTCAACATTGTTAAATCCATAAAAACATCATTATTAGATTTATTGATAATTGAACAATGGTATTCATTTTGCTCACACCATGAATCATCAGCATTCCAACTAAAAGGGTTTACAGAGACAATCTTGTTTGTCATATCTTGAAAACCCCAGCCGCTATCTGGTTTCCAGAATGGTGTAGATGCCCTGCCTCTCTTATAGCCATCAGCAACTGTGGACCAAGAAATTATAGAGCCGGTATCTGAATTATTTTTTGATGCATTGAGATTTGGAAATAGATCAGTAAATAAGTTTTCAGGTATTACGTAACCAATTAGGTAGCCGTTAATAAATTGATTTTTTAACGTAGTATTTGAAATGCGTTTATGGATAAGCCTTTGTCCATGAAGAGCGCCCTGGCTATGCCCATATATAAAAAATGGCCTGCCATTGTTAAAATTTTCAATATAGTAGTCAAAGGCTTTTTCAATGTCTTGGTAAGCAAGATCAAGGGCCTTTAAACCGTTCTCGTGATTAGAAAAGAAAGAGTAATAAGTTGCCTGGCGATATGCCGGAGCATATATATTACATGAGCCGTTAAAGACCGATGCTTGATTTGAAAGCATTACTTCGGTTCTCTCATAGGCAGAGCTACTTTTATCTAAATTAAAATTCCATTTTTTTTCAAAAAAACCTGTAGGGTGAATATAAAAAACATCTACGTCATTATTTCTGCTAATTGAGTATTTATCAGAGGGTACTAAGTATTGATAGCCATCAAACTCAGGCAACGCAGCCCAGCTTTCTTTCAAGCTATAGTTTGGTTCCTTGGGGATGCTAGCGTTTGCAAAATTAGACTCAGGTTGTACAAGCTTTAAAAAATTTAAAAGATTTTCATCAGCCATTGGTTATTTTTTGTATATAGAGTTTATAGGTTTGGCAAAAACTTTTTTTATCATAGGAATGAAAAAGTCTAACGGAAGAGAGTTATAGTCTGGGTCAAAACTGTTCTGGTCATATTTTTCGCAAAAAACTTTGCAGTCCTCGAAATAAGGATGGTCTTTAAAGCTATCTCGCATATTTTTATCTAAGCCCAAGTACTCAAAAAAATAGTAGCCTTGAAAAATACCATGATGTTTGACAATCCAATGATTTTTTTCAGA
>Ga0206683_10000197_pt1 | contig 45618 bp, 44 predicted proteins | sample M280m12015metaG_FD_155483 | JGI IMG/M metagenome (GOLD analysis project Ga0206683, IMG submission 155483) | Ammonia-oxidizing marine archaeal communities from Monterey Bay, California, United States - M2 80m 12015 | ecosystem: Environmental > Aquatic > Marine > Intertidal zone | place: USA...
TGTTACTATAAAAACAACTAAAGAAGGAGACATAGATTTAGATGACTTAAAAGACAAAGCAAATGAAAACATTGCTGTTTTAATGTTAACCCTTCCTTCTACCTTAGGGCTATTTGAACCAAATATTTTAGAAATAACAAAGATTGTTCATGATAACGGAGGTTTAGTTTATGCAGATGGAGCCAACTTAAATGCCTTGTTGGGTGTAACTAAATTTGGAGAATTGGGCATAGATATATGTCATTCTAATTTACATAAAACCTTTTCAACCCCCCATGGAGGAGGAGGCCCTGGATCAGGTCCAGTAATGGTTGCAAAGTTTTTAGAAAAATACCTCCCTTATCCTCACATAAAAAAAGAAGGAAGAAAATTTAAGCAATACAAACCAAAATCTTCAATAGGAAGACTTAATGGTTTTTATGGTTCATTCGGAATTATACTTCGAGCTTATGTTTACATTAGATCTTTAGGAGAAGGAGGGCTAAGAGAAATTTCTGAAAATGCAATAATTAATGCAAACTATATTCAAGAAAGACTAAAAGCCTATTATGAACTAACTTCATCAAGACGATGTATGCATGAGACTGTATTATCAGCATCAAGACAGAAAAAAGATGGAGTAAAAGCAATAGATATAGCAAAAAAACTACTAGATGAAGGCTTTCATGCTCCTACTATGTATTTTCCTTTAATCATTGAGGAGGCTCTAATGATTGAGCCTACTGAAAGCGAATCAAAAGAAACAATGGACAAGTTTATTGAGTCAATGATAAAAATTAGCGAATTATCAAAAAGCAATCCGAAAGAAATTATTGAAGCTCCTATCAATCTTCCTGTTGAAAGACTTGATGAGGCTCAGGCTGCCAGAAATCCTGTTTTGGCATGGAAAAAACAATGAATATAATTATAGGGAGCAATCATCTAGGAGATGATTTTCCAGAAAAACTTCAGGATTTATTCCCTGAAGTAAATTTTATTAAAGCATTTGAAGAGAACCGCCAATTAAAACACATTGATACCGCAGATGTTTATTTTGGATTCCCATCAAATGAGATTGTCAAAAGAGGGTCTAAACTTAAATGGATTGCTTGTCCTGGGACTGGTATTGATAAAATAATTGCTAATTCAGAATTTTTAAATCCAAAAACAATTATCACAAATGCTCCGCTTGCTCATGTTACACCCATGGCAGAACATGTAGTTGGCACAATGATAGGACTAGCTCATTCATTTAAACAGCTTTTTATAGACCAATCTAAAAAAAAATGGGATGTAAATCAATGGAATTCAAAAATAGTTGAATTAAAAGGATCAAACGTTTGTATTTACGGATATGGAGAGCTTGGAAAATCTATTGCTAAAAAACTACATGCTTTTGATATGAATATTTTTGCTATTGACCCAAATATAAATCAGCCAAATGGAGTTCATAAAACTATCAGCCCGCCAAAGGACCTAGATGTCATTTTGCAAAATTCAAATTGGTTAATTATTTCTGCCCCTTTGATAAAAGAAACCGAAAATTTCATAAAGAAAAAAAGCTTATTAATGATGCCAAAAAATAGCTATGTTGTAATTATTTCAAGAGGAGGAATTATAAATGAAAATGATTTATATGAAACCCTTCATTCTGGGCATTTAGCAGGAGCAGGAATAGATGCAACAAAAATTGAACCTCTACCTCAAAACTCTTCTTTATGGAGCATAAACAATGCAATAATTTCTCAACATGCCTCAGCCCTATCTCCTGAAATGTATGAAGGAAGAAGAAAAATATTTATCGAAAATATAAAAAAATATATTAATAAGAAAGAATTACTACATAAGTGCGATTTAAATAAAGGCTACTAATTATGGAGGATATTTGGGTCAGAATAAATCATCTCAATTTTTATTCCGTTCATGTTCGAGGTAGAACTGAATGGAAATTTATGGAATTTGTCACTGAAGATAATATTTCAGGAATATCTGAAATTACTGACACTCAACTTAATTCTCCTGTTTCTACAATTATCTCTAAGCTGTCTAATAGAATTAGAGGGGAAAAAATCTTTTCTGAAAATGAGTTAATGAGGCTTATTCCTGAAGCAAATAAAGCTAAAGAGAATATACACGTAGCAACAGCAATTAGTGGTATAAGATCGGCTTTTTTAGACTTGATTTCAAAGAGAATTGAATTAGACCTAAATAGTTTTTTATTAGAACAAAATCAAAATAAAAACATACAAAAAAAAGAAAGTATAAATCTATATGCAAATATAAATCGATCTCTTCTTCCTGATGATAATGGACCTGTAAAAAGGACCCCTGAGTCTTTTTCTCAAAAAGCAAAAGAATTCGAAAATAAAGGATTTACGACTATCAAATGTGCTCCCTTTGATGAATGCAAAAGCCCTTTTTCTGAAAAAAATAAAATTCCCAATGAAGCGTCAATTGGCTTGGAAAGAATATCAGCAATAAAACAAAATATTTCATCTAAAACGAATTTATTTATCGATTGTCACTCAAGATTTGACCTACAATCAAGTTATTATTTACATGATGAATTATTTGATATGAAGGTGGATTGGTTTGAAGAGCCCGTTGATCCAGAAAAAAATGAAGATGACATGATCAAGATAAACTATTATTCAAAAATTAATACCGCAGGAGCAGAAATGACTTACGGGGCAGACAATTTTAAGAGATTGTTGACAAATAATGTTTTGGATATTGTTATGCCCGATGTAAAATTTTGCGGAGGAGCTTCAGAAATAATAAAATTAGACCAAAGCTTAGAAGATGCCTCTCAAAACATTTCGATGCACTGTCCGTCTGGCCCCGTTTCTTTACTAACATCTGCTCACATAACTTCATCTATTTCTTCAAAATTACCTCTTGAACACGCAGTTAACGAGGTAGAATGGAGGCATGAAACTTTATTACCTTACGAAAAAATAGAAAATGGGAAAATTCATATCCCTAAAGGTCATGGAATTGGGTCAACCTTAAACCCAGAAATAATCAGTAAAAAAGGAAAAATATGGCAAGAATAAGTTTTTAGTGAAGTAAATTATTTCTTCTTCTTCTTGAAGAAATAAAGACAAAAACTATGCCAAACAAAAAGATTAACTGCATAAAAAGAAAGCCATAAGAGATAGTACTGTTATTTGAAGTTCTATTACGCTCAAAAATTTCAATTTGTTCAGATATTATTGCAACTTTTTTCCCATTATTAATTTCAAAATCCAGTACCCAATTTCCTTTTTTTTCTAATCTTAAAATAGCCTGATAGTACCCTTTCATATCTGAAGATGAAAGAGCCGGAGATTTTTTCTTATTTTCTTTAAACAAAGGAGTGGCATAAACTTGTATTTTTAGATTTTCTAAAGGTTCATTGGTATTTTTATCAACAACATTTATAGAAAATATTTGTTGTCCGACAACTGGATTTTTTGGAGAAACTGAAATTGTTACTAAATAATCATCAATTTCTTCTTCAAGAAATAATTTATACTGAGAAAATCCCTCTCCTTGAGCAAATAACAACTGAGATCCATAAAATTGAATTGAAGTTAGCAAAAGAACAAAAAATAAATATTTAAAATTTTTTTTCATAGTTAAATAATACATTATGAAATTTATTATCGAAATAAGAAAAACTATCTTCTAATTCTTCCAGAAACATCTCCTGAAGCAACGCTTAGAACTTCCTCAACTGTCGCTAAATTAAAATCTCCTTGAAAGGTGTGAGCTAGAGCAGATGCAGCAACTCCAAATTCAACAATATCTTGATTATTCAATTTGTTAAATAATCCATAAATTAGACCTGCTGTAAAAGCATCTCCTGCTCCCACTCTATCGACTATTTGGATTTGATATTTTTTTGAAGCATAAACTTTATTATTGCTATAAAATAATCCTGCCCAATCATTATGGTCAGCTGAAAAGCTTTCTCTTAAAGACAATCCAACATTTGAAAGGTCATATTTCTTTGCTAAATTTATAAGTAATTGCTTATACGATTCGTCTTTTTCATTATCAACAAATTCTCCTAACATTATTTCAGGGTCCTTTTTCCCTCCAATAAGAATATCCGTGAATTCCATCAATGGAATCATTGTGCTCTGAGCTTCTTTTGGAGACCATAAATTAGATCTGTAGTTTAGGTCACATGAAACCTTTATGTTTCTGGTTTTTGCTTCTTTTACTGCATAAATAGTTAGGTTTTTTGCTGATTCAGATAATGAAGGGGTAATTCCTGAGTAGTGAAAAAGATCGCAATCATCGAAAATTAAATCCCAATCAAAAGAATCTGGCTTTGCAAGAGAAAAGGAAGAGCCTTTTCTATCATAAACAATGTTTGAGGGTCTCATTGAAGCTCCATTTTCTAAATAATAAACCGCAAGCCTTTCTCCATTTTTTATCATATAGTCTGCGTTAACTCCAAATTGCCTAATTGTGTTTATGCAAGCCTGTCCTATTGGGTTGTCAGGCACAGATGAAACATAGAAAGCATTCATTCCAAAATGAGATAGTGAAACAGCAACATTGCCTTCTGATCCTGCATAAGTAATTTCAAAGTTTTTTGATTGTGAAAATCTTTCTTTGTTTAAAGTTGTTAACCTCAATAAAATTTCACCAAATGTCACTATTTTACTCATTTTAAGAAAAGAACCCCTTTTATTTATATATTTATACAAATATACAATTATGATTTGAAAAATAAAACCGATAATAATTTAAACTTTACAGACTTGTTACACGAACTTAAAGAAAAAAGAGTTAACCCAAATAAAAAAGGTGTAGCCCTCGCCTTTTTTTTATCTATTCTTTGGTCAGGGAACCCAATTGCAATAAAGATTGGACTTGACGATGCTCCTCCCTTAAGACTAGGCTGGATGAGGTTTGTATTAGGTGGCATTGTTGCAATTATATGGGCCATTTACAATAAAGAAAAACTTCAACTTAGATCAAAAGAGGTTCTTCCTCTTTTAGGAGTAGGTTTGCTCTTTTCAATACAATTAGGCTTTATGAATGTTGGTCAAAATTTCACATCTGGAGGACACGGAGTAATTATGATAACAACTTTTCCACTATGGTCTTCTATTTTTTCTCATTTATTTATTCCAAAAGATAAACTTACTAAATTAAAGGTGTTTGGGATGTCCATTGCTTACTCAGGAATAATATTATTATTTTGGGAGTCTCTACTGAACTCAAAAAGCGATTATTTATGGGGAGATGTAATGATGCTTACTTCTGCAATGCTATTAGGAGCAAGGCAAATTTATATTTCTCAAATTGCTCAAGACATTCCTCAAATTAACATTTTATTGTCTCAAGCTTTAATAGGAATAATTTCATTTTTTGTTTTTTCTGTTTTTTTTGAAAGTCAAAATTATTTATTTTCAGTTAGCCTTTTAGCAGCTCTTTTTTATCAAGGAATTATTATTGCAGGTTTTGGATTTATAGGTCAAACTTGGTTATTAAAAAATTATTTACCCTCAAAAATTACAATAATTTCACTTTCTCAGCCTGTATTTGGAGTATTTTTGGCATGGTTTATATTAAATGAAACTCCAGGAGTAGAGCTGATTTTTGCTACTATTCTAGTTGTTATTGGTTCGTATATATCTGTGCGAAATAAGACTTAAACATAGAGAATGAAGCATAAAATGAAATACATTTATAATATGAAGATATCTAACCCAAAGCATAATGCCTCAAATATAAATAAATGAAAAAAAATGTTTAAGATTTAAACACAATTCTCAAGGACCAAAAATAACCCTTTCTATATATTCAAAAAAATTGCGTAAGAAATATTAAAGATTTTTACCTATAAATTTATTCTCAAATAAATCGTTTACATGACTTTCATCATATCCAATAGAAACAAGGACTTCTTTTGTATGTTCTCCTAACAATGGCGATGATTGCAATTGTGCATTCCCAGTAGATACATTAAATATAGGCCCGCTAGATCTAACTTTTCTTCCTGTTTTATGATCTAACTCTATTACATAATTGTTTTCTATTGCTTGTTTGTTATCTACTAAATCTTCCGTGAATTGCATTGGCTCGCAAGGAATATCATGAGATCTTAAATATATGATCCATTCATTCGTGCTTCTCTGTAAAAATTTATTTTCCATCTTATTTTCAAAATCTTTACCAATTTTTAAAAGCTCTTCTGGTGAAAAAGTTTTTTGTTGGTCAAATCTAACGTCTTCTAGCTCAAACAGAGACGCTATTCTTTTTCTTGCATGCATTGCTAGGCAACCTAGTGCAAGTGCTCCGTTTTTAGTTTTATAAGCTCTATAATATTGAGCTATTTGAGGTGCTCCTGCAAGAGCTGAATATTCCTTTTGTATATCTTCATAATCAATATTGCTATCAAAAAGTGTTTCTTCTTTATTATCTGTCCAATTTTGTGCTGCACTTAGGTCTTTATCAACCTTAACAACTTGCATGGCCTGCATTGATAATGCCTGAGCTAGTAAACTTGTTTGTAATAGCACCCCCTTACCTGTAGATCTTGCTTGTAAAACTCCTGACACAACACCTAATGCCATTGCATAGCCTGTTGAATAATCAATGTAAGAAGAAGATCTTACTGCACTTGGAGCTCCATGATAAATTTTGTTTTCTGTAGACATGATTCCAGTGTAAGCTTGCATAATTAAATCAAAGCCAGGTTCAGAAGCTTTCTCTCCTTTTGGGCCATAGGCAGTAGATTCAACATAGACTAATTTAGGATTTATTTTAGATAATGTTTTCCAGTCATATTTAAGTTTTTCAGAAGTAGATGTTCTGTTATTAGAAATTACAGCATCCGATTTTGCAATTATATCGTGGCAAACTTTTTGTCCTTCTGGTGTTTTTAAATCAATGCAAACACTTTTTTTCCCTCTATTTAAAGCAATAAAAAGTCTACTTTCACCTTTTGGAGAGCTAGGAGAAGAATGTCTCCATGGTTCTCCTACAGGTGGCTCTATTTTTATTACAGTAGCTCCCAAATCCGTCAATAGTTGGCCTGAAGTTGGACCGGCTACAAAATTTCCAAATTCGACAACAACTATATCTTGAAGTGGTCCATTTAAAGCCATTTTGTCATTTCCTAATAAAACTTTTTATAGATTATACTAAAAAATTACTTGGAATCTATTTTTTTGGAAACAGTTTCCATATCTTTATCTCCTCTTCCGGACAATAAAAACAGTATATCTTTGTTCGGTTCGATTTCTTTTGTCCAGTCAAGCAAAAAGCCCAATGCGTGAGCAGGTTCAAGCGCAGGAATAATTCCTTCTTCTACAGACAAAAGCTTAAATCCTTCCAAAGCCATCGCGTCTGTAGCTGAAAAATATTTAGCTCTTTCAATGTCTTTTAAGTAAGAATGTTCTGGTCCTACTCCAGGGTAGTCTAAGCCTGCAGATATTGAATGGGCTTCTTGTATTTGCCCATAATTATCTTGAAGAACATAACTCAAGGACCCATGAAGAATCCCAGGCGTTCCTTTTGTCAAAGTAGCAGCATGTTTATCAGTATCAACACCCTCTCCACTTGCCTCAATGCCTATTAGTTCTACAGAAGAGTCATTTATAAAGCCTGAAAAAATACCGATAGCATTTGAGCCTCCCCCAACGCAGGCAAGGACATAATCAGGCAGTTTGCCTGTTTTTTCAAGAATCTGATTTCTAGATTCTTGTCCTATAACAGATTGAAATTCTCTCACAATATAAGGATAGGGATGAGGCCCCACTGCACTGCCAATTATGTAATAGGTTGTTTCAACGTTGGTTACCCAGTCTCTAATTGCTTCGTTAACAGCGTCTTTTAATGTTCTAGAGCCAGATTTTACTGGTATTACCTTAGCGCCTAACATTTCCATTCTATATACATTTGGAGATTGCCTTTTTATATCTTCTTCTCCCATATAAACTATGCAATCTAGGTTAAGCATTGCGCAAGCAGTCGCAGTGGCAACACCATGTTGCCCAGCTCCTGTTTCTGCAATGATTCTTTTTTTCCCTAATTTCTTAGCGAGCAAACCTTGCCCAAGGGCATTGTTTATTTTATGCGCTCCTGTGTGAGCCAAGTCTTCTCGTTTAATCCATATATTTTGATTTAACTTAGAGGACAGATTTTTTGCAAAATATATGGGAGTTGGTCTTCCTACAAAGTCTTTTTGTAAGCTTATTAATTCCTCCCAAAAAGATTTATCTTTGGATATTTTGTCAAAAGCATCTTCAATTTCTTTTAACGATGACATTAAGCTTTCAGGAACGAATTTTCCACCAAATTTTCCAAATCTACCATTTGAAGAAGGATTATTAATATTTTTTGTGTTTTTATCCATTTTTTTATTGCATAATTTAAATTAAGGATAGCAATTAGATCTTAGTTAGTCTTTAAAATTATTTTAGATAAATCAAAATTATTAAAATAAACGGAAGCATTTATTGGCTTCTTCCCTTCAAGCTGTATTGATTCTAATTGTAGTAAGTTTGTGGATGTGTGGACATATATATTTCCATTGATTTTTTCAAGTTTACCAGGACTGTTTGATTTTATTTCAGATAATTTTAAATTATGAATAATAAATCTTTTTTGTAAATGAAAGGAATAAATTTTAGGCCAATTATAAAAAGCTCTATATTTAGCATAAATACTTAAATCAGTTTTATTCCAATCAATTATTCCTGATTCTTTTTTGATCAATTTTGTATAAGAAGCTTCTTTTATATTTTGTCTTTGAGGTTTGAGTTTATTTTTTTCAATACCAGTCAAAACACTATTAATAACTTTAGATGATTCAAAAAATAATAACTTTAGAAGGTCTTCATATTTTTCATGTTGAGTAAGAGTAAATTTTTTACTTTTATATAAAATATCTCCAGAATCAACACCTTCGTTCATTTGAATAATCGTAAATCCTGAACTAATATCTTGATTTAAAATAGTGTTTTGTATAGGAGAAGGTCCCCTATATAAAGGAAGAAGAGAAGGATGGATATTTATAGTGCCAAACTTAGGCATTTGAATAAGGTTTTTTTTTAAAATTTTCCCATATGAAACAACTACGAATAAATCTGGTTTCAATTCTTTAATTTTATCTTCAAAATCCCGATTTAATTCAGTTGGTTCTAAGAATAAAATTTTATTTGTATAAGAATATTCAAATATTTTAGTTTTTTCAAAATTTCTTCTTTTGGAATTATCAGGAACCCTTTTAGATATAACAGCCAATATTTCATGTTTATTTGATAAGGCTATAAGCAAATCTAAAGATTCATTTGTTGTTGCAAAAAATACTATCTTCATAAATTAATAAATTATTATATTTAAATTATAAGCGCTTATGTCTCAAAAAATATTTTGTAATCTTATTAATAAAAATAAATTCATAATTTTTAAAAAACAATAAAAAAAAATATTCTTTTTATTTTTTTAGCACTTTAATTTAATATTTTTATATGCTATTTTTTGAAGATGCGGTAATTATTGTTTCTAACTTTTTAGAAACATTTCAAAATTTCTTCGTCGCAAAGAATCGCTGATTGAATTGGTATTTATATTTAATATTTTTTAAATTCCTTTAGGAGTTAATGCTGGAAAATTATAATGCAAAAAATATCTGGTCCGGAGCACTAGGATATCTCGAAATGGTTGTTCAAGAGAGTGTTTTTAAGACTTGGCTTAAAAACACAAGAGGCTTAGCTATAGAAAAAGAACTACTAATTGTTTCTGTTGAAAGTATTTTTGCTATTGAGATGCTTTCACAAAGACTTGAAGACTCAATAAATGATGCTCTTTTGCAAACTATAGGCAAAAAATTCAGCATAAAATATGTTCTTTCTACACATAAAATTGAACAATCTTCTAAATTAGATGCTGGCAAAATAAAAGGTTCTTGGATTAACCCTAAATTTAATTTTGACACTTTTATCACAGGATCTTCAAATTATTTGGCCTTTGCTGCTGCAAAAAAAGTATGTGAAAGCCCTGGTGCCTTATACAACCCATTGTACATTTATGGAGAATGGGGTTTAGGAAAAACCCATCTTATCCAAGCTATTGCGAAAACTTTAAAAATTAAAGGCCTTAATATAGTTTCTGTTACAGGAGAATCTTACACAAATGATTTTGTGAAATCCGTAAAAAATAATAATTTAAATGAACTGAAAAAATATAGAGATTGCGATATTTTTATCATTGATGATATTGATTTTTTTTCTGGAAAAAAACAAACAGTTGAATCTTTAATTCATATAATAAATCAACTTCAATTATCCGAAAAACAAGTAATCGTAACTTCCTACAACCATCCTAACAAAATCAATATGTCTACAAGGCTAACTTCGATTTTGAAGTCAGGACTAATTGTAAAAATACAAACACCCGACAAAGAAACTTCTAAAAAATATATATTAAAAAAATTTAACGATAACTTTAGAAATTTTGATGAAAAATTAGTTGATTTTATTGCTTCGAAAAAATTTACTTCCTTTAGTGAAATAGAAGGCATTATTAAATCATTAGTCGCACACTCAGAACTATTAAATAAAAATATTTCTGAAGAAATGGTAATTAATATAATTCAAGACTACAAATTAGAAAATATAAAAGATATTAACATTTCTATTGAGAAAATATTTTCTCTAGTAAAATACATGTTTGGAATAGATGAATTAGATTTAAAAAGTAGAAAAAACGACAAAAAAACTAACTACGCAAGGCATTTTGCTGCATATCTTCTAATAGAAAAATCTAATTTCTCTACCTCACAAGCAGGAAAACTTTTAGGAAACAGAAATCATTCAACAATAATTTATTCTGTGAACAAAATGAAAAATGAATTGTCAAAAAATGTTCAATTAAAAGCTGAAATTGAAAAAAGTATTTTACAAAATTAAATTAATTCTTTAAATGTTTTATTTCTTGAACAAATTTCAACAGTCTTTAACAATAATTTTTCTATTGGAATGCTATTCTTTTATTAACAATTTCAACAGACTTAAATATTACTATTAAAATATATATATGATAGATAAATTAATAATTAAAGTTAAAGCTGGCAATGGAGGAAAAGGTTTCGTCAGTTTTAATAGAGACTCAAATAATTCCAGAGGAGGACCTGACGGGGGCCATGGGGGTAATGGAGGAAACATAATTTTAAAGGCTAATTCAAATCTAGAAGATTTATTTAAATATAAATTTAAAAAAAACTTTTCATCAGAAAACGGAAAAGATGGGTCAAAACAAAATAAATCTGGCGCTAAAGGAGAAGATTTATTTTTAGAATTGCCAGTTGGTTGTTTAGTTTGGGAGATTAAAGATGAAGAAAGAAAACTTATTGCATCAATTTTAGATGACTCTACTGAAGTAAAATTATTTTTAGGAGGAATTGGCGGAAAAGGAAACACTTCTTTTGTGTCTTCACAAAATAAAGAACCGCTACTTGCTGAAGCGGGTCAAATAGCCTTAACTAAAACTTTAGAGTTAGATCTTAGAATCTCATCTGATTTAGTGTTATTAGGGCCTCCTAATGTAGGAAAATCTACATTTATATCTTTTGTTTCAAATGCTAAACCAGAAATAAAAGATTATCCTTTTACAACTAGAGAACCTGTTGTAGCGGTAAGCAAAATTAATTATTCGAATATAAAAATTGTTGAATTACCGTCTGTTTTGAATAAAAAAGGCCCAGGTCTTAAGTTTCTTAAACATATTTATGGTGCAAAATCATTATGTCTTACTGTGGAGCATAATGAACAACTTGATAGTCAGATACAAAATTTACTAGAATGTATAAGTTATTACGATGAAAAACTAATGGATAAAAAGTTTTTAGTATTAATCACTAAATCAGAACTCTTATCATCAAATGAAAAAAATATAATAATAAAAAAAATTATGAATAAATTTGCTTTTTTAAAGGTACCACCCTTTTTCTTTTCAAATAATGATTCTGTAAAAAAGATAGAGATTTTAGAATATGTACAAAAAGACTCTCAAAATTTTGAGAATTTAACACGCGAGGAGATGATACCCACAATCACTATAAATAATGCTTATACAAAAGTTATAAAAAATGAAAATTCATATGAAATATTGGACAAAAACTTTGTTCAATTAGCTGATGGTTCAGATTTGAATAACTGGAAGGCATTGGTTCAATTTCAATATAGATTAAAAAATTCCAACATTTCTAAAGCACTTCAGGACATTGGAATACAAAAAGGAGATAAATTAATAATTTCAAACTATGAATTTACTTGGGAAGAATAATAAAATAAAGTCTGTTTTGTTTGGAGGAACTTTTGACCCTATACATAATGGTCACATTAAAATTATTGAAAAAATAAATCATCAATTTAAACCAGAAATAATATATGTTGTTCCGTCTGGAAATCCCTACATGAAGAAAGAGCAACCAGTAGCAACGCCTTTACAAAGATTTAAAATGTGTCATCTAGTTTTTAAAAATTATATGAACATTAAACTAATTGATTATGAAATTTTAAGAAAGTCTCCTAGTTATACTTTTGATACTTTAAATTATTTGTTTTCTAATACAAAATATAAAGAAGTCGACACTCTGATATTAGGAGAAGATTCCTATTTAGAATTGGATAAATGGAAAAACGGTAAAACTTTAAAGCGAAACTATAATTTTATTACTGTAAAAAGATCTAGTTCGTCCGTAGAAATAAGAGCAACCAAAAATGTTTTTGCATTGGATAGGGTTTCTGATTTAAGCTCTTCTGAAATTAGAAAAAAAATCAATTTAAATAAATCAATAAACAATGACACACCAATAGAAATTGCCAATTATATAGAAGATAATAAATTATATAAAAATGGATAAAGAAACAAAAAAAAAATTACTAGATAAAGCAATTGAATTAAAAGCGCTTGTTTATGGAGATTTTACTTTATCAAGTGGATTAAAATCTAATTTTTATTTTGACGGAAGGCTTTTGTCAATGGATCCAGCAGCTTCAAAAATTATTGCTGAATGGATTATTGATAAATCTTATGAATATAAGGCAGACTATATTGGAGGACCAGCAGTTGCTGCTGTACCATTGATTGGAGCGAGCGTAGTTTTGTCTTTTCTAAACAAAAAGCCTTTAAGTGGTTTTTTTGTTAGATCTGATAAAAAAGAACATGGTACGCAAAAATTAATTGAAGGAAATATTAAGCCTAAGGCTTCAGTTGTTGTTTTGGATGACACTATTTCTACAGGAGGTTCTTTATTTCAAGCTATTTCAGCAATTCAAGAACTTAATTGCGACATAAAAGCAGTTTTGAGTGTGCTCGACCGAAAAATGGGAGGCTCTGAAACAATTATTAATAAAGGATTTCATTATGAATCAATTTTTGAAATTAACTCTAAAGGAGAGTTGATTTGAGTGATACAAATTCTAAAAAAGACTTTATGAACGCTTTGAATGCTATAGCAGAGAGTGTTTATGACTTCCATGATAGATGGAATTTAATTAATAGCTCAAAACCTCCGCACGAAGCGATAAAAGAAAGAGAAGAGTTGCTTTTAGAAGAAGTGCGAGAGCTAGCTCAAGAATACAATAAAAATCAAAATGAAATATCGGTGAAATTGCTTAGCAGAGAAGCAGCTGATGTTTTATATGTTTCTGTAGGGAGTATTTTAGCTTTAGATAAAAGCGGAATAGCAGCAATGCATCAAGTGGCCGAAAAAAATAATAAGAAAACCTTTAAGACACATTACTATAACGTAAAAGAGAATAAAGTAAAAAAATTAGACGTCTAGATTTTTTACTTCAAGGGCATTAGTTTTAATAAAATCTCTTCTTGGCTCAACATCATCTCCCATCAAAGTTCTAAAAATGTCATCTGCCGCTAAAGCGTCTTCAGCTGTAACTCTTAACATTACTCGGTTTTCAGGGTCCATAGTTGTGTCCCATAGCTGATCTGGATTCATTTCTCCTAATCCTTTATATCTTTGAATGTTGAAACCAGATTTATCTGCATTTTGCTCTAGGTTAGTAATTACTGAATCCCATAATAAATCACTCGATATTATCTCGTCATTTTTTTTGATTGCAAAAGACCCTTCTAAATAAGCTTTAATCTTCGGATAAATGTTTTGAGCTTTGATTATAGAAGGGTGGTTATTGATCGAAATGGTTTCATTCACTTCTTTCAAGATTTCTTCAGCTTCATCTTCTTCATTTGCAGCAGAATCAAAAAGATTTGGTTGTATATTATCTACATTTATTTCTGTTTTTTGTTGCTCGGGGCTATATTTTGAATTTTTTGATGCCATATCAAGAAATTCCTTTTTAGTGATATTTAGTATTTTTGCAATATCTTTAGCTTCACTAAAAGCCTTAACTTCAGAAATAAATTGTGCTATGCCAGCGCCTTTGATTTCTTTTTTATTTTCTGTGTGAATTATAGAAAAATTATTATATATTTTTTCTGAAATCCATTTATTTAGATCATTGTCAGAATAAATCCATTTACTTGTTCGGCCTCTTGAAACTTTATATAAAGGTGGTTGAGCAATATATAAATTACCGTTTCCAATTAATTCAGGCATGTTTCTAAAAAAGAAAGTTAAAAGCAATGTTCTTATGTGAGCGCCGTCAACATCAGCATCTGTCATGATTATAACTCTGTGATATCTTAGTTTTTCATGATTGAAATCTTCTCCTAGGCCAGTTCCAATAGCTGTTATTAAAGCTACAATTTCTTCATGATTTAGCATTTTTTCTGGTCTAGCTTTTTCCACATTAAGAATTTTCCCTCTTAATGGCAAAATTGCTTGGAAATTTCTATCTCTTCCTTGTTTTGCTGATCCTCCAGCAGAGTCTCCTTCGACAATATATAGTTCAGATTTGAACGGATCTTTTTCAGAGCAGTCAGCAAGTTTTCCAGGCAATGAACCTCCATCTAGTGCATTTTTTCTGATGATTAAATCTCTAGCTTTTTTAGCAGCTTCTCTAGCTCTTGCCGAGGTCATAGATTTGTTTATGATTCTTTTAGCATCATCAGGGTTGTCTTCAATAAATTCACTTAGCCTTTTTCCAATTGTTTGTTCAACAGCACCTTTTACTTCTGGATTTCCAAGACGCCCTTTAGTTTGTCCTTCAAATTGAGGATCTTTAACTTTTACCGAAACGACACACATTAGCCCTTCCCTTACGTCTTCGCCTGATAAAGATCCAATATCTTCTTTAAAGAAACCTTGTTTTTTACCATAATCATTCAGAACTCTAGTTAACGCAGACCTAAATCCTGTTACATGGGTGCCTCCATCAGCTGTTCTTATACAGTTTGTAAAAGATAATGTGTTATCAATAAAAGATTCATTGTATTGAATAGCAGTTTCAACAACTATGTCATCCACGACTTCGTTTGCATACATTATATTTTCATGAATAGCAGATCGTTTTTTATTTAAATTTCTAACAAAGCTTTGCACTCCTCCTTCGAATTTAAAAGAAACCCTATTGTGAGGCCATAATTGATCATGATAGTTAGATATAAATTCTATATTTAGCCCTTGGTTAAGATATGCCATTTCTCTAAACCTTGTGGTTATAGATTCATATGAATAATCGATTTCAGGAAAAATATCAGTATCTGGAAGCCAAGTTACTGTTGTTCCTGTTCCTTTTAGATCTTCTTCTGTTTGAGGCCTGCTTTCAAGCGGGCCATCAGCTTTTCCTTTGGTATAAGTTTGATTCCAAATCTTTCCTTCTCTTCTAACTTCAACTATCATCCATTGTGATAATGCATTCACCACAGACGCCCCTACTCCGTGTAGCCCACCTGAGACTTGATAGCCCTTTCCTCCAAATTTTCCACCAGCATGCAACGTGGTCATTACGGTTTCTACAGCAGACATTCCTGTCTTTTCGTGAATGTCTACCGGTATTCCTCTTCCGTCATCAAAGACTGTTACCGATTTGTCTTTGTTTAATACAATCTTAATTTTTGTAGCAAAACCTGCCATGGCTTCATCTACTCCATTATCGACAATCTCATGAATTAAATGCTGAACACCTTCAAGCCCTGTTGTTCCTATGTACATTCCTGGTCTTTTTCTAACAGCTTCTAGCCCTTCCATCACTGTAATGTCAGAAGCACTATAGTCTTCAGACCCTTGATGATTATTTTTTATTGGTTTTTTAGCCATTTTGGCCTCCCGCGCGCGCGCGCAATTAAAATATAAGGGAACACCCCTAGATATATAAATAATATATGATTTGAGTTTGTTTATAAAGGGAGAAAAAAAACATTTTAAGAAAGTAAAAAAATTGAACTTGATTAGATGAAAATAAAAAAGAAGAGCTTATAAACTTGACAATATTATTTCCCAACACGAAGATATTTCCCAAGACAAATTTTTTTTAGGAACTAATAATGGAAATAACAAAAGAGATACAAAGATTAATGCTTGAACGAATGTGGACGATAAGAAACTTCGAAGAAAAAGTAATTGAAGTACATGAAGGGGGAGAGTTTGTAGGGCCAGCTCATCCTTATATTGGAGAGGAAGCTGTTGCTGTAGGAGTTTGTTTGGCATTAAAGGATTCTGATTATATAGCAGGCAATCATAGATCACACGGACATCCTTTAGCTAAGGGTGGAAATATAAAAAAAGCTATGGCTGAAATTTATGGAAGAGTTGATGGCTATTGCAAAGGCAAAGGAGGATCAATGCACCTAGCCGATTTTTCCGTTGGTATACTGGGCGAATCCGGAATAGTTGGATCTTCAGTCCCTGTTGCTACAGGTGCAGGTTTAGCCTCTAAAATGGGAAAAAAAGATTTTGTTTCAGTTGTTTTTTTTGGTGATGGAGCTTCAAATCAAGGAGCTTGCCATGAATCTATGAATCTTGCTTCTATTTGGAAACTGCCAGTCATATTTGTTTGTGAAAATAATCAATATGCCATAACTAATTCTTACGAAAATTCAGTAGCAGTTGATAACGTTTCTGATAGAGCAGTTGCATATAATATGCCAGGAATTTTAGTTGATGGTCAGAATGTTGAAGCTATGTATGAAGCTACTACAGAAGCCGTAAAAAGAGCAAGAAAAGGAGAAGGCCCAACTTTGATAGAAGGCTTAACTTATAGATTTGAAGAGCACTCTTTAGGCTTAGGAAAGATTCGTAGAGGAGAATATAGAGATAAAGCAGAAATTGATAAATGGAGAGAAAGAGATCCGCTGGATATTCATATAAAAAAATTAATAGAAAGAGGGATACTTTCTGAATCAGATTGTAAGAAGATTGAAAATGATTCTAAAGCAGAAATAGAAGAAGCTGTGAATTTTGCTCGAAATAGTGAATTTCCTGGACCAGAGGCTTTATTTGAAGATATGTGGGCAAACCCTATACCTAAACCATAATTTATTGGAGGAACTAATGACGGAAAAAATATTTGCTGATGCTATCAATGAAGCTATAGCCGAAGAGATGAGAAGAGACCCTAATGTTTTTATTATGGGTGAAGATATAAGATTATCTATATATGGAGCTACAAAAAATTTATATAAAGAATTTGGTGAAGAGAGAGTCTTAGACACTCCATTGTCAGAGAATGGTTTTTTTGGAGCAGCTATTGGGGCTTCATTAGTAGGCATGAGACCCATTGTTGAAACAGTAACTAGCTTTATGTGGGTAGCGATGGACCAGTTGATATCTCAGGCTGCCAAAATGAGATATATGTTTGGAGGTCAGGCTACTCTTCCTGTAGTTTATAGAGCCTCTATGGCATATGGAGGAGGATCTGCAGCTCATCATTCAGATCGTAATTATCCAATGTTTATGAATATGCCAGGCATTAAAATTGCAGTTCCTGCCACCTCTGCTGATGCAAAAGGATTACTTAAGACCGCAGTTAGAGATGATGATCCAGTAATAATTTTTGAAGATACAAACTTAATGGGAACCAGAGGAGATGTTACAGATGATGAAATACCTTTTGGTAAAGCAGAAATAATAAAAGAAGGAAATGATTGTACAATCGTTGGTATTGCGGGCTCAGTAAAGCTTGCATTAGATGCTGCAAATAATTTAGAAAAAGAAGGTATTTCTTGTGAAGTTATAAATCCTAGAACTTTAGTCCCTTTTGACAAACAATCTGTTTTGTCTTCAGTTGAAAAAACGGGACGTCTTGTGATTGCAGATCCAGCACATAAAGTGTGCTCTGCTGCTTCTGAAATTTCTTCTATAGTTGCTGAAGAAGGCTTTTGGTTCTTACAGTCACCAATCATTAAAGTGGCTTCTGAGCAAGTTCACATTCCATATACTCAGAGTTTAGAAAAGTTGGTTTATCCTAATGTAGATAAAATTTCAACAGCAGTTAAAAAAACAATGGAATGAATTTATGATAAAAGCACTCACATTTGATCTTTTCGGAACGATCCTAGATTTAGAAAAAAGTACACAGGGTTCAATAATGAATATTATTAAAAATAATAATTCAACTGCAACCCCTTCTCAATTTTGGGCTTTTTTAAGGCACAGGCAAAGAATTGAGCAATATCAAGATAATATTTTGGATCTAGGTCATAGTGGATATTTAAAAACTGTTAAGAATGCATTTAAATACACTGCTAGAAAATTTAATATGGAGCCAAGCGAATTAGAATTAAGTCTTTGGGATGAGAATTGGCAAAATTTAATTCCTTTTTATGAAGTTTTAGATGCTTTAAAATTATTATCGAAAAAATTTAAACTTATTGCTTTATCAAATGGAGAGAATAAATTTCTTAAACACTTAGCTAAAAATAGAATTAAATTTAACTTTGATAATATTGTTTCTGTTGAAGAAGTAGGTGCCTTTAAGCCTTATTCAGGAGTTTACAGAAAAACATCTTTAATTATTAATTACCCCCTTTCAGAAATAATGATGATTTCAGCTAACTCTTTTGATACATTAGGGGCTAAAAGTTGTGGTATGAAAGCAGCTTATATAAACAGATATGACTTGCCTTACGAAGAGTGTCATGAAATGTTAAAGCCAGATTTGATTATTAATAATTTTACAGAGCTATCTAATAACTTAATGAAAGAAGAGGACAGTTATGCCAAAAGAAATTAAGCTTCCACAGTGGGGAATGAATATGAATGATGGGACAGTAATTAAATGGCTGAAATCAATAGGAGACGATGTTGTAAAAGGGGATGAACTTGTAGAAATAGAATCAACAAAAGTTAATGCAGCTGTCGAAGCTTCTGAATCAGGCAAGCTAGGGAGAATAGATATTGAAGAAGGTACTTTGGTTCCTGTAGGAACTGTTTTAGGAATGATTCTTGTTGCAGGAGAAAACTTAAGCGATATTCCTTCAAAACCAATAGACCCTGAAACCAAAAAAATTGAACATGCCGTTCAAAGACCCGTAAATAATAATCAAAAAACCCCTCCTGCATCTCCAAGAGCAAGAAATTTAGCAAAAAAACTAAATATAGATATTTCTAAAGTTACAGGCACAGGCCCTTCAGGGAGAATTACAGAAGAAGATGTAAACCTATTTAACGATAATGGAAACTCAGAAGAGGTTTCTTTAAGTTCTCATGAAAGCTTAATTTTAAACGAGATTATTAAGAGCACTACTATTAGAGAAGTAATTGCTAAAAGAATGACCTCAAGTTCACAGAATCCTCAAGTAACGCTTAATTCAAAGGCTTGCGTAGATAGCTTGCTAGAGTTTCAGAAACAATTAGTTTCTGAATGGAGATCAGAAAAAATAAGGCCTCAAATTAATGATATTTTAGTAAAAATTGTTTCTGAAACGCTAGAGAGTAATCCAAAAATTAATGCTCATTACCAAAACAATGAAATGAAAGTTTGGGAAAGTATAAATTTAGGTGTTGCAATGGCTGTATCTGACGGATTAATTGTGCCTGTTATAAAGAACTCTCAAAGCAAAGGCTTTTTAGAAATAAGCAAAGAAATCAGAGCTTTTTCAAAAAAAATAAAAGAAAACAAAATTTTGCCCGATGAAATAACTGGGTCTAGTTTTACTATTTCTAATCTTTCTTCGTATAATGTAGAACATTTTAATCCTATAATTAATCCACCTGAAGTCGCGATATTAGGAGTTGGAAAAATAACTAAAGAAGTTGCTTTTGATGACAACGATCAACTTGTATTAAAAAGCTTTATATTTCTTTCTCTTACCTTCGACCATAGAGCTTTAGACGGAGTACCAGCTGCAAATTTTATGGATTTGTTAATAAAAAAAATAGAAAGCATATAAATTGTCAAGCGTAGGGATAATAGCAAACCCTTCTGCTGGAAAAGATATCAGAAGACTAGTTGCATCAGGAAGAGTAATTTCCAACCAAGAAAAAGCTAATATTATAACTAGATTTGTAAAAGGGTTGACCTATAAAGGCGTGACAAAGGTTTACTTTATGCCAGATAAATCCGGCTTGTTTAGGCCTTGTATTGAGGAGTTAAAAGAAGAATTAGATTTTAGATTTTTAGATACTAAATACTATGATGGGCCTGAACAAACTCTCTATGCGTCTAAATTAATTAATGAAATTGGATGTGACTGTGTGTTAGTTTTGGGAGGAGATGGAACCAATAGGTTGGTTGCAAAAAATATTGGCAATGTGCCTATAATTCCTATATCTACGGGTACAAACAATGCCTTTCCGATTATGATTGACCCGACAATCGCGGGTTTAGCGGCTGCGTTTTACATACAAACGAAGAACAAGCCTTTTGCTAAAGACCTTATATCTCAAAAACCTACAATTAATGTATTAATAGACAAAAATTACAATGATTTAGCTTTAATTGATTTGGCTATAAGCAGTCAAAATTTTGTAGGTTCAAAAGCTATTTGGGATCCAAATGTTTTAGATCAACTTTTTTTAACGCAGTCTAATCCAATATCCATTGGCTTATCAGCAATCGGATCTAAAATTACAGAAATCCCTAAAAATCATGCTCTTAAATTAGAGTTTTCTAAAAAAGGAAAAAGAATTTATGCTCCAATTGCTCCTGGCCTGATTTCTGAAATTTATATTAATAGTTGGGAACTTTTTTCATTCAAAAAAACGTTCACATTGACAAATTATTCAGGAACAATTGCTCTTGACGGAGAACGAGAAGTTGAGATATACAAGAAAAATAAAATAGAAATAACCCTTAATAAAGAGGGCCCATTTGTATTAGATGTTATAAAATCAGTTCATCAAGAAAATTTATTAAAAAAATAAGGAGACATAATGCCTTACAAAGTAAATCATATACATTTAAAATCCAAAGACCCTAAGGTTACGGCTGAGTGGTTCGTTAAAGCATTTAATGTAAAAATCATTTCCGAAACAGTTCGACCTGTTGGAGATACTTTTATTATCACCGAAACTGAAGGTGGATTGGCTATTAATATTTCTAGTGAAAGAACCAATGAAGAACTTGGTGCTGCAGATGATGATGCTCATTATGGTTTGGAGCATTTTGGGTTTGATACTGATGATATAGAAGCTGACATTGATCGATTAGTTGCATTAGGTGCTGTACATAAGGAAGGGCCATTGCCTCAGCCTGATGGACGAAAAATAGGATTTATTGGTGCTCCTGGTGGAATAAGAATAGAATTAATTCAACCCGCACCTTAATATTCAATTACTTAAATCTTTAATTAAAGTTAAAATTTAACTTTGTCTTACCCAGGGAATGTTTCTTTTATGACCAATTGATTGCAGACCAGCTGTAATGTATCCATAGCAGTAAGCAAATGCAACACCGCTGTTGTTTGCCCCTGAAATGGAAGGAACATGGTCGGGCATAAGCATATATTCGTAACCCACTTCTTGATATGCCTTTAATGCTTTGATCATATCTATTGATCCTTCATCAGGAAAAACTTCCATGAAATCTAATTTTTTCCCTAATATATTTCTAAAATGAACATTGAAAATTTTTTTTCTTTCTCCGAAATATTTAATTACTTCAAAAATTTCTTTTCCAGGATCATCTAGCATTTCAGTAACAGTGCCCTGGCAAAAATTCAATCCATGATATGGGCTTTCATGTAAACCTATAAATTTTTTCAGCCCATCAATTGTTCCTAGAACACGAGATAGACCTTTGTAACCATTAGGAGTATATGGATCGTGAGGGTGGCAAGCTAGCCTAATTTTTAATTCTTCTGCAACGGGAACGACTTTGCCTAAAAAATAATCAATTCTTTCCCAATTAGTATCAATATCTAAGATGCCAGCAATTCCAGGAGGTGAATTTTGATCCATTTTTTCCCATCTAAAAGTTGAATTAATGGAGCCTCCTCTGCCTTGTTCGCTTTCAGATCTAGGAATCCCAATTATATTCATATTGTATTTTACTGCGGGAATACCAACTTTTGAGCACAATGACAGAATATTAAGAATTGACTCTATTTCTCTGTCTCTTTCTGGAGATTTTCCAAGCATAATGTTTGGGCTTTGCGATTCTTCAAGCGGCCTTGATGATAAAGGTATTTGAACCATATCTAAGGCCAGCCCTTTACTATTTAGTAGTTCAACATGCTTTTCTAAAATATCATCAGTCCATTTGTGAGGGTTAATTGATTTATAATTTCCCTCATCATCTTCTTCAAAAGGGTCTGCGCAAATATTATTTACTCCTAATTGTGCCCAAACTTCCAAATCAGAAAGATTTCTTGGGGCTACTTGCGTTCCTAAGTACATTTTATGACTCCTTTATTTTCTGAAAAATCAATTTTTTCCATTTTTTGTATTTGCTATTATACATTTCATTATTTTTTGTATTAGGTATGTACTTAGTATAAGTATTTATATAATTAGAATCCAGATCAAATTTTTCAAAAGATAATTTAGCTACACCTAATGAGGTAATTTCAGAATTTTTTGATGCTTTTATTTTTTTATTAATTAAATCTGAAAGAAGCTGACTAAAAAAAGAACTTTTTGAGAGGCCTCCGTCAATTTTCAATTCCTGTATATTTAGATTTGAAGTTTCTTGAACAGAATCAATTATTGCTTTAGTGGAAAAAGCAATTCCTTCGAAAGCAGCCCTGATTATGTCTTCTTTTGTGGTACTTGAATTTATATTTTCTATACTGGACCTTATATTTCCATTCCAAAATGGTGCCCCTAATCCATTTAATGCTGGAATTAGAAATATGTCGTTAAATTTTGTTGAATTTACATCATTTTCTATATCATCAAAGGTATTAATAATATTTATTTTTTTTAACCATTCAAGAGTAGACCCTGCTGAAAGAATGCTTCCTTCTAAAGCATACATGGTTTTATTATTTTTTTTATAAGCTATTGTGGATAGAAAATTTTCATTAAAATCATGCCTTTTGTCTTCTGTGTCAATTAATAAAAACCCTCCAGTGCCGTATGTGCATTTTATTTCGGAGTTTTTTTTCTCTTTATGCCCATATAAAGATGCTTGTTGGTCCCCTAAAATGGCGTTGATTGGTATAGGTTTTCCAAATAATGATTTTTTTGTATTTCCAAAGTTTTCATTTGAAGAAAATATTTTAGGAAGAGCTGACTCATCTATATTTAATAAAGATAGCAATTCTTTATCCCAATCTTCACTCTTGGTATTAAACAATCCTGTTCTAGAGGCATTGGTGATTTCTATTTTGTGGGGTTTGTCTTCTATAAAATTAGCCAAAATCCAAGAATCTATAGTACCTATGTTTAAGTTTTTGTTTTTTAATGCTTTTTTTATTTCATTATTATTTTCTATAGCCCAAATTATTTTAGAAAAAGAAAAATAAGGATCTAGCTTCAATCCTGTGGATAGTTTATAAGTTTTTTCAAATTTAGTGTTTTTTAGTCTTTCACAAATATCACGCCCTCTTAAGCATTGCCAGCTTATAGCGTTACCAAAAGGTTTAAGCGTCTTTTTATTCCAAAACACAACAGTCTCTCTTTGGTTTGTGATACCAATAGATAAGATGTTTTCAAGTTCGGCCTTAGATTTAAGTAACGCTTCATTTACGGTTTTAGTTATAGAGGTTATTATTTTTATTGGGTCGAGTTCGACCCAACCATCACTTGGATAAATTTCTTCTAATCTAATCTGGCTTGATGCAATTGAATTTAGGTTATTATCGTAAATAACAGACTTAGTAGAGGTACTTCCTTGGTCTATTGCAATTACATATTTCTTTTTATGATTCATAAAAAGAATTTTATCATCATTAAAATAACATCTATAATATGCCTATGACTCTAGAAGAATTAATAATTTCTTTTGTAAGAATTTTTGCATCTTTAATTGTTTTTAAATTTAATCTACTGGGAGGCTTATTAGTTATCCTAATAGATTTTTCTGATTTGTTTATGATGAACCTAATTTCATTGGGAGGAGTTAGAAATTATCAAGCTTTAGATAAATTGTTAGATTTATTCTATATTTCATTTTTTTTAATAATATCTTTAAGATGGACGAAGGCCTTAAGAAATATAAGCATAAGTTTATTTGTGTTCAGAATATTTGGTTTTATATTATTTGAAATTTTTGAAGAAAGGTTTATTTTATTTTTTTTCCCAAATATTTTTGAATTTTGGTTTATTGGAATCGCGTTTTTAAACCGCTATAAGATTTTTCCTACGACGAACAAAATAATAATTGTATTATCTGTTTCATTAATACTTAAGTTGACTCAAGAATATATTCTTCATGTATGGAAGTTTTTGGATAATTATCGAGCTGTTGATGTAGCAAAATCTATTTTAGATATTTTTTAACCCACTTTTGAAGCCCTTCTTCTTCTCCATCTACTAAGAGCATATTTTCTCTTTTTTATTTTCAGATTTTTAGGTCTTTCAGGAAGGAAGTCATTTTTTATTTCTATTTTGTTGTTTTTCTTTATTTTTGTAGTTTTATAAAGGGTTCCTTTAGAATTTTTGTTGCTCTTAATATTTGGTAGTTCGCTTAGAAAGCGCCCCGTTGCTGTTTTTGTAGAAGCGATAAATTCTGGAGTTCCTTCGCATATTACTTGCCCGCCTTTGTCTCCTGCTTCTGGACCTAATTCTATAATCCAATCAGCGTTTTTTATCATATCAAGATGATGTTCAATAACAACTACTGAATTTCCGTTTTCAACAAGTGCATGAAGTACGTTTAAAAGTTTTGAACAATCTTCAAAAGAGAGTCCTGTAGTAGGCTCATCTAGTATGTAAAAAGTATTTCCAGTTGACCTTTTTGATAGCTCTGTTGCTAATTTTATTCTTTGGGCCTCGCCTCCAGAAAGTGTAGTTGCGGGTTGTCCTAGTTTTAAGTATCCAAGTCCTACATTATTTAAAGTTTCTAATTTTCTCTTTACATTTGGTATGTTTTCGAAAATTTGAATTGAATCTTCGACTGTTTTGTCTAAAATATCAGCTATTGATTCTCCTTTAAATTTTATTTCTAAGGCGTCATTGTTATATCTTTTTCCGTTACAAACTTCACATGGTATAGTTACATCGGGTAGAAATTGCATTTCTATTTCTTTGTATCCAGCTCCAGAGCAATCCTCGCATCTCCCGCCTTTAACATTAAAAGAAAACCTTCCTGCTTTATACCCACGACTCATGGCCTCAGGCATTTTTGCAAAAAGCTCTCTGATTGGTGTAAATAAACCAGTATAAGTAGCAGGATTTGATCTAGGGGTTCTACCAATAGGAGATTGATCAATAACAATTATTTTATCAATATTTTCTATCCCTGAAATTTCGGAATAACTCCCCTCTTTAACAGATTTTCTTGTAATTTTTTTAAGTAGTGCTTTAGATAAAATATCATTTATTAGCGTGCTTTTTCCTGATCCTGAAACACCTGCAACGCAAACAAAATTCTTCAAAGGAATTTTTACATCAATATTTTTTAAATTATTTTCTGTGGCTCCCTTAATCTCTATAAATTGTTTGCTTCCTTTACGCTTTTTAGGAACGGAAATTTCTTTTTTACCAGATAAATACATTCCAGTAAGAGAGTTTTTGTTTTTCATGACTTCTGCTGGAGAACCCTGAGCTATTACGTTTCCTCCATGCGTTCCAGCACCAGGCCCCATATCAATGATTTGGTCTGCTGATTTCATTACATATTCGTCATGTTCAACGACAATCACGGTGTTTCCAATTTCCTTTAGGTTAATTAGAGTTTTTATTAATTTTTCATTATCAATAGGATGCAACCCTATTGATGGCTCATCGCATACATACATGACACCAGTTAACCCTGCCCCAATCTGGGTGGCCAGTCTAATTCTTTGTCCTTCCCCTCCAGATAAAGTAGCAGACATTCTGTCGAGACTTATATACCCTAGCCCTACTTCAATTAAAAAAGACAGCCTAGAGTTTATTTCTTTAAATACCTCTTCAGATATTTTTTGTTCACTCTTAGAAAGGAGCATTTTTCCTTTTTTTGTTTGATTTATCCATTTGTAGCAATCGTCTATTGATTGACCTGTTGCTTCCATGATATTTTTGCCTAGTACAATCACTGCTAATGACTCAGGTTTTAATCGTTCTCCTTTACAATTAGAGCATGGGCTTTCAGACATAAATTTTATTATTTCTTCCTTTATTTTGTCTGAATCTGTATTTAGATATCTTTTTTCAATAGAAGGGATTAAGCCATCGAAATATCTTAGTTGAAATTCTAAGTCTTCTATACTATCTTTATTTGGAAAATCAGAATCAATAACTCCGTACAATAGTAAATTTAGTATAGACTTATGTATTTTTTTTATAGGCTTGTTTTTATCAACTTTTAACTCTTCAATAATAGAATTATAATTATTTTTTTGCCAACTAAGCACTATCCTAGCATCTTCAACAATATCCATGCCTTTTTCATTAATTGATAAATTTGGATCTCTTATGATCAAACTAGGATCCACTTCAAGAGAAAAGCCTAAACCTGTACATTTGGTGCATGCTCCAAATGGAGTATTAAAAGAAAAGCTTCTTGGTTCCATTTCAGATAGAGAAATATTGCAATCAGTACAAGCAAGGTGTTCAGAGTAAACAATCTCATTTTCATTTATTTTATCTACAAATATAACCCCATTTCCGTATTTTAAGCCTGTTTCAACTGAAGAAGAGATTCTATTTTTATCAACATTAGAATTGATAATCAACCTGTCTACTACGATTTCAATATTATGCCATTTATTTTTTTCTAGATTGATTTCTTCGTCTAATTCATATATTTCGCCATCTACTCTCACTCTTGAAAATCCTTCTGATTTTATTTTTTCAAGAACATTGATATGTTGCCCTTTCATATGCCTTATAATTGGGGCTAGAACCATAAATCTTGTTTTTTGATCATAGTTGTATATATCTTCAACTATTTTTTGCACATCTTGTTTTTCTACTAACTTTCCACAGTTGTAACAATGCGGAATACCTATTCTAGAATACAAAAGTCTGAAATAATCGTAGATTTCAGTTACAGTACCGACAGTTGATCTTGGATTTTTGGAAACCCCTTTTTGATCTATTGATATTGAAGGAGAGAGCCCGTCTATTTGGTCAACATCTGGTTTTTCCATTCTACCTAAAAATTGTCTGGCATAAGCGGATAAAGATTCGACATATCTTCTTTGCCCTTCAGCATAAAGAGTGTCAAAAGCTAAACTGCTTTTTCCAGAACCCGAGACTCCGGTTATAACAACAAATTTTTCTCTGGGAATATTGAGATTGATATTTTTTAAATTGTGCTCTCTGGCACCTTTTATTAATATTTTGTTAGATTTGACCAATTTTTTTAACTTTTGTTTAATTCTATATATATGTTGATAGTAATTCGATAAGCAAATTAAAACTATTTGATGATTAGAATATAATAACCTTATAAAGTTTTAATAATCAAATTATGTATCTATTTAAATGAGAGAAAATCCAAAAATACCTACTAAAGATCTTGTTTGTGAAATAGATAATCTTGTTGAGGATATTCAGATCAAATCTATATTAGTCCAAAAACAAAAAATCGACACAATTTTTGCTGAAAAAATCATACCTCTTTTATTCGAAATAAAAACTTCAATCGAAATAGAATATTTTTCACAGCTTGACCTTAGAGAAAAAATCAATTTTTGTTTATCGACAACTTCTGACATTGTTGATATTGATTCTGATTATGCACCTTTTTATTCTAGAATAAGAGTTTTGCGCGAAAATATTTTATTAAGACTAAGTGGTAAATAATTGATAAAATCTGAATTCAAAGATAATGTTTTGGTCTCTTGTGATCCTGTAACTTTATGGAATAAATATTTTGATCTAATTTTTAAATCAGTAAGTACAACAAAAATCTTTGAAAAAATAGATGTTGATTTTAAAATCAATGTTCATCTAATAGATAACTTTCAAATAAAAAAATTAAATTCTCAATTTTTGAATAATGATTATGAAACAGATGTTTTGGCTTTTAATTTTTATAAAGGCTGGAAAAATGGGAAGCTTTTAAATGAAAAAGAGCTTTTTCCTGGAGAAGATGAAATATATGAAATTGGAGAAATATATATTTCTATACCAAAAATCATATCTCAAGCCAAAGAAAATGGTGTAAGTTTTACAAAAGAATTATCTACAATGGCTATTCACGGAGCTCTTCATCTTTTAGGATATAATCATGAAGACATTTTAGAAGAAAAAACAATGTTTTCAAAAACAGACGAAATATTAAAAAGATTATTTTAGAATAAACTATGAGCTTAAACAGGGAAGTTTTATACCAAAAATGGAGACCAAAACTATTTTCTGATGTTATGGGGCAAGACCACATAACTGTTACGTTGCGAAATTCATTATTAAGAAATAAATATGCTCATGCATATCTTTTTACCGGGCCGAGGGGTGTTGGCAAGACTTCTACTGCCAGAATTTTGGCAAAAGCTTTAAATCTAGAAATTGACGAACAAGGAGAACCAAAATTAGACTCAAAAATCTCAGAAGAAATTGATGCAGGAAAATTTCTAGATCTCATAGAAATAGATGCAGCTTCAAATAGAAGAATTGATGATATTAGATCTTTACTAGAAAATGTGCAATTTATGCCTTCTTCAGGAAAATATAAAGTCTATATAATTGATGAGGTTCATATGTTAACGAATGAAGCATTTAACGCTCTTTTGAAAACTCTTGAAGAGCCTCCACCTCAAGTAATAATGATCTTAGCAACAACTGAATTTCAAAAATTACCTGAAACTATTGTTTCAAGATGTCAAAGATTTGATTTTAGAAATGTTTCAAATATAGAAGTAGTTAAGAGGTTAAAAACAATCGCTGAAAATGAAAAGATCGATTGCAAAGAAGAGATTTTGTGGTTTATAGCAGAGAATGCCTCAGGGTCGCTTAGAGATGCTTGCAACTTGTTAGAACAGTTGTCTATAGCGTTTGATGAAATTACAATTGATAAAGCCAGAGAATTATTTGGCATTATAGATGAAAATTTATCTTTAAATATATTTAAAATGATAATAGATGATAATAAAAGCGATCTAATTGAAACTCTTCAAGATCTAAGGTTAAGAGGTGTTGATTTTAAGTCTTTATCTAAATCTCTTGTAGATGTGCTTAGGTTGGGGATTTTCACTTCAAATGGCGTAATAGAGATTCAAGGACATTCATCAGATTTTATCAAAAATACAGCAGACGTATTTGAGGGTATGGAATCAAAAAAGCTTACAATAATACTTGAAAGATTTATTGAGCTGATTTCTATTAGAACTGAGCATTTTGAAGCACTCCTTGATTCTGTGTTGATCCATTTGACCTATATGTTGGAAACTAAGCAATATCTCAAACAAGAGGATGTTGTAACAGAAAAAAACTTAGAAAAATCAGCGTTAAAGCTGAACGAAAAAAATCATGAATCAATTGATACAAAAAATCAAAAAATCAAACCAAAAGATAGCTCTGTATCACATAATAAATCCCAAATTAACGATAGAGTATCTCCTTTGAATACTAATTTAGAAGAAAAAAATATTAATGTTTCTGCTGATTCAAATGAAAAACAAGACTGGGAAAAAGTTCTATTTGATTTAAGGAGAGCTAAGTTTGGAAAAATGGTTCTAGGTGCTTTATTGAGAAATGTAGAGGTTCCCAAAAAAATAGAAGACAAGCTAGTTTTAAAATTTAAGAGCAAGTCTTTGCATGATCACTTTAAAGCTGAATGGCAGCTTGACCTTGCTAGAGAAGCCGTAAAAAAGGCTGTTACAGAAATTTATGGGAATGGAATCAAATTAGTATTGGAGGAGCCTGATGAAGAGCAAAATAATAATACAAAGACAAATTTGTTAGAAACTGATATAGTAAAATCTGCGTTAGCAATGGGTGCTAAAGTAGAAGAAGAAAAGGAAGGTTAAAACAATGTTTAACATGGATAAACTTAAGCAAGCTGGAAGCTTGATGAAACAAATGAACGGTTTGAAAAAGAAAATAGACAAATTGGAAACTTTTTCAGTTTCTAAAGATGGGAACATTGAAGTAGTCGTTCAAGGGACATCAAATATAAAGTCTATAAAAATTGATGATGAAGCTTTGTCTAATTATTCTTCAAAAGACTTAGAAAAAAATTTAATAAACGCTTTAAATGATGCGATGAAAGAAGCAGAAAAGTCTTCAAAAAAAATAATGTCAGAAGTTACGGGCGGCTTGAATATTCCTGGTTTATGATATGACTCCTTTAAACAAATCTCCTTTTATTCCAGATGCATTAAATGATCTAATCGAATCTTTTCGACTTTTACCATCAATTGGACCAAAAACAGCTCAAAGACTTGCGTTTGCTACTTTAAAAATGCCTGATGATCAAGTCAAAAGTATTTCTGAATCTTTATCAGAAATTAAGAACAGAATTATATTTTGTCAAATATGTCAAAATATTTCAGAAAATTCAAAATGTGACATTTGTCTTAATGAATCTAGAGATAGATCTATTGTTTGTGTGGTTGAAGAAGCTATGGATGTTTATGTTTTGGAAAAATCAGGGGCTTATAAAGGTTTGTTCCATGTTTTACATGGATCACTATCTCCATCAAATGGAATTGGGCCTGAAGAAATTAGAATTAAAGAATTAATAAACAGAGTTAATAATGATGAACTTATTAAAGAAGTTGTAGTTGCTACTAATTTAAACTTAGAAGGCGAGGCAACAGCAATGTATATTAATCAGCTTATTGGAGATGCCAATGCAAACATTAAAGTAACAAGATTGGCAAGAGGAATGCCTTCAGGTTCAGATATTGAATATGCCGATGAAATAACTATTTCTCATGCATTAGGTTCTAGGATTAAAATAAATGAAAGCTTATAGAAGAAGAAAGAAATTTGTTCAAACTGAAGCAATTGCATTGAAAGTCTATGATTTTGGTGATGCAGATAGAATATTTGTGTTTTTAACTCCTAATAATGGCTTGATAAAGGTCGTTGCTAAGGGGATTAGAAAGCCTAAATCTAAAATGGGAGGACACATTGATGTTCTTTCTAAAATTAATGCCTACATATCCATTGGTGAAAATCTTAGTAACTTATCTCAAGTTGAAATTATTGAAAATTATAACTTAATAAAACCTGACCTCTCTTTAATATCAATTGGTTTTTATTTACTTGAGTTGTCAGAAAAGTTTTCAGTTGAAAATGATCCTAATAATGATATTTATTATCATTTATCTTTCACCTTGGATCAAGTTGAAAAATCAGTTAATAAAGACCTGCTTATGAGGTGGTTTGAATTAAATTTACTTGCTTTGGCAGGGTTTTTGCCTGATCTTTATAATTGTCAAATAAGTGGGAATACATTAACTGAAGGAGATCATTTGTTTTCTTCTATTAATGGAGGTTTGGTTGAAAAAAAATTCTCTACTAACACTGATAATTATATATATATTGATAAGAATTCAATTAAAGCAATGAGGTTTTTAAGTGATAACGAATGGAGTAATGTAAAAGCTTCTAATTTTCAAATAAAGAATTTACAAAAAATAAAAGAAGTTACAAAAAAGTATATTCAAACAATTACTCAGTCGTCTTTAAATTCAGAAAAATTTTTATCTAATGTTAATTAATTTTTTTCATAGGCAAAAAAGTGCATAAAAATATTCCAGCTACAGCTATACTTCCTGCAAAAATAGAAATCCCTTCAAAATTATATTTTGAATAAATTATTCCTGAAATGACGGGTGACATAAAGCCCATTAATGACATTCCAATGAAATTAAGAGCTGTTCCGCTTCCTTCGCTTCCTTTAGGGACTCTGTCCATTGTTGCAGCGGTTACTATAGGCATAACCGAGAAAAAAAACATCCCCAGCAACGCAATAAGAATAACTAAACCTAGCCCTTCATCAAAAAACAAAAACAAAAACAAATATATTGCCATGAGGGTCATTGAAATTTGTATAACTGGCTTTCTTCCAAATTTATCAGAAAGAATTCCCATAATAGGAGTAGATATGATTCCAGCTGCTGTAATCAATGCTATGTGCCACCCTATAACCCAAGCAGAATAACCTAAATCTTCTTTTAAATAAACAGCTAACCACAATTGAAAAGAAGTATGAATACCAGCTCTTAGTGCTCCAAGTATTATTAATCCTAGTATTATTTTGTCTCGAATTAAAGTTTTTGTTCTTTGCAAATATTCTTCAAAGGACCAGTTTGAATCAGACTCAACACCTGCAGATTTAAATAAAGTTAGAACCAAAATCCCAGTTATGATCATAGGTATTACAAGAAATATTGATACTTTTTCCCACCCGAATCCAGAAAACTTAATTATTGAACCTAATGTTATTCCCGAAATCAAACCTCCAATTATAGGAGGGCCAATTGTATTGCCTATTTGTGCTCCAGTTAGGTGCATTGATAATGCAAAACCTTTTTTTTCAGGATACCTAGCTGCCAATGTCCCAAAGGCTGGAGCATGCCAAAAACTTGTTCCAAATCCAATTAATATAACGCCTATCAGAATTAAAAAATAAACATTGGATATTCCAATAATTAAATAACCTAAAGAGATTGTAAACATGGAAATTGCTAGCAACCAAGCAATTTTCCTTCTATACATATCAGAAAGAATACCCGCAGGGATATTAGATAAACCACTAGAAACGTTCATTGATGAAAAAATCAAAGCATATGATACATCAGTTAAGTTTAAAGACGCCTTTAACAGAGGACCAATAACAGTTAGGGCTCCTTGTCCAAAATGTTTTATCCCATGCCCCAGAGACAGACCTATTACTAAGGCCAATCCTGAAAATGAATTAAGAAATTTTTTCATATAAATGTTTTACGATGATATATTTATATAGTATTTTAAAAATATTTACTTATAAAAAATATGTTAAATTTTAGAAAACTTCCAAAGACTGTTTTTTACTCAACATTGATTTTTACTATAATTGGGTTTATTTTTTCAATAATATACTCATTAATTAGTTTGATTTTTATATGCCCCACAATTGTAAATTGTCCATCAAACCCAATACCAATAATTTTATTAGTAGCAGTAGTTACGTGTATTTTTTTTACTTTTGGACTATTTATAGGGGTTGTTCTATTAAAGCTTTATGATTTCTTTAGAGTAGAATAACTTAATATATAAATATTTTGAGAAAGATCAACTATGTCAGAAAAAAATTTTGATTTAATTGTTATTGGTGCAGGCCCAGGCGGATATCATGCTGCTATAAGAGCCTCACAATTGGGTCTAAAGGTGTGCTTAATAGAAAAAGACGATGGGTCGGGTATTGGTGGCTTGGGGGGAGTTTGTTTAAATTGGGGTTGCATTCCTTCAAAATCTTTATTGAAAAACGCTGAGCTATTGAATGAAATGAAAAACCCTGAAGAATGGGGATTTTCATTTAAAGAATTTAAAGCCGATATTTCTAAAGCTATAGATAGATCAAGAATGGTTTCGTCTAAATTAACAGAAGGAATTGCTTATTTAATTAAAAAAAATAATATAGACCTAATAATGGGAACAGCGAAATTACTCTCTTCAACAAAAATTGAAGTTGGGAATGAAATTATACTTGGAAATAATATAATTGTTGCCACTGGAGCAAGACCAAGATCTTTACCAAATTTAGAAATTGATAAAGAGCTAATTATTACTTCAAGACAAGCTCTTGAATTAAAAACAAAGCCAAAGTCTATTGCAATTATAGGAGCTTCAGCCATTGGTTGTGAGTTTGCTTATTTTTTTAATGCCTACGGTGTTGAAGTTTCACTTCTAGAAATTATGGACAGATTGGTCCCTAAAGAAGATGCAGACGTATCTAAAGAGTTAGAAAGACAATTTAAAAAACAAGGAATAAATGCATTTACTAGCTCAAATATAAAAAATGTTAAGAAAAATAAAAATTCAATCACATTGGAATATGATTCACAAGGAAAGCCTTATTCTAAAGATTTTGACAAAGTTATGTTAGGTGTAGGAATTCAGCCAAATACAGATGGACTAGGATTAAAAGAAGCAGGGGTTCAGTTGGATGGCAATGGTTTTATTGTTGTAGATGAGTTTATGAAAACTAATGTAAATGGAGTGTTTGCAATAGGAGATGTGACAGGAAAACTGCCTTTAGCTCATGTCGCCTTTGATCAAGGGATAGTTGCTTCAGAGGTTATTGCAGGAAAAGAAGTCGAAGGCATTTCTAATTACATTGATATGCCAAGGTGCACATATTGTTCACCTCAAATAGCAAGTATTGGAATTACCGAAGAGCAGGCTAAAGAACAAGGATTAAATTATTCAGTAGGGAAAGTTCCTTTTCAAGTAGCAGGGAAATCAATAGCAATAAATAATTATAGTGGTTTTGCAAAAATAATTTCAGATTCTGAAACAGGTGAAATATTAGGAGCACATATTATTGGAGCTGAAGCAACAGAAATGATTGGCGAAATAGGTATGCTTAAGTATCTTGAAGGGACTAATGAAGAGCTTCACAGATTAACACACGCCCACCCGACTCTTTCTGAGGTAATTAAAGAGGCAGCTGCTAATACTAATAATGAAGCTATTCATTATTAGCTACCAATTAAGTTCAATTTCTAGTTCTGAAGTAATGGATTCAAACCATTCAATAACCTCTGGATGATAAGGGATTCCATTTTTACTTCTTTCTTCTCTTGATTCATATTCTGCTAATCCTGGATATAGTACTCTTTTATGTCCAGGGGCTGGAGGGGTTTCTTTAAGACCTTTAAGGAAGTCATCCATATTTTGTTTGAAAGAACTAGTGTCACTAAAAGAATCTATGTTATACGCAGCAAAATAATGTCCACTTCCACCAAGAAAACCTGCTTGTGCACCTCCAAGCATAGAGCACATAATATCTACAATTGCTGCAAACCCATAACCTTTATGTGAGCCATTTTCTCTATCTCCACCAAGAGGAAGCATATGTAAATCTTTCATTCGTCCATCTTCGTGAAAATTTTCTTTTGTTAATAATTTTTCTTGATCTATAGGAGATCCATCTTGATTTGCAATCCAGTTTGGCGCTAAAGGTGTTTCTAATCTTTCTAAAAGTTTTATTTTATTACCAGCTACTTGAGTCATAGCGGCATCAAACATAAAATAAGCCTCTTTATTTGCTGGAGCTGCCCATGCAATTGGTTGTGTTCCAAATCTTGGCTCTGCACCAAAAGTTGGCAACATAGCAAAACCTCCACCTCCACTCATACACACACCAATCATATCGGCATCAACAGCGAGTTTTGCATGAAATCCTGCTGCCCCTAAATGACCCGCGTTATTTAGAGTTACAATGCCTACTCCACTAACTTTAGCTTTTTCTATAGCCATTTTCATAGCGAAAGGGGCAGTATGTACCCCTAGTCCTTTGTCTCCATCTAATGCAGCAGTAGCAGCAGATTCTTTGACCACTTTTATACTTGGCCTTGGATTCACTTTATCAAGTTGATACATTCTCACATATGTCCTAAGCATATTAGATACACCATGGGTATCAACTCCATTTAAGTCAGCATATATCAGCACATCAGCTGAAAGCTCAGCATCCTCATCAGAAAGCCCCATTTTAGTAAAAATTTGCTTTGTTACTGAATGCATTTTTTTATGATTTATTCTTATAGCGTCTTCTTCAGACACATGGAATCTTTCTAGCATGTTTTTCCCTTTTTATTTGCTATTTATATAAACTTTTGATTTTTCTATAAATGAGTTGTTCATATGATTTAAAGTTGATTTTATTTTAGAGTCTAGTATTTTCAAGGTGGAAATCACCCTTAGCCGTCTATATTCTGGAATTTCCTCTTCTTTTACAGAGTCTAGTTCAATGGCAAAATGAAGAATTTTTTCTTCAATAGATAAATTGTTAGTGTTTTCTATGTTATGACCATGGTCTTTAATTATTTCTTTTTCATTTTTTATAATCGGTTTTATTTCTTTGCCGTTTATTACCATATTAAATATTTTCTCTATGTCTGTTTTTGGATTTTTTTTGATGTTCCCTATTATTTTTTCTACATAAACACTAGATATTTTTCCAGATACAAAAGGTTTTGCAATTTCATTTTGAAGTTTGAAATTATCAATATCCGCTATACATCTTGCTTCTTTAAATGTTAAATCTCCATCATCTAAAGACACTAATAATTTAGGGCTTAGTTTTTTTATCAGTGACTCATAATGATGAATTGTTCCAGGAGTTATGCCTGTCCTTCTACTAAGCTCTTGTTGTGATATATTATTGATTTTTCTAAACTCAATAAAATCCTTAGCTATTTTTGAGGGAGTTTTTAATCCAGAAAAATATATCTCAGAAAGATTCATTGATTCCAAGTCTTCTATTTTTTCTTTTAAGTTGCAATCAATTTTTGATTTATTTAATGTTTTTGCATTTCTATATATTTTTTCACCACTATAAAGCAGAAACCCTATTTTATTTTTTATAACAATTGGTTTTTGTTGAGATGAATTTCTTTTATTAAGTAAATTTTGTATAGGTTTGTATTTTAACGCAGGATGTTTTGGATGTAATTTTATTTCATTTAAATCGATTTTCATAATTGCCCTTGATTATTTTTTTCTATACTATTATTTTCGTGATTCTAAATTCTAATTTCAAAAATTGTCCTTGCTGGGAAATTATCATTCTTAAAAGGCTTTTTGTTTGGAATTTTTTTCATATAATGTCATATATAACATTACGTTGAACTTATTATTATGAAAATAACAAAAAACACTATTCCCCCATATGTGGCATTCAAAACATTCCAAACTTTTTTGGAATTTTTATCTGAAGGTATGCCAAGCAGAATTGATAGAAGTATTTGGATAAATAGGTTTTCTGGTTCAAATGGAACTCAGCTTATGACAGCAGTGAAATTTTTTGAATTAGTGGATAGAGAAGGAGTGCCAAGTGAAGATTTTAATAATCTGATTTCAAAAGATATTAATATTCAAAAAAAAATATTAAGAAAAATTTTATATAAATTCTATAGTCATATTTTTGAATTAGATTTAGAAAATGCTACTAGATATCAATTTAGAGAAGCATTTAGAAAATTTGGAACAAAAGAAGGCGTGTTGATAAAATGTGAATCCTTTTTTATTCAAGCAGCAAAGTTTTCAGAAATAACTCTTTCAAGCCACATATTAGCTCGAAGGCATAATAATAAATTAGCCATTAGTGAAAAAACTAAAACTTCGATAAATTCAAACAGTACAAATATATTATCAAAAAAAAACACAGCTGAAAAAAATATAAATATTGTAAAAATTATTTTAGATAAATATCCAGAATTTGACCCTTCGTGGAGTCCAGAAGTTCAAAAAGCATGGATTGAATCTCTTACTAAACTTTATGAAAGTTTGAACAATTAAAAAAGAGCCAATTATGCATTGGCTCTTTTTTAATTTGCTTGTTTGCTTTTTTCTTGATTACATTCCCATATCCATACCACCCATTCCCCCACCAGGCATTCCACCAGGCATAGGAGATTCAGGTTCAGGTACATCGGTAATCAGTGCTTCGGTAGTAAGTATCATACCCGCAACTGAAGCAGCATTTTCTACAGCAGCTCTTGTAACTTTTGCAGGATCTACTATTCCCATAGTAATCATGTTTCCATATTTATCTGACTGAGCGTCAAATCCATAATTTTCCTGCTTACTTGTAGAGACCTTTTCTAAAATAACAGCTCCTTCAAACCCGGAGTTATCTGCTATCACTCTAATAGGTTCAAGAAGGGCTTTTTTAAGTATTTCTACCCCTGTTTGTTCATCAGGATCCTTAAGCTTTAAAGATTCAAGTGCCGTTGAAGCTTTTATAAGAACAGTTCCTCCACCAGGCACAATACCTGATTCTACAGCAGCTCTTGTTGCAGAAAGTGCATCTTCTACTCTTTGTTTTTTTTCTTTCATTTCGATCTCTGTTGCCGCACCAACTCTCAAAATTGCGACTCCTCCAGATAACTTTGCTAATCTTTCTTGAAGTTTTTCTCTATCATAGTCAGAAGTTGTTTCTTCAATTTGACTACCAATTTCTTTCATTCTTCCTTCGATTTCAGCTTTTGAGCCTTCCCCGTCAACAAATGTGGTATCATCCTTTTTTACAACGATACGAGCACATTTACCGAGGTCTTCTAATGTTGCTGAATCAAGTTTTCTTCCTACTTCTTCGGAAATAACATTTCCTCCAGTCAAAATAGCAATATCTTGTAACATAGCTTTTCTTCTGTCTCCAAAACCTGGAGCTTTTACTGCAGCAATGTTTATAGTTCCTCTTAATTTATTTACCACAAGAGTTGCCAAAGCTTCTCCTTCAACATCCTCTGCTATAACTAGCATTGGTTTCTTTGCTTGTAGTACTTTTTCTAGAACCGGTACAAGGTCAGAAACTGCAGAAATTTTTCCGTCAGTTATAAGAATGTACGGATTCTCTAAAACAGCTTCTTGTGTGTCAGCGGCAGTTACAAAATAAGGAGATAAGAAACCTCTGTCTATTTGCATCCCTTCCACGAAATCTGTTTCATAATCTAGAGTTTTAGATTCATCTACAGTGATAACGCCATCTTTTCCAACTTTATCCATTACATCAGCAATTAATGTACCCATATTTTCATCATGAGATGAAAGCGTGGCCACACTAGCAATTTGGTCTTTTCCTGAAACAGGAGTTGATTGGCTTGCTATTGAATCTCTAACGCTTTGTATAGCTTTATCAATACCTCTTTTTATTGCCATTGGATCTGCACCTGCAGCAACAACCTTAAATCCTTCTGCAATAATAGCTTGAGCTAAAACTGTACTTGTTGTAGTTCCATCTCCAGCATCATCGTTTGTATTTTTTGATGCTTCTTTAAGTAGTTGGGCTCCCATGTTTTCAAAAGAGTCTTCTAGGTCTATTTCTTTCGCTATAGTTACACCATCAGAATTCACTTGAGGAGGGCCAAATTTTTTATCTACAATTATATTCCTTCCCCTTGGTCCTAATGTAACCTTAACTGTGTCTGCAAGAATATCTATTCCGCTTTTCAGCCTAGATCTTGCGTCTGCTCCAAATTTTAAATCTTTTGCCGGCATTTTTTTTCTCCGTTAACTAATTTATGTTTAATGATTTTTTTCTTATCCAATAATAGCTAAAATATCACTTTCTCTAACTATCAAATATTCTTTTCCGTTTTCAGTGTATTCTGTTCCTGCGTACTTAGAATAAATCACTTCGTCTCCGTTTTTTACGGATAAAGAAATTGTTTTGCCATCGTCATTTACTCTTCCATCTCCTGCTGCAACAATTTTTCCTTTTTGAGGCTTTTCTTTAGCAGTGTCAGGAATAATAATCCCCCCAGAGCTTTTAGAATCATCTTCCTCCGTTGGTTCGATGATTATTCTATCTCCTAATGGTTTTAATTTAAGTGCCACTTAATCATTCCTTCCTATTACAATATTAATATATTAATTTTATACCTAATTTTCATGAATTACTAAACTTCAGAAATCTTAGTTAAATAATTACACATTTCCTATTCTAAAATATTTTGAGTTACTGTCAAATAAACAGAAGATTCGTTGAGGCCTATTTTATGGGTTTTAATGCTTTAAAAAGACAAATTACCTAGAAGTTATTGAACCTCCATTTATATTTATTGCCTGCCCAGTAATAAATCTTGCTTTATCTGAAGCTAAAAATCCTATGAGGTCTGCGACTTCTTCATCTGTTCCAACTCTTCCCATAGGAATACTTTCCAATTTGCTTTTCCAAAGAGCGCCTCTTCCTAAAGGGTCTAGTCGAGAGGTTTCTGTTTGACCTGGGCATACACAATTTACTGTTATTTTTTCTAGCGCTAATTCTTTTGCTAGAGATTGAGAGAAGCCTTCTAGTCCAAAATTTGCAGCATTATAGGCTGCCATACGAGGATTACCTTCTTTGCCAGCTGATGAAGAAATATTTATTATTCTTCCTCCCTCTCCTTGAGCAATCATTACTTTAGCCGCAGCTTTTGAACATAAGTAAGAACCATAAACTTTAACAAAAAGTACTTTTTTGAAAATTTCGTTATCTACTTCTACAACTGGGACTCTATCCTCTCCATAAGGAGGAGCTGCATTATTTACCAATATGTCAATTCTTCCAAATTCATTTATAGTTTCTTCGATCATTTTTTCTACATCTTCTTCTTTTGAAATATCCATAATAACGGTTTTAGCTTTAGATCCAATTTTTTTTACTTGTTCTGCAGTTGATTCAATATCTTTCCAATCGATAGATTTTTCATCTTCAGGGAAAGTTTCAGGATCTCTTCCAGTTCCAGTAACCACAACGTTTGCTCCCATTGATGCTAAGGTTACAGCTGAAGCCCTACCTATGCCTCTAAGTCTTCCAGCACCTGTAACTATTGCAACTTTTCCTTCTAATTCTTTTTTCATTATCTTCCTCTATTAATGTTCCATTACGGAGCCACCATTTTGATTTATAGACTGTCCATGAATCCAAGATGCTGCTTCTGTGCAAAGATAAGCACAAAAATTTCCTACTTCTTCATCTGTTCCATTTCTTCCAATAGGAGTTGCTGCCGCCATTTTATCCCAATCATCTCTAACAACATCCATTCTAGATGTATCTACTGCTCCAGGGCAAACAGCATTCACGTTGATATTATGTTCACCTAATTCTCTTGCCATTGATTGAGTCATTCCTACTACTCCAAAATTGCCTGCATTATATGCTAGAAAATTTGCTGACCCCTTTTTTCCAGCAGTTGACGAAATGTTAACTATTTTTCCACCATCTCCTTGTTTTATCATTTGTTCAACTGCTCCTTTTGTACATAAAAAGGTTCCTGTTAGTTTTATATCTACGACCCTTTGAAAAACCTGTTCGTCTAAATCTACAATAGGCACTCTGTCTTCTGCTCGAGCATAAGCAGCGTTATTTATCAGAATATCAATTCTTCCAAACTCATTAATAGTTTTGTTGATCATCTCTTTTACATGATTCCCATTAGTAACATCTGCAACTAAAGGCAATGAACGGCTTCCTTCCGCTCTTACTAAATCAGCTACGCTTTCAATATCTCTCCATCCGATAGCCTTTTCATCTTCCGGATAATTTTCAGGTTTTCTACCTGTTCCTGTAACCACTACATCTGCCCCTAGCTTTGCTAATGCTACAGCAGTAGCTCTTCCTATACCTCTAAGTCTTCCAGCTCCAGTAACTATAGCAACTTTTCCTTTTAATTCTTTTTCCATTAGCTTCCTCGGTTATTTAGATTTTTACAACATTCTAATCTATTAATTCATTAATTTTAACAATAGTATTTTCTACATCTTCAGTAATTATTGTAATGTGCCCCATTTTCCTACCTGTTTTAGCCTCATCTTTATTGTACATTTTTACAAAATGATTAGGTAAATCAGATATTTCTTTTATTATTTTTTCACTATCTTTTTTTTGAAAAAAATCGCCTAAAATATTTTTCATTACAGCGGGATATTTATTCTCAGGGGATTTGAATTTTTCATTAGTCAGTATTTTCCCAAGCAATTCAAACTGAGAAATTGTATGGGCCTCTCTAGTTAAATGGCCAGAATTGTGTGGCCTTGGAGCGATTTCATTAAATAAAATATTGTCATTTTGATCTAAAAACATTTCAATCGCTATAATTCCAGTAAGATCAATTTTATTTATAAACCTTTTTGCCAAATTGATGGCCTTTGTTTTTGTTGATGGATTTATCCTTGCAGGGCTTATAGAAATATCCAAGATTCCATTTTTATGAATGTTTTCTATAGGATCAAAACAAAAGATTTGCTTAAGGCTGTTTCTTCCAATTATGACCGAAAATTCTTTTTTAAACTGTATTTTATCTTCGATTATATAGTCAGTGTTTCTGTCTAGCTCACTTGTTGTTTCAAGAATTTCGTCTCTAGAATTTATATGATACTGCCCCTTCCCGTCATAGCCTAAAGTGTTGGTTTTTATTATTACAGGTAATTTTATATTTGCTTTTTTTAATTCTTCTTCTAAATTTAAGTTATTGTTGTATTTGATAAATTTCGGAGTGTTTATTCCACTTTTTATGAAGTGGCTTTTTTCATTTAATCTGTTTTGAGAAATTGAAAGAATAAATTTACTTGGAAATATTTGTATTTTCCCTTCTAAATAATTGAGGCATTTTATAGGGATATTTTCAAATTCATAGGTAATTACATCGCAATTATTTATTAATAGATCTAAAGCATCAGTATCTTCGTAGTCTTTACATATATGTTTAGCGTTAGTAAATTTTGCAGGAGGGGAGAGGGAAGGATCAATAAAATATACAGTTTTATTATTGTTAATTAGATGCTCAGTTAACATTTGACAGAGTTGCCCTCCACCTAATATTCCTACAGATTGTTTTTTCATGATGAATAACTTACGGCCAAGACCCTATTTCGCTGTCATTAAATATAGATTTGCTAGTTTTTGATATTTTATCTCTAAGTTTTTTTTCTATATTTTTATCATTAAGTGCTAAAATTTTAGCTGCAATTAGTGCTGAGTTTTCCGCACCTCCAATAGCAACTGTTGCTACTGGAACTCCTTTAGGCATTTGAACAATTGAAAGCAAAGAATCTATTCCATTGAGACTTGAAGATTTTATGGGGACTCCAATAACAGGAAGCTCTGTAATTGATGCAACCATCCCAGGTAAATGAGCAGCTCCTCCAGCTCCTGCAATAATCACTTCGATTCCACGTGATTTTGCATTTTTGGCAAAATCATACATTAAATCTGGAGTTCTATGAGCAGAAATTATTTTTGTTTCATGGCTTATATCTAGATCTCTTAACACTTCTGAGGCCAACCTCATGATGTCAAGATCACTTTTGCTCCCCATTATTACTGAAACTTTAGGTTTAATTGTTATCTCCTATCCTGTAAGAAATTAATTATAGCATCGATTGAATGCTTAGGTTCATCGAATGTATTTTTATGATTAATTTCTTTAAGTGTATACAAAATTTCAACGCCAATGTCACTTAATAAAGATTCAGTTAAATTGTAATTGTCATCTTTCTCTCCCATTACAATAAAATGTTTATTTTTTTTCCAATTTATAGAATTTATTGCTCCATGCCAGGACAAAGCTCTTTCAAAAATTTTACTATATATTAAATATTTCTGATTTCCTGTTTTGTCTGCTAGGTTTTTCATTGCATGAGCTCGTTTTATAAATCTTTTTTCTTCTAATTTTGGAGCTCCTGGATGCATACCTAAAGAAATCAATTTATCTAGTTTACTATTTTTTGATGCAGCTTCGAAACCTGCTCTTGCCCCCATTGAAAATCCTATGTAGTCAAATTTTTCACAATTAATAGCCGCGCTAATTTCTGTAATATTTTGAGCCATATCATTTACTGAAAAATTGTTATTTTCAAGACATGCTTTTTCTCCGTGACCAGAAAAATCAAATATATGCACCGTACGTATTTTTGCTAGTTCTTCAACCCATCCATTTTTAATCCATAGCTCCTTGTTTTGTGCCATTCCATGCCCAAGTATCAAATCCTGCCCTTTGCCAAAAGTTAAATATGTTTCCATTAGCTCTATTTTAATTTTTTTTATCTATTTATCATTATATTGTAAGTAAATTTTATGGAGGTTAATTTGAACGAAAATCTTGATAAAACAGCAATGGTAGTTACCGCGCATCCTGATGATGCTGAATGGGGCTGTTCTGCGTCAGTAGCTAAATGGACTAGGCTTGGATGGGATGTTATTTATGTGCTCTGTACCGATGGCTCAAAAGGAACAGAAGACAGAACTATATCTAACAAAGATTTATCTAATATAAGAGAGCAAGAACAAAAAGATGCAGGCAAAATATTAGGATTAAAAGCAATTGAATTTTTAGGATATCCTGATGGATACTTAGAGCCTACGTTAGATTTAAGAAGAGACATTTCAAGAGAAATAAGAAGGTATAAGCCATCGATTTTAATAACAACGAATCCTAAAAGAGACTTAATGTCGGGATCTTACTTAGGACACCCCGATCATTTTGCTGCAGGTGAAGCAGCTTTATCGGCTGTTTTTCCCAGTGCAAGAGACCATCTGACTTTTCCAGAATTACTCGAAGAAGGTTTTGAACCTCATAAAGTTAAACAAGTATGGATTAACATGTTCAATATTAGTTCAGGGAGTAATGAAAATTGGTTTTTTAATCCCGTAGAAAAAAGTGATTTACAGACAGCAATCAAAGCTCTTCAAGCACATACAAGTCAAATTCCTGACCCAGAAAGAGCCAAAGAATTTATGACAAAAAGAAGAGAAGAAATAGGAAAAATCTGTAACAGCTCTTATGCTGAGGCTTTTGCTAAATTTGAGCTGAATTGATCAGATAGCTTCGCTTTCTGTATTTTCTACTTTTTCATCTCTGATTGCGTTGAATTCTCTATCTATTGATTGAGTTATCATTCCTCCATCAGAGCTGTGAAGTACAAATCTTGCACCCAATTCCATTGTTTTTAAAGTTCTTTCTTCTGAAAAACCATGAACCATTACAGGAATATCGTGTGATTCGGATATTTCAATTATTTTTGATAATGCATCAATATATTCTTTGTTTTCAAGTTCATCAGGAATACCCATGGATGTTGAAAGGTCATTTGGCCCAACAAACACACCATCAATTGGTCCTTTTTCAATTAAGTTATCTAAATTATTTAATGCTGTAATACTTTCAATCCCTACTATAAAAATCTTATATCCATTTCTATTGTGTAAATATTGTTTTGTTTTTTCACTAGGAAATTTACCCGACTGCAATACGTCTTCAAAAGCCTTTCCCTTTAAAGGGTGCAAGTACGTTTTCCATGCACATCTTTGTATGATTTCAGAATCTTCACAGTATGGAACTAATACTCCATCAGCTTTTGCGTCAAGGGCGATGGCTACAAGTGTGGGGTCTGGGTCAGCAACCCTAACAATTACAGTTAATCCTACAGATTGTCCAGCTGAAACCATACTAGCAATTTCTCCTCTAGAGTATGATCCATGTTCTGAATCAATAATCACATAATCTAGTGCTTTTGATGAAAACGCAGGCGCCCATCTTACACCTTCTATAAAATTGATCATTGTTCCAAATACTTTACCACCTTTTTTTAGT